>Ga0256405_10005177_pt1 | contig 23069 bp, 18 predicted proteins | sample RumenRJG_02DNA_FD_189096 | JGI IMG/M metagenome (GOLD analysis project Ga0256405, IMG submission 189096) | Bovine rumen microbial communities from Lethbridge, Alberta, Canada - RJG_02 | ecosystem: Host-associated > Mammals > Digestive system > Stomach > Rumen | place: Canada: Alberta... | reverse complement strand
TGTCAGGATTATTCAAAGATTAAGAGAATTTGAACCTAAATGCCGTATTTTTGTGATGAGCTTACCAAAGGAATCGCCGTTAGGTAAGACCGCGATTAAACAGAGAAAAGATATTTTAAAATTCTTGAAAGAATTAGTGGATAAGTTCCCTTATCTTTATGTTTTGAATTTATGGGATTATGCGCCTATATATGATAAGAAATTTAAAAGACTACATTTTTGTGGTACGCACATGAATGCGAGAGGATATAAATTTACCGCGGATATGGTAGCTTCTTATATCGATTATTACATCCGAAAATATCCTGATGATTTTAATCAGGTAGCCTTTATTGGTAAAGGCATTCATAACGAAGGTGTAAAGTGGTAAGGTAATCTCTAATATATTTATTTAAAAAGTGCTTTAGAACCAAAAGTACTTTTTTCATAATTTAAAAAATATTTGAATTAATTCAAATAAATGCTGTTAGAATATTTAAGGAATTTTTATAAAAGGAGAAATAATTTATGAAACAAAAATATATTATTGGTATGTTGTTGCCATTAGTCTTAATGACAAGTGGTTGTAATAAGAAAGAAGAAAAGAAATATTTCACTTTATGGAATGAATGTGCATCTTTAACAAAATTAAAGGAATATGTCGAAGACACAACTAATCCAAAATCGGATAACTTTATTCCTAAAGAAGATAGAATTGCGACATTTGATATGGATGGCACTTTTATCGGTGAATTATATAAAACATATTTTGAATATAATATGCTAGAATATCGCGCTTTAGATGATGAGACTTATGTTGATAAAGATCCTGATGTAGTGGCGGCAGGACAAAATATTAGAGATTTTGTAAGAGAAGATAAACCTCTTCCCAGTCACTTTGATATGGTACACGCTCATGCAGCGGCAAAAGCATACGCTGGTATGACAGTTTCTGAATTTGATAAATATGTGAAGGATTATGCAAAAAAGACTCCCTTTGGTTTTAAAGGTATGACTTACGCGACTAGTTTTTATAAACCGATGTTAGAAGTATTTGATTATCTTGAAGATAATGATTTTACCTATTACGTAGTCTCTGGTTCTGATCGATATATATGCCGCGCTTTAACAGAATCAATCGGAGTTCCCTCTAATCGCGTTATCGGAATGGATGTCGTTTTAAAATCATCCAATCAAGGTGAAGAGGATGGCGTTAATTACACTATGCAAACCGGTGAAGATTTAATTAGAACCGATGAATTGATTATTAAAAATTTAAAAACGAATAAAGTGAAACAAATATATCAAGAAATTGGTAAAGTACCAGTCTTATCTTTTGGTAATAGTAGTGGTGACGCGGCGATGCATAATTTCTGCTTAAGTAGTTCCTATAAATCAGAAGCGTTTATGCTAATCGCTGATGATGATGTAAGAGACCACGCTAATCTAGAAGAAACAGCGAAAAGAGAAGCGAATTGGAAAAAAGCTAACTACAATATCATCTCTATGAAAAATGATTTTAAAACCATTTATGGTGATGGTGTAGAAGTGGTGCCATTCTCTTTTGAATAAATTACACTTCTTATTTTGTGTAGCTATGGAACGGGCTCGCCCCTTCTATAACTGAACCGGTTAACGCGATATCGTGAAGCATCCTTTTCTTTTACTTTTTTATATCAATACTACTATAATATAGTAGTTATATGAAATGGATTGGATATATAACAGATCTTAATTACGATTTAAATAATCGTCACCAACAATATGGAATGCCTTCTACTTATATAATTAGAAAGTTTTCTTTAACACTTTTTAATAATGTCAAAATTAGAATTGTGGCACTAGGTGTTTATTCTCTATATGTTAATGGTGTGTTAGTCAATGATGATTTTATGACTCAAGATCTATCTGAATATGATCAAGTTATCTATTATCGCGAATATAACATCACTAAATATCTTCATGTTGGAGATAACGCAATCGGTATTATTCTTAGTGATGGTTGGTATGCTTCTAATCTGTCGCAAGTAGGAAAGAATATTTTTGGCGATTATCCCTTAAAAGTTCATTATGAAATATATGATGATAAAACATTATTATTGGAAAGTGATGGAAGCGAGTTCGCTACTGATGGAGCAATTAGAAAATGTGATAATCAAAATGGCATTTTCATTGATAATAATCTAGTTTTAAAAGGTTTTTCGCTCCCAAATGGCGATATTTCATCATGGAATAAGGTAAATATTTATGAAATTAATACACTGATAAAAAGAAGTATTATTCCTCCTGTTATTAAACATAAAGTCCTAAAACCAAGATTAATAAATGCATTTGATAATCACTATATTTATGACTTCGGTCAAAATTTTACAGGTGTGACTCACACAATATTTAAAGGCAATAAAGGCAGCAAAATTATCATTAGACATGGCGAGATGTTAACAGACAATAATAAGCTATACACTGATAATTTAAGAACGGCATTAGCCACTGATACATATATTCTTTCTGGGAATGGTGAAGAAGAATTTTTACCACGTCATACTTTCCATGGCTTCCGCTATATCGAAATTACCATTGAGGGTGATGCGGAATTATTGTTCTTAGAAGGTGTAGCGATTGGCACAAAGATGAAACGAACCGGTTATTTAAAGACCAATAATCGTTTAGTGAATAAGTTATATTCTAATATCCTATGGGGGCAAAGAGATAATTTCTTATCTATACCCACTGATTGCCCACAAAGAGATGAGAGGATGGGATGGACTGGCGACGCTCAGATATTCTCTTCTACAGCGATGTATAACTACGATGTCAGCAAATTCTTTAAAAAATATTTAAGGGATATAGAAGTGTCAATGAAATTATATGGTAATAAAATACCAAATTTTGTTCCTTTCTTCTTTAGAAGAGTGCCTGAAATAAATGATCAACCTTTTAACTGGATGTTCGATTCTGAAGGATGGGCTAGTGTGATATTTATTCTTCCTTTAAATATGTATCTTTATTATGGTGATAAAAAGATTCTTAAAGAATCTCTTATCTATATGAAAAAGCATATTAAACATATAGAAAAATATCGTATTCAAAATGGTTTATATAATGGTCATTCTTTCGGCGACTGGTTATCGGTTATTGAAACTACCGATATCGGATTATATGATAATGCCTATTTAGCATATGATTATTATTTATTGAGTCTTGCTTGTCATTTATTGAATGACAAAGATGAAGAATTATATCATCAAAAATATTTAAAAACTCGTGAATTATTTAGACAGAAATATTCAATTGATAATAAATTAGTGAGTGACACTCAAGGGGCGTATATTTTAGCGTTTGCTTTTGGCCTTTTAGAGAAAGAAGAAATACAAGATAATTTAATAAGAAAGATGGAACAATTTGGTCATTTAACGACTGGCTTTCATAGCACTAAACACTTATTACCTACTTTAACAAAACTGGGTAGAACTGATTTAGCGTATAAATTGTTGAACAGCAAAAAATATCCTTCGTGGGGATATATGATTAGTTGTGGTGCGACAACGATATGGGAAAGATGGGATAGTTATAAAAAAGATACAGGTTTTAATAAAGATGGTATGAATTCCTTTAACCATTATTCTTTGGGTTCTGTAGGAGAATGGTTATATTCCACAGTGGTGGGAATTTCCCCATCCATCGATGAACCAGGATTTAAGAAAACTATTGTTAGCCCAAGATTTGATCGTTCGATAACTAATTTATCTTGTTTATTAAAAACTGTTAATGGTGATATTAAGGTTAAATATCATATAAAAGATGATGTTGTAACATATGAAATTAGTGGAAACAAGAAAATCCATTTCTCTTTTGATTTTATTAATAAATTAATAGAAGAAAAACAAATTGATAACAATAAATATATTTTTAAACTATCTATCTAACTTTTAGCTCAATATATTGATGATTATGAACATATGGATATCACAACATTATGTTCTAAAGATAATAAAGATTACATCTTAATTAATGAAAAAAATATAAAATGATAATGATTAACAAAATGCAGAAATAGTAAACTATAATTTCTATTTATTCTCAAATAGAAAAATTAGTCTTAAAATATAAGTGACTTTATATAGGAGGCCTGATTATGGGTTTGATTAAAGCATTTGCCGGAGCTGTTGGCTCCACATTAGCCGATCAATGGAAAGAATATTTTTATTGTGAAGCTCTACCAGTTGATGTCTTAGTTGAAAAAGGACAAAAAAGAGTTAATTCTAAGAGATCATCTAACACAAAAGGTAGCGAGAACATTATCTCCAATGGTTCTATCATCGTTGTCGCAGATGGTCAATGTATGATTATCGTCGACCAAGGTAAGGTTGTTGAATTAGCAGCTGAACCAGGTGCTTATACCTTTGATTCCAAAACCGAATCTTCAATCTTTGCTGGTTCATTCGGTGAAAGATTAGTTGGTTTCTTCAAAACTATCGGTAGACGTTTCACCTTTGGTGGTGATACCGGTAGTGACCAAAGAGTGTACTATTTCAATACAAAAGAAATCATGGACAATAAATTTGGAACCCCCAATCCAGTTCCATTCAGAATTGTCGATAATAACGTCGGCATCGATATCGATGTTTCCGTCCGTTGTAATGGTGTTTATTCTTATAAAATTACCAACCCAATTCTCTTCTATCAAAATGTTTGTGGTAACATCTCCCAAGCTTATACAAGATCACAAATTGATAGCCAATTAAAGACCGAATTCGTCCACGCTTTACAACCAGCATTTGGTAGATTATCCGAATTACAATTAAGACCAAATCAAATCTTAACTCACTTAACTGATTTAGAAAAAGCGATGAACGCTGCTCTCGATGAACAATGGGGTTCTCTCCGTGGTATCGAAGTTATCTCTATTGCTTTAGGTTCTGTCACTTTGCCAAAAGAAGACGAAGACTTAATCAAAGAATTACAAAGAAAGAATGTCTATGCGAGAAACGCTTCTATGGCGGGCGCTACTTTAGTAGAAGCACAAGCTGAAGCTATGAAGAACGCTGCTTCTAACCCCAATGGTGCAGTCATGGGATTCTATGGTATGAATATGGCCCAAAAAGCCGGTGGCATGAACGCGCAAGACTTCTATGCAATGGGCGAAGAACAAAAGGCTCAACAACAAGCGCAACAACAACAAGCCAATGCTTGGGTTTGCCCAAAGTGTGGTGCGCAAGCCACTGGTAAATTCTGCCCTGAATGCGGAACCAAGAAACCCGAACCACAAGGTGCTTGGACTTGTCCAAAATGCGGAACTCAAGTAACAGGTAAATTCTGTCCTGAATGCGGCACCAAGAAACCAGAAGAAGCGGAAGGTTGGAAGTGCGAATGCGGTACAGTGAATACTGGCAAGTTCTGCGCTAACTGCGGTAAACCAAAACCAGAAGTTCATAAGATTAAATGCGATAAATGTGGTTGGGAACCAAAAGATCCAAATAACGTCCCTAAATTCTGTCCAGAATGTGGTGACCCAATTAACGATTTAGATAAAAAATAAAATCCCCCTAAAAGGAGAAAAATATGGCTAATTTGCAATTAAAATGCCCTTGTTGTGGTGGTGCTTTAGAATTCGACAATAAGAGTCAACATGTCATTTGTCCTTATTGCGATTCACATTTTACCACAGAAGATTTAAAAGCCTACTCTGATGATTTAGCTAACGATAAACAAGATGATACCGCTTGGGATGAATCCAGAGTGCAAGAATACACAAACGCAGAAATGAAAGGAATGAAGATTTATTCCTGCGATTCCTGTGGTGGTGAAATTATCGTCGATGAAACTACTTCATCGACAAAATGTCCGTACTGCGGTAACAACTTAGTGGTTTCTAAAGAATTATCCGGTGACTTAAGACCAAACTATGTCATCCCCTTTAAAAACGACAAAGAAACCGTCCAAGGTAATCTAAGAAAATTCTTTAGAAAGAAACCGTTATTACCAAGTAGTTTTTCTAAAGAAAATGTCATCGAAGAAATCAAATCCTTATATGTCCCATTTTGGTTATTCGATGCTGATGTCGCTGGCAGAGTGAGATTCAAAGGTGAGATTACTCGTACTTGGTCTGATTCCGATTATGATTATAAAGAGACCAAATATTATTCCATCATTCGTGGTGGGGAAATCGCTTTTGATCATATTCCTGTTGATGGTTCTTCTAAGATGGAAGATCAATTAATGGAATCTATCGAACCATATGATTTCAAAGAAGCGGAAGAATTCAATGTCGCTTATTTAGCGGGCTACGCTGCCGATAGATATGATATTGATAAAACAGTCACATTTAATCGTGCCACGCAGAGATTCCGTGATGGCACAATCCAAGCTTTTAGAAAAGATGTCCACGGATATTCTAATGTCACTGTTCAAGATTCTAATATCCAATTATCTAATACAGTTACCAATTACGCTTTATATCCAGTATGGATATTAAATACCAAATGGAGAGAGAAGAATTTTAGATTTGCCGTTAATGGACAAACTGGAAAAGTGGCTGGTAACTTACCAGTTTCCCCACTTAAATTCTTCTTGTTCTATATGCTATTCTTCTTAGTTATCGGAGGAGTGGCATTTGGCTTAACATTCTGGTTATCAGAATCCGCACTTGTCGGAGCGATTGTCGGTGTTCTCTCTGGCGCCTTATTCGCATTACTCATCCTCTTGATTATGAAAAGGGCCAATAAGAACGTGAAGTTCCAATATGGTGCAGCTAATTATGTGAGAGATAATTCATTACGAATTTTAGAAAGAAAAGAATTATATCTCTACCGCACAGTTAGTAAGACTCCAAGACCAAAGAGCAACAATAGAGATTAATTAAAATGAAGACCATCCTTAATGGATGGTTTTTTTGTTTATTTTTCTAAATGAAATATTTCACAAATATCATCTTCTAAATCATATGTATGGATAGCACCAGAGCCTCCATATGATAAAGAATTATGTAAATATATAACGGTGATTTTGTCTTTTGGAATGGAGAAGTAGTGACCTCCATAGGCACCTGACCAACCATATGAACCTTCGGGGATGTGTTCATAATTCTCATGCCCTCTGATATAGACACCTAATCCAAAAACACTTAAATAATATGGTGTATCAAATCGCTTAATTATTTGTTCAAAAGCATTTTTAGATAGAATGCCCTTCCCTTGATTTGTGAGCATGAGAGCGAATTTTAAATAATCATGAACAGTAGAGATTAATCCTGCGCCGCCCCCATTATATCCATTAGGATATTTATCAAATCCATAAGTAAATGTTGATTCAGGAATTAATTCACCATTTTTATCAGTATATAAAACAGCAATCTTATCTTTGTCAGATTCTTTAAGATAATACATTGTGTCATGCATATCTAATGGATCAAAAATATATCTTTTTAAAAACTCTTCATATTTTAAATGAGTTACTACTTCCACAATTCTTGCCGCAACATCATATGCTTCATTAGAATAAGTTTCTTTTGTGCCAGGAATAGATTGTAAGACAAAATCTTTAAAGGTGCTGGTAACCTTTTCTAAAGTATCATTGCCGTTTTCAAATCGATGATCGGTAAAATCAGTGGGAAAACCTGAAGAATGGCATAATAATTGTCTAATGGTGATGCGATAAACCCCTTCTTTATCTTTTACCGGAAAATTGGTTAAGAAAGGAATATATTTATCAATATAATCATCGATATTAAGAAGCCCTAAATCTTGACAAATTAATATAGCCACTGCGGTAATGGGTTTAGTTAAAGAGGCTAAACGATATAATGTGTTTTCTTTTGCATCGCCATAAGTTTTGTCATAGAGAATTTTGTCATTTTTAGCGATAACAATTGATAAACCAGATACTTTTTTATCAGAGATATATTTATTTAGTCTTTGTTCTAATTCTTTAAAATCGTAATTCATATTTATAATTATGAAAACACTTTTATTTTTCTACAATATAAATAATAAAGGCTAAGAGCTAAAAGTTCTTAGTCTTTTTATATAAGCAAAATTATAATAATATTTACTTGAGGAAAGGTCTCTATGTATCCTGATTTATTTGGCATCGATGATTTCTCATATACCTTATGTATGATTCTTGGAATTATAGCGGCTTTTCTTATTGCTTTCTTTTATCTACGTAGAAAAGGCTTAACTAAAGGTGGATTGATTGACTTATTAATATGTGGTTTATCTGGAGTGGTCTTTGGATTAATTTTTGCAATTTTATTCGAGAATTTATACGAATTTATTGAAAATGGCAGTGAACATCGTTGGGTTTGGAAAATGACATTCCTCGGTGGTTTGTTCGGTGGTGTCATTGGATTTCTCGGTGCTTATTTCTTAATGAGAAAGACAGTAAGGTTCGATATTAGACCCGTACTTGTTATCGCTCCATTATGTATCGCTGTCGCTCATGGTATCGGCCGTATCGGTTGTTTCTTAGCGGGTTGTTGTTACGGTAAAGAGACTGATTCCTGGATTGGTATGGATTTCCCTCATGATGGTTTAGGTAATGTTATTCCTACACAATTAATCGAGGCCATCTTCCTCTTCGTTTTAGCAGGTCTCTTATTATCTTTAACATTGTTAAAAGATTATAAATATAACATGTTAATCTATTTAGGATCTTATTCCGTCTTTAGATTTGTTATCGAATTCTTCCGTGGCGATGAAAGAGGTGTCGCTTTCGCTTTATCGCCCAGTCAAGTCTGGTGTATTATCATCGCTTTAGGTATTTATCCTTTATATATTCTTCTTAAGAAGATTTTCTCTAATAAGAATGAAAAAGAACGTGCTGCTTGATTTTCTCATTATCGTTTTTGTCTACCTCGCTTTATCGTGTTTTCCTTTTGGTTTAATCATTAGAAGCGAGGATTTATCTTGGTTAGTTATCACTTTACAAATCGTGGTGCAAATATCTTTATTGGTGTTCATTATTTTATTTACGATATTTAAGACTAAATTAGACCATAAAATTGGGAAGATTAATATTATTAACACTTTGTTATTAATACCAACTTTAGCGGTTTGCTTTTCTAACTTTACTAATATGAGAATCGCTACTGGTCAAAGCAGTATTTCCTTTGATACAAATCTCATATTAAATATCGTTTTAACTCTTTTCATCGTCATTAATGAAGAGATTATTTTTAGACTTTTATTTATCAACAACTTAGAGTTCAAAAAGAATATCTATATCATCCTATTAACTGCGGGTGTCTTTGGTATCTGTCACTTAACTCATTTCTTCTCCACTTTTGATCCAAGCGACTTGGTTATAGTTCTTTACACATTCTTATTGGGCTTACTATTAGGCTTTGCTTACTTATTTAGTAAATCTATCATTCCTTGTTTTGTTATCCATTTCCTTTTTAATTTATTAAATAACCTCATATTCCCTTATTTTGTCTTGGAATGGAAATATATACTAATCACTTCTTTATTCGTCTTAATCGTTGCGATTTACGTTATTGTTTTATTCTTTATAAAGGGTCTGCCAAACAAAGAATCACAACCAGCCAATGAATAAAATAGCACTTAAATTGGAAAATGGTATTCTCAAGAATGTTTTTATAAAAACTATTTACATTACGAAAGTTTATAAATGGTAGTTTCTTTATTCGAAATGTTGTTATAATGAATTTGCCAAGGGTGGAGATGTACGTCCTCTGCGGTAGAAATATTGGAGAGTAAACGTCAGCGTACGAACACGGCGCACCTCTAGTAGGTGGTACACAGCGATCCAGGAACGCGCTGACCTGGTTGGCAAATGAAAAAAGTGACTCATTGAGTCATTTTTTTAATTCTTTATCAGCGATATTTGATACAATAAAAGATACGAGGTATATAGTATGTCAATGAGATTTATGTTAAATGAAACCTCATATCATGGCAAAGGTGCGATTCAAAATATCGTTCCCGAAATTAAAGCCAGAGGTTTTAAAAGAATTTTAGTATGCACTGATGAATCATTAGTGAAATTCGGTGTTTCTAAGAAAGTTACAGATTTATTAGATGAAGCAAAAGTGAATTATGAAATGTTCACTGAAATTAAACCAAACCCCACGATTGAAAATGTTTTAGCGGGTGTGAAAAAAGCTAAAGAATTTAACGCTGATGCGATAGTGGCTATCGGTGGTGGTTCTTCTATGGATACCGCAAAAGCGATAGGTATTATTATTACCAATCCTGAATTTAGCGATGTTCGTTCTTTAGAAGGTGTTGCCCCCACAAAGAATCCTTGTTTACCAATTATCGCAGTCGCTACAACTGCGGGTACAGCAGCAGAAGTTACTATTAACTATGTTATTACCGATGTAGAGAAGAAAAGAAAATTCGTCTGTGTCGATGTTCATGATATGCCCATTATCGCGGTTGTCGACCCTGATATGATGGCTACCATGCCTAAATCATTAAAAGCATTTACTGGTATGGACGCTTTAACTCATGCGATTGAAGGCTATACCACTAGAGGTGCATGGGAAATGAGTGATATGTTCCACATTAAAGCTATCGAATTAATCGCTAAATATTTAAGAGATTCTGTCGCTGGTAAAGAAGAGGGCGGAGAGAAGATGGCCTTAGCCCAATATATCGCCGGTATGGGATTCTCTAATGTCGGTTTAGGTATTGACCATGCCATGGCCCATACTTTAAGTGCGTATTATGATGTTCCACATGGTAAAGCTTGTGCGATGTTATTACCGATATCTATGGAATTTAATAGAGACTTTACCGGTGAAAAATATCGCGAAATTGCTAGGGTTTTCGGTGTTAAAGGCGTTGATGAAATGAGCCGAGAAGAATACCGTGACGCAGCGATTAAAGCGGTTAAACAATTATCTGTGGATGTCGGTATCCCCACTAAATGTGAAGAGATTAAAGAAAGCGATTTAGATGCTTTAGCAAGAGATGCTTTAAACGATGCTTGTTACCCTGGCAATCCTAGAGAAGCTACTCATGAACAAGTAGTAGAGATGTTCAGAAAGTTGATGTAATCAAAATGATTAAAATCTTTTTTCAAGGCGATTCCATTACTGACGCTGGTAGAGATAGAAGTGATAACCATTTATTAGCGGGTTATTCATCTTTTGTTAAGCAATTATTGGGAGACCATAACGAATATGTTAATTATGGTATTAGTGGCGATACATCTCGCGATGTTTTAAGAAGACATGAACAAGAATTCTTAAAAGAAAAACCCGATGTCTTAGTGCTGATGATTGGCGTTAATGATGTCTGGAGAAATGCGGATCATATCGTGGAAGCGATGACCACAAGTGAAGAATTTATCAATAACGTGGTTAAGACCTTAGAGATTAGTAAAAGAATTAACCCTAATGTGAAGATAGTGTTATTAGAACCATATTTGTTACCTGGTCCTAATAGAGTGTATGAATTAGGTTTTGATTTATATAAAAAGAATATCGCTCTACTAAGAGAATACGCAAAACCATTAGTGGATCAATATGTTGTATTACAAGACTATATCTTCGCTAAAGGGGAAGAGGGTGTTACATTAACTATTGATGGTGTTCATCCGAACGAAGAAGGACAAAAATATATCGCCCAACAAGTTGCTATTGCTATTAACAAAAACTATCTTATATAGATTGATAAACACCAAGAGATTTTTAAATCAAAATGGTGTTTTTCTTTGATATATGATATCATATATTTGAAAGGAGTTTTTATGTCTCTAAATAAGATAAATTATATTAATAAATATAATAAGGAAAACTATAAGATGTATCAGTTTCGTGTTAAAAAATCTAATCTCAAAATGATTAAAAAATTAGATGAAATAGATAACAAAAATTTATACATCACTAATTTAATTGCAGAAGATTTAGAATCCAACGTTTTAACAATTAAACAAATTAAAGAGCGCATTAAACCAGTAATGCAAAAGTTCAATATTAAAGAAGTCTATCTCTTCGGCAGTTATTCTAGAGGCGAGGCTAATAATAATAGCGATGTTGATATCTATTGTGAAAGTGGAGATCTAAAAACTCTTTATGATGAAGTAGAATTAAAAAAACTACTTGAAAAATCTCTTGGCAAGAAAGTTGATATTGTCACCATTGGATCACAGATGAATGACTTCTTTAAAGCACAATTAGAGGAGGACAAGATTAGATTATGGTGATTATTAAAGATTTTGGTATTCTTTTAAACATCAGTGATCATTGTGTAAGAGTTGAAGAAACAATCTTAAATCTTAAAAAAGAAACCTTTGATAATGATAAGGATGTCAAAGATATAGTTTGCTTTAACATTTTTCAAATAGGCGAGTTAGCAAAACATCTATCAAAAGAATTTATTGATGAGTTCAATGAAGTACCTTGGGATGATATCAAGGGCATGAGAGATATTATTGGTCATGGCTATGGCACGATTGATTGGGATAGAGTATGGAACACTGCGACAATTGATGTTAAACCACTACATGATTATTGCGAACGCTTAACAAAAGAATTAATAACTAGTAAAAAATATTAGAATACTATTCAACAAAACATTTATTTTAACTAAAATAATATAAGAGGTCATTTTTATGGAAATTATTAAAGTTGAAAAAGGTTATTTAACTATTCTCACAGGTAAAACTGATATGGGTAAAAGCACCATCACGGTTTATGATTGTGGTGAAAACTTAAGAGTGGGGAATAAAGTTATCTTTTTCTCTTATGAATACTGCCAATCCATCATCTATAACAAATTAATTTCCCACTTCAAATTAAGTTGGGCACAATTATTCAATTTAGATATTGTTGATGCTTCTAATTTGAACTTAGAAAATCTCGTCAATATTGCTAGAGCCAAGAAGGGCAATGTTGATGCGATTTATATTGACTACTTAGATTTATTAAAGAACGCGACATACGCGAAAGTGAAAAATGATGCGGATGATTTGCAACAAATACAAGAGATTTGCCGTGTTTTAGCCGCTTTAGCAAGAGAATTAGATGTTCCTATTATCTTATTAAGTCAAACCGGTTCTTCTTCTGATTTTGAAGAAACGGTTTCTAGATTAAATGCCTTTACAGAAAACGTGGAACACAAGAATGCGATTAAGATGTTCATTGGCAAAGGTAATGTTATTGATTCTCGTATTGATTACACCGATATCGTTCACATCATCTTGGTGGATGGCTATGATCTCAGATATTTCTCATCCATTAACATTAAAGAAATTTACGGAGACAATTAAAAAAAGGCACTTCAAGTGCCTTTTTTGATTACAATATAAGAGTGAAAAAAGTATTTAACATACTTATACCGATTACAGCATCTATATTAACTATAGGTCTTGTTTTGGGTTTACCTGCTTATTTCTTACTTCTCCATCATTATAAAGGAAGGAAAGTTGTTAATGAGTGGCATAGCACCGATACTTTTGATATTGATAAGATACCGACATTAACTAAACAAAAAGATAAAGACTTTATCATCCTCAATTTAGCGGATGTACAGATGTGTGATTTAGAAGATTTAGGTCATGCAAAAATAATTCATAAAGAAATTACTTACCTAGTTGATTTGGTGAAACCTGATTTAATCACCCTAACCGGTGACCAAGTGTGGTCTAATGAAAATCTTATTTCTTTAAAATCATTAATATATTGGTTAGATGAATATCAGATTCCTTATGCGCCTGTTTTTGGCAATCATGATTTTGGCAATAAATATGATTCTGCAACATCGGGTGTTACATATAGCTGTGACTTATATGAAAAAGGAAAATATTCCTTATTTGATAGAGGACCCACAAATATAGGAACTCTTGGTAATTATGTTATAAACATAAAAGAAGAAGATAAAATCATCAATTCTCTCTATATGATGGATTATGGTTGGAGAGATGAAATCACCGATGAACAAGTCGAATGGTTCAAATGGAATGCGGATGGCATAAAGGCTCATAACAACGATGAATATTCTAAGGGCATGGTCTTTATGCATAAACCTATTCACGAATTCTTTTCCGTGATTATTTATGAAGGGGAAGATCAAAGCGATGCGGATAATTATCCAGAACCAATTTTTGCGGAAGCGAAGACTCATGGTGTGACTGATTTTGTCTGCGGTCATTTCCATGAAGTTAATTTCTCTTTAAAATTTCAAGATATTAGAATGACTATGGCAACAAAAACTGGGGAATTAGTTGGTTTTTATGAAGATGAAGATGAATATATCAATGGTGGAACTTCTTTTGCCTTGACCGGTGATGATGTCATAGTCACTCATAATTATGTGAATAGAAATGATTATCGAATTAAGAGATAATAACTATATGAAATTTTTTGATAAAGATATTAAATTAGTGATATTTGATTTAGATGGGACACTAATTCATTCTACGAATTTATGGGCGGATATCGATCGTCGTTTTTTCGCTAAAAGAGGGATGATGATTCCTCCTACATATAATCAAGAAATCGCTCATGTGGGATTAAGAAAAGCGGGAGAGATTACTAAAGACAAATATCTTCCTAACGAAAATGTTGATGATATTATCAGCGAGTGGATGGAGATGTCTTATAAAGCTTATCGTGACTATATCCCCTTAAAAGATAGAGCTCAGGAATTATTAGAATTTATTTATAAACAAAATATTCCTATGGCTTTAGCGACTGCCAACAGCAAAGAAATATATGATGTCTGTTTAACTAGACTTGGTATTAGACAATATTTTGGTTTGGTTCTCGATGTCAATTCTTGTAAAGATGGTAAGAACAGCCCAGAGATTTATGATAGAGCTATTTCACATTTTAATGTGAAAAGAGAAGAGACATTAATCTTAGAAGATATGATAGTGCCAATTATTACCGCACATAACGCGGGATATAATGTCATCGGGGTTTATGATGAAGAATCCACCAAAGATGAAAAGGCTTGTATCGATAATAGTGATTTATTCATTAAGAATTTTGGTGAGTTTTTAAATCACTTGAAATAAATATTATTTATTCTATCAATAAAAATTTATTGTGAGCATTAATGTTAATAGTGCGACTGTAATAACTGGTATGGAGGTGATAACTCCATATTTTACAAAATCAAAGAATGAATATTTTGTATCGTGCTCAGCGATAAGTGTGGTAAACATAATACCCGCTAAAGCGCCGGTTGGAGTTAAGAAAGCTCCGATGTTACTTCCTACTATTGAAGCAAATATGGATGTATGACCATTACAGATCCAGGAGAACAAAATACTCATAGGTATATTATTAATAAGATTACTTACTAGGAAAGATGAATAACCATAAGTCAAAATTGTATTTGTGTGACTTAATAAGTCCATTATCTTTTCTGATACACCTTGATAATTTAAAGCGACAACAATAACAAACATCGATAAAAAGAATGGGATAAGAGGGTAGGGAAGTTTCTTTAAAGACCCTGTTAAATAGCTCCAATCTTTTTTGGTGATTAAAGACATAATTAAGGCAAAAATCAATAAAGATATGGCACATATGCATGAAATTAACCACATTTCTGCGTGAATATAGTTAGAGATAATAAGAAATACTAAACAAATTAAAAGATGTCCTAAACCTACGAACAGTGCTACTTTGTTTTTGATATGAAATTCTTCATGAATCATCTCTACGGGTTCTCTTAGTTTCTTGAGGAAGATTAATAGCAATAGCCCATATTCAACAAAGCCTGCTGCTAAAGTAGGAAGAAACATAACTTTGAAATAATCAAAGAAACCAATATTTGCGGATGTTGCTAGATATATATTAGTGGGATTACCAATGATTAGCATTAATGACCAAGTATTGGCTGCCGCAAATTCTGCGACTAAATATGGAATAGGATTAATCTTAGAGTTCTTACAGAAGAAACAAATAAATGGTGTGAATGTCAGAATGACTATGTCATTAGAAGTAAAGATAGTTAATAAAGCAGTTAAAGCATAGAGAATAGTGAATAATAATATTTGATTATGTCCCGCTCTTTTAGCGGCCACGCTTGCTAAATATTTAAATAGTCCTACTTCATCTAAGAAGATGGAAAGAATAGTCATAGAAAAGAACAAGATTATTATCTTTAAGGGATTGATAGAATTATTATTTGTTAGTTCAGACCAAACCTTATCAATAGGGGCAAAAGAAAAGCATAATAAAATGACCGCCCCAGTCAACGAGATTAACCAATAGGTGGAAATTGATATCTTCCCAATCTTAATCTTAGGGAATAATAGTATTGATAATGTGACAGATATGAATGTTAAGGCAGAGATAATAATTGTAGGAATCATAAAAACACAAGTGTTATTATGCGCCTTTTTTAGAAATGTGGCATAACTTTTTAAATTATATATGAAATAATCTCTACATATTGATGTTATGAAACCTTTTTATCGTAAAGCTATATTAACAGATATCGATGACATTATGGTTGCTGTATAAGATTCTCACACCCTTTTAAAGGAGCAAGGAAATGGACAGTGGCAAAGGCTATGGTAAAAAATTATTTAAATTTTGTTTTCTTATGAGATAAAATCTCATAGTTACGTATCTTTATCTCATTAATATAACCATTGTAAATATATTTAAGATCAGCATTTTTGATTAATGTCTTCCCTTTATTATCCTTGGAGACTAAAGAAAATATTAAAGAAGAGATAAATCCACCAAACATATGGTGGCAATGACTTCCCTTGCCATTCCATTCTTCATAAAAAGTGGTGGCGCCTTTTTCTCTCCAATAACCAAATGAAGGATAGTCAATTTGTTTTAATATTTTAAGTAATAAATTAGGATCTTCTTTTACGAGAATTTGTGACGCAAGATTGACACCCAAGAAGCCACAATTGAAATGAGGATTTCTTCTATATGTTTCTAAGAATTGTTCCATGGTCTTTTTATTTCCGATGCCGGCTTGAATAGCAAAAGCGTTTGCGTCGTCGACATTTTCCAAATAATTACCTGTTTTTTTATCGAAATATTTGGTTTTTAAAGCTTTTTTGACGATTTGTTCTAGTTCTTGGTATTTATATTCTTCTCTTAATATGTGACATATATTTTTAAACATTTTTAAGCATATTAGAAGATAACAGGAATTAACATAATCTTCTTTTATTCTTATTGGTTGAGGTGTCACCCAATCACCAAGGAACCAGCCCCAATTTCTCTCTTTACTCACCAAACCATTTTCTAGTGTAGTCATCATAAATTCAATATAACGATTCATTCCAGAAAAACATCTATTTAAAATATTTTTATCTTTATAAATAAGATAATAGTTATATGGAACAATTATGATTGCTCCACCCCATCCACCAGGTCCACCTCCTGCTTCAAAAAATGGTGCGGTGTGTTGTACGTGACCGGAATCAACATCCTGACAATCTAAGATATCTTCAATCCATTTTTTATAGAATTTCCTACCATCTAAAAGCATCATCGCTGGAATTGATGAAGCTTGTCCATCTCCGGTGTAACCAAGTCTTTCTCTATGGGGGCAATCACTGGGGTAAGAATAATGGAAATTATTAAGCAAGGACCTTAAAAACGCTTCAACTTCCCAATTAAATAATGAATTGTTAGTTTTAAATTTCCCAATAACAGGCACATCACTATGTATGATATTTACGATGGGGTCGTCTAGCTTTACATTTGAGGTGAAATATCTAAACGAGGTCAAGGAGAAATATGGAAAACACCTTTTTCCTGTTGGGGCGTTCTTGTAGATGTGCTTAACGACTTGTTCACCTATTTCATCGACATCACTACAAGATTCTTGATCTAAAGAATAATCATTTTTAATTTCTTCTGAATAATTAATCTCAACATATGGATTGCGGCTGATAAAAGAAACGAAAGCAGAATAATTTTTCCCACAATCATATAGATATTCATTTTCGTGTTCATGAATTAGTTTCGGTTTGATTTTTTTGATAACGACATCTCTAGGGCAATCTTCTTCTAGATAGATTGTTTGAGGTAAGGATACTATTTCATATGGATATTCCTTAATTACAGCGTTATAGTCATGAACTTCACCATAAAAAGTATTGTTTTGCAATATAAAACTATTGGTTAATGTTTCGAAACCATCAGGCTCTATAATCTCATTAAAACTTTTATATATTAAACAAAGTTTAAAAGTTGCATATAAATTATCTGAGTACCAATTTATATATTTTCTTTTGTTTTCTCTTAAGAAACCATTTCCAAGTAAAATTTCTATTTTGTTTTTTCCAATCTTCAAAAACTTTTTGACATCAAATGAATTGTAATAAATGCGATGGGATGTCTTTTCATTTACCTTGGGATTTGTAATGGTGAAATCTCTTTCAAAGTAATCTGAAACAGTAGGTTTATAAAATGATTCATCAACTCTAACGTCATTGATAAATAATTCATAAAAACCTAATCCACAAATGATTAGATTAGCATTTAATAATGAATCTTTTATCTCTATGGTTTTAGTAATAAGTGGAGTCTCTATTTCTTTAGGTGTTTTAATCCATTTTTCGAATTCCATCTAAAATGAGCCTCCATTTCCAAACAAAAATATTTATGTTTATATATTATGACATTTTCTTTTAGAATAAAAGAATCATATATAATTATTTTGTTTTTTAAGAATAATAAGTCTTATTTATAAGTTATTAACGCAATGATATTTGAGGCCTTTTAATTCAAGATCTTTATCCGTGGTGATTATTACTTCATCCCCTCGTTTTAAAGTGAAGAAATTATCGGAAAAATCAATTTCTTCATCTTCCTTGTATAAACATATATCTTTTGTGAAAACATCCGCTTTAACACTAAAGGTATTAGGACCGAGCTTTTTGATATCTAAAGTTGATTTAGGATAATTAATATCTTTATCTAATTTAGCTTGGAAATAATTTTGTGAGATGATTTTCCCATCATTGTTTTGTAATTCCACGAATAAAAATTCGTCTTCATTTTTGAGAGGACTATCAAAGACAATAACCGATTGAGAACTTTCCTTTTCGGATTCTACGTCAAATATGATTTCGTCTTTGATTTTTCCTTCAAAAGTTAGAAGTTTATAGATTAGTTTATAATCTTTATTTTTATTTAATAAATTGGAAACGTGCAATCTAATAACTCCATCTTTGTGAGATATTGTTACTAATTCATCATTGAAGACTCTCTTTGCGTAGTAATAAGCACCTTTTAGTCCATAATTATAGTCAATGACAGAACAGGAAATTCCTGGCCAACAATCATTGAGTTGCCAAAAAATTCCGCCATGACAAATAGACTGGTTGTTCCTTAAATGCTCAATGCAATATTTTAACCCACGTGCTTGGAAAAGTTGTGTGAGATATGTATAGGTTCTAAAGTCATCATTAAATCTATTTTGGAATTCAATATTGATTTTCGTTCTTTCAAAATTTCCTTCTCTTTTGTTACGCGTTTTTAAACCGTTTGAATATAGGTATAATTCCTTTTCCCCCAGATATTGTTTATTAGTTTGGTAGTTCTGCATTGACCATAATCCAAACTCTGAAAGCATGGGTGGTAAGATGCTATCATAATCATCATATGTAGAGTTTCCATTACCCACGTTCCAGTAATGAACATCAAAAGTGTCTGGATCATTTGATCTAATAAAAATATTATCTAAATTTGTTGGAGAACTGTGCAAATATAAGGTATTTGTTTCGTTTTTTGCGATTTTTGCAAACTCTTCCAGAAACATTTTTTTATAACTTTCACCATATATTTCTTGCTTTCCACATATAGCGGTTTCGTTTTCATTGTTGCCACAAATTAGCAATAAACTTGGGTGATTTCGGATTCTTTTAATTTGCTGGGTGACCTCTTCCTTTGTTGTTTTCATGAAGTCTTCATCAAAACCGTCATAGGAAGCGACACTGAACATTAAGTCTTGCCAAACGAGCAAACCGAGTTCATCACATCTTTGATAAAAATAATCAGATGGATAATAGCCACCGCCCCATTGTCTAATAACATTGACATTTGTGCTCGCACATAAATTGAGTATTTTATTAGTTCTCTCTTCAGTTACCCAAGGAAGAATACTGTCTTCAGGAACCATATCAAATCCCTTTAAGAATATATTTATATCATCGATATAAATGCCAAAGTTTCTTCCTTTGTTTGTTCTTTTAAAATCGAATCTAATTTTCTTAAATCCTATTTTATAAGAATAAGTATTTTCATTTGTTTCGATATTTAATGTATATAATGCCTGCTCTCCTAGTCCTCTAGGATACCAAAGCTTGGGATTCTTTATTAATAAAGAAAATTCATTATAATCTTTTAATTGTTGTGTTTCTTGTGCGATAACTTTATTTTCGTATGATAAATAAATAGAAATTGGCGAATCTCCTAGTTTGACAAAGTTCGTGGAAATGTTAACCTTCATTTCCCCATTATCGCAGAAGTCATATTCGTACCTATATGAATCTAAATAGCCTTCTTTAGTGGATGTTATACTGACTTCTCCAATAATTCCTATGTCCGCTAAATTGGGAGCCCAGTCCCAACCAAATGTATATGCTGGTTGTCTAATCTTTGGTGCATTCGGATCGCACTCATCCATGAAGAGTTTGAACATTCCTCTTGGGTTTGGATAGTTCTCTATATAGGTATATGGCGACTGAAACTTGATAACAATTTCGTTCTTTTCTCTTAATATTTTTTTATCAATTAAAATGATCTTTTTAAGATGAAAATTATTTAAAAAACAAATCTTTTCACCATTGATAAAGACTTCGGCAACCGTCAATATTCTATCTAATGTTAAATAATTAAAATTATTTAATTGTTCACTATTTAATTCAAAATGAGATGTGAATACATAATCTTTCTTTAGATAGTCTTTCCTTATCTCTTCTTCTGCATTTTTATATGGATGAAAAATTGTCTTTTTATCAACTAAAGTTGATAAAACAGTGCATGGAACTGTTGCATTTATTTCGCCTATATCACTATGTGATATCACCCAATTATTTATGCATATTTTCATTAATTTTTCCTTCTTTTATGTTGGGTTTATTTTGCTTTTTGAACTTTAATGGAGAGCAACCAACACGCTCAATAAATTTGCTATAAAAGTTACTTGTTGATGAGAATCCGCATTCCATAATTATCTCGGTCATTGAGTAATTAGTTTCGAGCATTAACTTCTTTGCGTATTCTATTCTTTGATTAATGATGTAGTCCTGAATTGTCGTGCCATATTGTTTATGGAAAGCACTACTTGTATAAAATTTGGAATAGCCTATAGCTTCCGCGATTTCTTCTAAAGTGACCTTTTCGGTGAAACGATTATTCTTTTTTAAATAGTAAATTACTTTGGTTGCAGCGTTGTCTTGCGTTAAAGAACTGCTTTCGTCCAATCTCAAGAAATAGGAATAAATTATTTCAACTAGGTTCGCTTTTGTATCAAAAAATGGTTCGTGTTTTTCGTGAATTTCTCTATATAGCAAATCATAGAGATTTAAGAACTTTTGATAATCTTCATCTTTCAAATGAATTATCGCAGGATTCTTCATTGCATGAAGCCTCTTGACTATCCATTTTGGTAGGACAGATGGCTTTACACTAAAACCTCTAATATAGATTCCTTTAGAATAGATTCTGTGGTAGTCCAAAGGCCTTAAAAGATACACATCTTTTTCTTTTATATTACATGTCTCTCCATTGAATAGTTGAGAGCCATTACCAGAGATTACTATTTCCATTTCATAATGATCGTGGTAGTGGAGTGGATAATCACCTTCAGGCCAAAAGTTCGGCTCCCCTACACCGATGTCATCATCAAGGAACATGACAATGCGATTTTCTACTTTTCTTTGCATACCTACAATTATCAAGTATTTTTTTCTTAAAGTCCACGACGAAAAAACTATATCTATGATAAAGTTTTAAAATATTCACTGATTTAAGCACTAATCAGAGATAGATTGACTATAGTTTTGCCCAGTTTTTAATAAAGCCCAAACAATTCGAAGTATCTTTCTTGCTGTATGAGTTAAGGCACAGATTGGATGTTTTCCCTCAGATTTTTTCTTTGAATAGAATTCTGCAATCTCAGGACAATGAATACGAGCTTTCTCCGCTGCTTGAAATAATGCATATCTAAGTAAAGGCGATCCTCTTTTTCTAATCGCCCCATGTTTTTCAACTGTTCCTGATTGATAGACTCTAACATCTAGTCCTGCAAATTTAATTATCTTATCCGCACTTGGAAACTCTGATGCATCTCCTATTTCACTAATAAGTAGACCCGCTAAACGGTAACCAATGCCAGGAACAGTTAATAAGTTAGGTGATGTTTCATCAATTAAGGGGATTAAAAGTTCATCTAGTCTGTCGTTCCTTTCTTGGATGCTTCTAAGTTCTTGAACTAATTGAATTATTATTTCTTCGGTTTCTTGATAAGCAACACCAATAGAATTTTTGGCAATATTTCTAAGTTCGTTGAATTTAACCAAAGAAAACGCACCTTTTGACATTCTCCTTAGTTTCTCCGCTGTTTCGCTTCTCGCATTAGAAAATTTCTTCGCGGATGGAAAGTTCTCTAAAAACCACAAAGTAGTCTTAGAATCAAAGAAATTACGACCTTGATATCGTTTAATATCTTCTCTTTTTCTTAAGAAAGGAATTAATTCTGGAAAAGATTCGTCTAAATATCGATGGAGACGATTAATCGTTCTTTCTTTATCCTGATAGAGAAAATATTTAGCTCTAGCTATTCGCCTAATTCTTTCAATGCTGTATGATTTAAGCATAGAAGGACTGAATGGATGCTTTGATGCATATTGGGCAATAATAAGTGCATCAAGATTATCAGTCTTCGCCTTGTCGAGATATTCAGATTGTTTAAATCTCGCTATCACGACAGGGTTTTTGATTTGGGCTAAGTAATTATTAGCAACTAGATATCTAAATAAACATTCATGATAATGACCGGTTGCTTCCATCACTATTTGAAATGATGATTCAGATTGATCAATTGATTTAAATATTTCTATCAATGAATCAAATCCTTCTCTTGAATTGGAGAAGTCGAAACTCTTTTTAATTATTTCTCCGTCTC
>Ga0256405_10005173_pt1 | contig 23087 bp, 19 predicted proteins | sample RumenRJG_02DNA_FD_189096 | JGI IMG/M metagenome (GOLD analysis project Ga0256405, IMG submission 189096) | Bovine rumen microbial communities from Lethbridge, Alberta, Canada - RJG_02 | ecosystem: Host-associated > Mammals > Digestive system > Stomach > Rumen | place: Canada: Alberta... | reverse complement strand
ATACGGTTCAATCTCCGTTACCTTCTCCTTGGACGGGGGAACGGTCGGGTTCGGTTTTTTCGTGGGGGTGGGTGTGGCCGCAGCCGCAGCCGCCGGTGTCAATTCCGCTGTTGTACTGACACCCTCCGCCATTCCCAGCGTACATGAGAGCATCAGCAGCAGAAGTATAAAAACAGAGATTCTTTTCATTTTACATCATTCCTTTCAACTCTGATTCACGAAGAATCTGTATAAATGACAACATTTTTCTGTGTATTTATTCGGAAGAGAAACCACACGGCGCTCAGTCACATCAGATGGTTATCCCATTCTGCTGTTCTTTTGCCTGACCTGCAGCCGTTTTGTCACACTTTCCTTCCGCCCAGATATCTTGCACGGATATGCTTCGTTTCCCCAAGATAGCAGAATCGCTCCAGCAGCTGAACCGGAGAGAGTTTATAGAAACGGTCCGCGATTCCTCCGATCACCAGGGCATCGAAGGCATAGCCCGGTTCCAGACTTCCTGTCTTTCCAAAGAGGGCACCACCTTCTTTCGTTCCCATGTAAAACGCTTCTTCAAACGAGACCGTTCGGTTTCCTTCCGGCTCATAAAACACTTTGTATTTGGACAGCTGCACGCTCCGGGCAATCTGGCTGTATACCCCCAGATTGGAAGCCCCCGCAATGTCACTCCCCAGGCCAATCCGGACGCCTTCATCTGCCAGTGTGCCGGTCCGCATGATCCCGGCCAGGATATTGTTGGTGGAATCCGGACATTGTACCGCATAACCCCCATACTTTTTCATGATCCGGATATCCTCATCCTCCGGGAAGATGAAATGGGCTCCTACCACAGGCCCGTTTCCTAAAAGGCCTGCCTGCTCATAGATGCCGGTATCGCAGCCGCATTCGGGATACAGCTTCTTAGCCTGCTGTGCCTCCCACAACGATTCCACCAGATGTGTCTGCACGCCCGTCTGATATTTGTATCCCAGCGCCCCCAGGCCTTTCAGCAATTCCCACGTACAGGTAGGCGCAAACCGCGGGGTCAGGATCGGCTTTGCTGTATGGTTGCTCTGATACCGTTCCAGAAACGTTTCCGTCTCTCGCAGGGAATCCTCCGTGGTCTCGCACAGATAATCCGGGCTGTCCATATCCATGTTGACCTTGCCCACCAGTCCATGCAGTCCCATACGCTCCATCCGCTCGATCAGGTATCCGGTGGCCTCCCGGTGAATGGTTCCGAAGATCACCGCGTGCATCGTCCCATGTTCCAGCATGTCATCCAAAAAGGCATCATACGCCGCATGGGCAAATTTCGGATCCTCAAACCGCCGTTCCAGGGGAAAGGTGTACTGATGCAGCCAGTCATGAAGCAGGAGATCCATTTCCGTTCCTCGCTGCGGATATTGCGGCGCGTGGACATGAAGATCTGAGAATGCAGGGATAATCAGATCCTCTCCAAAATCCGTCACCGGAATGTCGGCAAATTCCGGCATCTGCGGATAGATTCCCTCCACCAGACCGTGATCTACCGCGATATAGCTGTCCTCCCATACAGACAGTTCATTCCTGTTTTTGGAAGTAATGATATTCCCGTGAAATAGTTCCATCTCTGTCTCTTTCTCCCGATCTCACTGCCGTTCTTTTCCCCGGGTACTTGTCCGATTTGGCCAGCCGTCGCCGCGGGACAGGGTCCTTTTGTACAGGCCAAATACGGTTTATCTGATGCCCAGCTCCGGCGGCGGAAGCTTTTTGGCGCACTCGGGACAGGCAACCACCTGCCCTTTTCTGAGATCAACAAATCTGGCTGGAAACAGATTGCCGCAAAGGTTACACTTGCACTCGTAAATCTTGCTTCGATTCTGGGTCGTACCAGTATCCTTCATTATCGTGATTTGCTGAACCGACCGTCCTTCAATCTTCCCTCCCGCACGCATGATCTGCATTGTCTCCGCACAGGGATAGCAACATCCTTCATGGCCATTGCGCAGAGCAAATTCCGGAGCATTCACTTCGCGTCCGCACGTACACCGGCAGACCTACTCCGGACTGTTGCGATAGGTTCACCCCGTTTTTCTGACGGTTGTAAACCATTTGAATCTTTGGCCAGCCTCAATCATTTAAGTCATCTGTTTTTCTCCTCTTTTTGAATGACATCTTGATGAACCACAGATGTCATGGTAGGATCATTCTGACATCCGCATCATTGTAAACCAAAAAAGCGGCAACAATCAAGAGATTCATGTTAAAAGTATGTTTATCCAGTGAGGAAAAAATAAATGATTCTCTATCATGGCAGCAATGTGATCGTTCGTGAACCGCCTTTGCTCAAAATCCGGCGTGACCTGGACTTTGGCAAAGGCTTTTATACAACAAGTGATTTTCAGCAGGCCAGTAAATGGGCCCGAAGAACAGCGAACCGTCTGAAGCAGTCACAGGCATATGTTTCGGTGTATGAAGTACCTGAGGAAAAGCTGCTTGCTCTGCGCTTTGACAAGCCGGATCAGCAGTGGCTTCACTTTGTGGCTGCTAATCGGAAAGGAGCAGCCCTGTCGCACAGCGACAGTTTGTCAAATCCAGGCCTCAGTCAAAAGCCGCTCCGGCAAAAGAAAAAAGTTACGGGCGATCCGCGCAATTCAGCTTACCTGAGGAGTGAAATATGATGACAGATGAAATGCAATTCTTTCTCTTTCTGATTGAGCGTTATGCGAATCACAAAAACCGTCCAACCGGTGATGTAATGCGTGAATGGGATCAAAAAGGGGTGACCCAGGAGATCTTTGACGGTTATTTCCAGTATCACCAGGAGCCGATCCAGAATGCCTTTCTGGATATTGACAGCCTTGTTGTCAACGGCGTTCATGCTTTTTGATGCGCTCTTTTACAGCAATCATCTTTGGTCACCTGCCGGAGCAACGATCTCTGAGCCCTGGGTCTGACATCACTGCCGCTGCAACAGGGCCGCTCTTCGTACATTAAAACTGCCGCTTGAAGCACATTGCAGGAACCTGCATATCGGGCTTTGTTGCGGCAGTTTTTGCTTCGTCTCTCATTTCCTTCGAACATGTATCCGCCCGGTGCGATCCAATGTCCACGGGCACCAGCCTCCGCTCACCGCTTTTTCACCGGAAACTCACAGACAAAACGGATTCGCCCCAGCTCGGTCTGTTCCGCCCAGATCCGTCCGTCATGCCGCTCCATAATGGCCCGCGCCATGGAAAGACCGATTCCATATCCGCCGCTTTCCCGGCTGCGGGAAAGGTCCGGCCGATAAAACCGGTCAAAAAGATGTTTGAGATTCTCCGGCGAGAGCGGCTCTGTCAGTCCGTTTTCCGAAACCAGACGGACCGTATGCCCCTCCTGATTCAGAGACAGTTCAATCGTATCCTCCTCGGGGGCGTACTTGACCGCGTTTTCGCACAGCTGTGAAATCAGACGTTTCAGGGCATCCCTGTCTCCGGTCAGCCGGATATCCCTCCGGACAGCGAGACGGAACGATTTGCCCATGAACTCGGCCATTCCCTGAAAGGATTCCGCCTGTTCCGTGACAAGTTCGGAAAAATTCAGGTCCTCTTTCTGCAGATGGGCGCCCTCCTCATCCATTCTTGACAGGTAAATCAGATTATTCACCAGGCCACGCATATTGGACACCTGTTTCTGCGTATCCTCGATCCATTCGTTTTTCTGAACCGTCAGCGACAGCGCATCCATGTTGGCCGAGATGACCGTGAGCGGCGTTTTCAGCTCATGACCGGCATCCGTGATGAACTGTTTCTGCCGGATGACATTCTGAATCATGGGCTGGATGGCTCTGGACGAAATCAGCGACATGGTCAGCCAGGCCAGCAGAATGCCGCCCAGGCAGGTCAGCGCGGAGACCAGGAGCAGACGGCGGACGCTGTCCATTTTGGTCTCGACGTTGAGAAGGAGCACCATCTCACCGCGCATTCCGCCCCGGGTCATGAAAAGATAATTGCCTGCCGAACCGCTCTCTTTTCCGGAGGACAGCGCTCTGGCAGCAATCTCCTTCAGTTCATCCGATGTGCCGCTCTGAATCCGTGTCCGGCCCAGCAGGAAGATCTCACCCGCTTCGTTTCGGAGGGCAACAAAATACCGTGCCTCATCCAGTGCGTTCTGCTGACGCCGGCTCGGTGATTTTCTGCCCGGCTGGACATCGATTTCCCGGAACGACAGATTCTCAAGCGTTTTCAGCAGCTCACTTCGGACACTGACATAGTTGACCACATTGATAATGCCTGCCAGGAGGATCATGGCGATGGAGAGCACCGTCACCGCAATCCGGATAAATCGCCGGCGGATTCCCTGAATCATGTCATCTCCTCCAGTGAATAGCCGACTCCGCGGCTGGCCTTGATCTGCAGATCCGCGCCAAGTTCATTCAGCACCTTCCGCAGATTGCTGATGGTCACCCACAGGGCATTCATCTCTGCCTCCGCATCCCAGCCCCATACGCGTTCCATGATCTGGTCCACGCTGTAGACTCTGCCCGGCTGCTCCATGAACATCTCCATCAGCTGAAAAGCCTTGTTGTTGAGCCGGGTACTTTTGTCCCCGCAGGAAATGACCATGCTCTGACGGTCCAGGGTCACATTGGCAAAGGCCATTTTATCCTGCCGGAAATCCTCTTTCCGGCGCAGCATTGCCCGAATTCTGGCCAGCAGCTCACTTGAGGCAAAGGGCTTGGGCAGATAGTCATCCGCGCCCGCATCCAGCCCGGACACCCGGTCCTCCACCGCATCCCTGGCCGTCAGCATCAGGCAGGGCACGGATACCCCTTTTCCCCGCAGTTCCCTGAGCACCGCAAGCCCGTCCGGGGCCGGCATCATCCAATCCAGTATCATGCCGTCATAGTCATATCCGGACGCATAATCCAGCGCATCCCGTCCGTTATGGACAATGTCCACCGCATATCCGGCATGCTCCAGAATCGTCTTCATCGCCTTGCACAGCGAGCGATCATCTTCCGCAAATAACAGTCTCATCTCCAGGCTCCTGTTCTGAATCATCGATTACCCATTTGCCGGTCACATTATACCACAAAATTGCTTCCATTTGCCAAATCAGCGCCATCCCAGGCGGGATGGCGCTGATTGTTCCTTATTGAGACATTGTGTCATTATAATCCGCTCTGTCCCTGATTCATCTGCGGGAAAGAACGGGAACCTCGGCCGGTATTATTCCGGGGCATCATGCCGTTTCCGCTGTTCTGCATTCCCGGATTGCAGTTTCCCATGCCAGGCATCTGACCCGGCTGAACGTTCCATCCGCCATTGCCAGACACCTGACCAGGCTGAACATTCCTGCCGCCCTTGCCGCGCATCCGTCCGGACTGCCCGTTTCCCGGCAGACGGCTGCGGCGATTGTTTTTCGTTCCCTGTGCCGCGCTCTGCTCCGATGCATCCTTCAGAATCAGATCAGCCTGCTCCTGCGTCATGCTTCCGGCGGCAACATAACCATCCAGTTCCGTCTTCAGGGCATCCAGGCGCGCCTGCTTTCTGGCACTTTTTCTGGCCTTTGCATATGCCTCATATGCCTCCGTCAGTGCCTCCTCTGCGGAGGGCTCCGCCTCCTGCGGTGCCGTCTCTTCCGCGGCAGGTGCATTTTCCGTCACGGCAGGGCTCTCCGTTGTTTCCACAGCCGTTTCAGCAAATACCGACACGCTCAGGGAAAGAATACATGCCAGTGCAAGAATCGCCATCCAGGTCTTTTTCATTGTTTTCATCTCAGTCAACTCCTTTTTTGAATTGCCCCGTTCATCGGGGACAGGTGTAGTATAAGATGAGAACCTTTCCTGAACCTTTCATCGCTCAACTTTTTTCAAAAAGCCCGTCCGGCTTTTTCAGGCTTTGCCGTCCGATTCGTTATTCCCTTTATCCGTCCAAACATCCATGACCGGGCCGCTTCTCGCTCCTACAGGTGTGTCTTCTGTCATTCTCGTCTGTGTTTTTCGCATCCTTATCGGTATTAATGCTGACCAGAAGAAGGAACATTTTATCCGCTCAAGCAGTATGGTCGGCATAAAAGCCTGTTGAACTGTCTCAAAAACCGGGTGATATTTGCCTGTGTCAAAAAGCGGGTGTCATTTGCCTGTTGCGAAAAAGGGTCCGCTGGTGTAAAATGAAGTCGGAAAGGGGGAGATCAGCATAGCATTACAAACCAGCATCGGCAATACGCTGGATAATGCCGGAGATGAGGCGGCGCTGGACAGGAACGCCAAGAAGATCTTCTCCCACGAGGCGATTCTGGCCCCGCTGATGCGGATGTGCATTCCGGAGTTTGCGTGCTATACGGATGAGTACATCATTGCGAACTGCTTTGAGGATAAGCCACGGGTCTCGTCCTGGCCGGTACATCAGGATGAAGGCGGAAAACTGGACGGGAATCAGCGGATTACCCAGATGAACTCGGAAGAAAGCGCGGCCAACGAGCGGACGGTTCATTATGATATCCGCTTCACAGCGAAGGTTCCGAAAAGCGGGTTTCTGATCCGGCTGATCATCAATATAGAGATTCAGGTGGATGATGATCTGCAGTATCGGGTGGTGACCCGGGGAATCTACTATTGCGCCCGGATGCTTTCCGCCCAGTATGGGACGGTGTTCACCCATCAGGAGTATCAGAAGTTGCAGAAGGTCTACAGTATCTGGATTTGTCCGGAAAGCGCCAGCGGCCAGCATTCGATCACCGAATATCGGATGGAACAGCTGCAGAAGCTTGGAAATCTGCCAACTGAAGAAGAGGACTATGACAAGCTTCAGGTGATCGTTATTACCCTGGGGCAGGAAGCTGCGAAAAGCGAAAACCCGCTGATCCGTTTTCTGAGCCTGCTGCTGACCAGTGAGCTGCCGCTGGAAAGCAGAAAACAGCAACTGGAAGACGAGTATCAAGTGCAAATAAACGAAAGCATGGAAGAGGAGATGAGCACGGTGTGTAATCTTGGAGAAAGCATTGCGAGAAAGAGCCGGGCGGAAGGCCGCGCGGAAGGCCGCGCGGAAGGTGAAAACAGACTTGGCACACTGATGACCAAACTCAGAGAAATGAATCGGACGGAAGATGCGTTCCGTGCTGCCAATGATCCAGAATATCGCAACAGACTTTATAGAGAATTCAAGATTGCCTGAGTCATTTTTCGGAGCACGCCCAGAACTTCCTGGACGATGATTTCGATCCGGAGGATTCCAGACCGTGGGCACTGTGACCGATGAAACACAGTTAAAAATCATCAAAAGTAACCACAAGGAGGCTTGACAGCCATGCGGAACAGACCTACGCTCCTCAGAGCAGAGCAGAGCAAGGGATAACTGCTCCCTCGCGTGCCCTGTAGGACATTTTGCGTCCTGCGGACGAGAGTCGCTTGAAACTGAATACAGCATTTGCGCCAAGGCGCGTGATGGATAACCGCCATACTTGACGGGGTTTACTATACCCTGTCAGGTTCGGCGGTTTTATTACGTGTTTACAAGCAGGGGACTCCGTCGACAAATCTCCCTGGTTGAGATTCGTAGATTCGTCGATTTTGGGGGTGTCATCGACGAATCTCCGGAAGCTTCAAGAAGCCCTGTATTTACTGGCTTCTTGGACTGTTTTATGGCACTTGGAACCCCTTTGGAGATTCGTCGATTCATTTTCGGTTATTGACGTATTTACAGACATGCCGGATACCAAGACTGTCCCGGTAAATACACGAAATAATAATATTCATAGATGTCGGGGTGGTTGACGATTTGTCTGTTCAAAATGAAGCTACTCGTATTATTCAAGTAGGCTTTTCAGGACAGCCAAATCCGAGGTCAAAACAGTCTCAAGACCCCTCCAAGAGCCTTCACCCCTATCTTTTGACCCTGGCATCAAAGGATACAAAAACAGAGGGAGATAGTGTGGTTACACCTGCGGGATTGGAGAAAAAGGGGCTGGAGATACTCAAACGAAGCATAAGTAAAGGGCCGGTTTCCCGGCCCCTGCTTTCGCGGTCTGACTGTTTAAATTTTGTCCTTGACTTTAGAGCCACTTTATTCCCCGGCTGCTTTGCTATTGGCCGTTTCAGATCAGCCTTTCAGTTTTTCATAGAGATTCAGGTACTCCCTGGCCGATTTTGTCCAGGATACATCGACCGCCATGTCACGCCGGACCATCTCATCCCAGTGTTCCCGGTCGCCGAAATAAACCTCTTTTGCACGGGTGATGCAGTCAAAGAGCGTACTCGGATCGTAGTTGATGAAGGTAAATCCATTTCCCTCATAGGTATACTTGTTATACGGCTGCACGGTATCCTTGAGGCCGCCTGTCTCGCGGACGATGGGAATCGTCCCGTAGCGCATGGCAATCAGCTGCGTCAGGCCGCAGGGCTCAAAGAGACTGGGCACAAGCAACGCATCCGAGCTGGCATAAATCTGGTGAGCCAGTGCCTCGTTGTAGGAGATATAGGCGCAGATTTTGCCCTTATTCTCGCTCTCATAGTACCGGAAGGAATTCTCATAATTCGAATCACCGGTGCCCAGGATGACTACCTGCGTGTTCTCATCCACAATATGGTTCAGGATCGCATTCACCAGATCCAGACCTTTCTGATTGGTCAGACGGGAGATGAGTCCGATCACCATCTTGTTTTCATCCTGATCAAGTCCGAGTTCTTCCTGAAGTGCCCGCTTGTTGACTTTCTTCTTCTCCACCACATCCGCCGATGTGTAGGCTGCCGCCAGCAGCTTATCCGTTTCGCTGTTCCACTGCTCCACATCAATTCCATTGACGATGCCCACCAGCTTGCCGGAATGATACCGCAGATGATCATCCAGGCGCTCCCCGTAGAAGGGGGTCTGAATCTCTTTGGCATACGTCTCACTGACCGTCGTGATGCAGTCGGCAAAAGCCAGGCCGCCTTTCATCATGTTGGCATCATCGGCTCCCTGCTTCATGTACGGATAGTTGAAAACCTCACCCGGAATATCTGTCCAGTACTTCATGTGCGGAATCCCACAGATTCCCTGGAACCGCAGGTTATGGATCGTCAGGATGCTCTTCGCCTGACCGACCGGTGTCGGGGCAAAGTGTGTCCTCAGATAGATCGGGACAAGGGCCGCCTGCCAGTCATGGCAGTGGACAATATCCGGCGTCCATTCAAGGTAGTTCATGACCGCCAGCGATGCTTTGGAAAAATAGCTGAATTTTGGAATGTCTGCGAACAGATCCGTATAGGGATTGCCCCAGCTGAAGAATTCCTCGTTCTCAATGAAGTCATAGATTACCCCATCCATGACGAGCTCCATAATCCCGACAAAGAACTCACGTCCGCCCTGGCAGAGATTCATCATAAAGGAGCCGCGGTGTACCATCTTCTCCTTATACTTCTGCGGAATACAGGCATATTTCGGCAGGAACACGCGAACCTCGCAGTCCAGCCCGATGAGTGCACGTGGCAGCGCATACATGACATCCCCAAGGCCGCCGGTCTTGACAAACGGATAACACTCCGATCCCACAAATGCAATTTTCCGCTTCGTGCTCTGATTATTCTGTTCTTCCATCCGACTCTCTCCTTACTCAATCGACTGTTCTCGCTCATTCTTCCTGAGCTGCTGTCCATAGAATACACAAAATTCAGCACAAAAACAAGTGCAGGTCCGATATTTATTCCAGGCCTGCCGCTTTTCCTTCCACATCTGACCCCCGGAAAACTGCCGGATAAACAGGCAAAAACACCTTCCGGTCTGTGCAGGATCTGACGATTTCTGTGACCGCTATGCCTCATGTTCAACTCTTTCGTGCCAAAGCTTCCTACGTCCCAATCGCCAGGCGTATATCCGTGGCGCCGATGCCACAGCCGTTGTCCGTCACCCGGATATAATCCAGACCGTCTTCCCGGATTTCAACCTTGACGGAGGCAGCCCCGGTGTCCAGACTGTTTCCCGCCAGCTCCTTGACCGCCGCAGTCGGACGCTCCACAACCTCGCCCGTGGCGATTTTACCGATCAAATCCCGGCTCAGGGGAGCGGATTTTATCCATACCGCTTCTTTCCTCCTCATTTTGCAATGCATTCGTTCTTTGTCAATGACTCAAAATCCCTCCCGGAAGCTCTTTCCGGGAGGGACTGCAGGAGACTGACATCAGCGAAGTCAGAAAGAACCGTCCTCATTGTATTCATCGAAGGAATCGAAATCCGTCCCTCACCCACCTGTTCTTTAACCTGTCTGACCATATTTACTCCGCTGATTCTGTACAAGTTTTGCTTGCCCGGCTCAACTGTGGCGAATTTGAAGCCGTCTCCCGGTTTCAACGCCGCTTTGCCGCCGCCTACGTATATTTCCACAACGTCAGGCTTGCTCAGTCCCTCATACGCCGCCTTTGAAAGATTAATCGTGTTTTTTCGTACTACGATGAAAATGCTCCTCTCAGGATAAACCCTTGTCATGCTGTCCAGAATGCTCATTCTTTTTTTCTCCCCACTTGCCGATTCTCTGGCGCTGACACCATATTTGCTCTAAACGGAAAAATAGGTTTGCCAAATTCAAGTAATGTAGTTGAGCAGGAAAACCAGATGATTGTCAGCATACGACAGAAGGATGAGTTAATGGCATGGCGTACGATTGGAAGCTCCAGTGTAGCATCTATCTCTGCGATGTACAGGAACAATGAACAGGATACATGGTACGAAGAAGGCACTTTGAATATGGAACTCTGGCAGATGCTCAAAGTTGGATAATCATTGAAGTAAAGGAAGATTTGTCCGTGTTTTACCTATAATAGTGTGAAACGCGGACAGCTCGAAGAATATCCGTCACATCCTGGCAGAAGCCCTGCAGGCATAAGCGCCCGGAAGCGTCGGTGTATTTCAGCTTGGTGGTCCAGAACTGACGCTGATTCCCCGCAGCGTCCGGCACGTCCTCAAAGAAGATATATGGCTTTTCCATCATGAGTGCCGCATCATCATCCTCCACGAAATGTGCCGCCGTCTCTGCGTCGAAAATTTCCGCGTCTGTCAAACCAACGACTCCATCCGGCGTTTCCTTATGCGCGTATTCCGCGAAAGCCTGGTTGCACGCCAGATAGACGCCAGTCTCAGCATCTTTCGTAAATGCCATGCCTGGAATGCTGTCCAGCAGTGAGGTGATCGTCTGATTCAGCGCTCTGATCCTTTGGGCTTCCTCCAGTCTGCGCCTGTACTCCTCCTCGTCGTTCGTCACCCCAAGAATGATCCTGTCCCCGTCAGTCCCGCTGACCATTGTCGCTCTGAGGTTCACGGGCACGGTCTTTCCATCCATCTTCAGCCGGTAATGATAGATGAAAAGCCCGTTTTCCCGGATCTCGCGCAGCATGTTTTCCTTCGTGAGAATGCGCAAATGTCGCTCAATATCCTCAGAGGGGATCGCTTTCGGAGCGTCCAGCACAACATCGGCAAAGAAATCCCCCCCATATGTGGCCAGCCCGAAATCCGCAAAATCTTTTGACGGGTTGTACTGCGTATAGCGGCCCGTTTCAGGATCTACCGTATACAGGACAATATAGTCCGGAGACAGCGCGGCAATCCTCCCCAGAGCCACCTTTTCCTGCCGAAGTCTTCTTGCCTCCTCCAGCTCCTTCATATGTGCGTCAATGATGCTTACACCAAGGATGAGACGATTTCCGCCATGCATCCGTGTGATCTTCATATTGACATACAAAGGTGATCCCGTATCAATCAAACGGTAGGTAGTTGTGAACGCACCCTGCTTTTCAATGTCTCTGAGAACCTTCTCTCTCGTGAACAAGGCAAGGAACGGTTCTCTGTCCTCCTCATAGATTCGGGTCATCGTGTCACGCCTTGCTGACTCAAAGAAGTCCCGGCCATGCCGCACAACAGACAGTTGTTCATCGCCAACCTGAGAGGAGTATTCTATGTAATCATTTGTGTCCAGGTCGATCACATAGATATTATAGTAGTCTGCGGCAAGAGCCTGTGCGATATCGGCATACGTTTCGCCTTTGCCCGGTTCACTGACAGAAAGCACGGCAATTGCCACCGACTCTCTCCCGTTCACTGGATTCTTTCCGATAACCCTCACGAAAGAACGCACGACTGATCCGTCCCGCATTTTCTCATCGACAAATGCGCGGTTGTTATTGTCTTTGCTTTGCTCGATCGCTTTCATAAAACTTGAGCCGGGGCCATCCAGGGGAACAGTATATTCCTGATCCGGATCAGACAGGTCGAAGCCAAAAGCGCGTCTCATGAAATCGCGGAAGGACTGATTGCTGCGTATATACTTTACTTTGTCTCCTCCGGCATTGACTTCCATAATGCCCATAGGAACTGTATCAAAGGTGTTCTTTGTCACGCTGTCATCCAGATTCGCCAGGAAAGACAAGTCGAAGAGGTCCACTCGTCCGATGCGTTCAAAGTAACTGGATTCCTGCGGGTTTTCTCTAGGAATCAGTGTGTTGCTCTCGCGCAGCGCCTTGAGCGTTTCGAATGATATCGGCTTACTATAGAAAAATCCCTGCAGCTTGGAGCAGCCGATTTCCCGCAGGAAACGGACCTGATCTTTGGTTTCCACACCTTCACATACGGTGTCCACACCGAGGGAAGTCGCCATCTTCATCAACTCGGTCAGAATGATTTTTCCGCCGTCCCCCTCGTCCAGCTTCCGCATGAAGCTCATATCGAATTTGATCAGGTCAAACTGAATGCTCTGAAGCACGTCCAGGGAGGAATAACCGCTTCCGAAGTCATCCATCCACACGGGGAAGCCGAGATTCCGAAACCTTTCAACCTGATCTTTCATAAATTCAAAGCTGCCGCCGATGACGCTCTCTGTAATCTCAATGGTGATCAGCGACCGATCAACGCCTGCTTCGTCAACCCGTCTGCGGATTTCTTCAACGATGTCGCAAGCGTCAAAATCTGAACGCGAGAGGTTGATGGAATGGGGGACTACATAAAAGCCTGCGGCTTTTTCTTCCTTCATGGAATTCAAAATCTGCTCTACCATATACAGATCCAGCTTATAGATCAGTCCCGCGTCCTCCAGAGCCGGAATAAAGTCGGCCGGGGACAAAAAGCCTTTTTCCGGATCGATCCATCTTGCCAGCGCTTCCACATCGCAAACCCGTTCATTGACAGCGCGGATGATCGGCTGCATATACATCTGAATCCATTTTTCCTCGATCGCCCGATCAATATTCTCGATGATATACTGCCTTTTCGCAGCGTCTTCACTCAGATTCTGGCTGTAATAGTTTACAGCCGTTTCATATCTGCCTCTTAATTCAGCGCAGGCCATCTTTGCTCTGTCACATGCGATACTGGCATGAACTTGTTCACTCTCCGCGACATAGACGCCGATATGAACAGGAAGGTTCTTCCCTTCGTTCAGCTCCCGGCACTCTATGAGCAGCTTTTTCAGTTTATCCTCCAGTCCGGTTTTTTCCGTCTGGACGGCGAAGTGATCAGAGCTGATTCGACAGCTATGCTCATTTCCAAACGTGTCTGCCAGAATCTTCGCAAATGCTCGCAGCAGCTTGTCGCCCTCAAGGAAGCCGTACTTCTTGTTAAAGAACTTCATTCCGCTGAAATCCACATACATCAGTACGGGTGTGCCGCCATTTTCACGAACCCTGTCCCTGCCTGCTTCCACCAGATCGAAGAAATAGGACATGCTTGGGAGGCCGGTCAGATTGTCATACTGGCTGGCTTTCACCATGCTGTTTTCGTGAAGCGCGTTGCTCAGGGATTCAGTCAGTTCTATTCCCTGTTGGCCTTGTCCTTCTCTGTAGATGCCCTCATCAGAATACCAAACATGTGCAAGACGAACTCCATCGTCGGTAAATACGTGCTCCCCATAAGCATGGATGATGCGATAATCGGAACTGTCTTTGATCTTTGACCGATATACGACTTCATATTGCCCTCCCTTCGTGGCAAAGCGAAGAGCGGCGTTGGCAATCCGGGCAGCATCGTCAGGATGTGTGTCCTTGTACATATTGTTATCCATGTCGAAATAAGCCAGAGCGCGATCATCGTATCCAAACAGCTTGCAGAATCCATCCGAAAGCACAAGAGTTGAAACCCGTTTGTCAACGAATTGATAGACGGCGAACGGCTGTCTCAGGCGTTCCAATGTGGACTGTTCCTGTGTGGAATAACTATATTTCTTCATTTGCGGCTCTCCTTGCTTATGTTCGCTATGGGGAACTCTTTGCATAATACATATTTTACAGATATTTATGGTGCTGGACAAGTGCCAAAAATAGAAAAACCGAGGAGTTCTCGCCGGCCTAATCCAGACACCACAGATCAGATACTGTGTCTGCAAGCTATGCTCCCCGCAATCTTTGTCACAGGACAGTCGTCCGCATCAATATAGATCTCTCAATCCATAAGGAGTGTTCCTTACTTTCAAGGATTGCTTTTTGCCCCCACCTAAAGGTGGTGGTTTTAACCCCCGAATAAAATAAAAGCTCCTGCGTTATATGCGAGGCTGATGAGATTTTGCACGTTCGTCCGAAAGTGTGCGCAATATGATAACCCCCGCATCTGCATGGTATCGTAGAGGCGGGGGTGTTGGATTATTTCAGCATCTCCAGTATTTCATTTATGCGTTTTTTTCCACTTCCGTTTGTTTTCGTACATAGCCTTATCCGCACGGCGCATTGTATCGCTCACTGAACTATCCTGCTCAGGGTCATATTCCGCGAAGCCCATGGCCACATGTACCTTCTCCCAGCGATCTTGGGTCGCTGCGCTGATCTCTTCCTCTTTCCGGGTCATCTCTTGAACTAACGCTTCCCTGTTCTGAAGATCGTCATCCATCAGCACCACAGTGAATTCATCGCCGCCGATTCGGAATACGGGACTGTGCTGGAAGGTTTTACAAATCAATTGGGTAGCGTTCTTGAGGTAGATATCTCCCTTATCGTGACCGTCCTGGTCATTGACGGTTTTCAAATTGTCGCAGTCGAATACGCCGATGGCAAGTTTAATCTGTTCGCCTTGGTCAAGGCGTTCCTGAAGGGCATTAATGTAGTTGTCGAATCCGCCTTTGTTCCGAACATGCGTGAGCGCGTCGACATACACCTGCTTGTTCAGGCTCTCCACCATATGCTGTTCTTTGATGACTTCCTTCTGTGCACGGATGCTGATCAGTAAGAGAATGAGGATGATCAAGAGCACAATTGCTATGAGCATCATGATGATGGTCAGGTTATCCTTGATGAAATCAACAAAGCTTGTCTTGGCATCTTCAGTGGAGTAATAGGTCAGCGCCGTGTGAATCGTGCTGTCGGGAACTATTGCGGTGGTTTTGGCGAGGATGGAGTAGAGCTCCGTGTCGCCTCTTCTCACGGCAAGGTAATAGTCCATATCCACGCCAGTGTAGACCGTTGTAAGATGGAGCTTTTCGCACTGCTTGGCGATATTGCTGTACCGATAGTTGCTGATGATTACGCAATCTGCTTCGCCTGCAGCAACGCCATCTAGTCCCGTCTGCGTGTCCGGATAATACTTGACCTTCCAGCCGGGGAAATAATCCAGCAGGAACATCTCATAATTGGTGTTGCCCTCGTTGACGCATACAGTGACATCTTCTTTACGGATGAATTCCTTTTGTTCTGACGCACGTACTACCGCGTCCATCTCTGTGGTCATCAATGCCGGCGTCATAACCACACCAAGCGATTCACTGTCATTGGGGGTCAGGTTAGCGGGGAACATACAGTCAACCTCGCCTTTTTGAAGAGCCTCAATCGCAGCAGCGGCGGTGGGGTAGGCTATGGCTTCAAATTGCAGATTGACGTTCTTCATCCCTTTGGAAGCATAATCCAGGTAATCCTTCAGTGCACCAGTCAATTCTCCGCTGTCTTTATCCTTTGCGCAGAACGCCAGATAGCCATCCTGGTAACCTACCCGGATCGTTCCATGTTCGGAGAGCCAGGCATTCTCCTCGATGGTCAGGTACAGATTTGACTCGGTGTTTTTCAGATATTTGTCAAACAGTTGCTGGTCATAGTACTTGTTTTCATCCTGGATCCGGCTAAGAGCAGCATTCAACTCTGACAGCAGATCGGGACGCTGCTTGCTAACAGCGAAGAAGAAATCCGATGAACCGATCTTCCATACGGGTTCAGCAGTTAGAACATTTGCCTGGACATCCATAGAGACAAAGGCATCAAGATCGGTGCCGAGCAGACGCAGCGATTCCTCTTCCGAGGTGGTGAGCTCTACGATCTGCGCCGAAATATTGTGTGTTTCCAACCACTTGCTCAGCATGTCACATTGAACGCTTGCCTTTGCAACGCCAATCCGTTTCTCATCTAAGGAATTGTAATTGTCCGCGTTGATATCAGTATTGGTGGGTGCGATGAAAACGTAGTACGACTCTGTACCCATGGGGATGGACGAGTATAGCATGTCTTTGGCACGCTCTTCCATGTAGGAGATATTGCCCATCATGTCGATCTCGCCGGTTTTGAGCATGCTCAGTAATTCTGACCAGCCGCCCTCCACATACTCGTATGTCCAACCGGTATAAGCGGACAGCTTCTGCTGATAATCATAGGTATAGCCGGAATGGCGTCCAAACTGGTCAGTAATGAAATATGGTGCTTCGTGCCAGCCGACACGAACAGTCTTGGTGGCGGGAGCAGCATAGGCGGGTAGGGAGAGAAGGATCAGCAGTACAGCCATGCAAATTGCTGTGATTTTTCTATTCATCGTTCTCCTCCTGCTCCTGTTCTTTTTGGGGTATACTCGGTTGCTCTAATGCAAACAACTTATCAAATTCTTCTACTGGCATGGGCTTTGCAAAGTAATAGCCCTGATACATCTGGCAGCCCATTTCCAGCAGGGCGTCGTATTGTTCCTTTGTTTCAACGCCTTCTGTCAGTGAAGTGATTCCGATTCTCCCCGCTAGGGCAATAATGTCTTCAAGGATTGCTTCTGCCCGCATGCTCTGACCGGCTTCCTTCAGGAAAACCATATCGACCTTCAGTATGTCCACCGGCATCTCCCTCAGTAGATTCAGTGAGGAGTAGCCGCTGCCGAAATCGTCCATCTCGATGAAGAAACCGGCAGCCTGGAGCGCTCTGAGCGTCTCCATCTGCGCTTTCGCGTTGCTCATCATCACGGATTCCGTGATTTCCAGTCGCAGCTTTGCCGGTTCAAGATCATATTCCCTGACCAGCCGATGCAACTCGGCAGGCACGTCCATCAGATAGAAATCCCTTGGGGAAATATTGATGGAGATGAACAGATCCATTCCCTCTTGCTTCCATCGGGCAAGTATTTTGCAGGACTCCTGCCAGATGAAACGATCCACTTCCGCAATCATCCCGTTCTTTTCAAACATGGGAATGTAGGATGCGGGAGGACGGATGCCTTCCTCCGGATGAATCCAGCTCACTGGTGGGATGGGGATTGGAAGGCTGAATGTCAATGGATGGCCATTTTAGACAGCTTCGACTTCCTTACTTGAGTCAACAACAGCCCTAGCCATCTCATATGTTTCCGTTGTAATTCCGACCTGAGTGCAAGCTTCCTTCTCGCTGAGACCCTTCTCCTGGATTTTCCGATCCACAAGGTCTACGTAAACCTTAGCTACACGATAATCCGCATACTGCTTCTTCTCCTGCTCATATCTTCTCCCAAGGGCCGTCATATCCAACACCTCCTTAATTCGGTCTTCCTGCCCTGCCGTGATAAAATTTCCTGCTGCTACATACATGGCTGACAAGACAAACGACGTACCTGCGTCATCCGCCTTCTGCATCATCTCAGCGGTATCGATAACCTCATCGATCATCTTTTCCTTTGCTTTCCGACCTTTTTTCGTCAAAGGCAGCACAGCAAGTCGCATCAAATCTTCATCGGTCAATTTCTCACCGTTTTTTATCTTTTCCGTTATCTTTGAAAGCTCAGTGCTTCCATCAATCTTAGAAAGGAATGCCTGCTCAACTTTCAAAGTAATCGCGCCCACCTTAAATGTGTCATTCGCCGATTCAACATCGCATGTATAAATCACGATAATTCTAATCTTTAACGATTGACCTGGCTTAAAGTAGTGCTTTGCAAGTCTTGTGGCATATTCCAGATATTTGATCTTGTTCTCACTTTTGTAAGCTGACTCGTAGTCCACAATCGCATAGGAGTCATCTTCAAGCAAGAACACATGATCTGATATTCTATCCGATGCCTCTATGGTAGGAAGTTCCGTTGGTAAATATGCTTTAATGGCAGGAACATCCTTCACTCCATAGACTGCAAAGGTCTTCTCTCTAAAGGTGTTAGTAAGGATTTTACTAACGATATCCTTCCCTTGGTATGGGCGGTTCATGCCCTTATCCTCATTCATCCTCAACCCCCTCCTTTCAGAAGCTCTCATCAGCGAGTAAGCATACCTCACCTATCTTGAGACTATTGTAAGCCCTTGGCCTTGAAAAGTCAAGGTTTTCCGCATTTCCCAGCTTCGATTTTTCCATGGGTGAATTGCAAAAGTAACGGGCACAGGTCGGGCGGTCGCGTGCCCGTAAGTCTTACACCAACGGAATCTTGAACATCGTTGCCGTTAGTCTTACAAAATTCCACCTGACTTACATGCCCATTTGGCCAGCCGTTGGCAGGCAGATAGTCCGGTTGCGGTCCGCCGGAGGCAAAAAGCTACATTCCAGGAAGAGATGTCCGTCTTTCCCGCGTTATGATGAGATCCCGATTCGCTACACCTGAGTATGGCAGGCATCTTAGCCCGGAAGCGGCACGGATGACGTAACGCGGGAAAGCAAGCACGTCAAGGTGAACATGGAATAAATGCCAGCCGCTGACTTTCCATATGAGTGCAGCCTCACTTCTGGCTTTTATGCCGTGAAAGCACCTGCTTCCTGCATTCTTTTGCAGTTTTCGATATAGGAATAGCTATGCTGAAACATGCCGGAATTATGCCCTTTTTTAGCAGTTATTGTTTTTCCGACAAAAATCGGGCATTATTGAAACATGCCTCGAAAAGAGCCTCCAATGACTCCAGGTACTCCGCCCACATTTCCTCCGCGGCAAAATAGGGGAAGTTCATGCCGTACAGCCAATTCTTTTCCTCAGGAGACTGCTTGTCCTGTTCGAAGGCCTTATTATCCATCCTCCGTCCGGCATAATACACTTCCACCGGCAGGTTATTGCTGAAGCCGTCGTGTTCCGCCGTGAACAGTTCCTGCTCGAACACCAGGTAATCCGCATCCTTCCCCGCCTCGATAGACCCCTTTGTCTTTTCGATACCAAGCTGGATTGCGCCGTTGATCGTATATCCCAGAAGCATTTCTTCACTGCCCATTCTCTCATCTGCAGGCGGGAAAATATCATCGTAATACACTGTATCGGAGAGCTTTGTCTTTTTTGTCACAAGGCGCGTCATTCCGACTTCCATGCCAAGATAGGGGTTCCAGCCTTCAAAATTCGCGAAGGCAATCGAATCACTGGACCAGGTAACCAGGGCACCGCTGTCCCAGACGGATTTGCAGCGATACAGTTTTCTCCCCCGTTCCTCGCCAAAGAGCTTCGTATACACCTCAGTATCGTCACAGTGCCACCAGGGTGTAAAATTCGCAATCACGCCCAGGGGCGCAAAGCGATTCAGACCCGCGGAATCCTGGATCTGGAGATGGGCACTGACGACTTTAATGCGGAAATCGTCCCCCAGCTCTTTTTTAACCTGCTCCACGGCATCCAGCACCAGTCGGGAGGAAGCCTCACCGACGGTATGCGCGTGGAAATCCAGTCCTTCCTTGTTCAGCACTTTCAGAAGCGCCACAAGCTCTTCCAGATTCATCGCGTTGCACCCCTTTTCACCCGTGTCCGCATAGGGTGTAACCATGGCTCCGGAATGCAGCTTCAGGGTTCCGTCCATAAAAAGCTTCATGGTATGAACCTTCATGTGTTCCGTATTATATTCCTTCTGAAAGCGTTTAAGCTCCCTGAGGCCCTTCTCCACCTCCCAGGCCGCGGAGATGACATAGCAGCCGTCCACATAGACGGGCAGCTTTCCTTGCTGATCCAGGCTCCGAAGGCGTTTATAGACACGTTCATGAAATTCAGGGAAGCCTGGAATACCGGCATCGAAAACCCCTGTCACGCCGACGCTTATGCAAAAATCAATCCAGCGCTGAATTGCGGCGTCAATCTCCGAATCCGGCTTGTCCAGGGCCCTGTCCAGAATGATCGGCAGCTCCGTCGCGCCCTCGCTCATCTCTCCGGTCACGTGCCCGTCCTTACGCACATAAACGCTTAAGCCCGGAATCGGGTCCTTTGTTTCGTCCGTAATACCGTGCTTCTTTAAGTTATTGGAATTCACCCAGATGCTGTGCATCTGCGATTCCTGAATCTGCAATTCTCCATCCGGCAAATCGCGTCCAGTTCTTCCTTCGTAAGGTCTTCACCGTTCAGACTTTTTTTGGGGAGGATATAGCAATGGCGCCTCTTCCCGGGATTCTTCCGGACATCCTCCGCGATGATATCCAGAGTCTCCTGTTTGCTGCTGCAATAAAGCATCTTTCCAATCTCGCCCACCAGTTCGTATCCGGCGCCCATAGTTACATGAACATGGCCGTCGATAATGCCAGGCATGATGAATTTACCGCCTAAGTCCTCTGTCTCTCCCTCGTATTCCGAGAGACCTTTCTCATCGCCCACATAGACGAACTTTCCATCCTTCACGGCCAGCGCACTGGCCAGCATATTTTTCTTGTCAGACGTGAAGATCCTGGCATTTTTGATGATCTTGTCTACTTTCATTTTCCTCTCTCCTCTCTGAATACCTGTTCAAGTCAGCTATGTTTTCCGGCCCACCCGCCTGCTGCGTCCCAATCGCCATGCATTGCAGCATCAAAAATGTCCTCTGTTGCTTTCTCCTGTTTTGCGCTCCATTGAGAACAGCATTTTCCGGGAATGCTGAACACTTCAAAAATTGAGAAAGCCCAACTGTCCGTGGAAGAAAAAATTCTTCCATCATTGGCAGTTGGGCTTTCTCATCGATTCAGATCGTTCATGAGATCGCTGCAGTCACCTTTCGAGTGTCTGTTGGACATTCAGGTTAAAGCTGTCATCGCGACGGTCTGGGACGTTAATCCCCATTTCAGTCCGGAAAAACTCACTGTATTTCCTCTGTGATCAATCCGGCTGGGCACAGACACGGGTGAAATGACTCTGACCTGTACGAAATCAGTTTTCTGCAATCACATTTCCCTCAAATACCACGGTTTTGGGCAGAACGGACCGGAATTCCTCCTTCGGCACCTCAAAGAGGTCGACGCCGTAGATATTGTAGTTCGCGTTCTTTCCCGTGGTGATGGAACCGGCAATGTCATCCACGCGCAGCTGGATGGCCGCATTGATGGTGTATCCCTTCAGCAGGTTCTCAAGAGAAAGCTTTGCCTCCTCGCTGGCACGCATGGGATTCTCTCCCTCCATCGGCCACTCGATGTCGATGCGGGTCATTGCCGTCTGCATTCCGAAATAAGGATTAGCACGGTTCTCCTCAAACATGGAATAGACGTCGCTTCCGAAGGTCACGATGCCGCCGGACTCGATAATGGGATTGAACTGGTACATGTTGTTGAAGCGGTGAGCGCCCAGGTACTTCCGGGCCGCATCCCCAAAGTATCCGCCGGACCAGTGGGGCGTCCAGTTGACGATGATCCCCAGCTTTGCGGGCCGGGTCATGTCAGCAGGATCGATCAGCTCACAGTGGCACAGCTCCACCTGAATCTTGAGCGGCCCCTGTTCGTTCTGCAGAGCCTCGGTGGCATCGCAGACCGTGCGGAAAGCCAGGTCGCCCACCATGTGGAAGTGAACATCCACCCCTGCCTCATTGCAGCGGCGAATGACGTCCTTTGTCTGCTCAAAGTCAAGCAGCATGAAGCCATGGTTGTTGGGGTCCTCCACCGTACCCTCGATCAGGGCGCTGTCCCCCAGCTCATTGGTGCCGTCGTAGAAGATCTTTACCGTGTCGATTTTCACATGGTCAGTGGCATATTTTTCGTTGAGCGACTGAATCTGTTCAATGACCGCATCCAGCTCGCTGTATTCCGTCATGATAACGGACATGTCGTAATACATGTTCAGCTCGCCGTTTACGTCCATCTCATGGATGGACTTCGCCTGAAGCTCATCCTCCAGATAGGCATCAAAGACACCGGTCACGCCCCAGGACTTCAGATCGTCGGTGACGATGTGCATCACCTCAACCGTCGGCTCATCTGCCGGATGCCAGTTAAGCGCCCTGTACATGTTCTCCATCAGCGGCATCAGACCCAGTTCCAGCACCCAGCCGGTGAAATCGCCGTTCTCATCCCGCACAAAGTCCTTCAGGAGCGGATCATTCGGATCCATATCATACACGCCCAGCAGCTCCAGGCATTTGGAATTGACCCAGCTGGCATGATCCGAGAAATCCCGCACAAGAATCGGCCGGTCCGGGGCAATCTCATCCAGAGGCGCCTTGTTGGGTCCCTCCGGTCCGAAAAGATTGGACGGGTAGTACTCAAAGTACACGAAAGGTGCCTCTTTGGCATCATGTTCCGCGAGATAGTTCCTGATGAATTCAATAATCTCGTCGTAATCCGGCAGACCCATGCGGGTATGCCAGTCCGTCATTCCGACGGTGGCAGGATGCGTATGGGCATCAAAGAGAGTGGGCGTCACCATGCCCTCTTCAAGATCAATGACTTTCGTCCCCTCGCCCACAAACGCCTCCGCGCCTGCAGCGTCTCCAACATAGACGAACTTTCCATCCTTTACCGCCAGTGCCTCAGCCCAGAGACCGGCGTCATCTGCGGTGTAGATTTTCCCGCGGATCACCGTGTCAGCAACCTCCGCCATGGCGGGTGCGACCATCAGCAGTGCCAGTGCCAGCAGCATGATGAACTTTTTCATGTATGCGCCTCCAATCAGATTATTCCGCAGTTCCTTTTTTCAGGTCAGGAATCTGCGATGGGCACAATTATATTTGTGTGCTGTTTCCGTGTCAAACACCAGCTCCAAATTTATGAGATTTACACAATGAAACCCGGAGCTTATCGACAAACTGTTGTCTCCGGTCCGGCAGCACACCGGATGCCATTTGCCATTATCTGAACG
>Ga0256405_10005171_pt1 | contig 23093 bp, 17 predicted proteins | sample RumenRJG_02DNA_FD_189096 | JGI IMG/M metagenome (GOLD analysis project Ga0256405, IMG submission 189096) | Bovine rumen microbial communities from Lethbridge, Alberta, Canada - RJG_02 | ecosystem: Host-associated > Mammals > Digestive system > Stomach > Rumen | place: Canada: Alberta... | reverse complement strand
AGACTGTCATCCATGCTTTCATTATAGCGTTCGGTTTATGCAGGTTGAGCCACATTAAGTGCGTTCGTGTCACCAAACAGATTGAATAGGTAATGAGTAAAGTGTGGTTTGCCCGATTACAATTTCAATTCAGGGAGATGCATTTATTATGAACGCAGTAGGTATTGATGTTTCCAAAGGTAGAAGTACAGTTGCTGTACTACGTCCCTACGGAGAAGTTGTGGCTTCGCCTTTTGATGTTGCTCACACAGGAAGTGAATTAAAGGCGTTAGCTGACTTCATAAATAAACTTCGTGGTGAGACAAAGGTTGTCATGGAGGCAACAGGAAACTATTATGAACCCATTGCCCGCTACCTCCACGAACAAAATATATTTGTTTCCGTAGTCAATCCTGTGCTTATCAGTGACTTTGGTGGAAACACTTTGAGAAAGCCTAAAACGGATAAGAAGGACTCATTGAAGATTGCTTCCTATGCTTTAAGCTATTGGCATGACCTGAAGGAATATGTTCCTCAGGAAGACTTAAGAAAGTCATTGAAACTGCTGAACAGACAGTATCAGCAAGCTTCAAAGTTGAAAACCATGATGAATAATAATCTGATATCATTACTTGATCTGACTTTTCCCGGGATCAATAAGCTGTTCACATCACCTTCAAGAGAATCAGACGGTCATGAAAAATGGGTTGACTTTGTATTAGCCTTTCCTCATTGTGATATGGCATCAAAACTCACTGTCAAGGCGTTTTCAAAGAAGTACAAGAAGTGGTGTACCGGTAATTCTTATTACTTCACCGAAGCAGCGTGCGAGAAAATATATGATTTCTCAAAAGATTGTATCAGCAGCGTTTCATCAGCAGAATCAATTGTGTTTGCTGTTATACAAGCCGCTCGGATGCTCAATTCTGCCATTGAGAACTGTCATGCTATCCGGCTTGAAATGAACCGTGTTGCAGCTCAGCTCCCCGAATACGATACTGTTATGTCCATGTATGGTGTTGGAAAAGCCATGGGACCTCAGTTGATAGCTGAGATAGGAGATCCCAGACGCTTCCACAGCAGAAAGGCAATCACAGCTTACTTTGGTTATGACAGCGAGAATAATGACTCTGGTCAGAAAGTATCAAAATCGAATTCAATGACCAAGAAAGGTGCAGGTGCTCTGCGTAGAACCTTATTCATCATCATGCAGATAATGTTGAAAACAAAGCCTGTCGATAATCCTGTGTATGATTTTCTGATAAAGAAGCAATCCGAAGGAAAGCATTACTATTCATACATGAACGCCGCTGCAAACAAGTTCCTTCGCATTTACTATGCAAGAGTGAAAGAAGTCTTAACTGCTGCAGAAAACTCAACGTAAGATGCCTATTCAAAAATATTTTTTCAGACTGCTTCGGCAGTCTTTTTGTCGTACACTTTTTTACCTTGTAAAATTTTTTCTATTTTTTTCAGTTTAGGTATTGACTTTTATTTGCAGGTCTAAAATAATACTTTACTTATCTCATGGCTTACGTACTGTTTTAAGTATGTAAGTATCGTTATAAACTACTTTTCCGCCATGCGCCTGCACAACTTCATATACCCCCTCAAAAAACGGCGTGCGATAGGGTTCTTCAAGCGTTATGTGATCGCTGTGGGTGCCTATGTACTGAATATACTCATCGGCGGTATACTCACGCCTGCCCTTGAAATACCTGGTTTCAAGCTCGGTAAAGCCGTAGTTCACCGCATTGTCGTAAACGAACCCGCCCTTGTAGCTGGTCGGCGGCTTGAAGTATTTGTCATAGACTTTCTGAATATCCGCAAAAAGCGCAGGGTCTGGGGTCTCATAATCACCGTGGAGATACATCATCGCCAGCATACCGCCGCTTTTAAGCAATTCAAAAGTCTTGCCGAAAGCGACTTTCTCGGGTATCCACTGTATAGTCGCCGCCGAGTAGATATAATCGAACTTCTCGCCGCCGAAATCATGGGTGATGAAGTCATCATTTATCAGCCTGTAATTACCGCGTCCGCCGTACTTTTTACGCAGTACTTCCGCGAAATTTGAGCCTAACTCGATGGCGGTATAGTCACAGCCCGTATCAAGTATCGGGTCGGTAGCCTGCCCTGTGCCGGGACCCAGTTCCAGCACTTTTGTACCCCTGCCGATAGCCGCCTTTGCGATGATATGTGCAAAAAGCTCATCGCTGTAATGTATGCGCCACTTATCAAACTGCTCGGGTATAGTATCAAAACAAAGCCTGTATTCCATACGCCCCCCTTAAACAAAAAAACGGTCTTGTCCAAAAAACAGGACAAGACCGACTAAGACGCATCTTGTATATGGTCAAACTTAAAGTCTGACCGTGACCACCCTGGGGAACCAACATTCCCCTTTCCCGTAACGCAGGCACAGCGTCCGCACTTACAAGCCTAAGCCTTCGGCGCAGCCACTCACAAGTGAACTTCGGCACTCCGCGAAATAAACCGCTTTCAGCACCACAATGGGCGGTTCTCTCTGAAATCCGTGTTGAGTACGTACTCTCTTGGTCATAGTGTTTGATGTGATATAAATTTTACAAACTATATAATATCATATTTTTTCGGAGATTTCAAGGGGTTTACAGAAATTTTACATTCATCTGTATTCTTTGCAGATCATCCCACAAGTCATGGTTCACTGTTTCTTCTCATTCTCCACATGGAGAAAATTGTTATATACGAACACCAGCACAGCCATTGTAATAATTATCACATATCCCACAAAGCTCCATTTATCGGGGAACTGGTTCAGGAATATCACACCTAGGATAGTAGAGAATATCAACTGTGAATAGTCATATACCGATATCTCTTTCGCAGGGGCATGGGAGTATGCCGCGGTTATTGAGAACTGTCCGCCTGCCGCCGAAATGCCTGCGCCCAGCAGCATAAGAAACTGCACCAGCGTCATGGGCTTGTACTGTATTATAAGGAAAGGCAGTGCGAAAAGGCTTGAAAATGCCGAGAAATACGCAACTATCACAGGGCCTTTAACACCGTGCTGTCCTAAATATCGTACACAAGTATAAGCAAGGCCTGCACCCATACCTCCTAAAAATCCGCATATTGCAGGGAAAAGCTCAACATTCGAGAAGCTTGGCTTGATGATAAAAAGACTTCCGATGAACGCGCCCGCCACCGTCAGCGCCTGAAACGGGGTCAGCTTCTCTTTCAGGAATATGAATGAGAATACTATCACAAAAAAAGGCGACATCTTGTTCAGCATCAGCGCATCTGAAAGGTTCATTTTGCCCAGTGCGTAGAAATTTCCCACCATGCCTATGGTTCCGCCGAAGGCTCGCACGAACAGCACTGCATGGTTCTTTTTGTCGCCTATCTCGAATTTCGTACCGCTTTTTTTCAGCGATACGATGGCTATGAACAGCGCGAAAAAGTTTCTGAAAAACACTTTCTGCATTGTGGGCAGGTCACCCGATGCCGATACGAAAAGCCCCATCAGCGCAAAGCAGAACGCCGAAAGTACTATATAAAATACTGCCTTGTATTTACTCTTAACCATTGCTGTCACTCTTTCCGCGGGAAGTCATATACTCATGTTCCTTTGCAAGTTCACTCGCAAGTGCTGAAACTGTCCAGTCTCTGTTATGGGGTGTGACTATCGCTTTCAGCGGGATATCACAGCCTTTTTCGCGCAGCATAGTCACTGCCTTGCTGAGTTCTTTGCCATCCAGACCCGAGAATATCAGCAGTTTCTCTGAGACCTCTGCTTTCGCTCCGCTTTCGGTATATCCCGAAAGTCCGCATACGAAACCGATCTTTTCTCCGCCGCAGTCCGATCCTGCCAATTTGAATGACCCGTTAAAAGCCGCCATAACTCCACTGACTATATCGGCTTTCTCTTTCGGGATATTAACTCCCACCGCACATTTTTGTATCGGCGAGTTTATCCTTGCTTTCATTTTACCACTTCCTATAAACCGTGCTTATGGAGCTGATCCCACTCCATGTCTTCCTTACTGTAATAATCATCATCGTCGGTGATGACGTTGTAATTTTTCTTCGGATAATTGATCTCATCGTGAAGTTTATCGATCAGCGTAAGTTTAGCCTTGGTGTCTATGAATTTAATCACTGCGATACCGTCCTTGGGCTGATGATCGTTCTCATTACCTTTTTTGTCAACTTTTGTAAACTTCGATCTCACGCACTTTTTCAGCTTGAAACACATATTGCCCCTGCTGTCCTGAGATGAACGCTCCACCTCATTGTAATAGAGTGTGACTTTCAGCATATCTCCCATAAGACCAAGCTTTTGCAGATGCTCGAGCCTATCGGGATAGATACGGGTGTAAAGTCGGGTGTCACGGGAGAGTGTGTAGTATCTGTACAAAATAATTCCCACTGCCGCATTTCCTGCCGCAAGCAGGATAAGCAATATCTTTATGATAATGAACTTTACAAACAGCGAAAGAGCGAATATCACTCCCGCAAGAATGAGATTTCTGTACATTTGTTTGGACATTTTTCTGTGTTCAGCCAGATCATTCAGCGCCTTTGCCTGCTTCTCCGTCCGAGAAAGCTTAGGCGGGAACACATATAAAGGCTCATCCTTCAAGTTCATCACCTCTCTTTTCCAAAAATTTATTATACCATATCCCTTCCGAAAAATCAACCCTGCCCGGGGTCAGAAAGCTGTATTATTCCGACGAAATAAGGGATCATAGGTATGATTTTCTGTTAACTGCTCATTCACTCTGCCATTTGTCTCACCTGTGAAAAAAACACATTTTTTAAGAATGATAATAACCTGAAAACCAGTAATTCTCGGGAAATTGTATTTCTACGTCGGTATTTTTTACATTTTGTTCATGGAACGGCTTTCTGTGTATGATATAATATTGGTTGACTTTGAATAAAGTCGATGATTCAACCAAACAGAAATGGGGGAAATACATGACATATATTTCAAGGAAATTCTGTGCTGCCGTTGCAGCTGCAGCGCTTGTGTTCCCGCAGGGAGCTTTGTGCGCATTTGCTGACAGTGCAGAGGAACAGACTATCTCTGCGGTTGAGGGCTATGCAAACGGCGATGCTGACGATGTTGTCACATCGGATGACGAAAGCACGACCGACGGAGAATCCACTGCAGAAGAAGACTTCGCAAAGGGCGATGTCAACAACGATGGCAAGATCAATATCACTGATGCGACACTGGTTGCGGCTCACATCAAATCAAAGAAGATGCTGAGTGTAAATGGTCAGAAAGCAGCAGATGTCAGCGAAAACGGCATAATAAATATCGCCGATCTCAGTTCATTGCTGGCACATATCAAAGGCATAAGAGCCATGAACTGGCTGGAGCTGTTGGAAACTGTTGATGAAAGCAGCATAGTTCCCGCAACGACGAAATTTACCAAGCTTGATAATATCATATCACTGCGCGGTGATGTCACGGTAAACTGGACAGCTGTTGAGGGCGCAGACGGTTACGATATCGTAATAACAGGCGAAAACAAGACCGAAAAACGTCAGACCCGATATAATAAGCTCACTATCGATGAACTGAAATGGGCTGATGATGATATCATTTCCGTAAAGGTGATGCCCTTTACATACTACAATACCGCAAGCAAACGCGGCGTTAAAAGTTTCTCAGACGGATACGAATGCAAATTGCGTGTCAAGCCTGCAAACGTGACAGGGCTGAAAGCTGTGTCCGAGCGCAACTACGTAAAGCTGACATGGAAAGCTGCCGCTGATGCAGATGTTTACAACGTCTATTATAAGGTTGACGGCAAGGAACACTACTACGGTCAATACTCCGAGCGCAGCTTGAAGATCAAAGTATCTCCCGAAAAGGATTACGAATTCAGGGTACTGGCAGTGAACACTTTCGGCAAGAGCTATGAAAATGCCGATAAGTCGCCTAAAGTCAAAGTACACACTCTTCCCTACTACGCTAAAGCCGCAGCTGTACTCGATAAAGAAGGCTGGGATCTTCAAAAGGCATTCAACTGGTGCGTAATGCCTTACTCATACTATATCAACGGCGAATGGCTTCCCAGAGACGGTTCTCCCGGAATGGAATGGTATGCTGACAAAGGATTTGACGCACACGAGGGCAACTGCTACGTTATGGCAGCCTGCTTCTGTGAAATGGCTAAAATGCTGGGCTTTGACGCTCATCAGATATCCAGCTGCACACTTAGCCGCGGAACATCCATCGACCATTCATGGGTCGAGATAAACAACTTTGGCGGCAACGGCAAGACCTATATATTCGACCCCGATTTCCAGTGTGAAAAACGCCAGAGCGGTTTCAAAATAACCTACGGCGATAAAGGCACTTGGAAATATGACATAAACGGCACAGTAAAACGTGTTATAATGAGTTGATAAAACGGAGGAAAATAAAATGAATATTACACTTATGAAGAAAGCATCTATCCTTGCAGTAATAGCTGTTACTGCACTTAGCATGAGCGCCTGCGGCGATACCAAGAAGAACGACGAGTCCAAAAAAGATACCACTTCTTCATCTGCCGCTGTGGAAGTGATCACATCAGATGAGGAAGAAAAGGCTCCCGTTGAGAGCAAGGCTGAGGCAGATTCCAAGGCTGAGGAAAAGCTTGAAATGATGAGAGCCGAGATATCCAACAACACAGGCATCGACGTTTATGTGATACAGATACTCGACAAGGACGGAAAGTGTATCGCTGACCTGCTTAAAGACGGTGCGTTTCTTTCCACAGGCTTTGCCCAGTCCTTTGAAATACCTTCGGGCGAAGCTCTGACAGTAAGATACGGCTCCGATGAGAATACTGTTTACGATGTTGAGAAAGTAAACACAAGCATCTGCTCTACCATCAGGCTCGGTCTCAATATCAACGAACCTTCCGTAGAGTGCCTGACAAAAGACGGCGAGTCACTGACCATAGCAGGCAAGCCTGCTGAGGGCATAATAAGCAATGAAAACGAGCCCGTTGTAACAGAGCCCTACTATGAAGAGCCTGTTGTAGATAATAACAATAACTACAACGAAGAGCCTGTATATAATTACGAAGAGCCCGCCGTCTACGACGAGCAGCCTTCCTATGATAATCAAGATCAGGGCGGCTGTGTAGGCGACGATGCCGAAGTATTCTGATTATGAAAAATGACACCGAAAATAAAAGCAGGATACTGTATTTCAGCCGGATAAAAGCGCTTGCCTGCATAGCAGTTGTCGTGCTGCACGGCTGCTATATAACAGGCGCCACTTTTGCGAGAAACGATCGTGAGCGAATGACAGCATTGTTCACAGTGCGCAACCTGATGTACTGGGCTGTTCCTGCTTTCATGATGGTGAGCGGTGCGCTGATGCTGGACGCTAAGCGAAAGATCGATCTCAAAAAGATCTTCGGGAAATATATGCCGCGTATGGTGATAGCCCTGTTTGCTTTTGCCGAGATATTCGCAGTGTACGATCACGCAGTCTATCAGAAGGATTTCAGACCCGCGCACCTGCTTGAGGGCGTGCGCCATGCGGTGTTTGATACCTTCACTGAAAACGGCATGAGCTGGTCACACACATGGTATCTTTACCTGATGATAGCTTTTTATCTCATGTTGCCGATCTACCGAATTATAACAAAATCGGCTGACAAAAAAGAACTGCTGTATCTGCTGGGACTGCTGTTTGTAGCAAATTCCGTAATAACGACGGCTAAGACACTTATCGGCAGTGGTACACTGATTTTCTACATATTCGCAGGCAGTATCTTCCCACTGTATTTCTTTATGGGATATGCCATTCACAGCGAAAAACTGAAGATCGGACGGATACTCAGCGTTATATTCATACTCATAGGCGCGGCAGGAATGATCTTCCTGACCTACTACCGCCTGCACACCGCAGATGCTGATACCGCCAAACGTGTGAAAAATATCGCAGATCAGTACTTTGCAGTACACACCGTGCTTGCCGCGGCGGGAGTTTTCTCCATTTTTAAGTCCTTTGACAACGGCAAGGAGATACCTTTCCTCGATAAAGCGGCGGCTGAGATCGACAAGTGCTCATTCGGGATATACCTGATACACATGATAGTGTACAAGCACATCTTTGTAGTTATGAAGTTTGACCCCTTTGCACACGGCGGCACAGTTACGCTGATTCTGATGATGCTCATAGCTTTTGCAGTGTCGTATGCGATAACAAGAGTACTGAAATTTGTACCGTTAGTAAAAGAAATAATATAACACAAAACGGAGGATAGCTAAATGAACTGTCCTCCGTTTTTATTATATTTATCGGTTTATACTACTTGCCAAGTTCGTCCATCTGCTTTATCAGATCACCAAAAAGTGCGAGAGCATCGGTCACGGGTTTGGTGGTAGACATATCAACGCCCGCATTTTTCAGCAGTGTTATCGGGTCAGCCGAGCAGCCGCCCATGAGGAAGCCTTCAATATAATCCTTAACAGCTGGAGCACCCTCTTTCAGTATACGTTGTGAAAGCGCTATCGCCGCTGAATAGCCGGTCGCGTACTGGTATACATAGAAATCATAGTAGAAGTGCGGTATCCGTGCCCATTCCATCTTGATATCCTCATCGAGAACGATACCGTCACCGAAGTACAGTTTGTTCAGGTCGCCGTAGATCTCACAAAGCTTATCAGCTGTAAGGGTATCGCCCGAAGCGCATATCTCACTGCATTTCAGCTCGAATTCAGCGAACATTGTCTGCCTGTAAAGAGTGGTGCGGAACTGTTCAAGGAAGTAGTTTATGAGATATGCCTTTTCCTTCTTGTCATCCGTGTGTGCAAGGAGATACTGCATCAGCAGAGCCTCGTTGCAGGTAGAAGCAACCTCAGCCACGAATATAACATAATCGCTGTATACCACAGGCTGATTTTTGTTTGAGAGATAGGAATGTATAGCGTGACCCATCTCGTGCGCCAGCGTGAACATACAGTCGAGGGTGTCCTTGTGGTTTAACAGTACAAAAGGATGTACTCTTGCACCTGCGGAGTACGCACCGCTTGTCTTGTTCTCGTTCTCATATACGTCTATCCAGCGGTTTTCAAAGCCCTCTTTCAGTATGGCGATATAGTCCTCGCCCATAGGTGCAAGTGCTTTCAGTACAGTCTCCTTAGCCTCTTCAAAGGTGACTTTCATGGTGAAGTCGGATACTATCGGGGTGTAAAGATCGTAGAAATGCAGTTCGTCAACACCGAGAAGCTTTTTGCGCAGTGCGACATAATCGTACATATAGTTCATATTATCGTGAACTGCCTTGATAAGGTTGTGATACACCTCCACAGGCACCTCATTTGCCGAAAGCGAACCTTCCAGCGCAGAGTTATAATTTCTCGCCTTTGAATAGAATTCCAGCGCTTTCATCTGTGAATCGAGGGTAGCCGCGCAGGTGTTGCGGAAATTGCCGTATCCCTTGTATATGGAAGTAAATGCAGACTTTCTCAGTTCCCTGTCAGCGTCCTTTACCAGAGGTATATAACTGCCGTGGGTCACCTGATGAGTCTTGCCCTCGCTGTCAACAGCGTCCTCAAATTTAAGATCAGCATCTGAGAACATAGAGTATATCTTATCTGCCGAATTTCCCATCTCGCCTGCCAGCGCAATGATCCTTTCCTCCGCTTCGGAAAGTACATGGTCTTTCCTGCGGCGTATGCGTTCAAGCTGACGGCGGTATAGTTCAAGCCCGCTGTTCTGCTTATAGAAGCCTTCCAGCACATCATCGGGAATCGAGATAAGCTCGGGACTTTCAAAACTGCTCGCTGCATTCAACGCAACAAACACGTTCATCATCTGACCCACATAGCCCTGATACTTTGCAACAGCCGTATCCTCATCAGACTTGCGCTGAGCATAGTTCACAATCGAGTCAGCTGCTATCGATATATCGTCGCTCAGCTTTAAAAACTCAAGCAAGGTATCGGCGCTTTCGCCAAGTCTGCCCTTATATGCAGCTACCTTTTCGGGGAACTTTTTGAAGTCCTCAAGCGCCTTTTCCCACGCTTCATCTGTTGGGAAAATATCCTCTATAGCCCAGGTGTTTTCCTTAGCGACTTCACTTCTCTTGGGTATTCTTTCTTCGCTCATTTGTTATCCTCCATTCGGAAAATTTAGTAACATTAGTATTATACCATGTTCTTCTGTAAAATACAAGCATTTTATTAAAATTGGTTATCCGAAACTAACCAAGACTTTACAGCACAAACAGCATGCTTCGCCAATGCCGCGCCACAAGATATACAGTCGTCATTATTTATCCGGATTTAATTTAACTATTATTTTAACAAGTTTCACAAAGTTTTAAAATGGTTTTTTAGATAATTCTTGACAAATGTTTCTGTGAATGTTATAATATAGTTAATAAGTATCAAGCATATTATTATTTAGCTTGATAAATATTGAAGAAGGAGGAACTCGAATGGACAAGTTTCATACGAATGTAGCAAATTTTAACGCAAACGTTGATGGTATGTAGAAAGGTCAGGTGTAATATTATGAAAAAGAATTTATCAAATAATATGAAGAGAGCAGCAGCAGGTCTTTGTGTAGTTATGATGTTAAGCGGCGCGGTCCCTGTAGGCGTTATCGGCGGTGTTGCGGCAATAAATGCCAGTGCTGACACCCGTACTGTATACACCCCACCCGTTGTATCTTATCTGAAGGGAAATAAGGCAGTCAAGCTCAGCTGGAACGAAATAGAAGGCGCTGAAAGATACGCTATAGCAGGCTACGTCAACGGCGAGTGGAAAATGCTCGACAGAACAACGGATACTACCTATATACTGAGTGGTCTGGCTGCAAATACAGAGTACAGGGTAGCTGTCATTCCAATGCTGAACGGAAAATATGTCAAGGATTTCTCCAACAGCATAGTTGTTACACCCAAGCCTGTTTACCCCAAACTCGCCTCTATCCAATACAACAAAACCTATCATCAGTTCAGGTTGAACTGGAACCAAATCCCTAATGCTGAGTGCTACGGAGTTGCTGTATTCCTCGCAGGCAAGTGGAAGATAGTTGATCAGAACATTCCGGCAAATACCACTACCTATACTTCCCCAAAACTCAGACCAGGCAAGACCTACAAGATGATGATCGGTGCCAAGGTAAACGGCAAGTGGGATCTCACCAATGTTAACAGCAGATCCTTCACCGTTACTATCAAGTGACCTGCTTTATACTCCTTTCCTTAATTAATATACTTAACACAAACAACAGCCGTACTACTTGGGTACGGCTGTTTTAATTTAGAAAATATGTTATTCTATTTCTTTCTTGGTTTCCCGCTCTCAAATATCAGGCAATACAATATCCCGGATATCCCTCCGGGGTCGAGCAAAAGGGGTATCAGACCGATCCACAGGTGTTTAAAGCGCAATGCGATCAGCACGCCCACAGCACACAGTATCCCGCCATAGAGCGGTGCTCCCGACGGATACCGCTTTCGTTCCTCCTCGGGAAGTTTTTCGTTTTTTATGCCCATAATGATGAGATAGTAATTCAGCCCTACCATCAACGCCCCCGGCACAAAGAATATAAATCCGCAAAGTATGTACTGCAATGTGATCGACATAGTCCACCGCTCCTTTCACAAAAGCGCCCTGTCGTTTTCGGCAAGGCGCTTTTTGTTGTTATCATGCACATATCCTGCACGAAGATTTCATGCAAACATACGTTTTTATTTTTAACTCAGACATATTTCTGCAAGAGTTGTACAAAAACGTACAACTTTTTGCAGAAAATCGCTGTATATAGAAGACCTTATACGCTGATATCGCCCTCGAATACAGTAACAGCCTCACCTGTCATATAAACAGTTTCATCAGTGTAGCGTATCTTCAGGTTGCCGCCGCGCAGCATAACTGTTACTTCCTCGTCCTTAGGACAATAGCCGTTCAGGACAGCTGCAACTACAGCCGCACAAGCGCCCGTGCCGCAGGCAAATGTCTCGCCCGAACCTCTCTCCCATACACGCATCTTAAGAGTGTGGCTGTCTATTACCTTGATAAACTCTGTATTCACTCTCTCGGGGAAGATGGGATCATGCTCGAACTTGGGACCGATCTTCTCGATCTCCATATCGTCTATGTTGTTCATAAATACGATGCAGTGAGGATTGCCCATGGATACGCAGGTAACATTCTTCTTCTCACCTGCTATCTCAACTTCCCTGTTTACGACCATGCCGTTCTCGTCAGCAGGCAGTGTGCAGGGTATCTTCACAGGGTCGAGGATAGCAGCACCCATGTCAACAGTAGCGCCGTTAACTTCGCCGTAATGTCTGCTGAGCTTTACCTTGATGATGCCTGACAGTGTCTCGATAGTCATAAGGTCGCGGTCAACCAGACCGTTATCTCTCATGAACTTAGCCACGCATCTTATGCCGTTGCCGCACATCTTGCCCTCCGAACCGTCGAGGTTGAACATCCTCATACGTCCGTCAGCAACCTTTGAACGGCATACCAGTATTACACCGTCGCCGCCGATACCGAAATGTCTGTCGGAAAGGTTCAGCGCAAAGCCCTCGGGATTGTCGATCATGCGGTCGAAGCAGTTGAAGTAAACGTAGTCGTTGCCGCAGCCGTGCATCTTGGTGAAGTGCAGAGTGGTCTTTTCGCGACGCATATTGTTTATATCAACTATCTCTGTGTTGCTCTCGTTGTACTTGCTCCTGATGGAGGAAGCGATAGCGTTTGCAGTATCGATAGAAGTCAGGCAGGGAATATTCCACTCGACTGTCTTTCTTCTTATCTTAACTGAATCACGTGAAGGTATACGACCCTTTGAAGATGTTGAGATAACGTAGTTCACCTTGCCGCTCTCGATAAGTGTAAGGGTGTTCTCGTCGCTCTCGTGTATCTTCTTAACAGCCTCAGCCTTGATGCCGTGGTCATGCAGTACTCTTGCAGTACCCTCGGTAGCATAGATCTTGAAGCCCAGGTCAGCGAACATCTTGGCAGTCTGAGGTATCTCCTTTTTATCGGAATCACGTACAGTTATGAACACGCCGCCCTTCTGCTCCAGCTTGTAGCCTGCAGCAGTCAGACCCTTGTACAGGGATTCTTCCAGCGAGCTTGATACTGCCAGTACCTCACCTGTAGACTTCATCTCGGGTCCAAGGTGGTTATCAACGCCTATAAGCTTTTCAAAGCTGAATACAGGCACCTTAACAGCTACATAAGGCGAATTGGGGTGCAGACCTACACCGTAGCCCATATCGCGGAGCTTTTCGCCCAGCATAGCCTTTGTAGCAAGGTCTACCATAGGCACGCCAGTAACCTTTGAAATATAAGGAATGGTTCTTGAAGAACGTGGGTTTACTTCAATTACATAAAGTTCATCTTCGTAGATCAGGTACTGTATATTTACAAGACCCTTTGTTTTCAGCGAGAGCGCCAGTCTCTTCGAGCAGTCAACTACCTTGTCTATCAGTCTGTCGGATACGTTCCATGCAGGGTATACTGCTATGGAGTCGCCCGAGTGTATACCTGTTCTCTCGATATGCTCCATGATACCGGGGATAAGTATCTCCTCGCCGTCGCAGATAGCATCTATCTCCAGCTCGATACCCATGAGGTACTTATCTATAAGTACAGGGTTCTCGATGCCCTGGTCGAGTATGATAGCCATATATTCCTTGATATCAGCCTCGTTGAAAGCGATTATCATGTTCTGACCGCCCAGCACGTAGGAAGGTCTCATAAGTACAGGATAGCCTATCTTGTCAGCTACTTCCAGTGCCTCGTCGCAGGTCATTACAGTAAAGCCCTCGGGACGCTTGATATGCAGGTCTTCCAACAGTTCATCAAAACGCTCTCTGTCCTCTGCCGCATCTATGGAATCAGGCGGTGTTCCCAGTATCTTCACACCGTTCTCATTCAGGTGCTTTGTCAGCTTGATAGCGGTCTGTCCGCCGAAAGCTACAACTACGCCAACGGGCTTCTCAACGCGGATTATATTCATAACGTCCTCGTTGGTCAGCGGCTCGAAGTACAGTCTGTCAGCTGTATCAAAGTCGGTGGAAACTGTCTCGGGGTTGTTGTTTACGATGACAACGTCATAGCCGTGCTCTTTCAGCGCCCATACACAGTGTACGGAAGCATAGTCGAACTCGATGCCCTGACCGATACGGATAGGACCCGAACCGAAAACTATGACAGTATCCTTCTTCTGCTTCTGCTCAGCGATGAACTCGGCAGCTTCGTCCTCCTCATCGTAAGTGGAGTAGAAGTAAGGAGTATTAGCAGCGAACTCGGCAGCGCAGGTATCAACCATCTTGAATACTGCGTGTGCAGGTTCAGTCACCTTTTCACCGGATATACGCTCTATAACCTTGTCGGGATAGCCCATCTTCTTGGCTTCAAGGTAGGTTTCCTTTGAAACATTGCCCTTAGCCAGCTCTTTTTCCATATCTATAAGCTTGCAGAGCTTGTTGAGGAACCACTCGTCTATCATGGTGATGGAGTGTATCTCATCAACGGTCACGCCGCGGCGGAGTGCTTCGTATACCACGAACATTCTCTCGTCGCTGGGTTCATGCAGCTTTGATCTTATCTCATCATCGGAGAATTCCAGCATCTTAGGCGAGATAAGGCAGTCATGACCTATCTCGGCACCGCGTACAGCCTTCATTATAGCCTGCTCAAATGTAGTACCGATAGCCATAACTTCGCCTGTAGCCTTCATCTGGGTGCCCAGTTCACGCTTAGCGTATACGAACTTATCGAAAGGCCACTTGGGCAGCTTTACTACAACGTAGTCCAGTGCAGGCTCGAAGCAGGCATAGGTCTTGCCTGTTACGGCGTTCTTTATCTCGTCCAGAGTATAACCTATTGCTATCTGCGCTGCAACCTTTGCTATGGGGTAGCCCGTAGCCTTGGAAGCCAGTGCGGAAGAACGTGAAACTCTGGGGTTAACTTCTATTACAGCATACTCGAAAGTCTCGGGGTTCAGTGCAAACTGACAGTTACAGCCGCCCTCTACTTTCAGTGTATCGATTATCTTCAGCGCAGCGGAACGCAGCATCTGATACTCCTTATCAGCCAGAGTAACAGCAGGGGCTATAACTATGGAGTCACCTGTATGTACGCCAACAGGGTCGAAGTTCTCCATGGAACATACAGTTATAACGTTGCCCTTTGAGTCACGCATAACCTCGAACTCTATCTCTTTCCAGCCCGCGATGCACTTCTCTACCAGCACCTGAGTGATAGGCGAGAGGTACAGACCGTTTCTGGTTATCTCGATGAGTTCTTCTTCATTATTAACGATACCACCGCCTGTGCCGCCCAGTGTGAATGCGGGTCTGATGATAAGCGGGAAGCCTATGCCCTCCTCCTTGGAGAATGCAACAGCATCTTCAACGGTGTTTACTACCTTTGAAGGTATGCAGGGCTGACCGATGGACTCCATCGTATCCTTGAACAGCTGTCTGTCCTCGGCTTTGTCGATGGTCTCGGGATTAGCACCCAGCAGCTTTACATTATACTTATCCAGGAAGCCTTCCTTTGCCAGCTGCATCGAAAGTGTCAGACCTGTCTGTCCGCCCAGTGTGGAAAGCAGGCTGTCGGGTCTTTCCTTTATTATTACCCTCTTGACAGTCTCAAGTGTCAGAGGTTCTATATATATCTTATCCGCCATAGCGTTGTCGGTCATTATGGTAGCGGGGTTGGAGTTTATCAGTATTACCTCAAGACCCTGCTGCTTCAGCGCACGGCAAGCCTGTGTGCCCGCATAGTCGAACTCGGCTGCCTGACCTATAACGATAGGTCCCGAGCCTATGACCAGAACGCGGCGTATCTCTTTATTCAAAGGCATTTTTATCTATCCTTTCTGTCAGACATTTTCAGATTCGGGAGAATTTTTGTACTCGTCTATCAACTTGCAGAAGCGGTCAAAGAGGAAGCCCGTATCCAGAGGGCCTCCGCAAGCTTCTGGGTGGAACTGCACTGAGAAAGCAGGTTCATCAGTATAACGCACGCCCTCGCAGGTGTTGTCGTTGGCATTTACGAAGCTTTCCTCAGCCCCTGCTGGCAGGGTATCGCTTACAACTGCGTAACCGTGGTTCTGTGAAGTGATATATACTCTGCCGGTAGCTACTTCCTTGCAAGGCTGGTTAGCACCTCTGTGACCGTATTTCAGCTTCTCGGTCTTTGCGCCGTGTGCAAGTGCCAGCAGCTGGTGACCAAGGCAGATACCAAAAGTAGGTATTTTAAGCTCACCTATCTTTTTGAGTTCTTCTATTATCTCAACGTTCTCCGCAGGATCTCCGGGGCCGTTCGACAGCATTATGCCGTCGGGAGCCAGCTCTTTTATCCTGTCTATCTTGGTGTATGCGGGAACTACCGTTACCTCGCAGCCCCTGTTCACAAGACATCTTCCGATGTTAGCCTTTGCACCGAAATCGTACAGAACAACACGTCGCTTAGCTTCACCATCGGGTGAGAAAGTCTCTTCCTTATCGCAGGTGGTGTTCTTTACCGCCTCTACTATTTTGTAGTTCTTTACTTCCTCTGGTACAGTGCCGTCGGTGGATGTAACTATCTTTCCGTTCATTACACCGTGCTCTCTTACTATCCTTGTCAGACGTCTGGTATCTATACCATACATACCAACAATGCCGTTATTACGCAAAAAAATGTCAAGATCACCCTCGCATCTGAAATTGCTGGGCTCTTGACACCATTGTCTTACAATATATGCTTTTACATGGGGACGGCTGCTTTCAAAATCCTGGGGGATAACTCCGTAATTTCCGATCAGAGGGAATGTCTGAACAACGATCTGTCCATAATAGCTGGGATCGGTAAGGGTCTCAAGATAGCCCGTCATAGCGGTAGTGAATACTATCTCACCAACAGCTTCGCCAACAGCGCCAAAGCTTTTGCCCTCAAAAACTGTGCCGTTTTCAAGAATTAGATATGCCTTCTGCACTTTAAATCCTCCTTTAAACATTCTTCAAGATATTATAGCACATCACGACTTATTTGTAAAGGGCATTTAATACAAAATTCAGATATCCCGATCAGCCATTCGTACCCCATTTTGCTGTGTTGGTAAGAAACACAGGTGTGCGAAATAAAGATTTATTATTCAAAACTTTTTCTATTAGATATGCAGAACTTTCCAATATCCTGCAACGTTTCGCCATAAATATTATTTACAAATTATTAATAGCATATTAATCCCAAATATGATATAATTTATACCGTATCGAAAAAAGAGGTGTAGAACACTATGGAAAAAAAGAAAACTAACAAACATCTTAATTCATTCCAGATAATCATATTCGGTTTTCTCGGGATAATACTTCTGGGCGCACTGCTTCTGATGCTGCCCATATCTTCGCAGGCAAGGGCTTTCACGCCATTCACAGACTGCCTTTTCACTGCGGTATCCGCCACCTGCGTTACAGGTCTGGTGGTAAGGGACACGGCTACTTACTGGTCGCTTTTCGGAAAAGTCATAATACTGCTGCTGATACAGATAGGCGGCATGGGCGTTGTCACCATGGGTGTGACTATCATGCGGCTCTCGGGCAAAAAGATAGGTCTTGCACAGCGAAGCACCATGCAGGATTCCATATCAGCGCCACAGGTCGGCGGTATCGTCAAGCTCACGGGATTTATACTCAAAACGTCCCTGATGATAGAGCTTATCGGCGCGATACTGCTCTTACCCATATTTATAAAGGATTTCGGAGTAGTTACAGGCATCGGTTACTCGGTATGGCACTCCATATCCGCTTTCTGCAACGCGGGATTTGACCTGATGGGTGTGCGCGAGCCATTTTCCTCCCTGTGTTCCTATCACGATAATATATACCTTAATATAGTTATAATGCTGCTGATAATCGTGGGCGGCATCGGCTTCCTGGTATGGAACGATATCAAGACACACAAGCACCACCTCAAGAAATACAGCCTCCAGAGCAAGGTAGTACTTATAACCTCCCTGCTGCTGACATTCATACCTGCTGTATACTTTTTCTTCTGCGAATACAACGAGCTGCCTATGGGCGACAGGATAATAAGCTCCATGTTCCAGTCTGTAACTACAAGAACTGCGGGATTCAACACTCAGGATCTTGCCGCTATGGACGGTTCGGGAACACTGGTCATGATAATGCTGATGATCGTGGGCGGTTCACCCGGATCAACTGCGGGCGGTATGAAGACTGCTACTCTTGCTGTTCTGTTTTTCTCGGCTATAACCGTATTCAGCCGCAGAAACGATGTTCAGTGCTTCAAGCGCCGTCTTCCCGAGGAAGCAGTGCGAAATGCGGCGGCACTGCTCTTTACTTATCTCACCCTGTTCATAACAACAGGCATAGCTATAAGCCGTATCGAGGGTCTTCCTATACTCACCTGCCTGTTTGAAACAGGTTCCGCAGTAGGCACGGTAGGTCTTACACTTGGTATAACCAGCACACTTTCACTGGCACCAAGAATACTGCTGATGATACTGATGTTCTTCGGAAGAGTAGGCCCCCTCACACTGATATATGCGGCACTGCCTTCAACCGAAAATGTTAAGAGCAAACTGCCGATGGAGAGAATATCCGTAGGCTGACCGAAAGGAGAAAATAATTATGACAAGTGCATTGATAATAGGTGTGGGCGAATTCGGTGCCCATATCGCCAAGAGAATGAGCGAGCTCAACTGTGAGGTAATGGCAGTTGATTCCAACGAAGACCGCATAAACGAGATACTGCCATACGTTACCAGCGCAAGGATAGGCAACTGTACCGATGCAGAGTTCCTGCGTTCACTGGGTATCGGTAATTTCGATATATGCATAGTTGCTGTCGGCGGACTTTTCCAGGTATCGCTGGAAACCACCTGCACGCTTAAAGAACTGGGTGCTAAGTACGTTCTTGCAAGGGCAACCAATGATGTGCAGATGAAGTTCCTGAGAATGGTGGGTGCTGACGAAGTAGCTTACCCCGAAAAGCAGACTGCTATCAGGATAGCAACAAAGTACGCATCGGAGACTATACTGGACTTTATCCAGCTTGACAACAACTACTCCATATACGAGCTGAAAATACCCAAGGACTGGTATGGCAAGAGCCTTGCACAGGTGGATATAAGAAAGAAGTACAATATAAATATACTTACTTTCAAGCGCGGAGACAACGTATTCCTGCCCACCGCCGATACCGTGGTGCTTGAGGGTGATATTGCTTTCGTTATCGGCGAGGTAAAGGACATCAACAAGTGCTTCAGGATATAAGTTATAATTTTTCATAAGACATAATGACCCGCTCATGTCACCTGACAGGGGCGGGTCAAACGATAGACGATACAGAAAACGGAGGATATAAAATGGCAATATCTGAAAAACTGCTGAGAAAATACGCACAGCTGATAGTCCGCATGGGCGCAAATGTTCAGCGCGGACAGATAGTTCAGCTGACAGCAGCTGTTGAACAGCATGAATTCGCCGCGCTTGTAATGGAAGAATGCTACAAGGCAGGTGCAAAAAAGGTCAACATGAACTGGTCGAGCGATATGCAGAACAGACTTGACCTGCTGTATGCCGAGCAGGACACCCTCGCAAAAGTCCTGCCATGGGAAGAAGAAAAAATGAAGCAGATGGTAGAAGACCTGCCATGCAGGATATTCATAGTATCCGATGACCCGGATGCACTGAACGGCATCGACCCCAAGAAGATATCCGCAGTTTCTCAGGGCAGACAGGCAGTATTCAAGCCCTACCGCAACGCCATCGAGGGCAAACATCAGTGGGTGATAGCAGCTCACCCCTCAGAGAAATGGGCGAAGAAGTGTTTCCCCGATGCAGAAAATGCTGTTGACAAACTGTGGGAAGCTATACTTAAAACAGTCCGCGTAAGTGAGGACAACGACCCCGTTGCCGACTGGCAAGCCCATATGGACACCATAGTCACAAAGGCTGCATGGCTGAATGAGCAGGGATTTTCTTCCCTCGAATACAAAAGTTCCAACGGCACGGATTTCAAAGTCACCCTGATAGAGGGCGCTAAATGGGAAGGTGCAAAGGACCTCAATCCCCTGAACGGTGCCGAGTATATCCCCAACATACCCACCGAGGAGATATTCACCTCACCATATGCAGGAAAATGCGAGGGCACTCTTGTGGCAGTCAAGCCCCTTTCCTGGAACAGCCAGCTTATCGAGGATTTCTCCATAACATTCAAGGACGGCAAAGCTGTATCCTGCAAGGCAGGCAAAGGTCAGGAGCTTCTGGAGCAGATGATAAAGATGGATGACTGCGCTTGTATGCTGGGCGAGGTCGCACTTGTGCCAAAGGAGAGCCCTGTCAACCAGTGCGGCTTCCTTTTCTATGAAACACTCTTCGATGAAAATGCCTGCTGTCACTGCGCTTTAGGTATGGGCTTCAAGGAAGTTCTCCCAGACGGCGACAGCCTTACCGTTGAACAGGCTAAGGAGCGCGGCATCAATGATTCCATTATCCATGTAGATTTCATGGTGGGTGCTGACGACCTCTCCATAGACGGCATACGTCCAGACGGCACCAGAGTAGCTGTCTTCCGCAACGGTACATGGGCATGAGCGGAGATATTTTCAGCGAAGCTGACAGACGCAGTCAGTGGGCGGATATCCGCGATGAACTCAGGCACGCACTTTCAGAACTGGGCTACCCCACTGAATTTGCTGACGAGATAGCAAAGTACATCGGCAGTCCCAAAGGGATACAGCGCATGACATGGTACGTAAACTGCGTCCGCCCCGAAAAGACCGAGCTGATAGTTGATGAGATGCTTGCGATAAAAAGCGAGATAGAAACCTGGCGCGAACGCAAGGAAAGCCAGCAGGCAAACGCGGCGTACAATATGATACTCAACTGCGGACTTGACGATGAAGAAGAATAGTACATCTCGGAAATATACACCTATATAAGTTATGCCCCCAGGCGCAGGTCGCTTGGGGGCATTTTTCACTTAACACAGCACTACATTTTTCCACCGGTCCATCTTTTCCCGGTGCATACAGTCATTTACCCGAGATAATATCTTATTCATATTTCTCTTTTCCTGCTGAATATCAGAAAGAAACGCCATAGCACTTCTCTGAAATACTATGGCGTAAAAATTATTTATCTGCAATTTTTATTTTACAGCTATAAGCGGCTTAGTTCAGAGATCTCTTACCCTTTACAGCGGCTGCTATCCTTGCAAGGTCGCTGACATTTATCTTGCCATCCTTGTTTATATCTGCAAATTTCTTGGCTTCATCATCAAGCTGTCTTTTGCCCTTGATGAATGCGGCAACCTTGGTGATATCAGTAATATTTATTTTACCGTCGCCGTTTATGTCGCCCATTTTTCTATCGGAAGGATCCACATGCTCACCATACTCGGGTCTGTCATAAGCACTGAGAGTGTCGTTCTTGAAAGTAGTTTCAGCGAACTTCATATCGTGAACTTCAGCATAGTCCTCGGGATATGTGCCCTTTACACCGTGGAGAGTTATGGTTTCACCGTAAGCGTTCTCATCGAAGTAGCTGAATGCCGATTCGGAGATATTTTCGATCTTATCGCCTACATAGATATCCTTGAGGGATATGCACTTGTCAAACACATTGTTGCCTATCTTCTTTACTGAATAGGGTATCTTTATCTCTTTGAGAGCATTGTCAGACTGGAATGTTTCACTCGGTACCTCTTCCAGTCTTCTGCTGAGGGTAACATCTGTCAGCTTGGGGCAGTTCTTGAAGCTGGCGCTTCCCATTTTGCTAAGGCTGTCGGGAAGAACTGCCTTTTCCAGATTCTCGCAGTTCTCAAACACACCGTTGCCCATTTCTTCGATACCCATAGGCAGGGTGATCTCAGTGAGTGCGTTGCATCCATTGAATACATTGCTGCCGATCTTCTCGATTATTTCCTTGTCGCTGAAATTGACCTTTGTCAGTGCAGTACAGTCTTCAAATACGTTGCTGCCGACGGTTTTGCACTGTTCGGATACGGTAACTTCGGTCAGCTGAGTACACTTCTCAAAAGTGGAATCAGGCAGGGTTTCAAGCTTTGAGGGAAGAACAGCAGTTTTAAGACCGGAGCCTCTGAATACGCCCCTACCGAAATCAGTAACTGTTTCGGGGATATCGATAGATGTGAGAGCGGTACAATCCTTGAAAGCTTCTTTTTCAAATTCCTCAATGCTCTTGCCGAAGTTCACCTTTTTGAGTGCTGTACAGTTATCAAAAGCACTTTCGCTTATCCTTACTACCGAATCGGGGATAGTTATTTCCTCAACTGCGGGAGCATATGCAAGCAGGTTGTTTACAACTTCAACTGCGCCGTCGGGAAGATTGACTGTTTTGAGAGAGCCGCACTTGCTAAAAGGACCTTCATTGTTTATAAATCCACAATCAACAGTCTCAAGGGGCTTAGGAATATCTATCTCGGTGATAGCTGTGTTCTCGAAAGAATTTCCGCCCAGTATTCTGAGGTTTTTAGACAGCTTTACACTTGCAAGATCGGTGCAGTCTGCGAATGCGTATGTACTTATCTCCGTTACGCTGTTGGGTATCTCAACAGAAGTCAGACCTGTAGAACGGAATGCGCAGTCTCTGATAGTGACAACAGTATTAGGTATAGTTATCTGTTTTATCGCACCAAGGCCTGCAAGCAGTCCATCAGGGATAACTGTGATGCCGCTTTCGATGGTAACATCTGTCAGCGAAGGACAATTATAGAAAGGTCCTTTGTCTGTATTCAGGAAGCCTGTTTCTGTTACCTCTATCGATTTGGGTATGGTAACGGAAGTCAAACCGCTTTCCGAGAACGCATAGGTCTCCATTTTTGTAAGAGCCTTGGGCAGGTCTATCTGGGTAAGTGCCGAGCAGTAACGGAAAGCACTGTCGTTTATGGTCGTTACGGTTGAGGGTATAGTTACCGAAGTGAGCTGTTTGCAGCTCGCAAAGAAATAATCGGGAACAACAGTTATAGTATTCGGGAGAACAACGCTCTCAACTCCCGAGCCTGCAAGCAGTGCAATAGGAAGCTCGTCATCTTCGTCATTGAATTTCACCGTTTTGAGGTTTTCACATCCATCGAAAGGACCTCTGTCAAGGCTGAGAAACGTT
>Ga0256405_10005170_pt1 | contig 23098 bp, 23 predicted proteins | sample RumenRJG_02DNA_FD_189096 | JGI IMG/M metagenome (GOLD analysis project Ga0256405, IMG submission 189096) | Bovine rumen microbial communities from Lethbridge, Alberta, Canada - RJG_02 | ecosystem: Host-associated > Mammals > Digestive system > Stomach > Rumen | place: Canada: Alberta... | reverse complement strand
TTTTACGTACTTTTTTCAAATCTTTTCCAGACATCCCCTGTCACACATGAAATCAAGAATGGAAATGATACGTATCCCGTTATTGGTGTAGTGCTGAGGCGTGTCAGTATTGACAAGGATAATCTTTCCGAAACCGTCTTTGATGCGCAGTAGCGAGGCCTCTTCCTGTTCCAGTTTACCAGGCTCATCTATTCCCTCAGCCACCTGTATGTACCACCTTTCGGATGACCTGTTCACGACGAAATCCGTTTCCAGAGTCACCGTAGTATTCACTCCGCCTACCCTTTTGCGGTAATCAATACGGCCCACATCCACGTTGTATCCTCTGATTATGAGCTCGTTATATACGGCGTTTTCAATCAGAACTCTTGTTTTCATCTCTCTGAAATTGAGGATGGCGTTCATGAGTCCGAGGTCTTCGAAGTAATACTTCTGCTGACCGTTGATTATCTTCCTGCCCCTGATATCGTATCTTTTCGACTCTGAAAGGAGGAATGAGTCTTTGAAGAACCCGATGTACCTGTCTACGGTGTTACGTGACATGGTCTTCGGCGGATAGGTGTTTGCGATATTGGTAGGGTTTGTTAGACATGAACTGCATGATGCCATTACCGATAGGAGGGCTATCAGATCGCCGGAATCGTCTATACGGTTATGTTCCACTATATCTTTCACGTATGTCTCCGAGAGCAGATCTTTTAGATACCTGTCCTTGGCAATACCATCTGTGAACATCAGGGTCATGGGCATTCCGCCGTTATGGAGATAATCTTTCCACGCACTTCTGATGTCATCCCGAGTGGCTGAAAGGTATTCGGAGAAAGAAAGCGGATGGATGCGGATCTCGCACCCTCTATCACGGAATCCCGAAAGTATGTCCTTAGAGAGCATCCTGGAATTGCTCCCCGTTACGTAAAGGTCGCACTCATCCATCAGTCCCAGGAGAGTGTCGTAAAACGTGAGACGGTTCTCTTCGGTTCTTACATTCTCAGGCAATGCCGGGTTGTCAACCGGGACGGAGAACTGTATCTCGTCGATTATAATGTAGCATCTACCGCTTTTCGAAGATATGATTTCTCTGAGATATTTATCCAAAAGCAGGGGGTTACGGTATTGTGCGTTAGAAATCCTATCAAGCGCGAGGTAGACAATGTTATCTCTTGAGATTCCATTTTCAATGAGCCATCTAGGGAAGAGCGTTTTCACAAGGTAGGTCTTGCCACATCTACGCAAGCCAGTTATGACTTTGACGCGACCGTTGTCTTTTGCAGATATCAGTTTGTTGATATATTCAGGACGCTCGATCTCCATTGCCATCTCCACGAGTCTATCTGCATTTTATAATATAATATTATTTGAAAAAATTACGTGCTTTTACGTACTTTTTTCAGAGGACCTCACCCTCTTCAACGAGGAGGACAAGAGGGCATACCGCGACGCGCACTTCGAGACCGACCTGAAGAATGTGTACGACCTCGGATGCGGGATCGCCGCGAAGGCGAAATCCATATGAAACGGAAATGAACTCCCGGCGGGAACCCCGCCGGGAAACGGTTTTTTCATGAAGGGCGGAAGCCCTCACTCATTCTCCTCGATGGCCTCGAGGAACTGCTCGTCATCTATCTCCGGGGTCCCGGACTCGAGACTGCCGACGAAGATGAACCTGACCCAGGTAAGGAAGCCTGGGACTGCCATTCCGACAGGGGTGTAGAACCTCTTGATCTTGTAGGACACGAGCATGATCAGCAGCACGTTGTACAGGATCGCCGTCGAGAGGTAGACGTTGAAGCTGAACAGATTGCTGATACCGGTGGCGGGGATGAACAGCTCCGAGATCCACAGCGGGATGACGAAGGTGATACAGCTCCGGGCGACCTTGCGCCAGGAGGACGGCCTCCTGGATGCGATTCCCAGCAGGGCACTGATACACAGGTAGATCAGCAGCATGTAGATGCCGACCATCGCCAGGGTCATCCAGATGCTGACGGGGGCGTTCAGGATGTTGCCGAACGTTATGTACGCATACCTGTCGAAGTCGTTGCAAATCTCGCAGACGAGCGCGACGATCTTGAGGATGTAGTTGGCGCACATCACCAAGAGGAAGAGCTCGGCCACGATGAGGATCTTGGGCTTCTTGCTGTTCCTGCGGACGAAGTAACGGGTGAACTCACGGGCCACGGACTTGGGCATGGTCTTGGACTGCCTGTTGATCCTGAGTCCCTCGGGGTTCTTGAAGGGCTCCCTTCCGCCGGATTCGATGACCGGCATCAGGCCCTCCTCGTAGGTCCACTGGTTGATGAGGTGGTCGTTCATGGACTTGAGGATCCTCCTCGAAAGCCACAGGACATAGATTCCGAAGGTCAGGAACATCAGGATCAGGTGGACCAGGATGTTCCTGTGCTTCACGAAGCTTATCATGGCGGGCACGTCGATGCCGACCTTCTTCAGCTTCATGGAGAACTCGGCGGTGTACTCGCACTGGTTCTGCTCGTGCTTGTACGGGAAGGTGAGAACCCTGTAGAAGATGAAGATGAAGATCAGCAGGGTGATGATCAGCGACACCATGTTGTGGGTGAGGTCCCTGAGGATGGGGATGTTGCTGTCCCTGAAGACGTAGACCTCCACGTCGTTGACGTATCCCTCGGGGATGAAACGGATGAACGCGAAGTAGTCCCAGACGAACATCACCGCCATCAGCAGAACGATGAGGGCGGAAAGGGCGAAGGTCTCCCTGAAGCTGATGTGCTTGTGGAGATCCTCGAGCCTGGATGTGTCCACATGCTGCTCCTTGGCGAAGGTCAGCAGGGCACCCCTCCATTCCCTGTCGCGCTTGGCATGCTTGTGCAGCCTGCTGTACATGATGAACATGACGATGGCCATGACGTACAGCTGCAGGGTGAGCAGCAGGAGCAGCCACGCGCTCTTGAAGTCTTCCAGCCTGGTCAGCTGTCCGAGCCTGACGGAGAGCAGGAACACCCCTGCCACGATCAGCGGGAGGATGAGCACCAGCAAGGTCACGGGGGCGCTCATGATGATGTCGCTACGGTACCTGGTCTTGACGTTCTGCGAGAACGCCTCGATCTCGACTTCCTTCATGCTCCGTACCTCCTGTGGTTGATGAGTGCGACGAAGACCGCCAGGATCGTTCCGATGATGATGAGCGCGATACCGATCTCCTGCGCGTTGGGGATCAGCGAGGAGTTCTCGGCCATCAGGGAGACGTAGCTCTCCCCTTCCAGGGTGAACCTGTAGTACTGGCCGTCGTAGGTGTAATCGAGAACTGTCCTCTCGCCGGAGGCGCTTATCAGGTAAGGCGTGTAGTACTTGTTGCTGGATTCCAGGGCAATCTGGTAGGTTCCGGCCTCCACTTCCCCGCCAACGGTGGGCTGGAAGAGGAAGACGTCGTAGGCACCGGCGGTGGACTTTACGGGTCCGGGAAGGTCGGTGGTGCGCTTGAGGACAACGGTGTACTCCTTACCGCCTGTTGCGGAGGCCATGCTCATAATTCCGCTGTCGAATCCGATGCGGACCTCGACACCGTGGCCGGTAAAGGTGACCTTCTGATAATCCACTCCCGCCATGCTGCAGTGGTAGTCGATGACGGTGGAGGGTATCGTTACCTCCTTGGGTCCGGCGGACCACATGGCGTACAGCATGGTGCCGGCGGTGTTCATCAGCCCGATGCGCTTCTCCTCGGCAAGGATATTGGTGAAGTTCGTGCATGCGGAGGCATCGATGTCCGTGAGCTTCTTGCAGTCGTCGAAGACTTTATCCCCCAGAGAGACAAGCCCTGCGGGGAGGGTAATGGATTTGATGGACTTGCATCCGTAGAACGCCTGGTCGCCGATGCTGGTGAGGGAGGCGAGATTCAGGTTCAGGTTGTAGATGTACTTGCAGTTGTAGAACGCCTGGTATCCGATGGTCTCGAGGCCGTCGTGGAGGACGACCGTGTCGAGACGGTTGCAGTTCTTGAATGCGCAGCTATCGATCGTCTTGACGGTGGAGGGGACCGTGACCTTGTGGATCAGGCCGTTGTCCTGACAGGCCTCCGCGGCGATGCGGGTGACCGTGTATTCCTCTGTTCCGTCACTAACCTTCTCGGGGATGTTGAGTTCGGTAAGGGCTCCGCCCACATTCTTCAGTTCGACCGCTCCGGGGCCGATGATCTCGTAGTCGCACCAGTTGTCGTAGATGGTGGTGGAGTAAGCTTCGGAATCGTCGGCGGCCGGAACGGTCACGAGGGTCAGGACCGCTGCGACAGCGATGGCCAGCGATACTGCCCCCATTATTCCAGTCGTTTTGCATTTCATGTCGATGCCTCATGAACGGCCTCACTGGGCCTATAACTGATAAAAAGAATCAATGGGATAGTATAAAACCGTGTCCTGGCCGCTTCGCAAAGGATTATTTCGTTCCCTTGCGATTCAAGGGGTCGGAGATACCGACATGGACAGGGAAGGCGCGGAGGACCTCATCTACGAATCCTATCTCGCGGCTGAGAGGCTGCAGAAGGATAAAGGCATCCAAACGGTCCGCGATCCGACACTGCTGGAACATGTACTTTCTTCATTCTCCGGCACCCCCTGCGCGGTAGTCACCGGCAGCAAGGGGAAGGGTTCGCTGTGCATGATGCTCTCCTCGATCCTCTCCACGAGGACGTCCGTGGGGATGCTCACCAGCCCCCACATCACCCGTTTCAACGAACGCATAAGGGTCGGCGGGGAGCCCATTCCCGACGGGGACCTGGTCCGCATCGTATCGGAGCTGGAGCCGCACCTCAAGGAGGTTTCCGATGCACTGCCCCCGGGGAGATACATCAGCCCCATGGGCATACAGGCCGCCGCCGCGCTCACCTACTTCTCCGAGAAAAGGACAGGATTCAACGTTCTCGAATGCGGCAAAGGGGCCAAGTACGACGACGTCGCCCGTGTTCCCCACAGATACGCCCTCATCAACAGCATATTCCTGGAGCACACCAGAGAGCTCGGCCCTACACTGAAGGACATAGCAGAGGACAAGAGTTTTGTCATCACGGAGGACACTGAATGCGCCTTCTCCGCCCGGCAGAGCCCCGAGGCCATGGAAGCGATTAGGAAACGTTCGGAGGCCCTCGGTGTCCCCCTGAAGGTGTATGAGGAGGACTTCTGCGCGGAATCGGTCCGTCTCACCGGCAACGGCACGGAATTCACCGCGAGGATAGGGGATCGCCGCATTCCCGGACTGACCGTGCCCCTGCTCGGCAGACACATGGCGGAGAACGCCGCCATGGCCGCAGCGGCCGCCCTCACGATCCGTCCCGAACTCACGGATGACGAGATACGCAAGGCCCTGGCGGGTATCGTATGGCCCGGACGCATGGAGATTCTGCACAGGGGGCCCCTCACCATCCTCGACGCATGCATCAACCGCTCCAGCTGCGGACAAGTCCTGGATGTCATGGACTCCCTCGGTATCGGGAAGGCGGACATCATCATCGGCATCCCCGACGACAAGGACTTCGCAGGTGTTGCGGAAACCATGTCACCCCGTGCGGAGAGGCTTATCCTCACCCGTTCCTCCAACCCCCATTACGTCTTCACCGACGCTCAGGCCGCGGCCCTGGAAGAAAAAGGGATTGAATGCATCCCCAGCCCGGATCTGGAGAGTGCCCTCACCCGGATTGGAGGGGACGGACCCGTGGTGATTCTGGGCACCACCTCGCTGATTTCCGATGCGGAGCGCCTGTTCCGTTGACAACCCCTTATATAGGCTCTCTCTAATCGCATACCGATAATTATGGCAGAAATCAGAGCAGCTATGGTCGGAGCATGCGGAAGGATGGGTTCCATGCTCGTCAAGCGCATCATGTCCACTGAAGGAATTACGGTTGCAGCGGCCTTCGACCTCGTCAGGATCGGAGAGGACATCGGAGAAGTCGCGGGTATCGGCAAGATCGGAGTCCCTGTCTCCGACTCCAAGGACCTCGAGAAGATCCTGAAGGAATCCAAGGCTGACGTGTACATCGACTTCACCATCGCCAAAGCAACCGTCGTCAACGCCCCTATCGCAGCTAAGTGCGGAGTCAACCTCATCATCGGAACCACCGGCCTTACCGCAGAGGACAAGACCATGATCACCAACGAGGTCGTCAAGAACAACGTTGCAGCGGTCATCAGCTCCAACTACTCCATCGGAGTGGGAACCTTCATGAAGCTCTGCAGGGAAGCTGCAGGTCTCCTCGGCAACGATTATGACGTCGAAATCATCGAGGCCCACCACAACCAGAAGAAGGACGCTCCCAGCGGAACCGCCATGACCGTCGCCGAGATCATCAGCAAGGAAATGGGCGGCAAGGAGTTCGTCTACGGACGCGAAGGAGTATGTCCCAGGGGCAAGGAGATCGGAATCCACGCTGTAAGAGGAGGAGACATCGTCGGAGACCACACCGTCATGTTCATCGGCAACTCCGAGCGCATCGAGATCCGCCACCAGGCACACTCCAGAGAGATCTTCGTCGGCGGAGCAGTGCTCGCAGCTCAGTGGGTCTGCAAACAGAAGAAGGGCGTCGTCTACGAGATGGCCGACGTTCTCTCCTGAAATCATTTTCCCGGGGCTCCGGCCCCACTCTTTTATCAATAGGTGTAACCGATGGACGCGAAGACAGCTATGGAGGCAATTAAAGCAGCTTCTGCCAGAGGGGATTTGACCGAGGTCGAACGTCTCTATAGCGAGGCCTGCGCCGACATCGGGAACATCATCCAGGACAAGGCTGCGCTGTGTCTCTACTGCGTCTATGCATTCCTGAATGTGAAGGACTACGCCGGAGGCGAACGTTACCTCCTGGAAGCTCTCGGCTACAGCAACGACCCTCGCTGCAGGAGCATCCGCGGACAGGTATTGTTCAACCTCTTCCGCCTCAAATACAACCAGGGAGACCTGAACGCAGCTCTCAACTACGGTCAGATGGCCATGATCGAGCTGGAGCTCGGCATGCCTGACACCCAGGCCCAGATAGAGTACATCCGTTCGCGTATCGGATGAAACGGTCATCGTTTTCCGAGCCTTAGAGAACTCTGCTGATGTCGGCTTTTATCATTTCGGGAAGATCCCCGTACACAGCGATCTTGCCGCCGCAGCAGGCCATACATCCTCTGACACCCTCGATACTGCCTATCTTCTCACAGCTCTCGGCTAGATTCTCTTCCCCCTTGACCATGTTTCCGAGTGCGGTGGCGCAGCAATCGGCCAGGACCACATTGTCCGATACGACGGTGGAGATATTGCTCTCTCCCAGGGATACGGAAGGACCGATCTTTCTGGATGAAGAGCATATACCCAGCACGCTATCCGAAGCGACATCGAATGCCAGGTCCCGGAATACAGGATGATCGGCGAAAATGCCCACGGGACGCCCTTTGGGAGAATACAGAGCGATGTCGCCGCCGTTCTCCACGACCGCCTCCTTCGCACCCGCCACCACCAGTTTCCCGACTGCGAATTCAGCCACTGCGCCTGCCACACCCGCCATCGGCCCGACTCCCGCCAAGACGGATGCTTCGCACATCCTCCGAATCAGCGGATGGTCCGAACTCTCCGGGGGCAGAGGTTCGTAGGTTATTCCGAAAAACGGGTCATCCCCAACCTTCCTCTCGATGATGGCTCTTGCTTCAAAGATCGCTTCCTGTGCAACACGGATGAGATCCTCGTCGCAAATTATCGTGGCACAGGTCTCTTTCACTCTGAAAAAGGTTCTCATATCACTAATCTGAGCGCCTTAACCGAACAGGCGTCGATACATGAACCGCAGGCGATGCAGGAACTGTAGTTCACCACGACCCTGTAATCCTCGTCCACAACGATGGATTTGGTAGGACATACCGATACGCATGCACCGCAGGACCAGCATTTCTCCTCGTCCTTGTGTATGTGGTCCATGACCGAACATACCGAGTATCCGCATTCCTTGATGCGTTCCATCGCCTTGTCGATTGTAGTCTCATCCCCGATGACGCTCACGATCATGATTCCGCTGCCGTCACCGGAGATGTTGGCCTTGAGTACATTGGGGGTGAGGTCGAATTCCTTCACGAGGATGTATGCGACAGAACCCTGCACATTGGACTCATTGTAGGTGATCTTGAATTTCTTCTCCATCTGCATCACATCCAATCCTCTACCAGGCTTTTGAGCTTGGCTGTCTTGGGGAACTGCATAACGGGTCTGTTCAGCTGGAACTCTCCGTTCTCAATCCATGACTTGAGCTCACCTGCCACCGCTCTCGCACCGTGGTATGACGAGAGGGACGAGGTCCTGATTTTCTTTCCTTCGTATTCTATAGACCCAGACCTGAGTTCAGCGTATGTATAGCGGGCCATTTCCTTCCTTCCTGCAGGCAGGCTGTAATCCGTGAGCTGGGCGTAAATCTGGTCATCGGAGATACAGCACCTCTTCAGGATATCCTTGTTGAGGATGGGGATGGGTATTCCGACACCGATGGCCAGGGAGATCCCGTATCCGGTGATGTCCAGTCCGCGGAGGTATTTGGCATTCATCTGCTTCATATCTCCGACCAGCGCCAGGGTCCTGGCCCCTCCGATGGGGACACCGTTGACCTCTTCGACGTTGGTCTTGAACTGTGTACCCTGCCAGGTGACATAACCCTCTCCTCCCGCAAGGAAGATGTGGGTTCCCATGCCGATGGTTTCCAGATGGGGGTCGTTGAGAAGCGGGGACAGCTGTCCGGCGGAACTGAAGGTGGCGTTCTTCATCCGGGGAAGGAGCTTTCCCATGTAGGTGTAGAGCGTCCTTCCGGAGCTGTTGGTCGCTATGCCGTAATTCTGGTAACAGTTCCTTGGATTGTAAAGATAGGCTTCGTTGATGTCTTCCAGGGTGATGTTGGTGTCTATGTCCTTCCTGACGTAACAATCGGTACCAGGGCCCCATGCATGGAGATGTACGGATTTTCCGGCGACGAGATCCTCTATGACGTGGGCTCCGCCGTATCCCCCGGCAGGCTTTTCCGTCAGAGAGGTCGCACCTACGTAGGTGTCTACGGCTGCGAGACCGCCGTCAACAGGAACATCGTTGAGGCGGATATCAGTCATCCTGATCGGCGGAGTGGCGTGACCGAAGTTGAGGAACGCACCGGAGGAGCACATGGCACCGAAGGTTCCGGTAGTGACTACATCGACCTCTTCAGCTGCCCTTTCGATGCCTTTCTTCTCCACCACTTCCATGATCTCTTCGGCGGTGTAAACGACGGCTTTCTTGGACCTTATTTTCTCATTGATCTCTTCGTAGGACTTAGACAACGTACCATCCCAAGTGGACATCCATTTAACAGGAACTAATACTGAAACGAAGACGGAATAGTATATAAACCCACATTTGAAAATTAATAATTTAATACATTTTATATTCAAATATGAATAATTTATTGCATCTGATGCAGCCAACGGATACTTCCCGCTGGCTCGGATTGTTAGGATTCAAAGACGGGCCGACAGGTCTGCCCGGAACAATTCTGTCTCCGCATTGCTTCCGAGGTTGAACACCAGCACCCCGCCGGAATACTTTACCAAAATACATTCGGAGACGTTCTTATGCACGGCCAACCGATAGGTTCCGAATTCAGAATTCTTGAACTTGCCGCTGAGGTAATCACTACCACCTAAACCGGCGACACGTGAACCGTAATCCATATTCTCACGTAGCTCGACATCAGTGATGTCAGTATAGGCGATATTCTCGTTCACCATCACGGCATCAACATGAAGGTGATCGTTCTCCAAGGAGGCATTCACGTGTCCCATACCGAATACTGCGAAGATCACTATGGCCACCACCGCGATGATTCCTACGGCGGCTATCCCGACGTATACGCTGCGGTGCGACTTCGGCAGTGCAGGACCCTCGTAAACCTCCGATCCCGACTTACCCGAGGAATTCTTCAGCGACTCGTAGATTGCACGGGTGCGCTCCTCGTCCACGGTGTTGAAGACAAGAACATTGTTCCCTGTGTACTTGACAACGATGAACGCGGGAATTCTGGTGTCTCCGGAGAAGGTGTATGTTCCGAACTCCCTGTTGTCGAAATGACCCGAACCCTTGTGGATGAGTCCGTATCCCCAGATCCTTACACCCGGGCTGAACTTTGTCCTCAGCTCCAGGCTCTGGATATCGGAGTAGGCGATATCGAGGTTCACAAAAGGTGCCTTCACCTTCATCGATAGCAGGTTCAGCTCAGCTGACGAACCTCTGACGAAAACCAACGGGAATAGCGGCAGAACGATGGCGATTACAATGATGACCCAGAACAGACTTATTGACATATCTGTGTATATAAGCAGGAGCAGATCCGCGATGAGCAGCACCATCGTCCCCACAATAGTCAGGGCAACTTTCGCCGTATCGTTCATGATTGGTTACCTGCATATGCAGATATAATGGTGAGCCCGTGAGTTTTACAGAAAACAACGTCTGTTAAGAAGACCGTATATATGAGAAACGCCATCTATACAAACATGGGAAAGCATGCGAAAGAACGTCATGCTGCCTCATTGGCCAAAGCCGCCCATCAGAATGCGACCGAGACCGGTAAGCAGACGAAGAAACACTGAGTCGCGAACCAACATCCGTGATCGCAAACCCGACCCCTGCCGGACAACCGGCAGGTGCAACTTCTCTATTCACAAGTTCTTCTGATTGTTGTTCTCCGGCAATAGAGAATTTGTAAGGCTAACCCACGCTTCGGAATTCAAAGAGCTCTATCTTTCGCATGTGAGGCATTACCAACTCGGCGGAAAGACATACTGCTTCAGAATCGGCCTCAAGTGACATCACTAACATCACTAACTTCTGTAGATTGATATCCTCACTTCTGCTGGTGATATCCATGGAAACAAATCACGATGTCACCGAACTTGTCTTTATCATCGACAGGAGCGGATCCATGTCCGGCCTGGAATCGGACACCATCGGGGGATTCAACTCCGTAATCTCCAAACAGAAGAAGGAAAAGGGCAGGACCATAGTCTCCACCGTATTGTTCAGCACCGAACTCGAAACTGTCCACGACAGAGTAGACATAGGTGAAGTTAAGAAGATGACCGAGAAGCAGTACTGTGTGGGCGGTTGCACCGCCCTTCTCGATGCGGTAGGAATCACCGTCGACCGCATTCGCCGCAGACAGGAGAATGATGAAGAGAAAGTGAAGACGACCCTTGTTGTAATCATCACCGACGGCTGCGAGAACTCCAGCCAAGAATACACATATGCCAACGTGAAGAACCTCATCGACCGTCAGAAAGAGAACGGCTGGGACTTCCTCTTCCTCGGTGCCAACATAGACGTCGCCAAGGAAGCCGACAGGATGGGAATCTGCAGGGAGAACTCGGTGGAGTATTGCTGCGACTCAGAAGGCGTGAGGGGCATGTACTGCACCGTGGATGCCAAGCTCAGCAGAGCCAGGAAGGAGGGCAGTTTCAGTCCCGATGAATGAGAGCGAATCACTCCCTCTCCCACTGCTCCAGAACGGATCCTTCGAAACGCTCGTGCAGGAGATTCTCGGGAAGATACTCCCTGATCTTCAGCAGCGATCTTACCAGCAGGATTGCACCGGCTGCGGCCAGGATTATTATCGGGACCGTGCCGGTTCCTTCGTAGATCGTGTCGAAACTGGCCAGCATGTCGAAGGCCGAATGCATGACGATGGTTGCGTGCAGACCGTATTGGATATAGACGTAGCCGAACAGCATACCGCTGATGAAAGTGTCCGGGAACTTCATTATGCTCCAGCCTTCAAGATGGAGAAGCCCGAATATCACCGCGGAGATCACAAGGAAAACAAAGGCGACCTTGCTCATGCCAAAACCGCCCAGGATGTCCTTGAACCTTCCCCTGCCCTTAATCGCACATATGATGAATACGGGCAGGCCTATGCAGATCGCTCTGGTGAGTATCTCCTCCTCCGGTCCGGCACATATCATCATCGCCATCAGGGCATAGGTGCTGTACTCATCGAGGAAGCTCTGAGTGATCTCCTCGCCGATGACGTGAGATATTGCAATCACCGTCAAAGTTGTGAAACAGGTGACGGCGAAAAGGATGCCTGCCTTACTCAGCGGCGCTCTCATGAAACGTGCATCCTTCTCTTCCGGGGGGCATCCGTTCAAGCGTTTGCGGATGTCCTTTATGAGAAGTGCCAGACACACGAAATAGATTATTCCGCAGGCGATAGGCATCCCGGCTCCAGGAGGTTCCGAGCCCTCATACAGAGTATGGAACTGAGACGGCGCTTCCACTATGAAATAGATCACCGATACTGCGGTCGCGGCAAGAATTATGACGACACCGATGAAAGTACAGAGAACGTACAGTTTATTGTTGGGATCCCTGAGGTCGAGCCGGCTCATGCTCTGTAACACGTGTTAATGGAATATATGGATTGACCCTAACCTGTACCCAGCACGAGCGGAAGAATACAGAGATTGCATCTGAACCGACTCAGTTGTTCATCAAAGGTTATTTAGGAATACCTAAAATTAAATACTACCATGAGAATAGGGTACTCAGAAGATTCGCCGAGAATCTAGTGCAGTTCGGAGAGTGACATTTCGGCGGATGTTCACGGGCCGGTGGGTTTTGTCGATCCGTTTACCGCCGGCCCAATTACTTCTCATCCCTCAGGGATTACCCGATTCGGAGGAAAATGGATGAAACAATACCTGATTCAGATTTTGGAATACTGATCGAGGACCTTTGCGAAAGCATCCAGCGTCTTTTCTGAATCTCCGCATTCGATGCCGTCCTTCACACAGTGGTTGACATGCCCCACGAGAACGATCTGACCGACCTTGTGGATGGCCTTCTTGACGGCATTTATCTGGATAAGAATCTCTTCGCAGGGAATATCCTCATCAATCATACGGTCGAGTGCAGCAATCTGCCCCGAGATCTTCTTGAGACGCCTGTGAAGATTTTCCGAATCCATGCATTGTTTCATGGAACACGGATTTATTACGAACAATATGAGTCTATCGATATTGCCAATCGTATTAAAATTACATATTATCCTTCTGTCCCTGGGAGGAGGACGGGATTTGCTGCGCTGACCCCCAGGACGGCCCTGGACAGTGAGTGCGGAGTGCTTCAGGATTTACGCTTCTTAAGGTTCTTCAGAGCCTTGAACGCGTTGCCGATGTCGATGGTGGTACCTTCTTCCTCGTTTTCCCTGATGACGGCATCTTTGTCTTCTTTGACTTCGTGTTTCTTCAGATAATCTCTGAGTCCCATGGGTTCACCTGTTTCCATATCGGCACACAAGGATAAGGTTATTCTCCCGAACGGCACCTGCACATCCGTTCGTATGAGCCAGAAACACTTTTTTCCTCATCGCAGAGGCTTGCCCGAAAAGCCCTTGAAAAACAACCGCATCAGACGTGACTGCTCAGTTCGGTACAGATCGCATCGACAGTCTTGCGGAGCAATTCCGTATCAAAAGGTTCGGTAAATAGGATCATCTCACCGCCGCCTTCATACGGGAATGCGGATGGATATCCGACAAGCATTGATGCGGATGCTTTGGTAATCTTCAGAAGTAGACGGTCGTCATAGATACCGCCGAAAAGTATACCGTCCTGATACAGAAGATATTCCCCCATCATCTTGCGGTGAGTGATTTCGGGCAGGACGGCAGTGACCTGCTGTAGCTTTTCTTTGCTGGATGCCATGATGACCGTTGATATCAGATACATAGAGCTATATATAAAGGCAGGAACGGGGCACTCTCCCATTTCCAGATTCTTCAAATGGATATACAACCGTCCAAATGTCTTGAGACATGTAGCTGTAATATAATCCAACGATGATTAAATCGTGTAACCGTTGGCTGATGCCTTAAAATGTTGTAAGGTCAAAACATACGCTATCCGTAAAATGTTGTATGGTTAAAACATACGCTATCCGTAAAATGTTGAAGTGGAAACACCGCCCCAATTGATTGATAAAAGTGGGCGGACGGTGACAAAAAACAGATTTTCAACACCTCAGCAAGCATAGCCCCGTACTTGCTCCAGTTGTTCTATTGTTCTCTCAGATTTCTTAACCGAAATAGTTTGCTACACCCCGTGGTTCAGCTTTTCCAAACTCTGCCACAGGGTGTAGTATGCTTAATGTCCTTTTGCTTCGATTACTCTTTCCGCAAGAATCTCCGCCACGCTGGGACTCATACCCACTTCGTAGGTATAGGTCAGCGGATACGTCTTTCCGTTGAACTTGTACATTCTCTTCCTGTCCGAATCCAATTTCAAAGTCTCGACAATATCCTCGCAGGTATGCGAGCTAGGTGAGACGAAGAACGGGATAATCAGTATGTTCTCAATACCGTCCGTTCCTGCGGCCAACTCGACCGATTCGATATCATCAGGGTGCTGATGCTCGTTGTATCCGCAGATTACCATGAAACCCCTTTTGCGGAGATAATCGGCGGCACTCTCGGCCAGAGGCGTACCTGCACAATCACGTGCACCGTGACTGATAAGGACTATGCCTGTCTTGCCGGGAACGGCCTCGTAATGTTCAGCAATCTCTGCCATTACCTTGTCCATTCCGGGATGATCCGTGAATCCCTCGGTTTCGATGATGTTGACATTGCCCCATTTACTGCAGATCCCTTTCCTCTGTTCCTTATCGAATCCGAGGAAACGGGCAACGAATGTCGAAGCGTATCTATCTGCGGAGATGAAGAACGGTATCGCATAAACGGTATCGACACCGTCCTGGATTATCTGTTTCATAGTATCCTCCCAGCGGGGTTCCTGCTGGGATGCGAAACCGTAGTAGGTCTTGATGCCGGTAATCTTCTCGATGCGCTCCGCATGAATCTTACCAGCACTTCCGTAACTGCCGAATCTGTCGGAACCATAGGCCATAACGAAAACAGCTTCTTTCATGTTATCATCCGAAGGTTAAAAGGTAAGGCCTCCGGAGAGGCCAAAGAGTTTCAGGCGTACACGTCGGTGTACTTCACAATGAAGGTACCGTCTGCGATCTTGTAAGACTTCATGTTGCTGAGGTAGTCATCGAAGAAGGTCTTCAGCATCTTGTCTCCATAATCTGCATCAAAGAGATCAGGATAGAAGTAGGATGCAATGTATGCAACCCTGATAGCAGCAGGCAGGTTGGCATTGACGAGCACGAAGTGCTTGTCTTTGTACTGCTGCAGATCTTTGAAGTTAGCAGCATAGGTATCGTATTCGGACTTCTCATCGAGCGTGGTCACGTATCCGAGAGATGTGGAGTGAACTATGTGCTTGAACTCATAAGCAAGAAGCCAATCGTCGCTGGCGCCGTTGAAAGAGGTCTGGGTGGTGTCCTTAGTAATGACATTGTTACCTCCGGCAAGGTTGACGATGGGGTAGTACTCGGAGGAAAGACCGGAAACGTTCTTGGTCCTGTTGGTAGCAATGCAGGTCTCCTTGGTCTTCACGTTTGCACTGACCTTATCGGCAACGTTCTTGAGGATTTCGTCGCAGAAGTTGGCAAACTTCTGGGATTTCTCCTCACACCCCAGGAGGTATCCGACAGTGAGGATTCCCTGGATAGATTCCAGACCAGAGGTTCCTCCGTCGACGTTGAACCTGACGACGGGAACACCTGCTGCCTCGATGTCGATTTCGTTGGTGAGATACCTGGAAGAAGACGAGGTCAGAACGACTGCGTCGTTGTACTTCTCGTGGACGTTGGAAATAAGAGAAATGGTGGCAGCAGTGGATTTGTTGCCCACGCGGGTGATCTTACTCTCATCAGTGAGATCGGAGTAGATGGGGTCGGTGGTAAGCTCAGTGACTGCGATACCGACAATCTTGTCGAGGGCACCCACGGTCTTTATTGCGATAGCGGGGTTGTCTCCGACAACGATAGCGTGTTTGATGGGGTAATTCACCTTGTCAGCCTTGAAGGAATCTCCGTCCTTGTAGGCGACATTGATTTCCATGCTGTCGCGGTTGAGGATCTTCTTTGCCATGTCGACGTCGGCAGAATCGAGTTTCGTGTCATTGTTGGCATCAGCGAAAGGATACTTGGTGTTCCAGTCCTCGCTCTTGTCAGCAATAAGCTTCTCGATGAGCCTGACATCATCGTTGTTGATCACGTCGTCGTTGTTCGCGTTTCCGTAAACAAGAAGACGGCAGTCGGCAAGATCCGACACTGCGATAGGTTTCTCTCCGTTGTCTTTAGTAAGGAAGTACACACCGGTACCTCCGGCCGCCACAACGGCAATAACGGCTACAATTGCGATCAGTTTTACGTTCATGTTACCATTGGCTTATACATCCAAGATTATTGGTTTTTATTTAAATCCTATCAAAATTGGATTCATTACGTATATTCTCAATTCCATTCGGAATTGCGCTGTTTGATGAGGAGGGCCAGGAAAACTGGACAGCCTATGAGCGAAGTTATTACTCCTATGGGCAAGGAACCGAGATTAATAGCGATACACTGCGAAATAAGAAGTAGCATGGCTCCTGTGAATCCCGATGCTGGAATGAGATGGCGGGATGAACTGCCTACGAAAATACGGGCTAGATGAGGCCCCACCAATCCGATGAAACCGATAGTACCAGTAAAACTGACGATGACAGCTACCATGAGGGAAATCAGAACCATCAGGGACATGCGGCAGACCATCGGATTCATCCCTACGGTCTTGGCCATGTCATCGCTTCCGGTCAGGATGTCGATCTTACGGTTCATGACCATGAGAACAGAGGTGCATACGGCTACCAACACAACGATTAACCCTATCCTCCCCCACGAACCGGTACCGATGTTGCCGAGATTCCACATATAGACCTGACTCAGCTGGGTAGGGTTTGCGATCAGCATTATGGTGGAGGTGATGGCTCCGAACGTGTACATCACGGCGATTCCAGCCAGAATTATTGCGGTAGTACTCATCCGACGGAAACATGAAATGAGGATGGCAATGCCTGTGGGGATCAGCGACAGGATGAAAGCGTTGGCAATCATCGCATAGTCCCCGCTAAGGAACGGAAGCACACTGATTCCCATCACGAAGAACAGTGCCGCACCCAGCGAAGCTCCCGAGGAGATTCCCATGGTGTACGGATCTGCAAGGGGATTGCGCAACAGGCTCTGCATAACGGCACCGCATGATCCGAGAGCGAAACCTACCACAACCGCAGTGATAGCATTGGGAAGACGTATTCCCCACACCGCACGGTCCTTTCCGTAGCTTTCGACAGTTCCTCCGCTAAGATGGGTTAAGATGATATCATACACCTCCCCCACGGGTATCTTGAACTGTCCAAAAACGGGGGCAATGATCAACAATGCGCATAGACCCAGAAGAAGCAGGACACAGAAAGCCGCCTTCCTGGAAATGAACTTACGGTATATGGGGACGAACTCCTTCCAGTCCAATCACAGACCCCCGTAACTTCTGCGCTTGATAATCAGATATAGGAACATCGGTCCTCCGATGAACATCAGGATGATTCCGGCCGGCATCTCGTAGGGGTGCACCACGATACGTGCCAAAAGATCCGCACCGACCAATAGCACAGCTCCGAATGCCATCGATGCGGGAATCAGGAAGCGGTTATCGGAACCGATGACCATGCGGACTATGTGCGGCGCGACCAGACCCACGAATCCAATTATCCCGGTGTAGCTGATGATGGCTGCCACCATCAGCGACATGATCACCAGTATGAAAGTGCGGAAATTCTCCACATCGAGACCCATACTCTTGGCTTCGTCCTCTCCGGTCATCATCACATTGAGTTTTCTCGACATCAGCGAGAGAATCAGCGAACCCGCAACTGTCACCGTGAAAGGTACCGTGAGTTCATTCCAGGACATGTTCTCGAAAGACCCTATCTGCCAAAGGTATGCGGTAGAAAGTGTCTCTTCGTCGACATTCACCAGGACAATGGTATTCAGAGATCCGAACAGATACGATACAGCAGTTCCGATGAGGATCAGCGTAGCGGGAGAGGTGTTCATGAATCTGGAAAGACCGACGACTATGAGCGCAGGAACCAGTGCCATCAGGAAAGCATTACCGACGATAGCATACTCTCCGGCGGCGGAAGTGAAGGAGAAACCGATTGCGATTGCCAGAATTGCTCCAAAACAGGCACCGGATGAGATTCCGGTCGTGTACGCATCAGCCAGGGGATTGGCCATGATACTCTGCATGGCCACACCGCAGGCAGCCAATGCCATCCCTGCGAGTATGGCCATGACGGTACGGGGCATACGGGTGTTCCATACGATGTAATCATCCCAGTACCCGGTACTGCCGAATTCGTAGGTGGCACCGTTGATGTGCCTCCAGATTACACGGTAGACTTCGAGAAATTCGATATCCCTGCCATCAATGAGACAGGATGCAGCGGCGAAAACAAGCACCAACAGGACACAGATCAGAATGAATATCAGGCGCTTGAGCACGAACGCGTGATAATTCTCCTCAAACGTCTTGTCCATAAACCAACCTCACAGGGGGCCGTTGAGAAGGACGTACGGCCTGCCGCAGTGTTCGGTTATCTCCGCTTCCACATCATACACGGTCCTCAGGTTTTCCGATGTTATCACTTCTGCCGGAGTGCCGACGCGGAATATCTTTCCCTGGTGCATCATCACCACACGGTCAGAGTATTTGGCAGCGATATTGAGGTCGTGACTGACCATGATGATGTTCATATCCTTGGAACGGGAAAGATCCAGGAGAATCTTCGTCACTTCCATTTGGTGTTTGATATCAAGATTGGCGGTAGGTTCATCCAGGAGCAGAATGCGAGGTTCCTGGACGATTCCGCGTGCCAGCATCACCTTCTGCCTCTGACCCGCTGACAGATCGGAGAACGGACGCAGAGCAAATTCGCTGATCTCCAGCATGTCAAGGGTTTCATAAGCAGCCTGCACATCTTTCTTCGTCGAACGAATGGTACTATATGGATGACGGCCCATCACAACTGTATCAAGGACCGTGAGCGGGAACCCTTTACTCCCGGAATACGGAACATAACCCACGACTTTAGCCAAATCACGGGTCTTGTATTCTTTGACATCGACATCATCCACCAGGATAGTTCCGGAGGACGGCGTCAGCAGACGGTTGATGCAATGCAAAAATGTTGTTTTCCCCACTCCGTTGGGGCCGATGATGGAGGTCAAACCCGCACCGTCCAGTTCGAGGGTAATCCCTTCCAACACTGATGCGCTCTTGTATCTGAATTCGACTCCGTCTACTGATACTTTCATTTTCTAGTGGGATGAATACGCCAATGTTTAAAAAACTGTTAGATGTGGATTTTGGTCAGTAATTTAAGTGAGAGTCCTAGGTCCGATGGGCTCAGCTGCGGATCTTCGAGTGGTTCGCTTCGTTTTTCAGCACCTCAGCGAGCAACGCCCTGTACCTGGTACCGTTGTTCTGCAGGCCCTCGATGATGTCGTCAAAGCCTGCAGTTTCAGCAGCTTCTCGTGATTCTCCTGCGTGATGGAATAATTGAGTCTCCTGCCCGGCATAATCACACTGTCCCAGACCTGTTTTCCATCTACGATTCCTGCCCCTTGAGATTAAGAAGATTCTGCGCGGATGTGCTATCCTAATACAGGTTTAATTTACTTTCGAAATACTACTTCAAAAGTAATTACATATTTAAATCACATTTTCTTGAATCCGCGAAGCATCCATTGTCCAATGGACTTAATACCGTAACGGAGGGTCCTAATGAATCCGCGGGATTTGCTGTGGGGAACCGCCTTCCCCTCCATAATCGCTTGCACGACCTCCTGCCAGGTGGTCAGTCCGTCGGGCAGTTCGACATATCCCCAACCGACCCTCTCGGGAGAGTGCGCATCGCTTCCGGCGGTCATGGGTTTGCCAAGTTTTTTCGCAAGTGCCAGACTCTTGATGTTGGCACTCGGGATGGACCTTGCGTTGAGTGCCTCAGTCCCGTCAAAATCGTATTTCTTGGTGTTTCTGGGTCCGAGTCCCGACCACCATCTGTAAGGGTGTGCGGCGATCGCATAGCCGCCTGCTTCGTGGATGGCGTCGATGGTCTCCTGGATTGACATCCCGCGGGGGATCTGTCTGTCTATACCCAGAGCTACAATGTGTCCGTCCTTCGAGGATACCTCTTCGGCGGGGATCACGATAACTTTCCCGTTGTCCTTGAGGTCCTCGAAGGCTTTGAATTCGTTGTGATCAGTGATTGCCACACATCCGATCCCGTCCTCGATGCAGCGGTCTATGACCTGCTGCGGCTATGACTTACCGTCATTCGAATAACAGGTGTGGACGTGCAGATCGGCAATCATAATGCGGGGGCTCCGTCCTTGATGTCGCCGGCCACGGTCATGACGCACCCTTTGCCGTCGCCCAGGACCACCGCTTTGTCTCCGTCGATGACAGCGGCGACACGCTCGGGTGCTCCCTCGGGAAGCTCGATGTCCATTCCCATGAACTTTCCGTCGACCACCTTGGCGACCTTGATGGTCACCTTCTCGAGGTGCTTCATCTCGCACCTGAGTCCCTTGGTCTCCATTCCGCAGCTCATGAGAGTGCCGTTGGGCACGTCCACGGAGGGATCCAAGAGAAGAAGGGAATCGCCTCCCATCTCCAGGTCCTCGGCTGCCATCAGCATGCCGAAGGACTTCACTCCGCGGAAGTTGGCGGATTTGAGGTTGGATACCACCAGGAGCTTCCTACCCATCATCTTGTCGTAGGGGTAGTAGCTCTTGATGTTGGTCACTATGGTGCGGGGTTCCTCCTCGCCCAGGTCCACTTTCAGGACGTAGAGCTTCTCGGCCTCGGGGTGGTCGTTGACTTCGACCACGGTGCCGATACGGAGCTCGATCCTCCTGAAATCGTCGAAAGGTTCTGTCTGTGCGTTATCCATGTTATCATCTCACTCCGGCACCGTCGGTAATCTTCCTCTCGACGGTGGCCACGGTCCCGTTGCCGTCCGACAGGGGGATCGCTTTCTCCCCATCGTAGACTGCAGCGATGTAGGCGGGGGCGTCCGCGGGGACTCCCTCGATGCCTTCCTTCACGGAGGTCACCTTCATGGTGACGGCCGCGAAGTGCTTCTTGTAATCGATCTCGGACGTGGAATTCTCCAATCCGCAATTGAATTTGGTTCCGACAGGCACGTCCTTGGAGGGTTTCAGCAATGCGACGGTGTTCCCTCCCAGGATTTCGTCGTCGGCCGCCAACAGCATTCCGCATGAATCGACACCTCTAAGGGGCCTGGGCGCCAGGTTGCTGACGACTATCGCCTTTCTGTTCAGCATCTCTTCGGGGGTGTAGTATGCTTTCAGTCCGGCGCAGATGGTGCGGGGTTCGGCTTCGCCCAGGTCGACAGTGAGCTTGTAAAGCTTGTCGGCGTTGGGGTGATCCTCCACCTTGATGACCTGTCCGACCCTCAGATCGAGCATCCTGAAATCCGCAAAGGGACCTTCGAGCTTGGCGGGGGCCTGTTTCTTCTCCTTGATCTTGACGTCGGCCTCGGGCTGTCCGTAGAGTTCGGGGAACATTACCTTGAGGTCGATCTTGCCGTACACAGGAACAGGTTCGTTCAGTTTCGTTCCTGCGGGCAGGGCGGACTCCACGGCGGCGATGCCTGCTTCGGCGATAGTGCCGGGAAGACCCATGAATCCCCAGATCCTCTCAGAGGACTTGGGCATGAAGGGCCATGCCATGATACACAGGGCCTTCACGAGCCTGAGGTTATCGTACAGCACCCTTCCGCATTTTTCCCTGTCTTCCTTGACGAGCTTCCAGGGCATGCAGGAGTTGAAGTACTCGTTGCTGAAGTGGGCCAGTGCCATAACATCCTGGATGGCCTTCTTGAAGTCACAGACCGAGATGTGCGAGTTGTAGTCTTTGAAGTATTTGGCGATGGCCTCGGTAACCTTCGCATCGGATTCCGGATTGGCGGGGATCTCGCCGAAGTTCTTGTGGGTGAAACTGAGGCACCTGTGGTAGAAGTTACCGAGGGCGGCGACCAGTTCGTTGTTGACTTTAGTCTCCAGGTCCTCCCAGGTGAAATCCGAGTCGTGAAGGTCGGGCATGACCACCGAGAGGTAGTATCTGATCTCCTCGGGGTCGAACTTCTCCAGCACGTGTTTGATATCCCTGGGTATGTTGGCGGATGCCGCGGATGCGGCACCCTTCCTGCTCTTGGAGAGCTTGGCACCGCCGAACATTAGGTACTCGTTGGCGGGGATGTCGTAGGGAAGGTTGTAACCCTCCTCCATGCCCATGAGCATGGCGGGCCAGATGATGGAGTGGAACGGAATGTTGTCCTTTCCGATGAAATAGTAATGCTTACAGTCGGGATTCTGCCAGAAGGTCTTCCAGTAATCGGGCTGTCCGATGTCCCTGGAGTGCTGGACGGTAGCAGACAGATAACCGATGACCGCATCGAACCAAACGTAGATTACTTTGGATTTCCACTCTTCTCCCTCTACCGGAATAGGGACTCCCCAGGACATGTCCCTGGTGATGGATCTGTCCTTGAGTCCTCCTTTGACGAAGTTCTCGGTGAACGCCTTGACGTTGGAACGCCAGTGGGTGTTCTTAGCGAGTTCCTCCATGAGAGGTTTCTCGAATGCGGAGAGTTTCAATGCGAACTGCTTGGAGGACCTGACCTCGGGGGTGGTTCCGCAGCGGGTACAGTGGGGCTGGAGGACGTCTCCGGGCACGAAGGTGGCTCCGCAGGAGTCACACTGGTCGGAACGGACGTCGGTGGCACCGCATTTGGGACAGACTCCCTCCACATACCTGTCTGGAAGGAACTTGGCGCATTTAGGACAGTAGTACTCGTCCTCTTCGACCTCATAGATGTACCCGTTCTCCTTCAGGCGGGTGAACATGTGCTGGGTGATCTCGAAGTGCACGGGACAGTGGGTCTTGTTGTAAAGGGTGTACTCTATGCCCAGTCCCTCGATGCTCTCCTTGTTGATCTGGTGGTAGCGCTCGGCGATGGTCTCAGGGGATACTCCCTCCTTATCCGCGGAAACCGTGATAGGTGTACCGTGCTGGTCCGAACCGCCCACCATCCAGACCTCGTTGCCGAGCAGG
>Ga0256405_10005169_pt1 | contig 23100 bp, 12 predicted proteins | sample RumenRJG_02DNA_FD_189096 | JGI IMG/M metagenome (GOLD analysis project Ga0256405, IMG submission 189096) | Bovine rumen microbial communities from Lethbridge, Alberta, Canada - RJG_02 | ecosystem: Host-associated > Mammals > Digestive system > Stomach > Rumen | place: Canada: Alberta... | reverse complement strand
CTGGTTTTTTATCGTTGAACATGATGCATATAAATGCAATGAACGCAAAGAAAGAAAAAAAATTTTTGAAAAAATATGAAAACAAAATTGAAGAAAATAATTTTTTCAATAAAATAAACAATAAAAGTCATTTTAAAAGAAATTCAATAAAAACAAATGATGGAGATTTTGAAAGTTATTTTAAAATCTCAAATGATGATATACATAATTTAAAAATAGAAATACAAAACAAATTAAAAATAGATAAAGAACTTAGAATTTCTTTATCGAAATTATATAAAAATAAAAAATACTATGAACAAGACCGTGAAAATATAAGAATACAAATAAAACAAAACAATAAATTTTTAGCTAAATTTATAAATAAATATGTTCAAGAACTTAAAAGAATTGACCGTTATAGTACTAATAAACCGAAAAATATAAAAGAATATAGAGATTTTTTAGAAGAAATTGTTAAGAAACTTATAGAAATAAATCCTGTAGGTGATCTATTAGATATAAGATCTATATATATTATTAGAATGATATTAGATTTTTTACCTGAAAAAAGAAGATTCGAATTAATCAAATATGATAAAGAAATACAAGAAAAATTAAATATAAAAATAGATGATTTTAAAAATTTTACTACTATAGAATTGGAAATAGAAACTGTAGATAACATCAAAATTTTAAACAATAATATACTCAGTAAAGATAATAAAATAATATTTTTAAAAAAAAATTTTATTAAAATTAAAAATTTAAATAATAATAATAATAATAATAATAAATCAACAAAAACAATAAAAATGACTATAGAACCTGAATTAGATTCCTTAGAAAATCTTTTTAAAGATTGTTCATTTATAAAAAAAATAAAATTTACATATTTTAAAAGAAATAATATAAAAAATATGAGTGGTATGTTTTCTGAATGTAAATCTTTAGAAGAATTAGATTTATCTAGTTTTAATACTCAAAATGTAACTAATATGAGTAATATGTTTTCTGAGTGTGAAAAATTAAAAAATTTAGATCTATCTAATTTTAATACTAAAAATGTAACTAATATGAGTGATATGTTTTCTGAATGTAAATCTTTAGAAGAATTAGATTTATCTAAATTTAATACTGAAAAAGTAACTAATATGAGTAATATGTTTTCTTGTTGTGAAAAATTAAAAAATTTAGATTTATCTAATTTTAATACTCAGAATGTAACTTATATGTGTTTTATGTTTTTAAAATGTAAATCTTTAGAAAAAATAGATCTATCTAGTTTTAATACTCAAAATGTATCTAATATGATTTTTATGTTTTTTTGTTGTGAAAAATTAAAAAATTTAGATTTATCTAATTTTAATACTCAAAATGTAACTAATATGAATAGTATGTTTTCTTGTTGTGAAAAATTAAAAAATTTAGATTTATCTAATTTTAATACTAAAAATGTAACTAATATGAGTTGGATGTTTTCTAGATGTAAATCTTTAGAAAAAATAGATTTATCTAATTTTAATACTAAAAATGTAACTGATATGTATTTTATGTTTAGCGAATGTTATTCTTTAACAAATTTAGATTTATCTAATTTTAATACTCAAAATGTAACTGATATGCATGATATGTTTAGCGGATGTTCTTCTTTAACAAATTTAGATTTATCTAATTTTAATACTCAAAATGTAACTGATATGCATGATATGTTTAGCGGATGTTCTTCTTTAACAAATTTAAATTTATCTAATTTTGATACTAAAAATGTAACTGATATGAATAATATGTTTTGTGAATGTTCTTCTTTAGAAGAATTAAATTTATCTAATTTTAATACTAAAAATGTACAAAATATGCAAGGTATGTTTTATGGATGTTCTTCTTTAAAAGAATTAAATTTATCTAGTTTAAAAGAATTAAATTTATCTAATTTTGATACTAAAAATGTAACTGATATGAGTTATATGTTTGAAAAATGTTCTAGTTTAAAAAAAATAGATTTATCTAAGTTTAATACTTTTAAAGTAGAAAATATGAAAGGTATGTTTTCTGAATGTTCTTCTTTAATAGATTTAGATTTATCTAATTTTAATACTCAAAATGTAACTAATATGAGTGATATGTTTAACGGATGTTCTTCTTTAACAAATTTAAATTTATCTAATTTTAATACTCAAAATGTAACTGATATGCATGATATGTTTAACGGATGTTCTTCTTTAACAAATTTACCTCATTTAACAATAAATTTTTAAAAGAGCCATCTATTAAATTACATCATTTATTGTTATTACGTTTTTCTTTAAAATTATATTAATTTCAATATTATAAAAATTTAATTATTAGAAAATTGTAAATTTCTACTAAAAAGTGTATTTTTAATATAGTCTTTATTTTTTAAACAATAAATTATTTATTTTAATTATTAGTAAAATTTTACAAAAAACTATTTAAAAATTTTTATTCTTTTTATTATTTTTAGCGATAAAGTATAATATTTATGTCTATTAGGTATTATAGTAGTTGTTCTATACTATTCGGAAATTCTTTATTTTTAGTAAATAACGACATGTTTTCAAAATGTTGTAAATCTACTAAAAAAGCTAAAAATGATATTAATATATTGAAAGATAATGAAACAGTGCAAATAAATGATACTTTAAAAAATGAAAGTAGTGATGATATTTTAAATTTAAATGAAAATAACAATCATATAAAAAATAATGAAAATAGTCAAAAAAATAATAAATCTATAAAAAAAATAGATAAATTAGAAAAAGGACAAATTTCATTTGATCATTATAATTCAAATATAAAAACAAATACTGATAAAAAAAATGATGAAGATGATAATAGAACTAATGAAAATTATGAAAATATGACACTGTATGATGTTAATAAATTTTATATTGTATTCAAAGATAATAATCTAAAAGATAATGAAATAGACATATTAGCAAAACATTATAAAAATGAAAACAGATTATTAGGAGTTGATAAATATGAAAGTTTATTAAAATTGATGAATGAAGAATTTAGTGATAAAGAATTATTAAAATTAATAAAATCAAAGTTAAATTACAATAATTATGAATGTAAAAAATTTAATTACACTATTTCATACGAAGACAAAAGGATTTCATTTAAAAATGACCTTAATGAATATTTTTATGTTGATAAAGACAAAAAAGGAAATATTACTAATAGTGAATATGCTGATTCTATACAACAAATTCTTTTAGATATATATAGAATAGGCAATTTAGTTAATTTTTATATATTTAATAATAATGAAAATCCTAATTATTATATCAATTATTTAAAACGAAAATGTGAAGAAGATAAGTTTAGAAAAGCATTGGCAAAAGTACTTGTTAATGCAGTATTAAATTATGATTTAAAATATTATCAAGGTATGGATTCTTTTGCACAGTTCTTTATATTATTAACAGCAGAAAAAGAAGATAAATATGTTGTTAAATATAATGAAGAAGAAGCTTTAAAACTATTTATACTATTTTTAAATATGAAATTTGATAAGATAATTATAGATTCGTATTTTAATATGAAAGAATTTAAGATAATAGATTTTTATGATAAAAATACAATAAAAAATGTACTTCCAAAAATGATTGTATTATTAAATATGATAAATAATAATTTACAAATAGACTCATCTGTAAATAAAAAATACATTTCAAGAGAAGGTGATGAATATAATAAAATACTGTCTTCTTTAGTTGGTATTTTACACAATTTTAACATTACAAAAGTAAAAACATATAATGATTTAAGAAAAATGTTTTTATTACTTTTTTTAACTCATAATTATAATGTAATATTTGATATATTTTCAATATCCACATTAAAATATTTAACATCAAATAAAACAGTTAATGATGAATTATTAATAGACATGTCTTTAACATAAAGTTAATTGTTGAGTAATAATATTATTATTTATTAAATTTGATATTCTTAAACCTATTAATCTTATCTTCTTTAATGACTAATAACTAAGGAGTGTCTCTTTAGATTCTTTTTTATAAAAAATATTTTTTAAACATCAAAGGTTAAAAGTTTTTTGAGTAGCTTTTTTACAAAAAAGTTACTATTTTAAAAATTTTTAAAAAATAATTTTTTGTATGAAGCACACCATGAACCACTCCTAATAACTAAAATCTAATAAATTAAAAATTTTAGTTATTTTATTTATTTATCATAAAAATTTTAATTGTGCCGAAATAGTTAATAAAAAAAAAGAAACTTTTTTATAAATTATTATAATTTTACTAATATATTTTTGTAGTATTTAAAAAAATATAATTTTATTTTTTTTATTTTTTTTATTTTTTTTATAAACATAAAGTGCATATGCTTATGAGATTACTAACTTGTATTATGTCTATATATTTTATTAATACAAAAACATTAAAAAATACTTATTGCAATAATAGTTGTAATAATTGTACTAAAAAAAAAACTTTGATAAAAAATGGTGAAAATAATAATTTAGATGAAAAAGAAGAAAAAGACGAAGAAGATGAAAAAGAAAAAAAAGAAAATAATAACTTAAAATTAAAATATTCAAAATTAAAAGATAAAGTAAAAATTTTAAAAGATTATAATAATGATACATTTAACATAAATAAAAGTTTTCAAATTATAAAAGAAAAGGAATTTAATAAAAAAAATATTAATAAAAAAAAGGAAGAACTTAAAAAAATTGAAGATGATTTTTGTAATTTATTAGATGGTATTATTAATAATTTAAGAGAAAAATATAATGATTTAGTTAAAAAAAATAAACAACAAGATGAAAGTGATCAAATTAATATAGATATTAAAGATTCTGATTTTAATGAAGCTAAAACTAATATTAATAAAATTATTGAAATTGATAAAAAATTAGAAAGTATTAAGACTAGTTTTGAAACGAATATTAAAACTTTTAAAGAAACAGTAAATCAAAATCTGAAAAACTTAAATCTTGATATAGAATTTATAAAAATATTAGAAATTAACAATTTTAATTTTGATTCAATAGAACAAGATGTAAAAAATTCAAATAATAAAAACGAATTAGCAATTATAAACAATAAAATAATAGAATTTGAAACAAAATTTAAAAATAAAATTAATGAAAAATTAAATAGTTTTAAAATAGAATTAAAAAATTATAAAGAACGAATTTTAGATTTATCATCTACTTTGTATTTACCTATTAATTTAAAAATAAAGAAAGAAATTAATAATTATAAAATTGATAAATTGGATAATTTAAATGATTATAAAAATATAATAGACAAATTAGAAGAATTTAACAAATTTATAAAAGATAATATAAGTAAAATTTTAGAAATTTATAACAAGAAAATAGAAAAATTAAATATTAAAAATGATAATTTAAATAAATTAAATAATTTAATTGATGATTTAAAAAATAATGACACATCTAAAATTAAAGAAATAGAAAATATAATAAAAGATTTAGTTATTGAAAAATATAAAAATATTACATTATCTGAAATTATTCAAGATGAAAATTTTAAAAAAAGTTTAGAAGAAATTAAAAATTTTAAAAGAAAAAAAGATGTTAAAATAACAGACTATTGGTTTAGTGATAATGAATATATAGAAGGTCCATTTTTACCTAAAGAATATCTTGAATTATTAATTAAAATAATAAAACAAATAAATATAGATGATGAAACATATCTTGATATTTTAACAGCTAAATTAAATGATATTGAAATAGATTTATCTAAATATGATGAAACTTTAGAATATGATAAATCAGCTGAATGTAAAAAAAATAAAAATATTAATGTTAAACATAAAAAAGATATCGATCAAATTGTTAGCGATGTTAATAGACTTGGCTCTTTATATGAAAAATTAAAAATCACTACAGGTGAAAATAAAGATGAGTTAAAAAATCTTTTTTACAGAATTTATTTAAATTATGTTAATAATAATACTAATTGTACTTATATTCAAGAAATGAACCAATTTTGTTATAATAGTTTTTTTATGTTTATAAAGAAAGATAATAATAATAATCTTTATTATAACGAATTGTTATTATATAAAATTTTTTCTCAGATTTTAAAAAAAGAAATCAATATAGATAAAAATGAATATTTTTTAAAATTAGATAAAGATGCAGAAAATACCTTTCTTAGTTATAGTAAAGGAAACATAATCTATTGGTTTTATTTTTTTAATATCTATTTTACATGTAATACCAAACCTGTATCAGACTATTTAAATTTTTATTATAAAGATTTATCACAATCAATTGAAAATATAATTGCCGGTCTATCGGGTAGATTTGTTAATGCCTTTTTTAATGAAAGTTTTTTAAAGGAAATTATTATTTTATTACTTATAGATGGTAATTTTTTATTTGATTTATATATAAATTATATTATTTACTGTTTAAAAAAAGCAAAAAATTCTAATTTTAACACAGATATTTTATATAATGTTGCTGATTTATTTAAAAAAGATTAAGTTGTTGAGGGATATTGCTATTATTTATTAAATTTGATATTTTTAAACCTATTAATCTTATCTTCTTACTAATGTTATATTTATATTTTAATAGTTGATTTATAATATAATTTACATCTTCATAGTTTTTTATAAAATAATCAGTTGTTATTTGTCTTGAGATCTCTGTAAAATCAAAAAATTTAATTTTTAAAGTTAATGTTTTACAATATAGGTTATTATTAAATAATTTTTTAGATATTTCATTAGAACAAAAATTAATAATATTTTTACTATCAGATATTTCAATATCATTGTCTAATGTTCTTTCAACACTATATGATTTTTGTATTCTTGACGTTATTATTTCACCATTATCAATACCTCTAATGTTGTTAAATAATGTTATTCCACGTATTCCTAATAATTTATACAACCTTTCTTTTGTTAATGTTTTTAACATTTTTACATCATAAATACCTATCTCGTTAAGTTTTTTTAATGTTATCTTACCAATACCATATATTTTATTTAACATTAGAGAATCTAATATTTCTTCAAAATTATTAGTATTTATTAATGTTATTCCATCAGGTTTATTATAATCTGATCCTATCTTTGCTAAAAATTTATTAAACGAAATACCTATCGATGATGTTAATTTTAATTCCTTATATATTTTATTTTTTATCATTTGAGCTAATTTAAAACTATTACTAATATTTAATTTATTTGTAGTTATATCTAAATATGCTTCATCTAAAGAAAACATCTCTATTCTATTAGTAAATAATAATAATATGTTTTTAATTTGATCAGAAATAACTTTATAATATTCTATTCTAGGACATATAAAAACCCCATTTGGACAAAGATTATGAGCTACTTTTGTTGACATAGATGATCTAATGCCATATTTTCTAGCCTCATAAGAACATGTACTAACAACAGATCTATTATTAATATTACCTGCGATTATAACTGGAAGTCCTTTTAAATTAGGATTATCTCTCTGTTCTATTGAAGCAAAAAAAGCATCCATATCAATATGAATAATCTTTGCCATATATATTTATATGTTAATATTTTTTAAATTTTTAATATTAAATATTTTCCTAATTAAAAGAATTAGCTATAGATTATTTTTTAAAAATAAAAATAATAATTTATTAAAAAAAATAAAAATAATTTTATGTAATATAATATTTAATTTATTTAAAATTATATATCTTTTAAATAACTATGAAAAAGTTTTTTTTAAAGCATTCTTTTATAGGTGCTGTTAATTTTAATGTAATGAATGGAATGAATTTTTATGATGATAATATTGCAAATCAATCTTATAATATCCTAGATGATTCAAATCAAATGAATTCTTATTATGATAATATCTCAGGTGCCCAAAATCAAATAAATATTGATAATAATAATAATATTATTATCAATCAAAATTATAATATTATAGGTGATCCAAATCAAATAAATAATTATAACATGTTCTATGATAAACTAGAAGATGTTTTATGTTCTTTATGCAGAGTTTATACATCATATAATTCAAAAGAAAATGATATTGAATATAATAAAAAAAATTCAAATATAATAGACAATAATATAATACCAAAAGATAATGATAGTGAAAAAAATGATAATGAATATAGTTTTTATCACTATTTTGTAAATGAAGATTTTAATGAACATTATTATAATAATTCAGATGAAAATTCTAGTAAAAAAAACTATTTTACATTTTCAAATGAAAAAAATGAAAAAAATGAAAAAAATGAAAAAATAAAAAAAAAGTCAAATAATTTTAATAATAATTTTATTAAAAAATTTAATATTAGAAATCTTTTAAAAACCAGTATACATGATTTAGGAATAATTTTTTATTCAGATGACGATAAATTAAATAATCAATTACAAGAAGAAAATATAAAGTTAAATAAAGAAATACATAATTATTTATATAATGGAATTGAAATAGAAAATAAAAAGTATTTAAAAGAAAATAAGAGTCCTGGATATATATTTTATCAATTAATAAAACATGGGGAAAAAAATAAAAATAAAAAATATTCAAAAGAAAACAATAGTCATGGAAATATATCTTATAAATTAATAAAACATAAAAATAAAAATAAAAAACAAATAGGACTTTTTATTAATTTTATTGAATCCTTAAACGAATTACAAAGACTTAATAAAATAGGAGAATATGTTAAATTATTAAACTTTAATTATGGTATAAATGGTAGTTATAAAAAAGATTTTTTAAGATCAATTACATTAAATGATGTTATAAATTCTGCTTATACAAAATATACAAATACACAAAAAGAAATTGAAAATAGTATAAAAAAAAGTTTTATTAATAATGCAGAAGATTTTATGAAATATATTCCTACAAATTATTTAGATATAGAAGAAGTATTACCTAATATTAAAAAAACATATTTTTATTTTAATTGTAAGGCTTTTGAACCTCTAATAAAAGATGTTTATAAAAATTGTATAAAAGATTTGTATAATTTAAATCATATAACTTCAAAATATGAAGATGTACCATTTAGTGATAAACAAATAAATTTATTAAAAAATCTTTATTATTATGATTTTTATAATTTTATTAATGATACTTTAACTAGTGAAAATTATTATGAATCATTTAAAGAAAAAATTCTTGATATATTTGAAGATTTTCCAAATGCTAAAATTACAAATTATATTAAAAATTTTATAGAAAAAGAATATAATGATGATTTTGTTAATACTTTAAAATATAAAAAAGTCTCATTTAATGAATTTTGCAGTATTTACGAATCTATTAGTAATAAATATGAACCTGTAGTAACTCCTCGTAATTTTATAGAAGTCACATTTGATAAAAATTTTATTAAAGAAGAATATAAAAGATTATATCTTAATGCATAAGAGGAGCCATATAAACATATTTTAAAATAAAATTTTATAACCTATAAATATAAAATATGTCTGGTCATAGTAAATGGTCTACAATAAAACGTAAAAAAGGTGTTTTAGATAGTCAAAGAAGTAAAATGTTTACTAAAGTTATTAGAGAGATTACTGCTGCTGTAAAACAAGGTGGTAGTGATATTAACTCTAATGCCAGATTAAGATTAGCTGTTCAAAATGCTAAAGGTATAAACATGCCTAAAGATAATATAGATAGAGCTATTAGTAAAGGTAGTTCTGATACAACAAATTATACTAATATTGTCTATGAAGGTAATGGTATTAAAGGTTCATCATTTATGGTAGAATGTATGACTGATAATACTACTAGAACAGTAGGAGAGGTTAGATCTTTATTTAATAAATATGGGGGTTCTTTAGGAAAGACTGGTTCTGTCTCTTATGATTTTGAAAAGAAATCTTATTTTAAATTAGATAATAGTAAAATAAAAGATATTGATGAGTTTTTATTAGAGATGATAGAAGTAGGTGCTGATGATATAGATAGTGATGATGAAGAAAATGTAGTGTTTCTATATGGTAAAGATGATTGTTTTGGAGAATTACAAAAAGATTTAGAAAATAGAGGTATAAATATATTGGAAGCAGGATTAAGATATTTTCCTATAAATACTCAAGAATTATCTGATGAAGATACTCAAAAAATAATTAATTTTATTGATGTACTTGAAGATCTTGATGATGTCCAACATGTTTATACAAATATTTTAATAAAGTAATTTTTATTTAAATCTTGTTTTTTTTATAGCGGTAAAATATGAAGATGTATAATTTGTTTTTATTTTTATTTTTATTTTTAGGTTTATATAACTTTAATATAAAATCAGGTTGTTATGGCGAAGAAAAATCAGATCAAATACAGTTAAAATTGTATGATTTTACTGCTGATAAAGATTTAGTTTATATCAAATATAACAATCCAACTGAAAATAGGGAATATAGAGAACTAATACCTAAGGAAACATTTAAAAATAATTATTTTTATGTAGAGTGTGAGGAAAAAGATTTTTTTAATGGTTTAATATTAATGCAATACACAAATGGTTCTGTTGATGATGATAATAAAAAATCATATAAGATAATAAGTTTAGAGAATTTTGAAAAGAATAAAGATAAAGATAAACCTGGTACAGCTTGGTATGTTTGTCAGTTTAAACAAGTTAAATTCTTAGATTATGAAAAAGATGGTGAATATATATTAAATGATAATGCAGATGAATATTTTAAAAATATAAAAGAAAAAAAGATTTCCAAGATTTTAAGTTTAACTAAAGATAAAATAAAACAAACAGATAGTAATCTAGGAAATGATACAGATATTAATAAACAAACAACTAGTACAAAAACTATAAATGTAAAAATTCCAAAGAGATTATTAAAAGATAAATAACCAGGACTTCTACTTTCTAAGAAAGTACCAACGTGACGTTGGATCCAATTTATTATTTTTGGTTACTTTTAAAGTAACTTTCGACAGATGGTCGAAACAAAGAATACATAACTAATTTTAATACATTATCTATTAAATTACATTATATATTAAATATTGTTGCTTACTTTTGAAGTAAGTTATATATTCGTTTCTACGAATGTATAAACATCCTAAGGTCCAGGACTTAGTCCTGGTAGATTATTTAAATAGTTTTTCTATAATAGAATCACTAATAAACATTCCTTGTGGTGTCAATATAATATTATTATCGACAATGTAAATATAATTATTATTTTCTAGTTCTTTTATAAATTTATTATCTATTTCGTATTTAAAGTTATCTTTTAAATATTGTAAATTTAAGCCTTTATTTGTTCTTATATTTGTAAATATAAATTCATTTAATTTATTTGTTTCATTTAAAATTTCTACTTTTGATGGAATTTTATTTTGTAAAATGTAATTTATATAAATATGATTATTTTCAATATTATATTGTCTAGAATCTATATTATAGCTATGTGCTCCAGGACCAATACCTAAATATTTAATATTATTATTCCAATAATTACAATTATGTTTAGATTCGTAATTTTTTAGACAATAATTAGATATTTCATAATGAATAAAGTTGTTTTTTGTTAAAAAATCATCAATAAATAAATATTGATTAGCTAAAATATCATCATCAATTTCTTTTAATTCTTTATTTTTTATTTTATAATCAAATAAGGTTTTATTTTCAATAGTTAAACAATATGTTGAAATATGTGTTGGTTTTAATTTAATAATTTCATTAAGATTATATTCTAAATCATGTAAATTTTCATTAAAAATACCGAATATAAGATCTAAATTATAATTTGTTATTCCAACCTTATTAATATTATCAATGCATTTATAAATATTTTCTAGATTATCATTTCTATTTAAAAATTGCAAAGTATTTTTTTTAAAACTTTGAATACCTATACTCAATCTATTGATACCTATTTCTTTATAATATCGAACTTTTTCAATATCTACAATATCTTCAGGATTACATTCTAATGTTATTTCTGGTTTATTAGTAACTTTATAATATTTATAAATTGTATGTAAGATATCATTAATATATTCTTTATAAATAATACTTGGAGTTCCACCACCAAAATATATTGTTTCAACAATTTCGTTTTTTAAATAATTTCGTTGTAATATTAGTTCTTTAATTTCACATTCTATCATTTTATCAATATAATCTAATCTTGTAGACATATGAAAACTACAATAATTACATTTTTTTCTACAAAATGGAATATGAATATAAATTCCTGACATATCTTTTAGGTAATTTAATATCTAAAATATTGCTAAAAATAAATAATTAAAACATTAATAAATTTATCTTAATTGTAACAAAATTGAATTATTTTTTCTAAAATATGGGAGTGCTACATTTTGTTTTTATATAAAAAATACTTACTTTAAACCTACTTTAAAAGTAGGCAACTACTTCTCAAACGGCGAAGCGCCTTAATGCTTACTTTAAAAGTAAGCAATTCCTTCTCAATTGGCTAAGCGCCTTAATACTTACTTTTAAAGTAGGTCCAAACTTAGTTTGGAGTTTCTAATTTAAAAATTAAATAATGATAAATTTTTCCATAAAACACTAAAATAGAGCACTCCTAAATTTTAATAAAACAAAAGAAAATATATGTAAAAATAAATATGTTTTAAATAATAGTTTAATATTTATTTTTTAAAAATACAAACATTATTCAGAATATTTTTAACTTGTAAAATTTTAATAATAAAATAATTTACTAATAATTTGTTTTATTCTTTTTTGATTTGTAAGTAAAAATATTATGAGAAAGATAGATTTTTTAAAAACATCATTAAAATGCAGTGTTTTATCGTCTAACTTATTAAATTGTAGTGCAATGGAAGAAGAAATTTTAAATGAAGAAAAAATTTTAAACCATAAAGATTATACTCAATTTAAAAAAATTAATAATAAAAATTATAAAATTTATCATACATATGTATATGGTTTTAATGAAAATGATTCAGAAAGAAGCACTGAATTTGAAATTATCTATAAAAAAAATTTAAATTTTAATGATATTTCTCAATTAATTAACATAAAAGATAATGAAAAAAAAAATTTAGATATTGAATTTTTACCTAACAAACGACTTGTATATGTAAGTATTAATAAAGATGCTAATATATTAATTAATGAAATATTTAAAAAAAATAAAAATATATGCTTTGTTAATATATATAATATTAATGCTAACCACTTAAAAATAAAAACAAAAACTAAAGAAAGAGAATTAGAAAGTTGTTTTGATGAAAATTTAAATAAAGAAGTTAATCAACGTGAAATTTTTCACTATGCTATTGGATTTGATATAAGTAATATTTTTTTAGAATGTTCAAATTTAAAAATTGTGAAATTTTTTAATAGAAATTCATATTTATATACAGATATGTCATCAATGTTTTCTGATTGTAAAAATTTATTTATTGTAAATTTAAAGCCTCTCATTACTAGAAATGCTGTAGATATGTCTTCTATGTTTAAAAATTGTATAAATCTTAAATTTATAAATGTTGGTTTTTTTGATACTAATAATGTCAAAGATATGTCATATATGTTTTTTAACTGTGAAAATTTAGAATCTTTAGACTTTTCTAGTAATTCTGCTGAAAGATTTAATAATTTAAGTTTTCCAACTAGGATGATTTATTATCAAGATGATAGTAATCATTGTGAGCTTACTTCCAATGGTTTACCTATGTATAGTATGACATATGCATGTGGATATAGTAATAAATATATTTATTACTCCTTTACTGCAAATAATACTGATTTATCTTATATATTTTCTGATTGTAAAAATTTAAAATATTTAAATATAGAAAATTTTAAACTAAACTGTTGTTCCGGAATTACATCTATGTTTGAAAATTGTACAAATTTAAAAAATATTAAATTACCTATTCATATAGAGATACATGGATATCCTAATACAGATTATATAAAAAAAGTTCCAATAAAAAAGCAAACTATTATAATGTTAAATCACGCAAGAAAAGAGCGTATAAAATTAGAACAGAAAAATTTTATATATAAAGAGCTAAAAAAACAAAAAAAGTCATTGTTTTACAAATATAAACTAATAGAACAATTAAAAGAAAATCAAGATTACAAAAATATTAAAGAGAAACAATCATATGAAATTATTAATGGCTGTTATCATTATAATGATTTATTTTTTAATAGTATACCTAAAACAGCTCTTGAAAAATTAAATAGTTTTAATAAAATAATATTAGAAAATAATTTTGATAAAAATATACTTAAGAATATAATATTAATAAATAATAATGAATCAATAAGTAATTTGCAAAAATATGGAGAAATATGCGAAGAATCTATTAATTTAAAAAAAATTGAAAAAGATTTCATTAATTTACAAACAACTAAAAATAAAATCTACTTAACTTTATATAAAATAACTCAATTTATACGTAATTATGATAGAAAAAAATTTAAATCAAAAGATATACAAAAAGAATTTGAAAATCTATATAATGATAAATTTCAAACATTTCTTAATGAGTATTGTAATTCAGATAATGTTAATAATTATATAAACGAAAAATTGGAAAAGGAATATAAAGATTTAATAAATTGTATTAATAAATCATCATCTAAAGATATAGAATCAATTAATCGTAAAATTTCTCAATGGCGTATATATAGAAATAATATATTAGATTATATAAAAAAAGGCGATATTATAAATGATTATGAATCTTTAAAAATTTTTGATTTAGAAATAGATTTTTCAAATTTGAAAGAAAAAATATATAATTTTAGCATCTTAAAAAAACATAATAAAAATAATAAAAATAATAAAAATAATAAATTTTTAAAAGATGATGAATTAAAAAAAATACTAAATGAAAAAATTAAAAAATGGAATGAAGAATCAAACAAAAAACCTTCATGTGATTCAAATTTTAAATATTCAATAAATAATAATTGTCTTCAAATTGATAAAGAAGAAATAGAAATTGAAATTGATAATAAAACACAATGGAAAAGGAAAAGAAAAATTGAAAATAAAAGGGAAAGTAAAAAATATAAAAAATTTTCTAGTGATGAAGAAGAAAGTGATGGAAGTGATGACATGGACTAAAATAAAAAAAACAAAATTAAATAAAAATAACAAATTTATTATTACATTCTTAAATATTGGGGAGTGATTCATTTGTGTGTTTTATATAAAATTTATTAAATAAATATTTTTTAAATTTGAAAATTTTCTTTTAAATGATGAAAAATTATTGAGGAGTGATTCATTGTGTGTTTTATGTAAAAAAAACATATTTTATTAATTTTTAAAATAGTAACTTTTTGTAAAAAAGTTACTCAAAAACCAACGTAACGTTGGATCCACCTTATTATTGTTGGTTACTTTTAAAGTAACCTTAGGTGTAATAATTAATACATTTCTAAATATCTAAAAAAACATTTAGATTTTCGTTGTAAAAACGGTATATATTTTCTAAAATCTGAATTTACACCTTTTACACAAATATTATAAGTTTGACTTTTATTATTCAAAGATTTATATTTTTCTCTATGATAATTTAATGAAAAATAATTATTATAAACATCAGAATAATATTGTTTTGCTTTTGGCAAAGAATCAATGATTTTTTGGTATATTTATATCATGTGCTTCTTGTATTATCTTGGCCATTTTTTTAGTATCTTTATTCAATGTAGCTTTTAATATATCATTAGACTTTGTATTAACCTTGAAGTTTCATCCATAAAATCATCATTTAATGCTTCTTTGAATTTTAACATCAACTCTCTATTTGGAATTTCTAATAATTGATAATGATAAGTTAAAAAACCATATATTGTCATCACAGAAAATATCTGTTCTTTTGTCTCTAAAGATAGTTTTTCTGTTAAATAACTTTTTAATGTTATCTTTACTGGTTCTCCTGAGATCATCTGTATTACATCGTTTTTAAATTGTGATATGTTGTTTTTAATACAATATAATATCTCATCCATAGGTTCTGTATTTGCCCAATAACTCTGACAAATACCTTTTCTTAATGCATATACAACAGATCTAGGATTATATAAATCTATACCTTGAATTTTATATCCATCATACCATTCTTTAAGTTCTTTCATGGTAATTTTATCTTGTTGATTACATAATTTTTCTACTTCTTCAGTGGTAAATCCATAATATGTATAGTAAATATTATCATTTAAAAAATTATATTCTCTGAACATATTTAATGCTGAACCTGTACAATATTTTGCAATTGGTATAACTCCAGTCATATAACATAAATCTACATATGGTTTATCTTTTAATAGATTTTTTAAAAATAACAAAAATTTATCTCTATCTTGTTCAGTAAATAAGTTATTATTAAAAATATAATCCCATTCATCGATGATAAATATAAACCCTTCACCAGTCTTTGATTGAACTTCGTATAACATATCTGGTATATTATCATTAATTTTAATATCAGGCCAGAGTTCTTTGATATCACTAATTAATCTTGATTTGTAATAGTTAATATAGTCGTTATATGTGTCATTTTCACCAGCATTTAAATTAAATGTTATATATATTACATTATGTTTATTTAGATGTTTTTCATATGAATTACATTTTGAAATATTCAATTTATCAAAAAGATCTTTAAAATTAGCATTTTTAGAATAATAAGATTCTAACATCATCGCATTTATCGTTTTTCCAAATCTCCTTGGACGAGTAATACAAAGAAATCTGTCTTTTTTATTAATTGTTGTATTTATTTTACTAATAAGTTCTGTTTTATCTACAAAATAATCACTTTCATAAGCTAATTTGAATTCATTTTTTTCAATATTACGATTTATAAAATACGTCATCTATATTTAAAAGCTAACCTAATTAAAAAAATATTATTATTTTTATTATAATTTTTAACAACAAATACAACATTTATTTTGATTTTTTCCTTTAGATTGTAAACCTTCATCACCTTCTTCACCAAATACGTTTTTTATATCATTAAAATTATTTAAAACATTACCCCCTTCTGAAAATGTTCCAAACATATATTCTCCTGGTTCCAATAAAACATCTGGATTAAAAACTTTACCACTATCTTTTTTAGAAATAAAATTATTTTTAAAGCTTTCATGTTCGAAAATTGTTTGTTTTAATTCATTTGTAGTCATTTTTTTATAAAAATTATATTCAGTATTATGAATTATATATACATATTTACCTTTTTCTAATTTATATTCACCTTCTTCTAATTCTTGTTCAGAATTTACTTGATTATCATCTTTAGTAATAATAAATCTATAACCATCAGTACCTTGATGACTATTTCTTACAAAATTTATTAAATCTCTTTCTTTTAATTTTTTATTATAAACAATATATGTACCAAATCCTTCAAAAATTATTTTATATCTAACTATATTTGAATCATTAATTTCAATATTTATTTCTCTATTTACACAATCTTTTGTACTCTTTATTTCAACATCATCATTAATAATATATCTGTTCCAATTACCGATATTATTAATATACATTTGAAAATTTTTTTCATTAAATTCTGTTAAATTATAAGAACCTACAAATGAATAATTATCTTTTATTTTACCATTTAAACGTATATTAACATTTGTTTTATAAATTTTATTATCACTATTTTTATCTAATTCAATTTTAAATTCACAATCAGAATCTAATTTACAATCTATATTTGTAAGATCTTCATTTTTATTATGTACGTTACTATTTATATCTGTAAATTCTCTTAAATTAATTATTTTACAATTATTTTCTTCAGCTATTTTTTTTGGATTTAACGGAAATTTGTTGTTATTTTTAAAAATAAAGTTATTAAAATTATTTTTTATATTATTTAACTCTTTATCATCAATTTTATCTTTATCTACAATTTCAAAATCTATTTTAGGAAGTAATTTAAATTTTAAAACAATATCTTTTTCCTCACTATATGTAAAATTTATATCTGAATCATCTAATTTAGTTACTTTTCTTAAATAAAAATTTTTAAAAATATCATAGTTGTTTTCAGCTTTATTAAATATAGAAACATCAATTCCGAATTTATCACTATAAATTTTTTTAAGATCTTCTATTATTTTATCATTTGAATTGATTAAATTTCGTAAGCTATATAAATTTATATGATCTGTTATTTCTATATTTAAATCAACATTTAATTCTTCTGTCTTATTATTTTGATCTATAAAAACAAACTTTTTTATTGTGAAAACGTTAGCATTTACATTTAAACAATTGACACATAAAAATGTATTTAATAATACTGAACCTTCCTTTTTCATAATTATTAGTTAAAAAAAAGTTACTTTAAAACCTACTTTCTAAGAAAGTAGCAAAGATACGTTTCAACATACGTTGAAACAAGAATATATAATGTAATTTAATATATAGTGTAAAAACTTTAAAAGTAACCAATACGTTTCGACAGATGGTCGAAACAAAGAATATATGATGTACTTTAATAGATAATATGTTAAATTAATTATGTGTTCGTCTTTATGAATATAAATACATCCTGTTGCTTACTTTTAAAGTAAGTCGCCGATTGAGAAGGTATTTGGTTACTTTTAAAGTAACAGCCGGTTCGGCGTATGAGAACGAGTTGGTTACTTATAAAGTAACTAGCGTTTTATGTTTTTCTTTCTTAATCTAAGACTTTTTGGTGTTACTTCTACTAATTCATCATCAAGGATATAAGATATCATTTCTTCTAGTACTAGCTCTTTATGTGGTGTTAGTTTTACAGCTACATCTGCTGTTGCTGATCTCATATTAGTAAGACCTTTAGCTTTAACTGGATTAACCTCTAAGTCATTACTTCTTGTATGTTCTCCAACTATCATTCCTTTATAAACTTTTACTCTTGGAGGTACAAACATTATTCCTCTATCTGATAATTTATCTAATGCATATGCTGTTGTTTCTCCATCATCACTAGAATATAATACTCCATTTCTATGTTTCTCTATTTCTCCTTTATAAGGCGCATAACTATGAAATACTCTACTCATAACACCAGTACCTCTTGTATCATTACGGAATTCAGCTTGATATCCAATAAGACCTCTTGATGGTACATAAAATACTAATTTTACTCTATCTGTTCCAGAAGGTTTCATTTCTTTCATCTCTCCTAACCTTTGTGACATCTTTTGAATAATATCACCACTATAAACTTCATCAACATCGATAACTACTTCTTCTATTGGTTCTAATTTTTCTTTTGTATTTTCATCAAATTTAAATAATACTTTAGGTCTACCAACAGACATCTCAAAACCTTCACGTCTCATTGTTTCAATAAGTACTCCTAGTTGTAATTCTCCTCTACCACCTACTTCAAAACTCTCATTACTAGGATCTACAGTAACTTTAATAGCTACATTTGTTGCTTCTTCTTTTTTTAATCTATCTAAAATATTTCTAGATGTTACATATTTACCTTCTGTTCCTGCAAATGGTGAATCATTAACTCTTATTGTTATAGACATTGTTGGAGGATCTACTGGTGTTGTTTTTAAAGGTGTATTTACTGAAGGATCACATATAGTATCTGATACAGAAGCACTTTCTACTCCTGCAATAGCTATTATATCTCCTGCAATAGCTTTGTCAATAGGATATTTTTCAATACCTTTAAAACTAAATAACTTTGTTAATTTTGTTGTTTCTTTTGGATTACCTTGAAAATCTAATACTTTTACTTGTTTATTAACCTCTGCAGTACCATTATATATCTTACCAATAAGTATTTTACCTACAAAGTTATCAGCAGCTAATATTGTTGCTAACATCTCAAAAGGTTTATTTTCATCTACTTCTGGTTTTTTAATAAAGTTTTCTATTAATTCAAATAAAGGTGTTAGATCTCCTTTTTTTTCTCCTTTTATAATTTGTTTAGCTTCTTCATAAGACTTAGTAGCCCATCCATCTCTACCTACTGCATATAATACAGGAAAATCTATTTGTTCTTCAGTAGCATCTAACATTAAAAATAAATCTTCTATTTCTCTTAAAACCTCTGCACATCTTTCATCTTGTCTATCTACTTTGTTGATAACTACTATTGGTCTTAAACCTAATTTTAAAGATTTTCCTAATACAAATTTTGTTTGAGGCATTACTCCTTCTGAAGAGTCTACTAATAAAACTACTCCATCAACCATTGATAAAACACGTTCTACTTCTCCACCAAAATCTGCGTGTCCAGGAGTATCTACAATGTTAAACTTATAATCTTTATAGAATACAGAAGTTACTTTTGCTAATATCGTTATTCCTCTTTCTTTTTCTAAATCTCCAGAGTCCATAACTCTATCACCAACTTCTTGATTATCTCTAAATATATTACTTTGTTTTAATATATTATTTACCAATGTAGTCTTACCATGGTCTACGTGAGCTATTATAGCTAAATTCCTTATTTCTTTAAAACCTAATTCATTATCAGAAACACTCATAATTATAATACTAATCTAATTATTTTAAAATAAATAATAAAAAAATCACTATATTTTCTTTTAATATTTAAAATTATGTAGGTAATATGTAATGTTATATATATTATTATTTTGAAAATTTATTGAATTTTTAATTGATAATTAGATTTTTTTAACAACATCCACACATTTTTTGAGCTTTTTTTGGATTTTGTTCATCTCCATGTTCTTGTCCTTGTTGTTGTCCTTGTCCTTTATCGTCTTCTTTATGTTTTTCTTCTCTTTTAAGCTCATAAGTACCAGGTTCTATTATTTGATCATTAATAAATCTTTCATTAGTTCCTTCTTTTATAGCTACAAAAACATATTTACTAGTATCTTGATCATTAAATAAAGATTGTACATTTACTTTTTGATTTGTAACAAAATCTTTTTCAATCCATTTAGATAAACTTTTATCACCAGTAAAATTATATTTAAAATAAGTTTGTGGATTTGGATTTGGTTTTTCTTCTGGTTTTTCTTCTGGTTTTTTTGGCATTACGTTATCAATAAGTTTATATTTTCCAGGAGCAACAGTATTATCTGCTAGATTTTTTTCTAATGGTGTAGTAGAATCAAATATAAGCTCTTTACCTTTTAAATCTTCTTTAGTTTGTAAAAATTCAAATAATTCCTCTCCTTTAAGTTTTTTATCAGAAATAATGTAGTATTTTTTTTTATTATATTCAAAAATATATTTAATTGCTTCTTTTTTTATTATATATTTATCAAATACATTATTTATATCAATTGTAGCTATATATAAATTTTTTAGCTTATTTAATGGAGTTATAAAATCTTTATCTTTAACATCTTTTTCGGAAATTTTAAATTCTTCAGTATCTGAAATCTTAAAAATATATTTAAATATTATTTCTATATTATAAGTATTATTATTTACATTGGGCTCAATTTTGATATAAAAATGTTTTTTTACATCATCTAAATCTGAAAAATTAGGAGATTCATTAAAAATAACTTTATATATGTATTCATCATCAATAACAAATTTTTTACTTTCAATATATTCTCTTATAGGATCTACTGAACAAGTTACTTTATTCGTTGCTGTATTATTAAGAATATAATAAACTTCTTCTACATTTTCTGGTGTATTAAAATTTATACTTCCATCAGGATTACGTTCATTATCACTTATTAGAATAAAATCCTTACTATCTTTTAATTTATAATAAATAGGGATGAAATTTTTTTTTATATCTTTCAAAACTACAGGTTTAAATCTATGCTTACTATCTAGAGTTTCATTTCCTGTTTTTAAAATATCATCAAATTTACCATAACATTTTGTTGGATCATTTAAAATAGTATCATTGTCTCCTTTTAAGTCTACTTCAAATCCCATATAATCTGTAGCCCAAATTAAAGCTAATTTATAATCTGCTTTTATATTATTACTAACAAAACCTAATAAACTTCCAAGTTTTAAACTATTTATAAACTTCTTCTTCATAAATTTACTTTATTATATATTAATAAGATAATAAAATTAAAAACAAAAACAAAAAGCTTCTAATTTAAAAATTAAATAATGATAAATTTTCCCATAAAACACTAAAATGGAGCACTCATAATATTCCTATAAATATAAATGATCTTGTTATGTCATTAATACGTATATATATGACTATATTGTAAAATTATGAAATCAATTTAGAATATTATAATAAAAATTGTAAAATATTACTTTTATTTAAAAATCTTATTGAGTTTTCTTGTTATAAAAAAAAAATGTTATTAGTAAAAAAATAATAAAAAATATAAAAATTATCTTATTTTTAATTTTGTTAATTTTTACTATTAATTATTGTATTAGCTAGAAAAAAATTATGTTTGAAATTATAAAAAAGAAAATAAGCATAACGTCATTAATGTTTAATGTTGGTTTTTATAGTAGTTATTCAATGAATACTAATGAATTTCGTCCAGAACAACTATCTATTAATTCTGTTGATGTGATACCTAATGAAAGACAAGATGATAATATAAAATTATATGAAACAGAACAATCTATTGTAAAAAAAAGATGCTCTGTTAAAAAAAAATTGTTAATAACAGGTATAACATCATTAGGTTTAATAGCAATAGGAACAGGTTTATATTTTTTAATAAAAAATATAAATAATAATGATGATATTATTCCCCCAATTCCAGTTCCTGGGACTGAAAATTTTACAGATAGAATAACTGATATTATTCCCCCAATTCCAGTTCCTGGGACTGAAAATTTTACAGATAGAATAACTGATATTATTCCCCCAATTCCAGTTCCTGGAACTGAAAGTCTTACTGATAGAATAACTGAAATTATTACTAATAAAACATATATAATTACTTCTGATACTACTTATATAGATAATACTACAGATATAATACCTACAACTATACCTACAACTATACCTACAACTATACCTACAACTATACCTACAACTATACCTACAACTATACCTACAACTATACCTACAACTATACCTACAACTATACCTACAACTATACCTACAACTATTCCTACAACTATTCCTACAACTATTCCTACAACTATTCCTACAACTATTCC
>Ga0256405_10005168_pt1 | contig 23105 bp, 15 predicted proteins | sample RumenRJG_02DNA_FD_189096 | JGI IMG/M metagenome (GOLD analysis project Ga0256405, IMG submission 189096) | Bovine rumen microbial communities from Lethbridge, Alberta, Canada - RJG_02 | ecosystem: Host-associated > Mammals > Digestive system > Stomach > Rumen | place: Canada: Alberta... | reverse complement strand
CCGATACTTACCCACTGGGCACTCGTCAAATTCTCCTTCTTGGGCTTCGACGGCACGATAATCTCGCTGCCGGGGGTAATCTCTGTACTACGCTTGGCCAATGCCATTGTGCCATTGGGATACAAGATATAGGCTTTCGACTTTTTGGCACGCTGACCATAGCCGCCGGCCTGCTTCACATACCATTTGTAGCTCTTGCCTTCGGTAAATGTCACGGTATTAGCATACATCACCTCACCGCTGATTTTCACCGTGCTCTCATATTCCGGTATAATCAGCGCATCGCCAGCACGCAATACGATGTCGGCATCGCCACCGGGATTCTTCAGGGCTTCCTCAAGATGGATACCGACAGTATAGGTGTCGCTCAGGGCCAGCTTCGAGATAGATACGGAGTCGGTAGAACTCTGAGACTGACGAGCCGTCTGAAGGGCCATATCACGACGCGAGCGCTCCATATCGTTCATCCGGCGTACCAGGCGGGCACCATCGACATAGGCATCCTTGGTCACGCCACCAGCCATCTTCACCAAGTCGCTCAGGCGCTGGTTCTTTTTCTCCAACGTATAACTACCGCCAAAGGTCACCTCACCGCTGATGCTTACCTGACGGGGAGTGTGGAAACCAGGGCTGCGACGCACCTGTACCACATCGTATGGCTCCAGAAGGAAGCCTGGCGTGCCGTCGATGACGAAGCCGTCCTTCAGAGCAAAAGTGAAGGTCTGAGCTATCTGGGTCGTGGCTTCCGTTGACTTCGGGTCTTTCAGGCGGCGCGAGACGTCGACCTTAACTACCGAAGCAGCATCGGTCAGACCGCCAGCCTGCATCACCAGGTCCTCTATCGTCAGGTTCTCTGCCCAAGGATAATCTCCTGGAGCCAACACCTCGCCGTTAATGGTCACCATACGACTGGCAATCAGTTCGGCTTGGGTGGGAATAAAGAGTTCGTCCTCGTTCTCAAGGGGAATATCTGCCACACTACCGTTCAAAATGCCTGCCACGTCAACGCTGATAACCTTAAAAGAACGGTCGGGACGCAAGCGACGCAATACGCCATGAACAGCGAAGGCATCCTCCGTCAGACCGTCGGCAGCTTCTACCAGCGATCGGACTGTCGTCACACCATCATCACCAATATGATATTGGCCGGGACGGAAAATGGCACCACGGATCTCGACAACCGAATCGTAGCGGTTAAGGATACTACCTACCTCGACAGCATCGCCGTCACTCACATGGAAGGTGGACTGTTCAAACTCATCAATATTAAACACACCGTAGCGATCGCCACTGAAACGCGTCAAGCGTACACTCTTACGGTAGGCTTCACCAGTCATTCCGCCGGCATAGTCGATAAGGGTCTTCACACTCTCTGAAGGACGCATCTCGTAGAACATCGGACGCTTCACGTTACCTGTCACACCGACAATGCAGTCGTAGGCTCCCACCTGAATCACATCGCCCTCTTTCAACCGGATATTACCGGCAAGACGACCGTGGAGAATGTACTCATAAACGTCGACAACGGTAACGAGACGGCCACTGCGATACACCTTGATGTTTCGAAGCGTACCAATATTATTGATGCCACCGGCCGAATACAGGGCGTGGAACACCGATGCAAAGGCACTCAGATGATAGTTGCCAGGAACCTTGACCTCACCCATCACGCTAATCATAATGGTACGTGTCTGACCGACGGTAACCCTAATGTCAGAACTGCTATAGCGGCTTCCCAAACCACTACGCACCTTGTTCTGAGCGGCTGCAACCGTCAGACCGCTCACCTGGACAGGACCATAGCCGGGAACGGTCACGGTACCTTCAGGAGAGACCGTCAGGCTAAACGATTTCTGTGAAGCACCATAGATATCGATAATAAGCTGGTCGCCAGGGCCAAGGACATAGTCCTGAGGCGTAGCGATATTCATATTGGGCTCGAACGACAACAGACGGTTGTTGAAAATGTCGCGGCCGAAAACCTTCATACCTTGTAATTCGCGGTTACGTTCAGATTGCTCCACTTTCACATCCTGACGAGCCTCTTCATAGCGGGCAACGGCCTCTGATGTCTGAGTCAACTGACTTCCGCCACGACCCGACGTCAGTTCCTGCTCGGACTCAGCGTTATTGGAGCGCATACGAGCTTCTACCTTCTCGACAGCAGCATCGGCAGTTCCCGACAAACCACGATTATTGAGTTCTTTCTCGTACTGGGCACGCACGCGCCGAATCTGGTCGATCTTGACGCCACGCTGCACAAGCTTCGTCACAATCTGTGACTGAGAGGTGCCGGCATTTACTTCCTTTCTGATAAAGTCAACAACCTGACTATCACTCATTGACTGGGCCAGAGCGGCGCCTCCCGACAGCAGCAATGCTGCTGCCAACATCAATAATTTCTTTCTCATTCGTTATTTTTTATTTATCAAGTTCTTCATAGACAGAATTGTTCGACTTGTACTCAGGAACAATCTCCTTCATCTTCTTCACCGTCGCCATGTTGTCATAATGCGATGCTATATCAACTAATTCTGCCACCTGACGGTTCACTTCGTTATAGTTGAAAGGACGGACCTCAGCGATACGAATCTTTTCATGGAATGAGGGCTTCGTGCCTTCCTCAACATTCAGCACTTCCTCATAGAGTTTCTCACCAGGACGCAGTCCCGTGTATTTGATTTCAACGCCAGAAGCGCCCGACAACTGAATCATACGCTGAGCCAGGTCGGCAATCTTCACAGGTTTACCCATGTCGAAGACAAATATCTCGCCGCCATTCCCCTTTGTGCCGGCCTCCAGCACCAGTTTGACGGCTTCGGGAATAAGCATAAAATAGCGGACAATCTTGGGATCGGTCACAGTCACCGGCCCACCATGACGTATCTGCTCACGAAACAGGGGAATGACGGAGCCGTTAGAACCTAATACATTGCCAAAGCGTGTGGTCACAAACTGAGTTGGTTCCTCAATAACATCCTTACCCTCACGACGTTTCGCAACCTGCTGCCATTTCAGTTCGCTGTCAAGCGACTGGACATAAATCTCACAGATACGCTTCGAACAGCCCATCACGTTGGTGGGATTCACCGCTTTATCAGTAGAGACCATCACAAACTTCTTCACGCCATATTTCACGCTCAAGTCGGCAATGACCTTGGTACCGTAGACATTATTCTGAACGGCTTCCGAGGGATTATCTTCCATCATGGGTACATGCTTATAGGCGGCAGCATGAAAAACATACTCCGGAAGGAATTCACTGAACAACTGCTCCATTCGGTCGGCCTTGCATATACTGGTCACTACCGTCTCCGCTTTCACGTCTGGATAGTCGCGGGCCATCATCAGACGGATATCATGCTCAGGGGTCTCTGCCTGGTCAATCAGCAGCATCTGAGCGGGCTTACAAGAGGCAATCTGCCGAACCATCTCGGAACCGATGGAACCTGCGCTGCCGGTAATAAGCACCCGGCGACCAGTCAGTGCCTTCCACACCGACTTCATGTCGACACGTATCTGATCACGAGGCAACAAGTCCTCAACACTGACCTCACGGAAGCTGTATTCTTCATTTGTGTCCTCCTCGCTGCTGGGGTTATCAATTTTATGTGCATTTTGCATCACATAAATCTTGACACCGGCTGAGAGCAATATATTTTGCAGGTAGGCATTGTTACGAAACTTGTCAATCATCAAGCCGGGAACTAAAACAGCCTGAATACGATGCTTGTGAATAATCGCTTCCAAACTGTCGTTGATATTATACACGTGCTCACCTACAAGGCGTACATGTTTAGACATATCCTCGGGCGAGATGAATCCTTTCACGATAAAGGGTCTGGTCGGAAGCGTACGGATATTCTTTGCCAAACCGACACCGCCCTCCTTCACACCAAAGATGAGTGTACGCATCGTGTGGGAGTCCATCGTCAGTAAGTCATAAAGCGACTTCACCACAAGACGGGTACACCACATCAACGTTGTACCGATGATGTACATCAGGACAATATAATGGAAATGAAGGTGGTAGAAAACCGAAGTAGGACACGACAGAATATAGAAATGCCAAGCATATGCCACCATCAGCGAAACGACACCAGCCAATCCGATATGCAACAGGTCAACAAACGATGAGAAGCGGATGATACCCGAATAAGTGTGGAACATACGAGCTCCCACCACAATTGGCAGGACATACATACACAACGTCCTGAACAACTTGACATAATCTACACCTATGTCACTAGCAGAGATGAATATCCAATAAGTAAACAAACCGCCAAAAAGGAGCGTCAGCATATCGAGAATCAGAATACACCAATAAGGCAGAGCATCTCGACTGAAATACCATTGCAGCAACTGTAATATAGCTTTTTTCATACTTTTCCCTCTTATCATTCCATAAAAACGCTACAAAATTACTCAAAATACGGATGGAACACGCCAAAGGAGCGGTTAAAAAATATTAAATCCGCCGTTTAGATAATTCAATCTCGCGTTTCCTGTCATTTCCGGCAGTTCTCACGCTCTTCCAAAAACTCGCTTACCTGTTCCTGCATACCTCGTGTGACGGCAATACGTCCACTCCTAGTATACTGGAACACGCAACCGAAGGCGTCAAGGGCACGATAGAGGTCAATTATCTGTTCTGTCAATCCGTACATCATCACAATGACATAAGTAGGATTTACCTCAATAATACTGGCACCATAACGGCGGACGGTACGTGATATCTCAGCGTTGGACATCACCTTCTCCGTAGACAGCTTATACAAGCCCGTCTCACGGATGAACAGCTGGTCGTCAGTGAAGTAATTGGCTTTGATGACGTCTATCTTCTTCTCTATCTGACGGGTGATCTTGACAATCTGGTCCTCATCGCTCCATGCTGTTATCGTGTACTTATGCACGCCCGGTATGCTGGAGGCTGACACATTCAAGCTCTCGATATTCACTTGCCTACGGGTGAAGACAGCCGTTATCTGGTTCAAGATACCGGCAACGTTCTCGGAATAGACAAGCAGGGTAAACAGTTTCTTATCTTCCATAACTATTCTCTTTTGACTTTACGCTATTCACTAGCGAAGCGTTATATCTCTAACATCATGTCGTTCACATTCATGCCAGGAGGCGTCATCGGCAGCACGTCGTCATCCTCCTTGATGGCACACTCCAGGATAAACGGACCGTCGGCGGCGAGCATCTTCTCTATGGCTGAATCAAGGTCGCTGCGGTCGGTAACGGCCTGATAGGGAATGTCGTAGCCCTGCGCTATCAGCTCGTAACAGGGGTTGAGCATCTTGGTGAACGACTTGCGCCGCATCCAGAACATATCCTGCCACTGACGGACGTTGCCCAGATAGTGGTTGTTCATCAGAATCATCTTCACCGGTGACTTCTGCTCCATAATGGTGCCCAGTTCCTCGATACACATCTGGAAACCGCCGTCGCCCATGAAGCAGCATACCTGACGTTGCGGGGCGGCAAAGGTAGCACCGATGGCTGCAGGCATGCCGTAGCCCATCGTCCCTAAGCCTCCACTAGTACAGATGCTACGCTTGTGGTGATACTTGAAGTAACGGGTGGCAAATAACTGGTTCTGACCGACATCCGTCACGAGGATGGCATCATCTTTGACCAGCTCGGCCACAGCGTTCACCACCTCACCCATCAGCAGTGGACCTTCTTTCGGATGGATGGCCGGTTCGATAACTTTCGTGCGCTCCTTCTCGTCCAAAGGCTTGAACGACTCGCGCCACTCCTGGTGGTTATTTTTGTTGATAAGTGCCGTCAGAGCGGGCAGCGACTCCTTACAGTCGGCCACCACGGCAATGTCGGTCTTCACGTTCTTGTCAATCTCCGACCGGTCAATGTCAAGGTGGATAATCTTTGCCTGCTTGGCGTAAGTCTTGACGTTGCCGGTCACGCGGTCGCTGAAACGCATGCCGATGGCGATGAGCACGTCGCACTCCTGCTCCTTCAGGTTGACGGCGTAGTTGCCGTGCATACCCAGCATGCCGACGTTCAGCGGATGGTTCGAGGGCAGCGCCGAGAGTCCCAGCATCGTACGACCAGCAGGAATGTCGGCCTTCTCCAAGAACGCTTTCAACTCTTCCTGCGCATTGCCCAGCTCTACGCCCTGCCCTACCAAAGCCAATGGGCGCTGGGCGTTATTGATGAGCTCAGCCGCCAGGTGCACAGCCTCGGTATCGAGTTTAGGATAAGGCACATATGAACGTATAAAGTCCACTTTACGGGGTTCCCAATCAATCTCCTCCGTCTGTGCGTTCTTCGTAAAGTCGAGCACAACGGGGCCGGGGCGACCCGTACGGGCAATGTAGAAAGCACGACTGACGGCCCACGTCACATCCTCAGCATGGCGTATCTGGTACGACCACTTCGAGATAGGCTGTGACACGCCGACAAGGTCTACTTCTTGAAAAGCGTCGGTACCAAGGGCCGTGATAGGCACCTGTCCGGCAATGACGACGATAGGCGTCGAATCTATCATGGCGTCGGCAATGCCCGTGAGCGTGTTTGTCACGCCAGGACCGCTGGTGACCAATGCTACACCCACCTGGCCACTGACGCGGGCATAGCCTTCGGCAGCGTGGGTTGCTCCCTGCTCATGACGTACCAGAATATGGTCAAAACACTTCTTCTCACCTCGTGTATAGTCGTACAACGCATCGTAGACGGGCATGATGGTGCCGCCAGGATAGCCAAAAATGGTTTTCACGCCTTCGGCCTGCAGAGCCCTCATCAGGGCTTTTGCTCCTGTAATTCTATCTCTCATAAAAACTAATTAGTCTCAAAAACGCTGCAAAGGTACGAATAAGTGTGCGAAAAAACAAATATTCTAAGAGTTTTTCTACCAAGAACATGGTCTCATTACCCATCAGAGAGTTCCTTCACCATTTCATTTTACATTTAAAGTACAGTCTAACATGCCTCCGCGCGAGTATTTGGTAAGTGAAAGCTGAAAACATCCCACACACACATCACACCCGTCACACCTACTCGGGGTGTGACGGGTGTGGGGTCTTTTTCCCGTTAAGCAATCCCTATAGTAAGAGGGAAAAGGTAAGGACAGCGGGAGGCCGTGTACTTATGGTTCTATAAAACGTACGCCACCCTTGTCGGCACTGCTGACGCTCTGGGCGTAGGCACGCAGGGCTTTCGACACCTGACGGTTACGCTTCAGCGGCTGCTGTGGACGGGCTGCCAGTTCCTCGTCGCTCAGCTTAACATTGATGCTGCGCGAGGGAATGTCGATGACAATGATGTCGCCGTCCTTAATCTTACCGATGTTACCACCATTGGCGGCCTCTGGCGAGATGTGACCGATAGAGAGGCCACTGGTACCTCCCGAGAAACGGCCGTCGGTAATCAGAGCGCACTCCTTACCCATGTGCATCGACTTGATATATGAGGTGGGATAAAGCATCTCCTGCATACCGGGACCACCCTTCGGTCCCTCATGAGTGATGACGACGCAGTCGCCCTTCTTCACCTGTCCGCCGAGAATGCCTTCACAGGCGTCTTCCTGAGAGTCGAAAACGACGGCAGGACCCTCGAAATGCCATAAGCTTTCGTCAACGCCAGCCGTCTTCACCACACAGCCGTCCTGTGCAATATTGCCGAAGAGAACAGCCATACCGCCATCCTTCATATATGCATGTTCGATGTCGCGAATACAACCCTCGGCACGGTCGGTGTCAAGTGTTTCCCACTGGGCATCTTGCGACCCCATTACCGTCGAGAAGCGTCCGCCCGGTGCACTGCGGTAGATGCGTTCAGCCTCTGGGTCAATAGCTTTATTGCCTGACGATTTACTATTCACAATCTTTCCGTCTACCGACTCTAAACCTGTTATGCTATACTTGACGATGTCCTCGCCCAATGTGGCACCGTTCACGCGTTTACAGTCCAACTTCAGCAGTCCGCCCTTTGCCAGCTCGCCCATAATACCGAGTATGCCGCCAGCACGGTTTTCCTCCTGAATGGAGTATTTCTGCCAGTTGGGAGCCAGCTTGCAGAGGAAAGGCACCTTACGTGATAAGGCATCGATATCCTGCATACGGAAGTCGACACCAGCCTCCTGAGCCACAGCCAGCAGGTGGAGTACGGTATTGGTGGAGGCACCCATGGCGATGTCGAGCGTCATAGCGTTTAGGAAGGCATCGCGGGTAGCTATCGAGCGAGGAAGAACGCTATCGTCACCCTCCTCGTAATACTTCAGTGCGTTCTTGACTATCAGCTTGGCAGCATCGCGGAACAGCTGTATGCGATTGACGTGAGTAGCCAGTATGCTGCCGTTGCCAGGCAGCGAGAGTCCGATAGCCTCGGTCAGCGAGTTCATCGAGTTTGCCGTGAACATGCCCGAACAGGCGCCGCAGCCTGGGCATGCGCACTGCTCAATCTCAGCCAGTTCTTCGTCAGTCACCGTAGGATCGCCGCCCTTGACCATCGCCGTTATCAGGTCGGCATTCTCGCCGCGCCACTTTCCGGCCTCCATCGGACCGCCAGAGCAGAACACGCTGGGGATGTTCAATCGCATAGCAGCCATCAGCATACCCGGCGTCACTTTGTCGCAGTTCGAGATGCAAATCATGGCGTCGGCCTTATGAGCGTTTACCATATATTCTACAGAGTCGGCAATGATGTCGCGCGAGGGTAGCGAATAGAGCATACCGTCGTGACCCATAGCAATGCCGTCGTCGATGGCAATGGTGTTGAACTCGGCAGCATAGCAGCCCATCTTCTCGATCTCTTCGCGGACAATCTGACCAATCTCATGCAGATGGGTATGCCCCGGGACAAACTGTGTGAAAGAATTGACGATGGCTATAATGGGCTTTCCAAACTGCTCCTGCTTCATTCCCGTTGCCACCCAGAGGGCGCGGGCGCCGGCCATACGGCGACCTTCAGTGCAAACGGCACTGCGTAACTGATGTTTCATATTTCCAGAATAATTTCAAATTTAATCTTTTTTCAGCGGCACTAAAACACTAAAGGTTGAACCTTCACCCTCAACCGACTCTACCATCACATCGCCACCAATCTTATGTGCAAAGTCCTGACAAAGCTGAAGACCTAGTCCAGAGCCTTCCTCACCTCCTGTACCATAAGTCGTCTCGCCCTTATGGAATATTGTATCGAGACGGTCGGCAGCTATGCCAACACCGTGGTCACAGATGCTAATCTTGGCAAAGTCAGCATCGGAAGTGACAGAAATCTCGATAGAAGAATTTTCCGGCGAAAACTTCACAGCATTAGACAGAAAATTGCGGACAATGGTTTTCAGCATATCATTGTCGGCACGAACAATGGTAGAAGTGCCTGTATATGAAAGTTTTATCTTCTTGGTAGCAGCAATCATCTCGAAGATGTCAACCACGCCGGGGATGATGTCATTCAGGTCAAGATCCTGCATAACTACCGTCAGGCGTCCTGTCTGGCTCTTTGTCCATTTCAGGAGATTGTCAAGCAAGTCATGTACGTCTTCCGATTCCTTGTTAGCCTTATCGACAAGATCGAAAATTTCCTGTCCTACGACTTCTGGAGAAATGGCAGCGACAACCAAATTGAGCACCATGCGTATTGACGCCATCGGTGAACGCAGGTCATGGGCTATGACAGAATACATCTTATCGCGGTTGTTGATTGTGGCAAGCAACTCACGGTTCTGCTTCTCAATCAGTCGTTTTGCGGCAACAAGAGCTATCTGATGCATCACGCGGACGACCAGCTCCTCCTTGTTGAACGGCTTTGAAAGGAAGTCGTTGGCACCTACCTGGAAACCTTTTACCAAGTCGGCGGGGCAATTCAGCGCCGTAAGGAATATTATGGGAATATCCTTCAGCTCGGGATCTTTCTTCAGAATGACAGCAGTATCGAAACCACTGATATCGGGCATCATGACATCGAGCAAAATAAGATCTGGCTTCTCGGCCCGAGCCTGTTCGATACACATATTACCACAGTTGGCTGTGCATACTTGGAACTTCTCGTTCGAAAGTAAAATTTTTAACAATAGGACGTTGCTGACGACGTCGTCGACAATCAGTATTTTGTAATCACTGCGATTAATTTGTGATTCTAAAGTATTTGCTGCATCCATAAGATTTAGTAGTTGAATTGACTTTCAAAATGCAAAAATAGTGCAATAATTTGGAATCACCAAATTATTGCACTATTTTTTAAGTATTTGACAAAATTATTTATACTCAGACCATGCTTTAATGCCAATACCGTCTATACCGACGGTACAGAATGCACGTATGAAAGCTGCGGCAAGACGGGCATTTGTGATGAGCGGCACATTGAGGTCGATGGCAGCACGACGTATCTTATAGCCATTGGTCAGCTCATGAGAAGTCAAATCTTTTGGTATATTGACAACCATATCAATCTTGTGCTTATGAAGCAGGTCAAGGGCTTGTGGATGTGCATTATCTGACGGCCAGTGTACGAGTGTGTTACTGATGCCGTTGTCACTCAAGTACTTTGAAGTGCCTCCTGTGGCATAAAGCTCATAACCGTGGTCGACAAGCATGCGTGCGGCATCGAGCATCTCGGCTTTCTGCTTTGCACCACCAGTTGAAAGCAACACCGTTTTCTTGGGAATGCGATGACCAACGGAAAGCATCGACTTAAGCAGGGCTGTATCGGTATTGTCACCAATACACCCTACCTCGCCCGTCGATGCCATATCAACACCCAGCACAGGGTCGGCCTTCTGCAAGCGGTTGAAGGAGAACTGCGATGCTTTGATACCAACGTAGTCGAGGTCGAAAAGATTTTTTCCCGGCTTCTCGACAGGCAGGCCAAGCATGACTTTCGTCGCTATCTCTATGAGATTCAACTTCAGGACCTTGCTGACAAAGGGGAAAGAACGTGATGCACGAAGGTTGCACTCAATGACGAGTATGTCATTGTCACGCGCCATATACTGAATGTTGAACGGTCCGTTGATGTGGAGGGCCTTGGCTATCTGTCGCGAGATACGCTTGATGCGGCGCACCGTCTCAACATATAGTTTCTGCGGCGGGAACTGAATAGTAGCATCACCGCTATGGACACCTGCAAACTCTATGTGCTCGCTGATGGCATAGGCCAATATCTCGCCGTCGCGTGCCACAGCATCCATCTCGATTTCCTTAGCGTGTTCTATGAATTTAGAAACGACGACGGGGTGGTCTTCCGAGACGTTGGCAGCCAACTGCAGGAAACGTTGCAGCTCTTCACGGTTTGAGCACACGTTCATGGCCGCACCACTAAGCACATAGCTGGGACGTACAAGGACGGGGAACCCTACCCTTTCAACAAACTCGTCAATGTCTTCCATCGACGTTAGTGCCGACCATTCCGGCTGGTTAACACCCAGTTCGCCCAACATCTGTGAGAACTTCGCACGATCCTCGGCACCATCAATGTCCTTGGCAGATGTTCCCAAAATGGGCACATGCTGCTCATCAAGATAGACTGCCAAGTTGTTGGGAATCTGTCCACCAGTAGAGACAATGACACCATGGGGCTGCTCCATATCGATAATGTCGAGCACACGCTCGAAAGTCAACTCGTCGAAATACAGACGGTCACACATATCATAGTCGGTAGAAACGGTCTCTGGATTATAGTTAATCATCACAGACCGCCATCCCTCGCGACGTATGGTGTTGAGCGCCTGAACGCCGCACCAGTCAAACTCTACGCTAGAACCAATGCGGTAGGCGCCTGACCCCAGTACGATAATACTACGCTGGTCGTGCTCGAAGGTGATATCGTTGGCCACGCCGGAATAAGTCACATACAGGTAGTTCGTCTGGGCAGGATATTCGGCTGCCAGCGTATCAATCTGTTTTACAACGGGCAAGATTCCCAGTTGCTTGCGGCGATTACGCACCAACAACTGTGCCTGATGCATATTGACGCCCTCCTTCTCAAGGCCGACGGCACGTGCTACCTGGAAGTCAGTGAAGCCATAGACTTTCGCATCACGGAGCAGTGCTTCATCAAGGGTGTTGATATTATGCCGCTTCAGCTGTTCGTCAATGTCGATGATATGCTTCAGCTTTTCCAGGAACCAACGGTCGATTTTCGTCAGTTCATGTATCTTATCAATGTCGTACTCAGGCAAGTGCATAGCCTTGGAGATAACGAAGATACGCTTATCGGTAGGCTCGCGCAAAGCAGCATCAATATCAGAAATCTTGAGTTCCTTGTTCTCAACAAAGCCGTGCATCCCTTGCCCGATCATTCGGAGACCTTTCTGGATAGCTTCTTCGAAAGTACGGCCAATAGCCATCACTTCGCCCACAGACTTCATAGATGAACCTAACTCCTTATCAACGCCGTGGAACTTGGAGAGATCCCATCGTGGTATTTTACAGACGACATAGTCGAGCGCTGGTTCAAAGAAGGCTGATGTCGTCTTGGTAACCGAGTTCTTCAACTCAAACAGTCCGTAGCCCATGCCAAGCTTTGCGGCAACGAAGGCCAGAGGATAGCCTGTAGCTTTAGACGCCAAAGCACTGGAACGCGACAAGCGGGCATTGACCTCAATGACACGGTAATCCTCTGACTGCGGGTCAAAGGCATACTGTACGTTACATTCGCCGACAATACCAATATGGCGAATAATCTTGATAGCTAATGCACGAAGCTTGTGATACTCCGAATTTGTCAGCGTCTGAGACGGAGCAACCACAATAGACTCACCGGTATGGATGCCCAATGGGTCGAAATTCTCCATGTTACAGACGGTGATGCAATTGTCATAACGGTCGCGAACCACCTCGTATTCTATCTCTTTCCATCCTTTTAGCGATTTTTCTACCAACACCTGCGGGGAGAAGGCAAAAGCCTTTTCACACAGAGTGTCAAGTCTCTCCTCATCGTCACAGAAACCTGAGCCAAGGCCACCAAGGGCATAGGCAGCACGAATAATGATGGGATAACCCAGTCGGCGAGCTGCCTCACGAGCCTCTTCAATGTTCCCACAGGCCTGGCTCTTGATTGTTTTGACGCCTATCTCGTCGAGCTTCTTGACAAAGAGTTCACGATCCTCAGTGTCCATGATGGCCTGAACGGGGGTTCCCAACACCTTCACGTTGTACTTTTCAAGAACACCCGTTTTATAGAGTTCCACACCGCAGTTCAGCGCCGTTTGTCCGCCGAAAGCCAACAGAATGCCATCGGGACGCTCCTTGGCAATAACCTTCTCTACGAAGTATGGTTGTACGGGCAGGAAATAAATCTCGTCTGCAACACCCTCTGACGTCTGAACGGTTGCGATATTAGGATTAATAAGCACCGTTCGGATGCCCTCCTCACGTAAAGCCTTTAACGCCTGCGAACCACTATAGTCGAACTCGCCAGCCTCTCCAATCTTCAATGCGCCACTTCCGAGCAGTAGTACTTTCTTAATATTCTGATCTATCATAATGCTTCAATAAAACGGTCAAACATAAATTCTGTGTCAACAGGGCCAGAACAAGCCTCAGGATGGAACTGCGAAGAGAACCATGGATTAGTCTGGTGACGGATGCCTTCATTGGAGCCGTCATTCATATTGACGAAAAGCTCACGCCAGTCCTTGCCCATTGTTGCAGCATCAACGGCATAGCCGTGATTTTGGGATGTCACATAACATCTGTGGGTTCCAACTTCACGGACGGGCTGGTTGTGGGAACGATGGCCGTACTTCAGTTTATAGACAGAAGCACCACCAGCCTTGGCCAGCAACTGGTTGCCCATACAGATGCCACAAATGGGCTTACGGCTCATCGACATCTGCTTCTTAAGTATCTCGACGGCTGCAACGCACTTGTCAGGGTCACCAGGACCATTGGCCAGAAACAGACCGTCAAACGCCATATCAGTGTAGTCGTAGTTCCAGGGGACACGGATAACCTCACATCCACGGTCGACCAGGCATCTTATGATGTTGGCCTTCACGCCACAGTCGACGAGGACGACCTTATAGCCTCCACCTTCGTTATAGCGAACGACATCACGACACGACACACGCTCTACCCAGTTGACAGCGCTATAATCCTCTTCTTCCAAATTGTCTTCAGAACAGTCAAACAATAGTCGTCCCATCATAACGCCATGTTCACGAAGCACCTTTGTAAGCTGACGGGTGTCAATCCCTGTCACACCTGGCACATGCTCACGCTTCAGCCAGTCAGCAAGACTCTCAACAGCGTTCCAGTGGCAATAATGCTCTGAATAGTTGCTCACGATAAGGGCATGGGCATAGATACGATTGCTTTCCATAAACGTTGGCAGGCCATTCTGCTCAAGCGAGAATGGCGGCACGCCATAGTTACCCACTAACGGATAAGTGAGTGTCAGCAACTGACCAGCATACGAGGGGTCGGTGAGCGACTCAGGATAGCCCATCATAGCCGTGTTGAACACCACTTCCCCAGCAACCGGCTTTTCGTAGCCGAAGCTTTCTCCGTGAAATTCTGTTCCGTCCTGGAGGACAAGTGTTACTTTTTTCATACCTTCTTTGTTATATAAAAAAGGCGAAACGCTTATAAAAACGAATCGCCTTTGGATTATTCAACAGTCACTGACTTAGCCAGGTTTCTCGGCTGGTCGACATTCTTGCCTTTGCAAACAGCAACGTGATAGGCCAACAATTGTAGAGGTATTGTTGCCACTAACGGCTCTAAGCACTCTAACACATCGGGTAATTCTATCACCTCATCAGCTATCTTTGAGATGATATTGTCACCCTTGGAGACGAGGGCTATCACCCTCCCCTGCCGCGCCTTGATTTCCTGGATATTCGACAGCACTTTCTCATACATCGCGTTGTGAGTAGCAATGACAACAACGGGCATGTCAGAATCTATCAGGGCGATGGGACCATGCTTCATTTCTGCAGCAGGGTATCCCTCAGCATGAATATAGGAAATTTCCTTCAGTTTCAATGCTCCCTCCAAGGCCACAGGGTAAGAATACCCACGACCTAAATAGAGGAAATTATGAGCATATGTAAATGTACGGGCAAGATCCTTGATACGGCTATTCGTCTGCAATACTTCGCGTATCTTGTCTGGTATCTCGCTCAGTCCTTTCACAATCTGTATGTATTCCTCACGATTGACGGTGCCTTTCGCTTCACCCATTGCAAGAGCAATCATTGCCAACACAGTCACCTGACCGGTAAATGCTTTGGTAGAGGCGACGCCAATCTCAGGACCGACATGGATATATGTGCCTGTATCGGTGGCACGGGGAATCGAGGAACCGATAGCATTGCAGACACCGTAGATAAATGCACCACGTGTCTTGGCAAGCTGTACTGCTGCCAGCGTGTCAGCCGTTTCACCGCTCTGGCTAATGGCAACAACAACGTCGTCACGACCCACCACCGGATTACGGTAACGAAACTCTGAGGCATATTCCACTTCAACGGGTATGCGGCACAGCGACTCTATCAGTTGCTTGCCGATAAGTCCCGCGTGCCAACTGGTACCGCAAGCGACAATGAGCACACGCTTAGCACTGAGCAACTGACGACGGTGGTCAATGAGTGCTGAAAGAGTCACGTGGTCAGCCTCAACATTCACACGGCCACGCATACAGTTGGTAAGGCATTCGGGCTGCTCAAAGATTTCCTTCAGCATAAAGTGCTCGTAGCCTCCTTTCTCTATCTGACCAAGGTCAATGTCGACGGTCTTAATATTTAGTTCCTGTTCCTGGCCGAGAATACTCAAAACGTGAAGATCCTCACCACGACGGATGACTGCAATATTTCCGTCTTCCAGATAAACCACCTTGTCTGTATATTCCACAATAGGACTGGCATCAGAGCCGAGGAAGAACTCATCCACACCGATACCCACCACCAAAGGACTCTGCTTACGGGCTGCAATAATCTGGTCAGGATCATTTTTGTCAAGAATAGCAATGGCATAGGCGCCGATAACCTGATACAAAGCCACCTGCACCGCCTCTAACAACGAAAGATGCTTTTTGACGACAATGTATTCTATCAACTGAATGAGAACCTCAGTGTCTGTATCGCTCACGAAATGGACCCCTTTCTCAACCAACCTTGCCTTAATCTCGGCATAGTTTTCAATAATACCATTATGGATGATAGCCAGATTGTGCGACTCTGAGTAATGCGGATGGGCATTACGGCTTGAAGGCTCACCATGAGTAGCCCATCGCGTATGAGCTATTCCTATAGTGCCGCTGACATTCTTGTCGCTACAGAATTCACAGAGATTGTCGACTTTGCCTTTTGACTTAAAAACGCTCAAGTCGCCATTGTCATTAACAAGCGCTACACCAGCACTATCGTAACCTCGATATTCGAGGCGGCGAAGTCCTTTTATCAGAATGGGATATGCCGCCTTCTTACCTATATATCCAACAATTCCGCACATATTGTGTTATGTTTGTGTTATCTGGGGTGCAAAGATACGGCAAAAAAATCGTTCTGCCAAAAAAGAAATAAAAAAAATAATCTTAACATACGAAAAAGTGGCGGTTGGTAACAGTAATAGTCAAGGTAATAAAAAGCCCCCGTACGTTGAGGTACGAGGGCTGATATCAAAGGGATGAGGAAGCAAAGTTATATCCCAGATGCTGCTATCCAGTCGTAGATGCACGAGACGATGCCGAAGGCGGCAATGCCTGCAGTACAAAGGGCGAGTGCAAACTTGGTGTTGCAGTCGCTCTGGAAGGTGGGTAGCGGCGTAGTGGTTTTCTTGATGTACATAGCCTTGACGATGAGCAGATAGTAGTATAGTGACACCACCGTGTTGATCAAGGCGATGAAGACGACGAGATAGACCCAGAAGGGATTAGCCTCATGACCACCAACGGCGGCCATGAAGACGAAGAACTTCGAGAACATACCTGCAAACGGGGGAATACCAGCCAGCGAGAACAGGGCCAGCGTCATCAGGAAGCTGAGACGGGGGTTGGTCTCGTAGAAACCGTTGTATGCAGCCATGTCGGTACGTCCGCCGTTGTTCTGCTCAACGACGCTGATGACGGTGAAGACAGACATATTGGCAACGACATACACCAGCACGTAATAGGTCAGCGCCGTGGCACCCATCTGCGAGTTACCCAGGGCAGCCAACATGATGTAGCCTGCCTGCGAGATAGAGCTGAAGGCCATGAAACGCTTCAACTCTGACTGACGGATGGCAAAGAGGTTACCGACGGTGATGGTGAGCATGATGATGATGCCCAACAGGAGCGACCACTGCTCAAAGAGCGGGCCGAAGACCTTGGTGAGGATGATGAAAGCAGCAAGTGCAGCAGCACCCTTCGAGACGACGCTCAGGTAGCCGGTGACAGGCGTAGGAGCTCCCTGATAGGTGTCGGCCGTCCAGAAGTGGAAGGGCACGAGTGAGAGCTTGAAGCCCAGACCGCTGAAGAAGAACACGAGTCCGGCTATAGGCAGCAGCATCTGGTCAGTGAAGGGGTTGATGGCAGCAAGCATGCGTGCGATGTCGCCGAAGTAAAGCGTGCCGGCAACTGCGTAGACAAGCGAGATGCCATAGAGCATGACACCGCTTGAGAACGTAGCGGTCAGGATATACTTAGCAGCAGCCTCTGCGCTCTGCTTCTTGCGCTTGTCGAGAGCTACCAGGCAGGCCATAGGCACTGAAGCGGTCTCGAGACCAAGGAAGAACATGAGGAAGTTGCCTGACGAAATCATCATAAACATACCGAGCAGGGTCGAGATGATGAGTTCGTAAAACTCGCCAACGGTATGCTGTCCCTCACGCTCCAACCAGGGTCGTGCCATAATGCAGACGATGATGGTACCAGCGGTCAGGATGACTTTCATGACATTAGCCATGCCAGTGGTATAATAGAGTCCGCCGAAAGCCATCGTGGGTTCGGCCAGGGCGCTGGCGGCCAGGGGCAACAGCAACAGCAGGGTTGACAGGATGCCCAGCGTCTTCACCTTCTTGTTGTTGCAAAACAGGTCTGCGAAGAACACAATAAGCAGGACGGCAACAAGCGCTGCCTCGGGAATCATTTCAAGAAATTGATCGTAATTCATATCTTTCAGTCCTCCTATTGTTTACATATTAATATTATTCAAAATGGGTATCACAGCATCGGTAATGACGTTAGAGGCCCAGAAGGGGAACGTACCGAGACCGCCCACACAGAAGATGAGGCATGCAACGGCGACGCGCTCGTCCCACGTAGCATCGGTAAGCTTCAGATAGTGGGGGTCGCTGACTTCGCCGTAGAGAATCTTACCCACCAGGCGCAGAATGTAGACAGCGGTGATGACCACTGAGGTACAAGCGACGACGGTGCAGACGCGATGGAACAGGTCTGGATTTTCAAACGAACCAACGAAGATTGTCATCTCTGCCACGAATCCTGAGAAGAACGGCAGACCGAGGTTGGCCAAGCCTGCCAGTACATAGCCCACGGCAAGGAACGGCATAATCTTCATCAGACCACCCAGACGACGCACGTCGCGGGTGTGAGTACGACCGTAAATCATACCGATGAGGGCAAAGAAAAGAGCCGTCATCAGACCGTGAGAGAGCATCTGCAGGATGGCACCCGTGCAAGCTGTCTTTGTCATCATCAACAAGGCAAAGAGCACCAGTCCGCAGTGAGACACCGACGAATAAGCGTTGATATACTTCAAGTCGGTCTGTACACAGGCTGAGAGAGCGCCATAGACCACGGATATTGTCGTCAGAATCAAGAATATCCACGACAGCTGCTGGGCAGCCTCAGGCAGCAGGTACATAGCCACGCGGAAACAACCGTAGCCACCGAGTTTCATCAGCACACCGGCATGGAGCATGGACACTGCGGTGGGAGCTGAAGCATGACCATCGGGAGACCATGTATGGAACGGGAACAGAGCGCCCAGCACGCCAAAGCCGATGAATATGAAGGGGAAGAACACCTTCTGCATGTCAACAGGAATATTATGCAAGGCAGCAATCTCGTTGACGTTCATCGTCGTAGCACCCGAGAAGAAGTAAATGCCGAGGATGCCGATGATGAGCAGGGCGGAGCCACCCATAAGCATCAGCGTCAGCTTCATGGCAGCATACTCCTTGGCACCGCTACCCCAAACACCTATCAACAGGTACATCGGAATAAGGGCAACCTCGTAGAACATGAACATCGTGAACATATCGGTGCAAATGAAGAAACCGTAGACACCCGTTGACAGAAGGGTAAACCAGAGGAAGTACTCCTTGGTCAGCGGCTTCAGCTGCCACGAGGCAAACGTACCGGTAAACACGATGATGCTCGACAACAACAGCATGACGACAGAGATGCCGTCGACGCCGACGCTATAGGCAATATTCAGCGGCTTGAACCACGGGGTCGAGGCCGTCAGCAGCATCACATCAGTATTGCCGCCGGCACGCTGCTGGATGAAGTAGATGGTCAGCCAAATGGAGAGGGCGAGCAGCGCCGTAGAGCCTGCCACCATCACGCCACGTACCTGATTGAGCGACTTAGCGAGCCAGAGGCCTGCCAGCATCAGGACGGGAATCAGAACGAATAAACTTAATATATTCATTGTCTTTATTACGTTATATCGTTATTACGTTATTACAGCGCTAATAAAATAAGCGTCAGTGCCACAGTGCCGGTGAGGAACCAGACAGCATACTGACGGACATCGCCACTCTGCCAGGGACGGAGCGACTCGCCGGCCTCATTGGCTCCCCAAGCTGCGAAGTTGAACGTACCATCTATGACGTGACGGTCGAACCAGGCAATGGGACGGCTGACACAGGCAAAGATTATCTTGTGGGTGACGAACTGCCAAATCTCGTCCTGATAGAAACGCTTGTAGGCAGCCTGCCAGAGACCGGGCATTGTCTGCTTCAGACGGTCGGCAATGGGCTGCTGTTCACCTTTATAGATATAGGTAGCCAGGCAGATGCTGCAGATAGCTATCACAGTACTGACGGCGGCTACGGTAGCATCGAAGTGGATGGTGTAGTCGTGGCCGTCGGCTGATACGAACGAACCGAACGAGCCGCCCCAGCCAAGGAATCCGGCCAACGTGGTATAGATACCCACACCAACGGTGATGACCGAAAGAACAATCAAGGGAACGGTCATTGTCAGCGGAGCCTCGTGCGGCGTGTGGTGCTCATGCGCCTCCTTGTTCTCTGTTCCCCAGAAGATACCATAGTACAGGCGGAACATATAGAAGGCAGTCATAGCGGCGATACCCGTCATGATCCAGCCAACCACGGGGCTGTAGTTCATGCAGGCTGAGATAATCTCGTCCTTCGAGCTGAAGCCCGAGAAGAAGGGAATACCTGCAATAGCCAGACAGGAGATGAGGAACGTGATATGCGTAACGGGCATATACTTGCGCAGTCCACCCATCAGGGCCATCTCGTTCGAATGGACGGCATGGATGATACAGCCAGCACCGAGGAACAAGCAAGCCTTGAACATAGCGTGAGTAAAGAGGTGGAACATACCTGCGAGATAACCCACACTACCCGGATGCTCATGACCGGTCATCTGCTCAGTGCAGACGCCGAGAGCCACCATCATGAATGCAATCTGCGAGATGGTAGAGAAAGCGAGCACACGCTTGATATCGGTCTGGGCACAAGCCACAGCAGCAGCATAGAAAGCGGTAATGACACCCACCCAGACGATGATGGACATAGCGCTGGGGGCATAGTCAATCCAGAGAGGGAACATACGGGCCACCTGATAGACACCAGCCACCACCATCGTAGCAGCATGGATAAGAGCCGACACAGGCGTCGGGCCCTCCATAGCGTCGGGCAGCCAGATGTGCAACGGGAACATAGCCGACTTACCAGCACCGCCGATGAACATCAGCGTCAGGGCTGTTGGCAATACGAAGACGCTGGCCGTCACGGCACGGGCTGCATCGCCGGCAATGAACGGCGTAGCACCCTGACCCATCACGATGTCGGCACCCTGACCGGCAAACGAGAACGAGAACGAACCCGTATAGTAGCCGAAGAGAAGAATACCCACCAGGAAGAATCCGTCGGCAAAGCGCGTCACGATGAATGCCTTCTTAGAGGCAGCCACAGCAGCGTGCAACGGGTAGTAGAAGCCGATGAGCAGGTAGCTGCTGACACCCACCATCTCCCAGAACATATACATCTGGAAAATGTTGGTAGCAACCACCAGGCCAAGCATCGACATCGAGAAGAGGCTCAGGAAAGCGTAGTAGCGCTGGAAGCCCTTCTCGCCGTGCATATAGCCGAACGAGTAGATGTGAACCATGAACGACACCGTCGTGATGACCACAAGCATCATCACCGAGATGGGGTCGAGCAGGATGCCCATGTCGAAATGAAGGTCGCCCAAGGGCAGCCACGTCAGGTTATAGGGGACGATGGTCTGGTAGACGTCGTTCACGCGGTCGGCAGTAAAATACTGGAAAGCGCAGATGTACGACAGGACGGTGACCACGCCCAAGGTGCAGGTACCGATAAGGCCCGCCACCTTATGCGACATCTTCATGCCGAGCAGTCCCAGAACAAGGAACGACAGCATCGGCAGCAGAAGAATGAATATTGTATATCCGTAATCCATAATCACACTTATCTTTTCATGTTAGTAATGCTGTCAACGGTGTCGCTCTTGAAGTTGCGGTACACATTGAGAATGATAGCGATGGCCACAGCCGACTCTGCTGCCGAGACACCGATAGAGAACAGGGTCATGAAGAAACCCTCATTCAGACCAGGGAACAGCAGACGGTTGAAAGCCGCAAAGTTGATATCAACGGCGTTGAGAACCAGCTCGATAGAGATGAGCATGGCAATCAGGTTGCGACGGGTGACGAAACCGTAGACACCGATGAAGAAAAGGAGTGCTGAGAGCACAAAATAACATTGTACGGGTACCATAGCTTAATCCTCCTTGACTTTACGTGAAACAACAAGTGCACCGATAATGCAGGCCAGCAGGAAGATGGAGATGAACTCGAAGGGGAGCACATACTGATACTTCTCAGAGCCGACCAATGCCATACCGATGGTATGCATAGGCACCTCGGTATCGGCCACGTCACAGGCACGATTAATAAACTGATTCTTCAGGAACACAAAGGCGACTGTGGCCAGACCGACAATAGCAAGAACCGCAGCGCCTAAGGCACGCGAACACTTGATGTTCTCGACCATACCCTGAAGCGTACGCTTGGAAACAAGCTGAATGGCGAAAACGTAAATCATCGTCACGCCACCGGCATAGACGGAAATCTGGGCCGCACCCAGATAGGTGTAATCGAGCAGGAAATAAAGACCTGCCACACCGAAAAGCACGAACAACATAAATGTTGCGGCCCGCATAATACGCTTCGTCGTCACACACATCACGGCAGAGCCGAGGATGACGACAGCTAAGATGCAAAACATGATGATATTTGCCATAGGTCTTTACTTGGTTTTAGTGTTAAACTTACCAATCTCGAACGGTGCCCCACCCTCTAAGATGTTAGGCAGCGAACCGCCCTGGTACTGCTCCTTATCGAGGTGAAGCACCAGTTTGGAGCGGTCGAACACGGCGTTCTCGAAATCGTTAGTGAACTCAATAGCGTCGAAGTTGCAGGCGTTGGTACAGAGCTGGCAGAACATACAGTCGCCAAGGTCGTACGCATAATCGTCGAGCACCTTCTTCTTCTTGCCCGTCTCGGGGTCTTCAGCCATGTGTGCCGTAATCTTGATGGTGCCGTTGGGACAGGCCTTCTCACAAAGCGTACAAGCCGTACACTTATAGGCGCCATTCTCGTCGCGCTTGAAGACAAGGCGGCCGCGGTGGCGCTTGGCCACATGGAGTGTGGTCTTACGGTTCTCGGGGTACTGCTCTGTAGACTTATTGGTGAAGAAGTCCTTCCAGTACTCCTTCCAGGTAATCTTCATACCTGTTGCCAGCGTCTTCAGGCCATGCCCGATTTCTCCGAAATATCCTTTATTGTTTTCCATTGCTATACTTAATTAATATAAAGACCTAAAGCCACGACGACAGTCATCAACACAAGGTTGATGAGCGACAGCGGCATCAGATACTTCCACTCTAACTTTAGAATCTGATCAATACGCAGA
>Ga0256405_10005167_pt1 | contig 23106 bp, 15 predicted proteins | sample RumenRJG_02DNA_FD_189096 | JGI IMG/M metagenome (GOLD analysis project Ga0256405, IMG submission 189096) | Bovine rumen microbial communities from Lethbridge, Alberta, Canada - RJG_02 | ecosystem: Host-associated > Mammals > Digestive system > Stomach > Rumen | place: Canada: Alberta... | reverse complement strand
ATCGGAGATTTGTGATTTTGGAGCAATCAATATATAATATATAAAGGATCGGGTGCGCGCGCGCGAATAAGGCAGAAAAAAAAGGTCGTGAGATGATGATTATCTTCCGAAAACGGACCGACATTGGACTGAAAACGGACCGACATTGGACCGATAATGGAGCGAAAAATACGAAAAAATACACATAAAAAGTATTTTTAGGTGAAAATTCTTGTGTAATTCAAAATTTTGTAGTAATTTTGCAGACGCATATTATACGAGAGCCTATGAAAGGAATAATTTTAGCCGGAGGCAGCGCGACGCGTTTGTATCCGTTGAGCAAAGCAATCAGTAAACAGATCATGCCGGTTTACGACAAACCGATGATCTATTATCCGTTAAGTGCATTGATGTTAGCAGGTATCCGCGAAGTGCTGGTGATCAGTACGCCTCGCGATCTGCCGATGTTTGAAGAGCTATTAGGAGACGGAAGCCGGATTGGCATGAAGTTGAGTTATAAAGTACAGTTAGTGCCGAACGGTTTGGCACAGGCTTTTGTGTTAGGCAAAGAGTTTCTGAACGGCGAGCCGGGTTGCTTGATCTTAGGCGATAATATGTTCTACGGTCAGCATTTCGGTCACATGTTGAAAGAGGCTGTAACGTCGGCAGAAGAGGGCGGTGCATGTATCTTCGGTTACGAAGTAGCGGATCCTCGTGCCTATGGTGTGGTGGAGTTTGATGCAGAGGGCAAGGTGCTGAGTCTGGAAGAGAAGCCGGCGGAGCCGAAGAGCAACTATGCGGTGCCGGGTCTGTATTTCTACGACAAGACGGTTTGCGAGAAAGCGGCGGGGTTGAAGCCCAGTGCTCGTGGCGAATACGAGATCACCGATCTGAACAAGCTGTATTTAGAGGAAGGGACGCTGAGAGTGAAGCTCTTCAGCCGCGGTTTTGCGTGGTTAGACACCGGTAACTGCGACAGTCTGTTGGATGCCGGTAATTTCATTGCGACGATCCAGAACAGGCAGGGTTTCTACGTAAGCTGTATCGAAGAGATCGCTTGGCGAAACGGTTGGATCAGCACGGAGAAGCTGGCTGAATTAGGCAAAGAGATGAAGACCAACTACGGTCGTTATCTTGAGAGACTGGCGAAAAGTGGTCGTTAGTCGATGGTCGTTAGTCGTTGGTCGATGGTCGTTGGTCGATGGTCTAAATTGAAAGGAGATAGGTAATGAAACGATTTATCATTCTGTTCACGCTGTGCATCCAGATGCTTTGTGTGTTTGCACACGAGCACTATATCGTACAGCACTACTCCATCAAAGATGGAATGAGCCAGAACACCGTAATGGCTATTTTGCAAGACAAGCAGGGCTTTATGTGGTTCGGTACATGGGACGGTCTGAACCGATTTGACGGCTACACGTTCCAAGTTTACAAGGCGATGAACGAAGGAGTAGAGGCACGTGTGAACAACCGTGTTGACCTGATATACGAAGACGAAGAAGAGCGGATTTGGTGGGGTACATATGATGGTCATTTCTACCGTTTGGACGCGTCACGCAAGGTGACGGTAGAGCAGCCTTACGACAGTCTGCCGGAAGGGATGCTGCTGAAGATGAGCGAGGCGGACAAGAACACGAAAGTGGATTCGCACGGAGTGATCTGGCAAGCCGATGACACGTACGGAATCCTTCGTTACCGAGACGGTCAATGGAAACGATTCACTCCTCCGTTGGACAGCCGTTATGCCGGTCGATTGAGGGAGCATTTCTTCCTTTTGGAAGACAACCAAGGTCGTACATGGGTGAACCCGACCGGTGGAGGATGGAGTTACTATGACTTCGAGAAGGATGAGTTGGTGTATCCTATTGAGGGTCTGACGAATATGATCCACACGGCGTATATGGACCGTGACGGACAGATGTGGATAGCGACCTATGACGGCGGTGTGGATTGCGTGAACATGGAGCCTACTCCGTATAAGCTGTTTGATATGCGGCAGTCGGCACAGGATAATGGTGAGGTGCGCGCTTTTGTGCAACTCAAGAACGGTGAGGTGCTGAAACTCGTCAAATCGGAGACGAATGTCTATTGCGCGTTGGATAGCCGCCACGGACTGCTGTACGGAACGAAAGGCAACGGTCTTTTCATGGTGGAGAACACGAAGACAAAGAGCCAGAAGCATATTCCGACGACTCATCCGGATGTCTATGACATCGAGGAAGGACGTGACGGAACGCTGTATGTAGCTACCTACGGAGGCGGTGTGAACATCATCCCTTGGAACGAAGAGCGTCAACAATGGGGCGAGCCGATGGTAGTGGGTAACGGAATGAAAGTGCGTGATATAGAGATCGTTGACGAGACTTTATGGTGTGGAACCACAACCGGTGTACTGCGCATTAACTTGGAGACCAAAGAAAGCACGGTGCTGCCGAGTTACGATATTCGTACGATCTATTACAGCCAAGACCGTCTGTGGTTAGGCTCTTTCGGTGGCGGTTTGCTGAGTTTTGATCCCAAGGACGAGAAGCCGGAGATCAAGCGTGTAGAGACTTTCCACGACATCATTCTGAGTATGGCGGGAGACGGAAAAAACCTGTGGTTCAGTTCCGAGAACGACATCGCACAGCTGAATTTGGAGAGCGGAGATCTGTATTTCTATGACGCTTTGGACGGCGAACATAACACTTGGTTTACGGAGGCGGAGGCTCTTCGTACGCCGGACGGAACGATCCTGTTTGGTTACTCGAACGGTTATTGCGCATTCTCTCCTTCGCGTGTACACCGTTCGACCTTCGTTCCGCCGATGCGCATCACACGTGTGGAGGCAGGGGATCAACTGTTAGAAGGCGACACGATCGAGTTGGAAGACGGAAGCAGTGTGACGATTGAGTACGCTGCGATGGATTATATCCGGACGCATAAGATCGTCTATACGTACAAGATGGACGGAATTGACGCAGATTGGAGATACGCGGAAGGGGTACGACGGGTGACGTATAATCATCTTCGTCACGGACGGTATATGTTCCATGTGCGCTCTACGAACCATGAAGGAAGCGATGTGAGCAACGAGAAACAGCTGCTGATCATCGTGCATCGTCCATGGTGGTTGACGTGGTGGGCATTGGTACTGTATATCATTGGTACGCTGTTGGTTATCACGGGAATAGGCTACGCGGTAGGTATCGTCAACGGCTTGCGTCAGAAAGTGAAAGTAGAGCAACAAGTGACGGATATCAAGCTTCGTTTCTTCACGAATATCAGCCATGAGTTACGTACTCCGCTGACGCTGATCATCGGTCCGATAGAGAATATCCTGCAGACCGAGCGCATCAGTCAGAGCGTCCGCAGTCAGTTGGAGATCGTACAGAGTAACAGCCAGCGAATGTTGCGGATGGTGAACCAGTTGTTGGAGTTCCGCAAGGTGCAGAACCAGAAGATGAAACTGAAGGTACAGAAGACGCTGCTGAGCGATTTAGTGGACGAGACGTGCTCGAATTTCCAGAAAGAGGCGTACGACAAGCATATTCAGTTCTCGGTGGAGAACAAAGCGGAGGATTCGACCGTTTGGGTGGATCGCGGACGAATGGACACGATCCTTTGGAACCTGCTGAGCAATGCGTTTAAGTTCACGCCTTCGGGCAAACATATTCGCGTGACGATCGGTTCCAAACCGGGCTTTGTGACCTTAGCGGTAGAGGACGAAGGTATCGGAATAGCGCCGGATAAACGGAGCGTGCTCTTTGAGCGTTTCTCGAGCAACAACGAGCTGAACTCGAACAGCATCACCGGTACCGGTATCGGAATGAACCTGACCAAAGAGTTGGTGGATCTGCACCACGGTCACATAGAGGTGGAGAGCGAGGTAGGCAAAGGCACAACGGTGACGATCATGCTACACACGGGTAAGGAACATTTCGGATCCGATGTTGATTTTATCACCGAAGAGCCGGCAGTGGTGCCCCCTCCGCAAGGTAACCGTTTCGAGGAGAAACTGGATCAGTTGACGCAGGATCAGAACGATAACCGGAGAACGATCCTCGTGGTTGACGACAACAAAGAAATGCGTCAGTTCCTGACGGGTATCTTCAACCACGAATACAACGTAGAGTGCGCAGCGGACGGAGAGGAAGCCAAACAGATCATCGGGAACAAGCAGATTGATCTGGTGATCACCGATCTGATGATGCCGAATGTAGATGGTTTGGAGTTAACGCAATACATCAAAAAGAACCCCGATACAGACTATATACCGGTGATCTTGCTGACCGCCAAGACGGCTATCGAGAGCCGTTTGCAGGCACTGCAGTACGGTGCGGATGACTATGTGACGAAGCCGTTTGAGCCGGAATACATGCGTGCGCGCGTACATAATATATTAACGCAACGCGCGCAATTGGAGCAGAGTTACCGTCAGCGTCTGATGCGTCTGGAGCCGCAGAAGACGGATGATGCGGTACCGGGTGATACCTTCCTCGCCAAGCTGCTGGATATCATGGACAAGAACATGGACAACAACACCCTGACGGTGGATGAGCTGGTGGAAGAGATGAATATGGGTCGCACGGTCTTCTTCAATAAGCTGAAGAGTCTGACGGGTCTGAGTCCGGTGGAGTTCATCCGTGAGATGCGCATCAAACGTGCCGCGCAACTCTTGGAAGACCGCAAGTACAATATCACCGAAGTGACCTATATGGTGGGAATGAACGACAGCCGGTATTTCTCCAAATGCTTCAAGAACACCTACGGCATGACGCCGAGTGAGTACCGGAAACAGAAATTAGGGGAGAGTGAGAAGTAGAATAGTCGTTAGTCGTTGGTCGATAGTCGTTAGTCGTTAGTTGAGAGTTGAGAGTTGAGAGAAGTTTATAAGTTTATAGTAGTTAGTTGTGCGGCGGTGGTGGTGAGTTGCGGAGGGAAAGGCCCGCAGATACCGAGTCAGCGTAAAGGCGAGACGCCGAAAGCGGATAGTACGCAGTTGGCGCTGCTGGAACTCAATGAGCAGCTCAGAGAGAGTGCGGACGCTACGTTGCTGCACCTCGTTCAGGCACAAGGCGAACCTTATGCCCAGTACGAAATGGGCACGTGGGTGCATATGTATGATGTCGGTCGGACAGAGGAGGACAAGATCCAAGAGGGCGAGGAATGCACGGTATATATGCGTGTGAGCAGTTTGGAAGGCAAGCTCTACAGCGACACCGAACAGCGGTTCAAAGCCGGTAAATACGAGGTACCCGCAGCCATTGACGCGAACATCCGAGAATGGTATCACGGCGCAAAGATGCGCCTCATTGCCCCTTGGTACGCCGCGTACGGCATAAAAGGAACGGCACAGGTGCCGCCTTACGAAAATGTAATGATTGAATTAGAGATTAAATAGATGAAAAAAATTGTATTTCTCTTATTAGCAGGCCTCGCCTTGACGATGGTAGGATGCAAATCGAACACGTATTCGAACCTTCGCAAGAAAGAGAAGAAGCTGATTAAGAACTATATCAGCCGCAAAGAGCTGAATATCCTCACGACCGAACCGGCAGAGAGCTATGTTTGGGGCGAGAAGGACTACTATCAGGTGGACGGGTACGATGAGTTGTACTTCCATCTGCGTCGTCGCGGGGACAGCATCAAAGTGGTAGCGAAAGATGTGATCGTGACGAGGTACAAGAAGTTCGACCTCACAGAAAATCCGGACACGCTGAGTTACTGGACGACGATGGAACAGGCGCACCCCTATGAGTTCCAATACGGCAATCTGAGCAGCTGTGAAGCGGTAGGCTGGCACGAGGCGGTAAGGCTAATGAAATACTCGGACTCCGAGTGCGAGATCATCGTGCCCAGCAAACAGGGCTTTGAGGCGGATGAGATGTCCGTGACGCCCTATGTATATATATTGAAAATCAATGTAAAACCATAAATATGAGTTTAGTAAAATCTATTTCAGGAATCCGCGGCACTATAGGTGGTCGCGTAGGAGAGGGTCTGAATCCCGTAGATATAGTACGTTTCACCGCTGCTTATGCCACGCAACGCCGTGCAGCTATGCCGGAGAACAAAGTGATTGTGGTCGGTCGTGACGCTCGTCTGAGCGGTCAGATGGTCGAGCAGATCGTTTGCGGTACGCTCATGGGGATGGGCTACGACGTAGTGAATATCGGTTTGGCAAGTACGCCGACGACCGAGTTAGCCGTTACCGGCGAACAGGCAGCAGGTGGTATCATCCTCACCGCAAGTCACAACCCCAAACAGTGGAACGCCCTCAAGTTGCTCAACGAGAAGGGTGAGTTCCTCAACGATGCAGAAGGCAAGGGAGTGTTGTCGATAGCAGAGAAAGAGGATTTCAGCTTTGCGGAAGTGGATGAGTTGGGACACATGACCCACAAGGACTACCTGCCCTACCATATAGAGCAGGTACTGAAACTGAAATTAGTAGATACCGAGGCTATCCGGAAGAAGAATTTCACGGTAGCTATCGACTGCGTGAACTCGGTAGGCGGATTAGCTATTCCGGCAATCTTGAAAGCCGTAGGCGTAACGAACATCATCGAGCTGAACTGCACTCCGGACGGTCGTTTCCCGCACAATCCCGAACCGCTGCCTCAACACCTGACCGAGATCAGCGACCTGCTCAAGAGCGGTAAGGCGGATGTCGGTTTTGTAGTGGATCCGGATGTCGATCGTCTGGCGATCATCTGCGAGAACGGAGAGATGTTCGGCGAGGAATATACCTTGGTCAGCGTAGCGGATTATATCCTGCTTCACACCCCGGGCAACACGGTCAGCAATATGTCCAGTACCCGTGCGTTGAGCGACGTGACGAGAGCTCATGGCGGCGAGTATAGTGCCTCCGCGGTAGGCGAAGTGAATGTCGTAGCGGAGATGAAACGCGTACACGCGGTTATCGGAGGTGAAGGCAACGGTGGAGTGATCTATCCGGAGTGTCACTACGGTCGCGATGCGTTGGTAGGTATTGCGCTGTTCCTCAGCCATTTGGCACATCTGAATATGAAAGTGAGCGAACTGCGTCGTACCCTGCCCGACTACTGTATCAGCAAGAACCGTATTGACCTCACGCCGGAGACGGACGTCGATGCAATCCTTGCACGCGTGAAAGAGCTCTATCGGAACGAACGCGTCAATGACCGTGACGGCGTGAAGATCGATTTTGCGGACGGATGGGTTCATCTGCGCAAATCGAACACCGAGCCGATCATCCGCGTCTATTCAGAGGCTGCTACCATGGAGCGTGCCAACGAGCTTGCACAGCAAGTGATGGAAGTAATTAAAAATTAAAAATTAAGAATTAAGAATTAAGAATTAAGAATTCCGATCGTTAATGAATATAGTAGTTGTCAACGATGACGGATGGGGTACGGCAGGTATTCGTCTGTTAGCCAAGGAGATGACCAAGCTCGGTCATGTGACGGTGATTGCTCCTGAGGGTGCGCGCAGCGGTTTCGGTGCGGCAATCAGTGTCGTACCGCCTATCTATCTGCGCCGCGTAGAGGAACATGACCTGAACGGCGCAGAGGTCTATACGACCAACGGCACCCCTGCTGACTGCATCAAATTAGCGCGTGAGGTCGTCCTCAAAGACAAGCCTATTGACCTCGTTGTCTCGGGTATCAACCACGGCAGTAACGCATCGGTCAATACCATGTATTCGGGTACGATGGGTGCGTGTCTGGTAGCGGCAGAGAAAGGTATTCCGGCAATCGGCTGGTCTATTAACGACCACGCCTTGGACGTCGATCTGCACTGGTTGCAGCCTTTCCTGACGGACGTGACGCAACATCTGCTGGAAGACGGTATTGCGCCTCGTACGTGTTTTAATATCAATGCGCCGGTAGGCGAGATAGAAGGTATCCGCTGGACGAGACAGTGCGTAGGGCATTGGGCAAACGAGTTGGTTCCGCTGCAAGAGGCGTTGCCGGAAGGGGTAACGAGCGGTTGGAAATTAGCGGGTGAGTTCATCAATGACGAGCCTTCGGCTACCGACACCGATATCTGGGCGATGGAGCATCAGATGCTCTCCATTACGCCTATTACGATAGATTGGACGGACTATGGATCGCTTTGACCGATATTGGATAGGTATAGTAGCAGGGATACTGATACCGGGCATCTTCGGGTTGACATACATCGATGTGATGAACCTGTGGTACCCGTTGCAGACCTTGCAGTTCCAAGCCGGAGGGGTATTAAGCAAACTGCTGCTGGTCAGCGTCTTTCCGGATTTGGCACTGATCTTTGTTTTCTACACCACGGACACATGGCGGCTTAGCAAAGGAATCCTCATCGGTGCCCTGCCGTATATCTTAGCGGCACTTATGGTTTCGATGTGATGATAGAAGCGGCAGTAACCGCAGCGGGCTGAGTGCCCAAGAGAGAACGAATATGCTCGTAGGACGCGAGCATATTTTTTTGGTATGCTTCGTCAGTGAGCAAACGACCGAGTTCGGCAGCCACTTTCTCGGTCTTAAAATCATTGGCAACGCACTCACGGATGACCTGTTTGCCTGCGATGATGTTCACCAAGGTGAAATACGGGATAGAGAACACCAGAGGTTGCGCCCACCGGATAAGACCGATGAGGGGTGAGAGCGCCAGATGATAGACGGCTACCTGCGGACAACCGATCAGAGCGGTCTCCAAGGTAGCGGTACCGGAGTTGACTACTGCTGCAGCTGCTTGCTGCACGGCGGAATAAGTGTCCCTCGTCAGCGTCTCCCCTTCACGCAGGTAGGGCGCATAGAAAGCATCGTCTATTCCCGGGGCAGCACAGACCACGATACGATAGTCGGGATACTGCCTTGCAGCATCGAGCATCTTCTTTAGGCAATGACTGATCTCCGAAGGACGGGAGCCCGGGAGAATGGCTATACTATGACCGCTTCGCTGTAAGACCGCTGCGCTGTTAGACCGCTTCGCTGTAAGACCGCTACGCTGTAGGATCTCTTCGGCAGTGGGATTGCCGACGTAGGTACAGGAATAGCCGTATTGGGCATAGAAAGCAGGCTCGAAGGGGAAGATACCCAATACCTCATCGCAAAGAGCGGCGATCTCGTGAATGCGACGTTTTTTCCAAGCCCACACTTTGGGCGGGATATAATAGTAGATCTTGGTTTTCGGCAGATGAGTACGGCAGAACTTCGCTATACGGAGGTTAAAGGACGGATAGTCAATGAGGATCAGCGCGTCGGGTTTCTCATCGAGGAGTGCTTGCTGCGCGATGCGGAAGTTACGGCGGATCTGACCGAGATTAGCCAATACCGCAGCAAAGCCCATAAACGCCATTTGGCGAATATGCTGATATAAGCGGCACCCGGCAGCAGCCATCTTGTCGCCGCCGAGTCCTGCGCACTGCGCCTCGGGATCAAGCCGCAGCAGCTGCTCTATGAGCGCTGCCGCGTGCAGATCTCCCGACGCTTCGCCTGCTATGAGAAAATACTTACTCAATGTATAGTACAATGTACAATTTACAATGTACAATTTACAAAGGGTTCACGGAGTTTGATACGGACTAAAAGAATATGTACGGACATTTCAGTTTGTACAAAACCCCATAGAACGCCTTGTGAATTGTGAATTGTTAATTATTAATTATTTTTCAGGGAACATGACTACCTCGAAGACGTTTCCGGCAGAAACGAGTTGCTTGAGGGTAGCCTGAACGGTCTCAGCCGTGATAGCTTCCACAGCGGGACGATAGGCGTTGATATAATCCAAGTCATGTCCGTAGTACATCCGCAGTGCGTAACGCAGCCATGAGTTCTTCTCCAGATCCTCTTGGAAATCCTTGAGCATCGACTCTTTCTCTTTCTGCAAGTCGCTCGCTAACGGACCGTTTGCAACGATGGTGTCTACCTCTTCATGGATGATTTGCATGAGGCGCTCCTGTTTGAGCGGGTCGGTGTCAAACTGCATGAGAAGCACTGCTTTCTGAGACGGAACCATCGAAGCGTAGCCGTAGGTACCTACTCCGTACGAACCGCCTTCACGCTCACGGATAGACTCCAGATAGCGGGTCGAGAGGATGCGTCCGATCATCTCCATATTCAGCTCGGTAGCCATGGAGAACGGCATCTCGTACGAGGTATATTGGATGCGGTTGGAAGCCGTAGTGGTCTCCATCTTACGGCTGAAATAGTTCTTCTGCTTGCCCGGAGCCACCTGTATATGATGATCCACTACCTGCTCACGGGTCTTCTTGGTCTTCAGACCGCCGAGCCACTGACAGATCAGATCTTTGACCTTTGGGTCAGCGGGGTTGATGTTACCGACGAAGGTGAAGGTGAAGTCCGCAGGGTTCGCAAAACGCTCTTTGTACACCTCGAGGGCTTTGTCCAGCGACACGCGCTCAAGCGTCTCCATCGTCATGAGGATCGTACGCTCCGAGTGATTTGTGGACATCATCTGCACGGAGTCAGAGAACGTGATCTTGGGGTTCTTATCGCGGTTAGCGAGCTGACTGCGCAGGACGTTAAGGGTCGTCTGATAAGCCTCCTCGTCACGACGCGGAGCGGTGAAATAGAGATACATGAGTTGGAGCATCGTCTCAAAATCCTTGACGGAAGACGAGCCGGTCAAGCGCTCTAAGTACTCGTCTATCTCCGGCGAAACGGAGACAGTCTTACCCGAGAGGGCTTTTACCAATTGGGTAGCGTTGAAAGAGCCTATACCGGACATCTCCACGATCATCGTAGCCAACTCAGCCGAAGGCAGATCTTCGGTCTTCACGAGCGACATTCCACCGTCCGAGAAAGCCTGCATAAGGATCTCGTCTGCCTTGAAATCAGTCTGTTTGAAGACCACCTTGATACCATTGGAGAGCGTCCATTCGACGGTGCCGATGGTGGTGTTCTCGCGGAAGTTCTTGATCTTACCCTTACGCGGCGCTTTCTTCACGAGCTCGGTGTCCACCTGCTCCTCCTGCGGTGCCTCGATAGCCAACTCGCTCTGAGCAGAGAGAGCCGCTAAGATCGTTGCCTCAGAGGGGATGTTGACACCCTCTTTCTCGGGACCGGAGACAGCTACGGTCGGGTTCGCATGAATGAGCGCTTTCGCTACGCTATTGACAGCATCCAGCGATACCAGCGGAAGGGTAGCTTGCACGAAATCGTGCTCCCATTCGATACCCGGCATCGACTCACCGTTCTCGAAATGACGGATACATTCGCGAGCAAGGGTAATGTTCTTCTGAGTGTTACGCTCGTTGTAAGCTTTCTCCATCGCGTTGAGTTTGTCGTTCTTGGCGCGCTCCAACTCCGCGTTGGTGAAGCCGTAACGGTGCATCTTCTCCAGTTGGAAGATCAGGTCGTTGAGGGCATCGGTCTCACGTCCCTCTTTGGGCACAAAGATCACCTCAAAAGCGTCCATCTTCTTCGCTGTCTCACCGTAGTACGACAGAGCTCCTGCGAAAGAAGCATCGGGGTTGAGAGCCAGTTCCGAGAAACGGTTATTGAGCATTTCGCACACCAAGTCACGCATTCCGTTGAGCATATACTCCTGTGCGGTACCTTGCAGCATCTCGGGCAGCTGGTCGAACTTATACTCGAACGTGATACGGCTACCTTCGGCTTCGGGGTCGGTGACGATAGCTACGAGCGGTTTGTCGTTATGGTTGACGGTGTAGATCGGACGCTCTCCGTAGTTAGCGCGACGAGGCACATCTGCCCAAAGAGCTCGTATCTTCGCTTCAATACTGTCCACGTTGATGTCACCAACTACGATGATCGCCTGATTGTCGGGACCGTACCATTTATGGTAGTAGTCACGGAGTGCTTGGTACTCGAAGTTATTGATGACGGCGGTGTCGCCGATGACATCGCGTTTGGCGTACTGCGTACCCGGGTACATGAGCTCGTTCAGTTTCTTCCATATACGTCTGCGTGCGGTACGTCCGGTTCGCCACTCTTCGAGGATCACGCCACGCTCGGCATCAATCTCCTCGTCCAGAAGGAGCAGACCGCAACTCCAGTCATGCATGACCAGCAACGCACTATCGACGATACCGGCACGGTAGGTCGGCACGTCCGAGAGACGATAGACGGTCTCGTCGATGGAGGTATAAGCGTTGATGTTTCCACCGAAGTTCACACCCACGGACTCGAAATAATTGATGATTCCTTTGCCCGGGAAATGCTGGGTACCATTGAACGCCATGTGCTCCAAGAAGTGCGCCAAACCGTTCTGATGATCCTCCTCGAGGATGGCACCCACGGCCTGTGCGATGTGGAACTCAGCACGTTGTTTGGGTTGCTCGTTATGACGGATGTAATAAGTCAATCCGTTGTCCAACTTGCCGTAACGAACTTGCGGGTCGATCGGCAGTTTCTCCGGCGCCTCTTGCGCCGCAAGACTCATTGCTACGAATAGCAGCAAGGAGTTAAGCAGTAGTTTTTTCATTGTTGGATATAGTTTGATCTTGTTTGATATCGTTTGATGTTGTCTCCGTTTTCTTCTTACGGGGCGCACGTTTCTTGGGTTTCTGAGCTTCTGCGAGAGCTGCGTTGACCTCCAGCAGCTCGTCTCCACGGCTCTTCCACGGACGCGGACCGAGGATGCGCTCTACGTCTTCGGAGGTGATCACCTCGCGCTCGATGAGCAGCTGTGCCAACTGATGGTGTCCCTCTTCGTAGTCGGTCAGGATCTTCTTGGCACGTGCCATCTGGTCGGCGATGATACGCTTCGTCTCCTCGTCAATCAAGGTCGCTGTGTGTTCCGAATAAGGCTTGGTGAAACCGTAGTCGTAGCGACCGGTGGAGTCATAGAAACTGATGTCTTTCAGTTTATCGCTCATTCCGTAGTAAGCCACCATGGCGTACGCCTGTTTGGTAGCACGCTCAAGGTCGTTGAGGGCACCGGTGGAGGTCTGATTCAGGAACAGCTGCTCGGCAGCACGTCCGCCCAAGAGCGAACAGAGCTCGTCGAGGATGTGATCCTCGTTGGTCAACTGCCGCTCTTCCGGCAGATACCACGCAGCACCTAACGCCATTCCACGCGGCACAATCGTCACTTTGACCAAGGGGTTTGCCCAACGGAGCATCCAGCTGATGGTTGCGTGTCCGGCTTCGTGGTAAGCGATCGACCGTTTCTCATCGTCGGTCATGATCTTGTTCTTACGCTCCAAACCGCCGACTATACGATCCACAGCGTCCATGAAATCCTGCTTGCCTATTTTCTTACGTTCCCCACGTGCCGCTATCAGCGCTGCCTCGTTGCACACGTTTGCGATGTCGGCACCCGAGAAACCCGGGGTCTGCTTGCTCAGGAAATCGATATCAACGGTATCATCGAGCTTGAGCGGACGGAGGTGTACTTGGAAGATCTCCTTACGTTCCTGCAGGTCGGGCAGCTCCACATGGATCTGACGGTCAAAACGTCCGGCACGCAGCAGGGCTGCATCGAGCACGTCGGCACGGTTCGTAGCCGCTAAGATGATCACACCCGAGTTGGTCCCGAAACCGTCCATCTCCGTCAGCAGCTGGTTGAGGGTCGATTCCCGCTCGTCGTTGCCGCCGGTCATGACGTTCTTACCACGCGCACGACCGATGGCGTCTATCTCATCGATGAAGATGATTGCCGGCGCTTTCGCTTTCGCCTGCGCAAAGAGATCACGCACACGGCTCGCTCCTACGCCCACGAACATTTCCACGAAATCCGAACCGCTCATCGAGAAGAACGGCACGTCGGCTTCACCGGCTACGGCTTTCGCCAAGAGGGTCTTACCCGTTCCCGGAGGACCTACCAACAGCGCGCCTTTCGGGATCTTGGCACCTATCTCCGTGTATTTCTCGGGGTTCTTGAGGAAAGCCACTATCTCCTGCACCTCCTGCTTAGCGCCATAGAGACCTGCTACGTCGGCGAAGGTCACTTTGTCCTTCTTATCGCGGTCAAAAAGCTGCGCTTTCGCCTTGCCCACACCGAAGATACCACCTGCTGCACCGCCTATGCCGCGGCTCATCATCACAAAGAAGAAGATGATCAGCGCAAAAGGCAGGATATTGACCAGCAGCAGATACCAGTAGTCGTGCGACTTGTCGTATTTCACGTCGATCACCGCCAAACCGTTCGCCTTACGCGAAGCGTTGACCGTGTCGATATACTTGGCGAACTCCTCCACGGAAGGCACCTGTACCTGCAGCTGCCCGCGTGCCTGCTCACCGTCGCCCTGCGAACTGAACACCAGGGTGTACTTGGAGGGTTTGACGGTAGCTTTGAGACTGAGGTCGTCATACACGGTGATCTTATCCACCGCGTCCGCCTCGATATACGCCGTTAGTTTGGTATAACTGAGCTCCTTGCTCGCTCCGCGACGGTCGTCATTGCCAAAGAAATACACTCCCAAAAGCGCAAAGACGATCGTATAGAGGAGGATGCTACCCCATCTACGCGGACCCGAAGGCTGCTCGTTGTTATTCATTTGCGGATTGATCCGCTTTTTTCCATTTGACATAAAAAATATTTACGATTTACAGATGTACGATGTACGATTTATGTACGATTTATTTTTATGTACGATTGTTCGTATGATTTACCCTTCTAGGCGGAAGCCGCTCTTCCCGTTCCGTCGGGAAGACGCTCCGCGTCAATCGTCAAATCGTCAATTTACAGAACTTCCGGCAGTTCTGTAACCTTGCCATCCGCCCAGAGATGCTCGATGTCGTAGAACGCACGGGGTTCACGCTGCATCACATGAACAAATATCGTGCCGTAATCCATGGCGATCCACTCTGCATTCTCCTGTCCGGCTACGGAAAGGGGGTGAACATGCGTAGTGGTACGCACAAAATCATCGATCTCATCTGCTATAGCAGCTACCTGCGTGTTACTCTGTCCCTCGCAAATGAGCATATACTCCACCGGAGCTTCTTTGATCTTGCGCAGGTCAATAGTCACAATTCGCTGACCTTTACGGTTGCGGACACCCTCAATAATGGTCTCCAAAAGTTTCTTTGTACTGATTTCTTTCATATGTCTGATTGCAAATTTTGTGCAAAGGTACACTTTTTTTTGCATATATGCAAGAAAAATCGATGATTTTTCGGTATAAAGTATAAAGTATAAGGTTTAGAGACAAAAAGAGACGGGGCACGATGGACGTGCTCCGTCTCTTGGGTAGAGTTAGCAGGGATGCTATTTATCCAAACAGCAGCCAGGCGATCAGGTAACCGATGCCGATGGAGACAAAGGTGGTGATGAAGCCGGCGAGTTGGAAGGAATGGTTGATGACAAACTTACCGATGCGGGTGGTACCTGTCCGGTCAAAACCGATAGCGGCTACCTCCGTCGGGTAGTTCGGCAGGAAGAAATAGCCGTTGACAGCCGGGAAGAGGGCGAGCAGTATATGCGGCGGCACGCCAAGCGCCAAGCCGACAGGGTACAAGGTCTTTGCCGTGGCTGCCTGCGAGAAGAGCATGATGCTGAATAGGAACAGCGGTATCGCGAACAGGATCGGCCATGACGTGAAGATACCTGCCACGGAGCCCATGATGACCTCTTGGTTACCGAGGAAGAAGGTGCTACCCATCCATGCCACACCGAAGATCGACACCATGGCGTTCATACCGGACGCAAAGACGTTGCCTTTGACCGCCACGCGCACGTCCGCCTTGCCCACAAACAGGATCAAGGCGGCGATACTCATCATGATGATCTCGATGATATAGTTCATGTTCATCGGTTCGCCTCGGAAACTCGGTCGCATGGCGGGGATAGCGCCGAAGAGGACTACCAGAATCACGCCCAGCAGGAACGCTAATACCGCCCACATAGCGCGCGGGTTATGTTCCGCCTTTTCTTCCTGAACGGTTTCTGTCTCGGGGTCAATCAGTCCCTCACGCACACGGCGTTGATACTCAGGGTCTTCTTCCAGCGGTTTGCCGACGAAGTTCTGCACGAGTGCCGCCACAAAGATCGCGATGAGCGAAGCCGGCACGGTGATGATCATGATCTCCTTAATACCGATTCCCGCCCCACCGAGCATGGTGGAGGATAAGATAGCCGCCGTAGCCGCCGACACCGGTGAGCCGGTGATACCCAAGGACGCCGCAATCGTGGAGACGGCGAGCGGTCGCTCCGGGCGCACTTTCTCCTTGTAGGCTATCTCCGAGATGATGGGGAGCAGCGCATAACAGGTATGCGCCGTACCCGCCAGGAAACAGAACAGCCAGGTCACGAAGGGAGCATAGAAGGTGATCCGACTCGGGTGACGGCGGAGGATTTTCGCTGCGATCTGCACCATGTAATCCAATCCGCCTGCGGCTTGCAGTGCCGCAGAGGCGGTGATGACGGACACGATGATGAGCATCACGTCAATAGGTATCACTCCGGGCTCCAGCCCAAAGCAGAACACGAGGATGAACACGCCTACCATGCCGTAGATACCGAGGCCGATAGAGCCTACTTTCGCGCCGATGAAGATCATCGTCAGCACGACGAGCAGTTGCAGAATAATAAGAAACGTAGCCATGTTATTGCATTTTTTTCCATTTCGGTGTGTAGGGCTCGGTTATATAACCGAGCGGAGTATCGTTGCGGAAGGGGAAAGTGGAGGTAGCCTCGAAGATGCGCTTGAGTTCCGGAGAATAGAAACGCAGTTGGACGTTACCGCCTCCCCCCGCAGCGGGTGAGATAAAGAGCCAATAGAGGTCGTAGTCCGCTTTGTAGGTAGCGATACCGCAACAGTCGTTACCGATGAAAGCAGCGAGGGTACCTTTCGACTTAGTAAAGGAGACTTTGACGATTGACGTCATGGATGCGGACATGTCATTATCGCCGGTGATGGCCCAATTGGGATTCGGTGTGTCTCCCGGAGTAACAAAAGGATCAACCGGTTCGCTTTCTTTGTCCTTCTTACAGCCCGCAAAGAAGACCGTTAGCACTGTTAGAAGTGCGACCGCTAACGCTGTTAGACCGACCTTTGGTCTGTTAGATTTTTTTACCTGTAACATATTGTTCATTGTTTTGAATTATTCTACATTTAGTCTTCGATTATTCGTTCCGGCGCACGTGCGCCACCTTGCGAGCTTCCGCCGCCTACCGGCATGCTACTCGCGCAAAGGGTTTGACCTGCTATCACAATTGTCTGCACGGACATGGAAGGTTGTGAATATTGCTTTCTCATAATTTCTGTCCTCCTATGCTATATGGTTCTCCATTGATGAGCAAGACCACACGTCCTTCACGCAATAGTTTTGCACTCTTCGTTTTCAGTTCGTCATTCTCTATTCCCGTAGTGACACCCGTTTTCTGTCGGATATGCAGCGAAGCGGGCATACCGCGATAGACAGGAGCCGGACTCGGTTGACCGGGATCAACCAGCCAATACGCCCGGAAGCCTTTCATGCTCGTGCCGTCCGAGTTAGGCCAGTAGAGGACATCGTCCGCTCCGAGGAAGAGGTTATAATGGTTCAGTTCCTCAATATGGGTCATCGGATAGAAGCCATGGAAAGTCACCTTCGCATCGCCCGTCTGACCGGCATCGCTACCCGTTCCCCAAGCGATATTATCGAATTTCAGGAACGACAGGTCATCACCGGAGGTCCAACGGATCATGTACGGTACGCCTTTGGTTAACTGATCGCCGGACAGAGGTGAGAGTTGCAGTTGCAGCTCCGTGCCGGCACCGGTATCCACCACTCTGCCGCCATCGAAGGTGTAGATTTCCGCGCCGGCTAAAGGCGAAGCGGCGATGCTGTTCACATTAAAGGGCAGACATATCGTATTGAAATAACCGTCCTTATAGAGCGTACGTTTCATGAGCGCATAGTCTTTCGTGCTGGCCGCAGCGAACTTAGAGGCAAAGGTGGTTTCATTATCCTTCTCGTCCAACACGGTGAGGGTCTTCGCCATACGAACGCTGTAGTACATTGTCGTGTCATAGGACTGTTTGTTATGGATTGTTGCTTCCTCAAATTGGATAACATAAGCCTTCTCCGATGCACTCGGATTTGGGGTAGAAGACCAGTAATTACCTTGCAAATTTACATTATCCGTTTTGTATGATCCGTCATTATAACCATAGCCATCCGCCGGCAAGAACACTGCACCGGCAGCCGACATCTGTGCCCATTCAGCAGAACTGTATTTGTTCTCTTCGAAATGAGCATGGTTGCCGATAAAAGACAAGCCTTCGGGTAACACAAAGTTATCCGGAAGAATGATAAGACCGGGCTTGCCATTTACGGTACCCAGCGAATTCCCGTTAACATCACGGGTTACCAACAGATACGACCATTCGCTACTGGTCAACGCCCTCCATCCGTCATGCTCCAAAGATGGGATCTCACGCCACTTGAACAAATTGGATATAGCATCCCTCTGCACGTTCTCGTCCGCCAGCGTTACATACACGCCGTTTCCGACGGAGAACACTCCTTTCGGGGCGGTTGCTCCTACTGTGCCCGCTGCCGAAAGCAGCAGGGCACAAAGAGCAAGGATTTTATAATTTCTTTCCAGTAACATCATATTTCTCATTGTTTCGGATAATTACTACATGGTTGTTCTCGATGATCTTATAAACACCGGTCTCATCGGCAGGACGAAGCATGATTGGTGCTTTCAGACTACCTGCATGGCTATCGGTCGAGTACATGATGGCGCCATTTTCGGGTTGGAGTGTCTGTCCGTCCATCTCGAAGCGGAGCGTGCCAGTCTTATCGCTCTGGATGGTGAGGAAGTAATATGTTTCCTCATCAATCGTGAGCGGTGTAGCAACCGCAGCGAGTTCATCACCTACGTAAACCTTCAATACATCATTTACATCATTGAGCGACGCAGTCGCGCTCATTCCATCATTAATCATTGCTATCACGGTCATGTTGGTTGCAGCCTTCGGGTTACTGAATACAGACGGATGACTGCTGTTATCCTGAGCGCGACGCGGAGCTTTGGAAGGAGACTTACGATAGAACGGGATGGTGACAGTGCCCGGTGCCATGCGACGGAAGAGGTATCCTTCTCCCGGACGCAGGGCAGTGAGGTTACCTTCCCAGCGATTGTTAGCCGAGAAAGTAGCAAAGCGGTCATGTGCTTTGATGAGGTCACCCTGAGTAGCGTTGTCGTAATAACCTGCCAATGCTTCGGTAAGCGGTGTTGCTTGGTCAAACAGACACGGCATCGGATTCCATTTGCCGTTACCGCTGACGGATATCTTCATCGAATCCTCAGGCAGTTTCTCACCCGCGATACGGATGGTATTACCTGCTGCGCTAAGCACCATATAGGTTTGCGAGAAATGCAAGGTTTCAAGCGTACCCACAAAGTAGCCTGTTGCCGCATCATAGTCGCTGAACAGACAGGAGTTGGTGTTCTTGATCTTGTCATTAGCCACCCACGGGTCATTCGCCGTCATACAAGCCGCCATGGAACCGCCGGTCTTGGTCAGATCGAGATTCAGGGATATCCAGTTCCAGCCCTTCTCGATAGCGATATGCTGCATTTCACTTCCGCTGGTCATGAGGATAATCGGTTTTCCGTCGTCGCAGCCATAGACATAGCCATGCTCGAAGAGGATATTGCGACTTGCTGTGAGATCAAAGACTTTACCGGTCGAAGCCTGCCAGAGTTGGAAGCGTACCGGTTGACGGTTCATATCATCGTTACCATAAACAGTGATGAAGGCCTTGGATGTGTTGGTGATATCGTCAAAGGTGACATTTTCTTTACCGACACACTCATTGCGGTAGAGCGCATAGACGATATCATTCGGGTCGGTGTCATAGACCGTTTGATCGAGCATGACTTGTGCGCAGACAGACATATTGAGCGGATACTTGCCTTTATCCACACCGTCGTACGGCGGTATCGCCTCTATATTGAATTCGATACGGAGCGGTTCGCTCAGTCCGTCTTCATCGGTCAGATAGATCACATCCGAATAAAGACCTACGGCTATATTGGCATCGAAGGTAAGCGTCAGCGTTATCTCGTCAGTCGGTTCAATAGCGCCGCTGGGTGCATCTACTGACAGCCAGTCTGGCAGGGACTCGACGGTGTACTGATGACGCTTTCCTGAGTAGTTGACAACGCGAATGGTACGTGTGACGGATTCGTCTTTACCATAGATAGCCTTGGCGGTAATCTCTTTCTTCGCCCATTTGACAGCATTGCGATCGACGAAAGTGGTCCATGTCACAGGCGAAGCCATCGGGTTACCGTTGAGGTCCTCCACATCGCGGACGGTGATATAGATGGTCTGTTTGTTGATTTCGCGATCCTGCATATTGAGGTTGATCATCAACTCGTCGTTATTGAACGACCAGTCGAAGTTCAGCTTCGTGAGCTGGCCGATATCCTCTACCGGTGCCGACTGACTCATATCGCCCAAATCGCTCACCTTACCTTCGTTGACGCTAATGATAAGCGGTGTCATGGCCTTCACCGCTTCTCCGTTGACCTTGATGATACGCTGGTCGTTGACGGAGAAGACTTGTTCCAATATGCCGTTGCTGTTCTCCTTCATCTCCGAGAACGGCAGATAGGCGATAAGACCCATCTCATCGCCTACAGGCGAGATGGTACCGTAAGACTGCATCATCGTTTTGGGCAATGCCTGCTCGAAGATAACGAACTCATCAATGTTACCCTCAAAGCCGTTGCCGCCGAGGTACATCGTGCCGCTCACTTCGCCCAATTTAGTAGCCGCGAATGTCTGCTTCATCTCATCGTCCATATAGATGGCTACGCTATTGTAGGCGCGATTGACGGTGAGTACGAAATGGTGCCATGCATTATCTGCATAGTTGCCGGCGAGATTCCATGTGTTCTCGTAGTTCTTGAAGGTCAGCACGCCGTTGTCGAAGCCGATCTGCGTACCGAGGGTATCATTCATCCTTCCGGCGGAGAAGATATCTCCGGTAGCGGCTTCGGTCTTGAACCAGAACATCAGCGTCTCGTCCTGCTTGTTGGAACGCGAGAGCAGGTCGGCGTCCATCTTCGCCTTTTGATTGGCATTGATATGGAGTGAAATACCCTTCTGGAACTCCCAGGTAGCACCGTAGGTATAGAGGTTCGCGCCGTTGGCTTTATCCTTGAGCACGGTTCCTGTTCCCTCGTCCATCGGATAGTAAGCGATCAGTTCACGCTCGTAGCCGGTGAGTCGCTTGAGATAGGTCTCCGTGATCTCGTCTCCGCCGAGCGCCTTGGTCCACAAACGCACCTCCTTCATATTACCATGGAAGCCCTTACCGATACAGAGCGGTGCACTGCCTTCGAAATGGATATCCGACGGGAAGGGGGTAACCGACGGATCGGTTACATCTTTCGTACCTGCATAGAAGCGAACCATACGGAGGGAACGATCATATACAACCGCGATGCGGGTGAAGGCCGTCATCGGCTCGGGTAGGGTATCGGAATAGATGGAATGGTCACCCAGCGTAGCCACCAGGCGGTTATCCGCCGTCTTACCAAACGCAAAGGCTCTTGCGCCCTTCGTATCGTAATTGAAGAAGGTAGCCGCTGCATTCGGATCGGTCGGTTTGACGAGCATATCGATCGTAAAGGACTTATCGGATATCGAGCGCAGCACTTTCGATTCGGCGTACGAAGCCTCTGTCTCGTCGAAATGGAGCGATATACCGGTGGTGATTCCCGTCTCGTTGGTATAACCGATGACCTGGAAGTTATTGTCCTCATCGAGGTAGTTACCCGCGATGGCCTCGTTAAAGCGTAGTTTCAGGTGCTCGCCCACGCCAAGGATGGCGTTCGCCGGTTCGGGTTCGCCGAACACGCGTGGCGGACGGGTATCCTTGATACCGGAGAGCACGGTCGAAGTGCGAGTGATAAAGCTGTTTCCGTGACGGCAGAAGGCTACGGCACGCAGGTCGTATTTCTGCTCCATCGGGTCACGTTCGCCGTAGAAACGGATGTTCTCGATACGGCCGCCGCTAATCATGGCCTTGGTTCCCGAAGCCATCTCATAGAGGCTGTCGTTCGCATAATACGAGCAGAGGTTCACCCATGCATCGTCCGACTGCGTGGCGAGTTTGTACTGGAACTCGATATGGTCAAAGTTCTTGTAGTTGACATCAAAACCATCGATTACAACCGGCAGATACCATCCTGTCGAGTCTTGCGGCGAGAGGGTATTCATGATCCATTTGTCGTGCGGCACGGATATATTCACCGGACAAGCCACCGGCATATAGTGTACGGAGAAGGTACATTGTCCTTTGGTCCTTCCGATACAGGACGATACGAGGGAGAGCGACAAATTCTCAAAGTCATATCCCTCGCCGGCATACACCTGCACAAGCTTGGTGACAACCTCGCCGCGGGTGAGACGGATCACACGGCCTTCCTCCAGCAACGGCGCACCGTCAATCAGGATACGTGCACCCTTCGGGTTCGAACCCTCTGTCAGTCTCAGCGAGAACGGAAGGGCGTAATTACCGGATCCGTAACCCATTTCACCTTCGTTGGACAGGCGGATAGTGAAGACTGCCGCCTGATCTACCGGCACATTGCTGCGCTCGTGGACATCGATATCCAGTCGGGGGTTCTCTAACTTGAGTGTTCCGGCCGAGAGCGGTACTTTCGGCGTATAGAAACGGGTCGAGTCCGGTCCCTCCCACGGGCAACGCGATGCACCGCCGTTGAGATAATAGACATACGAACCATATACATAATCGTCATCGGCGTCCGTCTCATCCATCGTATCATCCGGATCATCATTGAATCCGCTGCGCTTGTCTTCCACGCGGTAAACGCTGACATCCAAATGACCGTACGAACTGTCATCCGCCTTCAGCGTGAAGCCGGTATTTTTCTTATGCGAATCACCGGAGGACGGGTCTATGGCCATATCGAAATTAAGGATCGGCTTAAATTTCAATGACCAGCTTGCGCCCGGTGTCTGACCCTTCAAATCCAACGGAGACGCATAGGTAGGATCACCGTCTTCATTGGTACCGCTTACCAACTTATTGTACGATTTGGTCAATTTATCGCCTACGGTCTTACCGAAGTATTTGAATATAGCGATCGCATCCGCCCCCGGGAGGTTGCCGGATGTACCCGGCCAGAATATTTGAGAGGTGTAGGCATTGGAGTACTCGTAACTCTCGGTATGATTAATCCGGGTAGATCCGCCGAGCGACCAGGTTCCGACGAGTTTTC
>Ga0256405_10005166_pt1 | contig 23112 bp, 14 predicted proteins | sample RumenRJG_02DNA_FD_189096 | JGI IMG/M metagenome (GOLD analysis project Ga0256405, IMG submission 189096) | Bovine rumen microbial communities from Lethbridge, Alberta, Canada - RJG_02 | ecosystem: Host-associated > Mammals > Digestive system > Stomach > Rumen | place: Canada: Alberta... | reverse complement strand
GACCGTAAAACGTAGGTTGCGAATATTTATGAGCAACCAAGTAAAAGGTCGTACTTATTTGTTAAAGGCTATCCTTGTTAAAACCCGTCAAAAAGCCAAGAAGATTTTTGACGGAAGCAAAGAAGTCGGGCGTAAAACGAAGTTTGCGAATTTTTTGAGCAAACAAGTAAAAGGTCGGACTTCTTTGCTATTATATTCGTTTTTTTTCGTTCGTTATATACCTATCGTATAATTTTGTAGTAGTCGTTAAAAGAGTCGGGAATATCGTAATAAATAAAATAAAATTGCATACGATCTGCGTAATATAAAAAGGTACGCCTCTTACGTAATATATTGCAAATCGTTGCCAAAAATCGTTGCGAAAACCGCTTAAAATACCGCAGTCGATCAAAGACGTCATGACCCCGAAAAAGGCGGTCATTACTACCGCGACCGCGGTCAAAATAAATCTGTTTTTTACTTTGGCTTGTCCTAAACACCAAAATATAACGCCTAAAAGGGGCCAATATATCAAATAAGATACTATCCACATAGAATATGAACTAAAACCCCAAATAAGTATTTCCATACCGACGAAAAGATATATGGATACTATCCCGTAAACGCCGAAAACGTACCCGAAAAGAGCGCAAAAAAGCGTTACTACTTCCACGTTAGGGATAGCGTTCAACGCCATTTTGCCGGCTTCTAAAAGCCCTGCCGCTACGCCTATCAAGGCGGCGCGTTTTGCGGCGGATAGGGATATTCTTTTAGTCTTTTCGTTTAACATAAAAATAGTTTGAAAATGGCAATAGACTTTTTGTAAATAATAGCCTTTTGCCATTTTCGATTATATTTTAAATATTGATTTTTAAATATCGTTTAATATGATTCGATAGCAAAAGCGATAACGCAACCGTCTTCTATAGTCAAACCGGAAGCGCCGACCGAAGCGGATACTACGGTAACGTCGCCATAAGTTTTACTCGTTACGCCTTCCCAGTCTCCTTGATTTGACTCTACCGACGTATACACGGATATGAACTCGTTATTATTTGCGTTAGGTTTCAAATCGCCGATTTGAGTATAGAATCTACCGTATTGACCGTCGCTATATTCCAAAGAGAGATCTTGGGTATCGTGCAAATAATCGAGCAGCGAGTCCGCTCCTTGGGTTATTTCTACCTTTGACAAGTCGATAGTATACGCGGTATCGCCGACATATAAAGTCATTTCGGAACTTTGTGCAAAGGACTCGACCACAAAACCTATAACGCAACCGTTTTGTATCGTCATAGAAGAAGAGCCGACAGCCGCTTGAGTAAGGGTGTAATTGCCGAACTCTTTACTCGTAACGCCGTCCCAGTCTCCTTGATCGGACTCTACCGACGTGTAGATAGAAATATACTCGTTATTGTTGCCATCGGGCGTTAAAGTACCTATTTGAGAATAATATCTTCCGTATTGACTTTCGCTATATTCCAAAGAGAGATCTTGGGTATCGTGCAAATAATCGAGCAGCGAGTCCGCTCCTTGGGTTATTTCTACCGTTGACAAGTCGATAGTATATGCGGTATCGCCGACGTATAAAGTCATTTCGGAACTTTGCGCAAAGGACTCGACCACAAGACCTATAACGCAACCGTTTTGTATCGTCATAGAAGAAGAGCCGACTGCCGATTGAGTAAGGGTGTAAGTGCCGAACTCTTTACTCGTAACGCCGTCCCAGTCCCCTTGATCGGATTCTACCGACGTGTAGATAGAAATATACTCGCTTGCATTTGCGTCGGGTTCCAAATAACCTATTTTAGTGTAATATCTACCGTAATCGCTTTCCGAATAAACCAAATCGAGTTCTTGACTTTCTTTTAAATAATCAAGTACGCCGTCTAAACCTTTTGAAGCGTCGACATCGTCCAAAGCGACGATAAACGTACTATCCGTTCCCAAATACACGGTCATATACGCGGGTATCTCGAAAGTCTCGATCGCAAAACCGATAACGCAACCGTCTTGGATAGTCATAGACGAAGTGCCGACTGCGGCTTGTATCAAAGTATCGTCGCCGAAAGCACGACCTAAAACGCCTTCCCAGTTTCCTTTGTCCGAGTCTACCGAAGTATATACCGAAATATATTCACCGATAGCGCTATCCGGGGATAAGGAACCGATACGAGTATAATATCTGCCGTAATCGCTCTCCGTATATTCTATCTCAAGGTCTTCGGCGTCCTTTAAATAATCGAGCAGTGAGTCCGCGCCTTGGGTTATCTGGGCGTCGGACAAGTCGATGGTATACGCGATATCGCCGACGTATAAAACCATAGTTCCGTCAACGTCTACGGGTTCGTAACCTTGCAAATGATCGAGTATCAAAGCGATAGTACAATCTTTTTGAATAGTCAAACCGGTAACGCCAACTTTTGCTTCGACCAATTCTTCGTCGTTAAAAGTAAAGGTTTTTGCACTGCTACCGGTCATTTGATTATTTTGAACCGAAGTGTACAAGCGGATAAATTGTCCTTTTTCTCTATCGGGGATCAAAGAGCCGATTTGAGAATAAGTTCTTACACCGTCGTTTTCGGTATAAACCAAGTCAAGTTCTTCTTCGGTTTTCAAATAGTCCAAAACCGATTGCAAACCTTTATCTATCGTCAACGTAGACAAATCGATCGTATAATCTTGGTCGCCGATAACTAAGGTAAAACTGCCTTGTTGATCGTCCGCGGGGGGCTCGGCGTTATAAACCGCTATCTCGACCGCATAAGTCGCGCCTTTTTCTATGCTCATTGAAGAAGAACCGACGCCTGATTGAGTTAATTTTATACCCTTATAGTCGTAGGTAAAGTAGTTTTCCCAAGTGGCAAAATCTTTCTTTACGGTAGTATAAAGACAAACGAAGTCGTTTTTTTCGACGGGCGAAACCGTGCCTATTTTGGTATAAAATCTACCGTATTCGCTAGTGGAATATTCAAGCACGATATTTTGAGTCGACTTTAAATAATCGAGTACGGAGTCAAAGTTCTTGATATCCGTAACCTTAGCAAGGTCGATAGTGTAGGCAGCGTCGCCGATAACGACGGTGATATTGCCTTCGGTGTCGGCGGTGGGCTTGACGCAAGCGACAGCCAAACACGTTGAACAAACGAGCGCGAATACTAACAAGCAAAGCGCTATTTTCTTGATGTTTTTCATAATATGCTCCTTTTTAAAATAATACCAAAGTATTCGCCGAGCAAAAATATGCCTTCCCGCACATACGGAAAGGCAAAACAAAAGTAACAAAAAGGTAAACCCTTCGGTAACTTCTCCTTTGCCCGAGAACGATATCCGAATAAGCTACGGGGCAGGTCTTCCGACTTTGCATAAATGCGTATACGGTAATGGCTGTTGCGACGGATTTGCACCGAGATTCCCACTGTTGATAGCTTGAGGCGAAGCCCCTTCTAAACCGAGTAGCCGTTTATTCGATAGTTACATTTTACTTTTTAGAGTTGTTTATGTCAACCGCTTTCGTCAAAAAACGCGAGAGTGTAAAGATTATTGCGACACGTTGCTTTGCGACACGATCGGCAATTCTCAAAATATTTTTTGATTATTTTAAAATTAATACTTAATTTATGTTATAATAAATCGTATTATCCAAATTAAGCGGTGGAATAATGATAAATACAGTTTACGTTAAAGTGCTAAATACAAACGACGTCGATTTTTTTAAGGTCAAATCATCTTCGATATTAAAGCCCGAAGATATACTTGACGCAGAGCGTTATTTACAAGAAAAAGACAAGCGTTTGCACCTTTTATCCGCCTATCTCAAACGCAAGTACTTAAGCGAGTGGACTACGAAGGACGGCAAACCCTATAAAGACGGCGTTTTCTTTAACCTTTCGCACTCGGAAGAGTTGGTCGTTATCGCTTTCGGTTCGGACGAATTGGGCGTTGACGTAGAAAAGATAAGAGCGGTCGACGAAGATCTTAAAAATTACGTCTGCTCGACAAAAGAAAAAGAAACGTGCAAAACCGATCTCGATTTCTTTTTGATTTGGACGGCAAAAGAAAGCCTTGTAAAAGCAAAGGGGGTCGGATTTGATCGAAGACCCGACGAGATACCCGCTTTGCCGTTAAAAGGCAAAAAAAGTTACGACGACGTAGAGTATTATTCCGACTACACGACGATAGATAATTACGTTATTTCACTCACCCAAAAAGGTGGAAGATTTCAAATAAATTTAAGCAAGGAGACAATTTGATGAGAGAATATTTCCCACTTTCTAAAACCGAAGAAGGTATTTACGTTTCTTGTTTAAAAGAGACCGACGCATACAATCTTACCGATTACGTCAATTTAGGCAAAGATCTCGACGTTGACAAATTTAAAAAAGCGGTAGAAAAAGTATTTGCGTCGCACCCTTATTTATTTACCGTACTTTTCGTTGGTGAAGACGGCAACATATATAAAAAGATACGTCTTAAACAAATAGATATACCTATATTAGACGCGGACGAATTGAAAATAGAGTCCGCCCCTTTCAAAATGTTAGAAAGTCATTTGTTTAGACTTGCGCTTTATCTTGTAAAAGGGGAATATTGGTTCGTATTCGATTTTCATCACATAATCTTTGACGGCACGTCCATACGCTTATTTATAAACGAAGTTTTGGACGCGTATTCGGGCAAAAAAATCAAAGTCGAAGTTTACGGCGCTAACGAGTTTGCTCTCGAAGAAGAAAAAAGGTTGCAAACCGCCGAATATCAACAGGCTAAATCTTATTTTGAAAAAACCATAGCCGATCCCGAGATCGACCCCAATTTGATATTCGATAAAAACGACGGCGAGATAAAATTCAAAACTATAAAAGCCGACTTGAAGATAAAAAACCAAGACGTTAAAAAATTGACCGAAAAATACGGGATAAAAACTTCGTCATTTTTCCTTGCGGGGTTTGCCTACCTTTTATCAAAAATAAATATGGAAGATCGTTCTTTGTTTTTGACTGTAAACAACGGCAGGACCAAAGAACTTGAGGCGAGCATGGGTATGTACGTTAAGACTTTCCCGTTTTATCTCGAACATAAAGACACGGTGGAAGAATACTTAAAGACGGCAAGCAAAGAATTGGAAGAAAGCGTAAGCCATCTTATTTATCCGTTTTCCGACCTTGTAAAAGATCTTGGGGTAAATACCGACGTTACGTTTGCATACCAAGGGGATTATTTTTACTCTTGCGAATCAAACGGCAAAAAACTTACAGTAGAACAACTTGAAAGACGGGACGGAAAAGGCAATTTGAGTATAGAATTGCACCGTTTGAACGGCAAATTTTTCGTTTGGGTGGAATATAGAAGCGATCTATACGAAGAAAGTACCATAACCCACCTTTTGAAAGTCTACGACGTCATATTGAGTGAGTTTTTAAAGAAGAAAAAACTTGCTTCGGTAAACCTTGTAGATAAAGAAGAAAAGGCGCTGTTAAATTCATTCAATACGCCCGATCTATCCTATATAGATTTTTCTAAAACCATACCCGAAGCGTTTAAAGAAAGCGTGAAAAAATATCCCGACAACTACGCCGTAGTATTTAAGGATAAACGATACACGTATAAAGAAGTGGACGAGATCACCGACAATATAGCCTTTTATTTGAGAGAGCAAGGCGTAAAGAAAGGGGATAGGGTATCCATACTTATCAATAAATCCGAATACGTCGTTTTGGCAAGTTTGGGCGTAAGCAAAACGGGCGCCGCATATCAACCGTTAGACCCGACTTATCCCAAAGAAAGGCTGGAATTTATGATAAAAGACGCGGGGTCTAAAGCTTTGATAAAGGATAGAGATTTCGATCTTTTAAACGATTTTAGCGACTCGGTACTCTATACCGACCAAATACCCACGCTTGAAAGTAAGGGGGAATTTGAACTTGACGCGACACCTAACGATCTATTTATACTTTTATACACGTCGGGTTCGACCGGCACGCCTAAAGGGGTAATGTTGAGCCACAGAAACGTGGTTGCGTTTTCCGCCTTCCACGCACGTTACCACCAAGTGGATCAAAACTCAAAAGTCGCGGCGTACGCGTCCTACGGTTTTGACGCGGATATGCACGACCTATATCCTACGTTGACTTCGGGCGGGTGCGTTTACGTTATCCCCAACGAATTGCGTTTGGACTTGATAAAACTCGGGGATTATTTTAACGAAAGCGGGATAACTCACGCTCTTTTGACCACACAAGTAGGCCGTCAATTTGCCGAAATGATAGAGTGTAAAAGTTTAAAATATCTACTTGTCGGCGGAGAAAAATTGGTCCCCGTAGACCCGCCTAAAGGATATTCTTTATATAATCTTTACGGACCTACCGAAGGTACGGTTTATTGCACCGAATATCCCGTGGATAAACTCTACTATAGAGTTCCTATCGGCAAAGCCATACCCACTTATAAAAGTTACGTTTTGGACAAGCAAATGCGTCCTTTACCCGTACTTGCTCAAGGCGAGTTATACATAGCGGGTCCGCAAGTCGCTCTCGGCTATCTAAATAGACCCGAAGAGTCCAAAAAGGCGTTTATCAAAAACCCGTTTGACGACGGGGAATACTCTAACCTTTACAAAACGGGTGATATAGTTAGATTTTTGACGGACGGAACGATAGATTTTATAGGCAGAAAAGACGGTCAAGTCAAGATAAGGGGTTTTAGGGTAGAATTATCCGAAGTCGAAAAAATAATAAGAGAATATCCCAAAGTCAAAGACGCCACCGTCAAAGATTTTACCGACCCGTCGGGCATCAAATATCTTTGCGCTTACGTAGTCGGCGACGAAGAGATAGACGTAAACGACCTAAACGCTTTTATCTCGTCTAAAAAGCCCCCTTATATGGTCCCTGCGTATACCATGCAATTAGACCAAATACCTTTAAACCAAAATCAAAAGGTAAACAAAAGGGCGTTGCCGCAACCTAAACTAAAAGTTCAAGAAATGATCTTGCCGTCAACTCCCGAAGAAGAGTGCGTATTCGACGTATTAAAGGGAGTTTTAGGTAACGACTCGTTCGGAGTAACTACCGATATTTTCGAGGCGGGATTGACGAGCGTGACCGCTATAAAACTTGCGATATTGTTATCCAAAAAATTCGGCAAAGAAGTTGACAATCAAGATCTAAAAGACAAACCCACCGTAAAAGCGCTTGCCGAGTGGTTAAAAGAAAAAGATAGCGTCGCAACGGCATACGAACTTCAAAACGACTATCCTATAACCAAAACTCAAGAAGGTATATTCGTTGAGTGCGCGGCAAAGCCTAACACCACCAATTACAATATACCCATACTCTTTAAGTTGCCGAAAGACACGGACGTACAAAAATTAAAGTCCGCGTTGATAAAAGCGGTAGACGCCCACCCGTATCTAAAAACCACGTTGTTTATGAACTCGGACGGCAATATCCGCGCAAAAAGAGAAAACGTCCAAACGGTAGTCGGAGAATACGTCGTTGCGGAATTGAACGTCGACAATATAGTAAGACCGTTTACCCTTTTGGGATCGCCTTTATATAGAGTTGAAATATATAAGACAAAAACCGAATTATTCCTATTTTTGGACTTCCACCACATAGTATGCGACGGCACGTCCGAAGTAGTTATTTTACAAGATATAGGGAACGCTCTCGAAGGCAAAGAGATAGAACCCGAAGCGTTAAACGGTTTTGACGTCGCTCTAAAAGAAAAAGAAGAGTTAAAGAGCGAAAAGTACGAAAAAGCAAAATCTTTTTACACAAATCTTTTAAAAGATCTAGACGGCGAATACGTGATAAAGAAAGATCTTAAAGTCAAGGAATTTTCTCGTTTAAGATCGGACGATTTTATATTGGATATAGACGCGTCCGCTATCAAAAAGTTCGTTGACGACAACAAATTGACCTTAAACGCATACTTCAATTTTGCGTTTGCGTTTACTTTATCCAAATATCTCTATAAAAACGACAGTTTATACACCACCATTTATAACGGGCGTACTTCGTCAAAACTTGCAAATACGGTATCCATGTTAGTCAAGACCTTGCCCGTATACGTTAAATATACGGACGAAGACAAGGTGCTTGATAAAATTACGCAAATGAAAGATACTTTGATGGATCTGCAAGCCAACGACTTGTATTCGTTTGCCGACGTTGCCGCCGATTTTGACGTTAGCGCGGATATAATGTTTGCTTATCAAGGGGATTCGTTCACCTTTGACAAAATCGGTAATATTAACGTCGAATCCATACTTATCGACTCGGACACCCCTAAAAGCGCCTTATCCATCGACGTATTTTTGGAAAAAGGAAAATACAGAGCGCATTTGGAATTTGACGAGTCGATATACGGGGAAACGGCTTATTCCTTCGTAAGATTATTCGAATCGGTTTTGAGCGAACTTTACGAAAAATCTAAAATAAAAGAATTATCCACTCTGCCCGCGGTCGACTTAAAACTCTACGAAAAGTTTAACGATACCAAAGTGGAATTGCCCGAAGTTTCCTTTAATAAACTGCTCGAAAAACAAGTCCGATCAAACCCCGACAAACTTGCGGTAATAGGAAAAGGCGGTAGATACACATACGCCGAGTTTAACGCAAGATGCAACAAACTTGCCCGTTCACTTGTCAAAAACGGCGTTAAAATAGGGGATATGGTCATAATGATGATGCCGAGAATTGCCGACGCATACGTGGTAAGACAAGGTATAATCAAGTCGGGCGGAGCGTTCGTTCCCGTAGACCCAAAATATCCCGACGACAGAATAGAGTATATAGCAAAAGACTCAAAAGCCAAAATTTTGGTAACTACCAAAGATTTAGCAAAAGAAAAACAAGCGTTGATAAAAACCGCAAATCTTAAAGTCGTAGTCGTTGAAGACGCTTTAACCGAAAAAGACGGATCCGATCTTAACTTGGATATACCGCAAAACTCTCTTTGTTACGTCATATACACGTCGGGGTCGACGGGTAGACCAAAGGGCGTTATGGTATCTCATAGAAACCTTGTCAACTACTGTCTTGACGGCACTAACGTAGGGACGGAATTGTACCGTAGTATTAAAGAAGGGGCTATAGGTTGCGCGTTTGCGTCCTTTGCTTTCGACGCGTCTTTACAAGAAGAATGTATACCTTTGTCGCACGGTTACACGGTAGTTATCGCCACCGAAGAAGAAATCGAAAACCCCTTGGCGCTTGCCGAAACTTTGACAAAAGAAAAGGTCAACATAATGTTTATGACCCCGTCTTTCGTGTCTAACTTTATAGATTCGGAAGCGTTCGTCAATGCGTTAAAGAACTTTAAGACCTTGGATATGGGCGCCGAAGCAGTACCGTGGGAATTGTGCAATAAGTTAAAAGAAAAGGGAATAACCGCCAACATTTACAACGGATACGGACCTACCGAAACGACTATAACTTGTACTTATCACAAGGTTGTGGATAAATACGTTACGATAGGCAAACCGCTTGCGAATACCAAAGTTTATATTCTCGATAAAGACGGTCATATCTTGCCAATCGGCGCCATAGGCGATCTTACCCTTGCGGGAGAGTGCGTAACTATGGGGTATCTCGGTATGGACGACAAGACCAAAGAAAAGTTCATAACGATAAACGGTGAAAGAGCATACCGCAGCGGAGACCTTGCAAGATACAACGGGGACGGCGACGTGGAATTTTTCGGCAGACTTGACAACCAAGTTAAGTTGCGTGGTTTAAGAGTGGAATTGGACGAGATAGAAAAAGTGCTCGAGTCCTACCCGAATATATCGAGAAGTATAATAGTCGTCAAAACCAACAAGACGGACGGCGACTATTTGTGCGCATACTTTACTTCCCCTTACGAAATAGATAAAGAAGATCTTGTAAAACATATGAGCAAGTCTTTGACCCCTTATATGATACCCAAGATAATAATGCAACTTGACAAAATGCCCCTTACCGCAAGCGGAAAGATAGATAAAAAGGCTTTGCCCGAACCCGCCGTAAACCTTCAAAACGTCAAGGATAAAAAAATGGCTACTACCGAACTCGGAAAGAAACTATCCGCGATCTTCGCAAAGGCGTTGGGAATAGACGAAGTCGGTATAGACGACGACTTTTTCGATTTGGGCGGAACTTCTTTGTCGGCTTCTAAAATAGCGATGCTTGCGCTACAAGATAATTTGCCTATCGCCTACAAAGACGTATTTGAATACTCTACCGTTAAAGAACTTGAAAAACACGTAAAGAGTATAGGAAAAACGGATACCGAACGAGAAGAAGAGCAAGTCGAGTTAAGATCTTTGGACTATAACGCCGTTAAATACGTTGACGAGATCAAGTCTACTCGTCCTTTGGGTAAGGTAATGTTGACCGGCGTTACGGGATTTTTGGGAATACACGTTTTAAAAGAATTGTTAAACCAAAAAATAGAGACCGTCGCATTGGCTCGTTCCTCTCGACTTGACGCAAAGACGAGATTAAAAGGCTTGTTGACATATTATTTCGATTCCCCGCTTGACGAAGAACTTGAAAAGTACGTTACGATTATTAACTCGGATATTACCGACGAAGATCTTAAAGATAAACTTAAAGGGATAGAGTTTGACACCATAATAAATTGCGCCGCTTTGGTAAAACATTTTGCGGTCGACGACAGCATAGAGAGAGTAAACGTAGGCGGAGTCAAAAACCTTATCAAGATAGCGAAAGAAAGAAACGTAAGGTTGGTTCAAATTTCCACATTGTCGGTCGCGGGCGAAAATATAGACGGCAAGTTCGAGCCGTCGTTTAGAATGAAAGAGACCGACCTTGACTTCGGTCAAGACATTTCAAATAAATACGTACACTCTAAATTCAACGCCGAAAAAGCGATTTTGGAAGGGGTGGACGAAGGACTTGACGGCAAGATAATAAGAGTCGGTAACCTTATGAGTAGAGCAAGCGACGGCGAATTCCAAGCCAACTCGATAACCAACGGTTTTATGAGAGACCTTAAAGGTTACGCAACGCTACACAAATTCCCCGTCAACTCGATGGACGCTACGGTCGACTTCTCGCCGATAGACGAAGTCGCAAAGGTGGTTTTGTTGCTATCTACCACCGATAAAAAGTTTACCGTATTCCACGCGGCAAATTCGCACGCGGTACAAATGGGGGACATCGTGGACGTAATGAACGATTTGGGATTCGATATACAAGTCGTATCCGATCAAGAGTTCTTTGACGCCATGCGCGAAATGATGGCGGACGAAAGCAAAAATATGATGATCTCGTCCCTTATCAACTACGCTTCGAGCGACGCACACACCTATTCGTTTATCTTAACGGATAACGAATTTACCAACAAAGCGCTTTATCACTTGGGATATAAATGGCCGCTTACCGACTACGCATATCTAAAAAGAGCGATAATCTCTTTGCAAGAATTGGACTTCTTTACAAGGAACGATCAATAATGGAAAGAAACTCTAAATTGATTGACAAAAAATTCTATCAATATCTATTGCCGTCGATAATGATGATATTCGCCATGCAATTCGGCTCGCTTTTCGACGGAGTGTTGATAGGCAATATGATAGGCTCGGACGCTTTGAGCGCAACGTCTTTGGTAATGCCCGTTTTGTTTATTATACAAATACCGGGGTTTGCCTTGGGAACGGGCGGATCTATCGTCGTCGCCAATTTGCTCGGCAAACGAGACGTAGACAAAGCAAACAAGATATTTTCCGCTTGTTTGATCATAGGGACTTTATTATCCGCCGTCTTTTCCGTCCTTGCGCCCCTAGTGTCCAAGCCGTTAGCAAAATTATTTGCCGAAAGTTTGTTTGACTATTCTTACAAATACATTTTCGTTTATATGGTTACCGATCCCGTAATGATGCTTGCATTGATGCTCGCTTCGTTTATCGCCACCGACAACAACCCCAAACTATCCGCCGCGTTCTATATTATAGCAAACGCCGTAAAGATAGTTACCGAAGTGTTGTTTATAAAGGTATGCGGTATGGGTATCTACGGGGCGGCGCTATCTTCCCCCGTCGGTTATGCTATCGGGTTGGTTACGTTGGTATTTTATATAAAATCGAAAAAACGCATACTCGATTTTACTTGGAAGTTAAAAGGTATTGCCAAAGAGTTAAAAGCCACTGTTAAAGCGGCATTGCCTACCGCGCTTACCTTACTTTTGACCGCGGTGCAAACGCTTATAATAAACGTGGTTTTAAGCCGTATGATAACCCAAGATCTCGACTTGGTGATATTTGGACTCGTCAGCAATTTGGTATTTGTTTTCGACTTATTCTCGGGCGGTATTATAGGACTTATACCCAACGTTTGCGGTGTTTTATACGGCGAAAAGGACTTTTATTCGTTAAGATCCATAGTCAAAAAAATATACTTTATAAATATTGCGGTCAGCGTATTGATAACGATAGTGATAATGGCTTGGCCAAAAGGCTATACGGCGTTATTCGGCTTTAACCAAGAAGAAGGGTTTAAACAAGTCGCGTATATTTTGAGAATATATCTTTTGTCGGCAATACCGCTTGAAATAAACAAATTTTCTACAAGTTACTATCCGTCGGTCGAAAAGAATATGCCGTCTTTGGTTACCGTGCTTTTAAGAGAAGCGGGCTTGATAATACCTTTGACGTTGATATTGATGAAGACCAACGGGCTATTCGGATATTCTTTGGCAAGGGTGATAACCGAAGTCGCGACGATAGTTATAACTTACGGCGTTATCTTGATATACAACGCCAAAACGAAAAAATATCACGGCATATTTATGTTTGAAAAAACCGACCTTAAATCTTTGGATATAAGCGTGGAAAACAAACCCGAAAACGCGGCTTACGCTTCAAAAGAAGTAACCGATTTTGCTCTTGCAAACGGACTTGACGACCGTAACGCGCAAATAATCGGGCTTGCAACCGAAGAAATGATCTCAAATATAATAACTTACGGCTATAAAAAGCAAAAGCCCAACTACGTAGACGTAAACGTTAAAATCGGCGAAGACGTAATATTGCGTATAAGAGACGACGGCGCACCTTTCGACCCGACTAAATACGAATACGAAAACGACGACGCTTATCTTACGGGCGGAATAGCCTTGATAAACGGTTTAGCAGACGAGATGAGTTATATGAGAGTATTAAACTTAAACAATACTATAATAAAATTAAATTTAGGAGAAGTAAAAAATGGAAGTAAAAATTGAGCATAAAGACGCATACGTAGTTTCCGTTACGGGTAGATTGGATACCGTTACCAGTCAAGAACTTGACTTGGCTATCAAAAACGAACCGATAACCGAAAACTTGGTAATATTCGATTTTACAAACGTCGAATATATTTCTTCGGCGGGTCTTAGAGTTTTGCTCGCGTTAAAGAGAGACTTGGATCAACAAGGCAAGAGTTTAGAAATACACAATATAAACGCCGTAGTTAGAGAGATATTCGGGGTAACCGGATTTATTAACGCGTTAACGATAAAATAAAGGTAAAAATGAAATTAAATATACGTGCCAAAATTATTTTGATAGGCGCGGGGCTATCCTTTTTGTTGATGCTCGTCGCCTTGATTTTTAGTTTTTCGGTGTACAGAACCAAAGCAAAAGAAACTTTGTCCGAATCGGTCGACAACTGTATAAACCAACTCGATCTATATTTTAAAGACGAAGATTCGCTCGACCAACTTAATAACCTTTCGGACGCAGTTATGACCCCATATCGTAACGACCCCGACGAACCCGAATTTAAAGACGTAGACGAAAAATATCTTTATTACAATAAAAAATACGGCTTTTACAAAAATAGCAATCAAGGTATGTTGGGTTTAGCGTTACCGACTTTGCAATTAAGAAGTTCGTATTACGAATTTTCGAGTATTTTAGCGTCGTCTATCTCGGCACTTGGCTCGCAAAACTCGTTTTTTGCATATCGCGACGACGAAAGATCGCGTTTAGTATACGTCATTGATTCCATATATTATTTGGACGACAAATACGACGAAAACTCTCGCTTCCCGGGGGCTTATTATACGTTATCGCTAGGCGACGGAGAACTTGACGATATAGGCAATTATCAAAGCGTATCGCTTTCGGGACGTACTTACCGCTATTTGGATATAATAAGAAAAACGCCTACCGAAGAAGGCGTTTATTCGGAATATTTAGGTAGTATTTTCGTTGAGTTCGACGAGCATGCGTTCGATAAATCATTAAACGACTTTTTGTTGACCGAATTTATCGCGTTTGTACTTGCTACCGTATTTTTGATAATCGCATACGCGATTTTAGTACATTTTGCATTGGTAAAAAATATAAAAAGACTTGACGATACCGCTCGTAATTTTACCGAAAAAGTGTTGTCGGGAGACTCTTTAAACGTGTTGGATCCAAACGTAAAAACCAAAGACGAATTAGGCAAATTATCAAGATCTTTCGTAACGTTAGAAGAAGAAATAATCAATTATACGGACAAAATAGCCACCGACGCGAGAGAAAAGGAAAAGATGAACGCCGAGTTATCTATAGCCACTCAAATACAACTCGAAGAGTTGCCCGAGCGAGCGTTTTTAGATAAAAACGTCAAGATAAACGCAAGTATAACTTCGGCAAAAGAAGTCGGCGGAGATTTTTACGATTATTTTTACGTAGACCAAAACCGTGTCACAACGGTAATTGCCGACGTTTCGGGCAAAGGCATACCCGCGGCGCTGTTTATGATGAAAGCCAAAGGGTTGTTAAAAAATAAGATCATAGCCGTTGAAAATCTATCGCAAGCGTTATTCGAAGTTAATAACGAACTTATCGAAAACAACAAAGCGGGACTTTTCGTTACCGCCTTCGTCGCCGTAATAAACGTTAAAACGGGGGAAATGGACTGCATAAGCGCGGGACACGAAAAACCCTATTTGATAGAAAACGGCAAGGTGGAAAAACTTAATATCAACTCTAACTTCGTACTCGGCGGATTTAAAAACTTTAAGTACACCGCCGAAAAGGTAAAACTCGGCAAAAGAAAACTCTTTGCATTTACCGACGGTCTTAATGAATCTATAAACGCGGAAAATCAAGAATACGGCTATGAAAGAGTTGAAGCGTCTTTATCGGCAACCGACGATCTTACGTTAGAAGACGCTCTTGTAAAAGTCAAAAACGATCTTAAAGATTTCGTAGGACAAGAAGAGCCTTTTGACGACGTAACTTTGATAATGGTCGAACTAAACGACGGTTTCGAGTTTTCGGTAAAAGAACCGAATTACGACGCGATAGAAAAGATCACCGATAATTTTAACGAGTATTTTTCGACGATACAAAACGCCGATCTATCTCGAGTAGACGTAATTTTGGACGAAATGATAAACAATTACGTTTCGTACGAAAACAAAAAAGACTTCGTGCTTACGGTAAAGGCAAATTTAGTCCAAAACAGCCTAAAATTACAGTTTATCACAAACGGTAAGGAGTTTGACCCGTTAAGCCAAGAAGACAAGGTATTTGACGGATTATCGGCGGGTACGTCGCTCGGCGGGTACGGAATAACCATAACTAAAAGTTTAGCCGACGAAATGACTTACAAAAGAATAGGCGATAAAAACTATTTGACGATCATCAAGAAAGTTGAGATAAAAGGTTGATACATTTTATAAAGGCAGTCGTAAGACTGTCCCAAAGCGATATAAATTCCTAAAGGAATTTGCGATATATCCTTGCGGATACGATATGCCCGTGGCACGATATGTCCCTTTGGGACGTTATGGAATTTATATCATATCGCATACGAGCAAAGCGAGTATATATCGTGTTGAACAAAGTGAAACATATCGCGTTGCGAAGCAACATATCGCATTAAAGTACCGTAAGGATATAGATCCTTCGACTTCGCTCAGGATGACCTTTCATTTTTCGTATACTTAATATTGTATTAAAGCCATCCGCTTTAAAAACCCGTCAAAAATCCAAGAAGATTTTTGACGGAGACGAATAAGTTCTCTAAAAAACGCCGTCTTTACGCTTGCGTTAAGACAAGTCTTAAGAGATACTTATGAGTCATCGTCGAAGACGTAGTCCACGACCAAAGGGCGTGTCCAAACGAGCGAAGCGGGGTTGCACCCTTTCGACCGTTTACGGTCGAGAGAAAGGGGGTTTGATTTTGCACGAAGAGATGATTTTAATCATCACGGCTGCAAAATGGGGGTTTTTAAATAATTTTTACCAAAGCGATATAAATTCCTAAAGGAATTTGCGATATATCCTTGCGGATACGATATGCCCGTGGCACGATATGTCCCTTTCGGGACGCTTTGGAATTTATATCATATCGCATACGAGCAAAGCGAGTATATATCGTGTTGAACGAAGTGAAACATATCGTGTTGAACGAAGTGAAACATATCGTGTTGAACGAAGTGAAACATATCGTGTTGCAAAGCAACATATCGCATTAAAGCCATCCGCGTTAAAAACCCGTCAAAAATCCGATAGATTTTTGACGGAGACGAATAAGTTCTCTAAAAAACGCAGTCTTTACGCTTGCGTTAAGACAAGTCTTAAGAGATACTTATGAGTCATCGCAAATGTTAAGCCTTGGTAAATTTTTACAATATTTGATATTTAAATAAAAACACTCACCCCTTTGCGTTCTTGACGATGTTTTTGTAAAAAAGTATAATTATTTTAGCATATAAAATATAAGGAGCCGAACGATGAAAAAAGTAGAGAATCCCGAACAAAACGACGTTTTGGTCGAAACACCCGAAGCAAACGGCGAAGAAATCGTCGCTAACGAACAAGCCGAAGAAGTAGAAGCCGAAGAAAAGGTTTTGACTTTAGAAGATTATTTAGAAAACGGCGATTACGAAAACGCTCTTCCGATCTTGCTTGAAAACGCACGGAACGGGGACGTCGACGCCGAGTATTTACTCGGTGAGTGCTACGAAGAAGGCAAAGGCGTTGAATTGGACTACAAGCAAGCGTTCGACTGGTATACCAAAGCCATATATCAAGGGGATACGAGAGGATTTATAAAAGTCGCATATTTCCATCGCGAAGGTTTGGGCGTTGATAAAAATTTGGAATTATCCGCCGAAATGTTTATGAGAGCCGCAGAAGCGGGCAACGCAAAAGCGCAATACGAACTCGGTTTATGTTACTTTAACGGCGTAGGAGTTTTGATAGACCACGAAAAAGCGGTAAAATGGTTTGCCGCGGCAGCCGACCAAGAGTTGGCGGAAGCGCAATATATTTTAGGATTATGTTTTTACCGTGGCACCGGTATAACCAAAAGTTTGCGTAGAGCAGTAATGTGGATAAAATCGGCGGCGGATAAAAATTATCCCCCAGCGCTTTATAAAATGGGCGAAATGCATTATTACGGCGACGGCGTTCCAAGAGATCTTATCAAAACGGTAAAATATTGGGTAAGCGCCGCGGATAACGGAAGCATAGACGCTCAATATCGTTTAGCAACTTATTATTATACCGAACTTATTCGTCCCGACTTTGTAAAAGCGGCAAAATGGTTTTTAATGGCAGCCGAAAACGGACACGCAAAATCTCAAGCGCAAATTGCCGAAATGTACTACGAAGGTAAAGGCGTTGAAGAGAACAAAGAAGAGGCAGTCAAATGGTTAAAGAAAGCCGCAAAACAAAGCCATGCGAGAGCGCAATACAATTTGGGATCTTGCTATTTTTACGGACAAGGCGTAGAGCAAGATTATGCAAAAGCGGTAGAGTGGTATAAAAAGGCGGCAAGACAAGGAGATACGGACGCACAATTCAATTTGGCGTATTGCTACGAAAACGGATTTGGCGAAGAACGTAACTATAAAAGAGCCTTGGATCTCTACAAAAAAGCGGCGACCGAAGGAGATACGGATTCTAAATATAATATAGGTAACTTGTATTACGAAGGTTTAGGCGTCGAGCAAAACTTTGAAGAAGCGTTCAAGTGGTTCTCGGCAGCCGCAAAGGAAGGCGACTCTTCCGCTCAATGGAGAGTCGGCGAGTGCTATTTTAAAGGCGAAGGCGTAGAGCAAAGTTACAAAACGTCTTTAAAGTGGTATAAATTAGCGGCGCATGGCGGGGACGAAGACGCAAAAGCAAGGATCGAAGAACTTAAAAAATTGGGTTATAGATAAGATCCGAGCGTATAATTTAATTTCTTTAATACGATATCAAAATATTATACTCATTTTTTGGGCAAAATTGCTTGACTATAAAATCAAATGAGTTTATAATCATTTTGATATATCTGGGTGTGGCGCAGTTTGGTAGCGTGCTTGAATGGGGTTCAAGAGGTCGGAGGTTCAAATCCTCTCACCCAGACCAAAAAAATTCCTCGACATATTAATAGTCGAGGAATTTTTTATCCAAACCGAAGCGAAACAAGGAACGTCATGTTGAGCGTAGGTATAACCGAAGTCGAAACATCTCATATCATCAAAGGCTATAAGCCTTTGTATATCATCTCACCCAAACCAAAAAACCTCGTCGGAAGACGAGGTTTTTTCAGTTATATTCGCCTACGGCGAGTTTTATCGGGCTTCATCCGGTTATATTCGGCTTTCGCCGAGTTATATTGCGCTACGTGCGTATGAAAAACGACTACCTTCTTTGATAGCCGTTTTATTATATATTCTTTAATAATTGTAATAGCGCTTTTTTATTTTCTGGGGAAAGAGATTTTACCTTTCTTAATAGTTCGTCGTCTTTTTCTTCTTCTTTAAAAAAATCCGATAGCGTTATTCCAAATGCTCCGCATATTGCACGAAGGGTGGATATTTTAGGCTCGGTGTTTCTTAAATATAAATTGTTAAGCGTCGATTGCGTCAAACCGCTCTCCAAAGCAAGATAATTTATTGACCAACCCTTTTCTTTTCTTAATTTGTCTATTTTTTCTAATATTTCCATTTGTTAATTTTATCCCTTTTGTTTTCATTTTATAACTAAATTGAGTTAGCATACTAACCCAAAACTATTGACAAATAAACTCAAAAGAGTTAAAATAATAAAAAAAAGGAAGTATAGATATGGGATACGTTGAAGAAAACGTTATACAAAAAAACGAACATATAATACAAATAGTCGAATTACATCCTATAAGATTGATCTTTGCGTGGATATGGGGTGTTTTAGGTTTTTGGCTATTACTTATTCCTACGATTAAAGCGATAAAAGAGACTATTAACTATAAGTATACGGAATACGTAATAACCGATAAAAAAACAATTGAAAAATATGGTTTTGTAAAGGTTCATTGCGACGAAATGAACTTAAATAAAATTGAAAACATTACGATAAACGCTTCTTTCTGGGGACGAATATTCGGCTACGGAAACGTTTGTATTCAAGGAACGAATAGAAACAATATAAACTATATTTGCGTTAAAGATCCCGAAAGCGTTAGAAAAACAATAAATAACTTAAGAGAAAAAGAAACGGATTAGTTTTAAACTATTTTTAAGAGGAGTATGCCGAAAAAGAGTTTTTACCGAGAATACTATTTCATTTTTTAATTACGGCAAACCGTGCCGTAATTTTTTTTACCGAAACCATTCGAGTTTCAAGATACTTAAAACAAGATACTTAAAAATCGATTTTTTGTATAATATACTATTTTATATTTTATTACGTTTAAATAATGTGCTAAAATGATATAGTAGAAGTTCTTAAAGAACAGTTTTAGTTATTCTTTTAAAGGAGTCAAAAATGGGTAAATTTTTCGGATTAGATCAAAAGTTCGGATTTGGGTGTATGCGTCTACCTATGATAGGCGACGACGTGGATATTGAGCAAACAAAACAAATGGTAGATTATTTTTTGGATAACGGTTTTAATTATATTGACACGGCGCACGGTTATATTAGCGGTAAAAGCGAATTGGCAATAAAAGAGTGCCTAACTTCTCGCTACCCGCGTGAAAAATACATACTTGCCGACAAATTGACCGCACCTTATTTTAATTCCCAAGCGGACATAAGACCCTTCTTTGATAGCCAACTTAATGCGTGCGGTGTGGAATATTTTGATTTTTATCTTATGCACGCCCAAAATAAAGAAGTGTTCAAAAAATTTGTGTCTTGCAAAGCCTACGAAACTGCGTTCGAGTTGAAAAAAGAAGGCAAGATAAAACACGTCGGTTTGTCTTTCCACGACACTGCGGACACGTTGGACGAGATACTTAACACCTATCCCCAAGTTGAATTCGTGCAGATCCAATTTAATTACCTTGACTATCAAGACGTAGCGGTACAAAGCAAAGCGTGTTACGACGTGGCGGTAAAGCACGGCAAACCGGTTATCGTTATGGAACCCATAAAGGGCGGTAGCCTTATCCACCTTATAGACGAAGCAAAGCAAGTCGTGGACGACTTGGGAATATCACCCCAAAATTTGGCTTTGCGTTTTGCCGCAAACCCCGACAATATGATGATGGTGCTATCGGGTATGAGTTCGATAGAGCAAATGAAAGATAACCTTTCGTTTATGAAAAACGCTCTTCCGTTGACCGAAGAAGAATTTAACGCTACTCGTAAGATAGCCGAGATAATCAACGGCAAAAGTCTTATCGCGTGTACGGCTTGCCGTTATTGCGTCGACGGTTGCCCCAAAAAAATATCCATACCCGATCTATTTGCTTGCTTAAATTCTAAAAAGCATTTTAACAACTGGAACGCCGACTATTATTATACTAACGTCTACACGGTAAAAAACGGAAAAGCAAGCGACTGTATAAAGTGCGGTAAGTGCGAAAAAATTTGTCCGCAACGTTTACCCATAAGGATGCTTTTGGTTGACGTAGCCAACGAATTTGAAGATTAATGAAAGATTTAGACCTTGCAAAAAGTCTTTTAAGGGACGGCAATACTTGCGTTTTAGTTAAAGGGGAAGATAAAATAATATCCAAACAGTCGGGTATTAGACCTATGCTCGATATTTTAATATCCGAAAGGGACGTAAAAGGCTATGCGCTTGCCGACAAGATCGTAGGCAAAGCGGTAGCCTATTTGGCGATTTTGGCAAAAGTAAGCGTCGTATATGCCGAAGTTTTAAGCGTGCAAGGCAAAAATACTTTGGAAAAATACGGTATTAAATACGAGTATTCGACTTTGACCGAAATAATAATAAATCGCAAAGGGGACGGACAATGCCCTATGGAAGAGACGGTTTCCGCCGTTGACGACCCATCGGTCGCGTTTAACAAACTAAAAGACAAGGTATATCCAATATTTTAAAATGAAAAAAGCGATATTTTACTACTCGAGAATAGGCGCGCATTTTAACAAATTCGGCGAGTCGGAGTTAGATAAAGGAGAAACGAAAATAATTGCCGAGTTTTTAAGCGAAAAACTATCCTTGCCCGTATTTGAAATAAAACGCGATCCCGAGTACCAAACGTCGCTCGATTATATTTTGGAAGCCAAAGCCGATAAAAAAGCCGACGGCGTAACTTTAAAACCGCACGAAAATATTGCCGATTACGACTTTATTTATTTGATATACAACCAAGACGAGTTACTATACCAAGTTATAAAACAAGCGTTACGGGAAAGCGATATATCTAAAGTTACTATAATGCCGATAGCGACCTATTACAACGGTTCGGCAAATCCTAATTTAGTAAACGACAGTTTATCGAGCGATTTTCCTAACGGTAATTTTTTATCGAGTTACGTAGTCGAAAATTCAAAAGATTTTATAAATCATTATTCTTCATTTTGCGATATAGAAGAATTGCGTGAAAAAAGTCCGAAGACAAAAAGCGGGTTAATTTTTTGCCCGCGAGTTCTTATTATGGACAAAGACGAAAACGACAAGCGATTTTTCTTTGACAAACACTATCCCGCAACGTTTATCACCGACCTTGAAAACGGTATCGGTAAAGATACTTTAGAAAATCATTTTACCTATTTTATCCCGCGTAAAACCTTATTTTTTATAAATCAAATTGGTAACGATACCGATTTTTCCGTTCTTCACGACCTTATCCCCTCTCTTAGCGTTTGCAATAATTTTGATATGCTCTTGCTTAAATATAGAGAAGACGGTTTTGAAAGGGCGTTAAACGACTTATTAACGGCGAAAAAGGGAAACTTAACAAGATCCGTCGGCATAAAAGATATACCTTTGGAAAAATTAAAAACCATAGACCTTAAAGATATAGATTTTGTTGCTTGCGATCTTAATTTGAAAAACTTAAATAGAGAATACGTAAATTATTTAAAAGACAATAATATATTATGTTTGGGATATTGGGATTTTGACGACTACGCCGAAAATAAGCCACTAAACAAAATCGCCCAAACGCACGGTATAAGCCTTTATACGTTATTAAATTTATATTCGATTTCAATAGGCGTAATACCCGTAAATAGGGATTACCGTGGCGGAAAACTCGACTTTTACAAATACGAATTGACCCAATTTGATATATCACAAATAGAAAACGCGGCAAAAGAAGAATAACTAAAAAGATTTTGAGCAATAATCAAGTAGGAGATATTGCTATGAAATTTGAAGTTGATAAAGAAACTTGTATTGCTTGCGGACTTTGTGCGTCGATAGCGCCGAGCGTTTTTGTATTGACCGACGACGGATACGCACAAGCGATAAACGGCGCCGACCCCGACGATCTTGGGGTAGAAGCGATGGAAAACTGTCCCGTGGACGCAATAAGCGAAGATTAAATAATAGGAAGGTTTAAAAACTTCGTTATATAATATTGATAAAGATCCTTATAATAAATACCCGACAAAACGCTTGCGTTTTGGAGGAGACGAATAAGGTCTCTAAAAAACGCAGTCCAAACACTTTGTGTTGGGACAAGTCAAAAGAGATACTTATGAGTCGTTGAGCGTAGTCGAAACATCTTTTTTATAGTCGAAGACGTAGTCCACGACTAAAAGTCGTGTCAAAACGAGCAAAGCGGGATTACACCCTTGTCGCAAAGCGACGGGAAAGGGGGCTTGATTGCCACCAAAGGACGACAAATGGCGTCCGACGTGGGAATGGGGGTTTTAAAAAAAAATGATTATGGTTTATTATTTTTGTTTAGATTTTACAGTCCTTGTAAGATAAATTTGGTTTATTACAATAACAAAAGTCTAAAAACCCCCTCT
>Ga0256405_10005165_pt1 | contig 23118 bp, 24 predicted proteins | sample RumenRJG_02DNA_FD_189096 | JGI IMG/M metagenome (GOLD analysis project Ga0256405, IMG submission 189096) | Bovine rumen microbial communities from Lethbridge, Alberta, Canada - RJG_02 | ecosystem: Host-associated > Mammals > Digestive system > Stomach > Rumen | place: Canada: Alberta... | reverse complement strand
TCACGCTGCTCGACATCATGCTGCCGGGCATCGACGGCTTTGAGGTCTGCCGCCGCGTGCGCGCGGCCTACCCGCACATCGGCATCATCATGCTCACCGCCCGCTCGCAGGAGATGGACAAGGTCACGGGCCTGATGACCGGCGCGGACGACTATGTCACCAAGCCCTTTTCGCCCGCCGAGCTGACCGCGCGCGTGGACGCGCTGCTGCGCCGCGCGGGCGATGCGCCGCTCGTCAGCGCTGCGGTCGGAGAGATCTCCCAGCCGCCGTTTCTGCTGAACATGACCGACCGCGTGGTGGAGAAAAACGGCAAGCGTCTCAAGCTCACGCAGCTCGAATATCAGATCATGAAGATCTTCATGGAGAACCCCGGCAAGGCGCTCACCCGCGAGGAGATCCTCGACACGGTCTGGGGCCGCGGCTACTTCGGCGAGGTGAAGATCGTGGACGTCAACATCCGCCGCCTGCGGCTGAAGATCGAGGACGACGCGCAGGAGCCGCGCTACATCGCCACCGTCTGGGGCACGGGCTACAAGTGGAGCACGGACTGAGCAGGCAGAAAAGATTTGAAGCAGAAAGGAAGTGACCGCCATGTCCGCAAAGCGCGGCTTGCGCATCCGCGGCCTGCGCCAGCGCTGGCTCGTGAATGCCGTGCTGCCCATCGTTCTGGTGGTCATCGCCATCGTCACGGTCTACACCCTCGGCGTGCGCCGGACCTACTACAGCGCCATGCGCTCGGGCCTTGAGACCCGCGCCCGCGTCGCCGCCGACAATTTTTCGAGCTACGGCCTCAAAAGCTACAGCGAGTATTTCCGCTACGCCTCCATCACGGCGGAGACCTTTGAGGAAAAGGACCGGCTTGAGCTTCAGTTCATCAACGTCAACGGTCGCGTGCAGGTGTCGAGCTACGGCCTGACCGCCGGCACGCAGCCGGGAACGAGCGATGTGACCGAGGCCGTCGCCACCGGAAAGCCGGCGAGCTTTGAGGGCCTTGACCCGCAGACGGGGGAGAGGATCCTCTCCGTCTCCGCACCGCTCCGGTTCAACGGCCGTGTGATCGGCGTGCTGCGCTACGTCACCGCGCTGCACGAGGCGGACCGCAGCGTGCTCGTCAGCATGGCGGTCGCCATCGGCGTTGCGCTGCTGTGCGTGGGCCTTGCCATCTTCTCCAACGCCATCTTCATCAACAACGTCGTCGAGCCGGTCGCCGTCGTGTCCGACGCCGCGCGGCGCATCTCCGCCGGCAGCTACGGCATCCTGATCGACAACCACTACCGCGACGAGCTCGGCGAGCTGGTGGACAACATCAACGATATGTCGCTCAAGATCTCGCAGTCCGAGAAGATCCAGCAGGAGTTCGTCTCTTCCGTCTCGCATGAGCTGCGCACGCCGCTCACCGCCATCAACGGCTGGGCGGAAACGCTCGCCGCCGATCCCGGCGCGAATCCGGAGCAGACGCAGCGCGGCCTCAACATCATCGTCAAGGAGTCCCGCCGTCTGACCACCATGGTCGAGGAGCTGCTGGACTTCACCCGGATGCAGGACGGGCGCTTCACACTGCGCGTGGAGGAGACCGACCTGCTCGCCGAGCTGGAGGACGCCATCTTCACCTACCGCGAGATCTTCAGCCGGGAGGGCATCGAGCTGCGCTACGAGTGCGCGGACGACCTGCCTCCCATCATCGCCGACGGCGAGCGCATGAAGCAGGTCTTCTGCAACGTGCTCGACAACGCCGCCAAGCACGGCGGCAGCGGCAAGCGCATTGACGTGTCCGTGGCGGCCGAGAACGGCAGCATGGTCATCCGTGTGCGCGACTTCGGCCCCGGCATCCCGGTCGAGGAGCTGCCCTACGTCAAGCAGAAATTCTACAAGGGCTCGTCCAAGGCGCGCGGCAGCGGCATCGGCCTCGCCGTGTGCGACGAGATCATGCGTCTGCACAACGGCACGTTCGACATTGCCAACGCCTCGGGCGGCGGCGCGGTCGTGACCATGACGCTTCCTATGGAAAATAAATTTTAGAACAGCTGTTGCAATTTTTCGAAAAGTATGATACCATCATTGCAAGGAGAAACCTACATGGCAGAGCAAAACCAGACAAAACCCAAATTCCGCACCTCCATCGGCGGTCAGGCGCTCATTGAGGGCATCCTCATGCGCGGACCGGAAAAGCAGGCCATCGTCGTCCGCTCCAAGGAGGGGCTGGTCGAGAAGGTCGAGGAGCTGAAGCTCATCCGCGACCGCTATCCCATTCTCGGCCTGCCCGTGCTCCGCGGCGCTGTGACCTTTGTGGACTCCATGGTCCGCGGCGTGAAGGCGCTGATGTACTCGGCGGACTTCTTCCCCGAGGAGGAGGGCGAGCCGTCGAAGCTCGATCTGTGGCTGGAGAAGAAGCTCGGCAGCGAAAAGCTGCAAAAGCTCGTTGTGGCGCTGGCGGTCGTGCTGTCGCTGGGCCTGACCATCGGCCTTTTTATGATCCTGCCGACCTTCCTCGCGGGCCTGCTCGGGCGCTTCATCCCGAACGTGGTCATACACAACCTGGTCGAGTCCGTCATCAAGCTGCTGATCTTCTTCGGCTACCTGCTCCTGTGCTCGAAGCAGAAGGACATTCAGCGCGTGTTCCAGTACCACGGCGCAGAGCATAAGACCATCTTTTGCTACGAGGCGGGCCTGCCGCTGACGGTGGAGAACTGCCGCATCCAGCCGCGCCACCATCCGCGCTGCGGCACGAGCTTTCTGTTCGTGGTGGTCGTGGTGTCCATCCTCGTTTCGAGCGTGGTGTTCAGCTTCGTCGACTGGCGCAATGTCTGGGTGCGCATCGGATTGCACCTGCTGCTGCTCATACCCGTTGTGGGCGTGACCTACGAGTTCAACCGCTATGTCGGCGGGCATGACAATCCCGTGACGAACGCGCTGGCAAAGCCGGGGCTGTGGCTTCAAAATTTCACCACCAACGAGCCGGACGACAGTATGCTCGAGGTCGCCATCCGCGCGATGGAGCTGGTCATTCCCGAGCAGAAGGGCAAGGACGAGTGGTAAATGGCGATCAAGTACAACGACCTCTATATGGACCTGCGCAGGCGCCTGCGCGAGGCGGGCGCGGAGGACGCGACGCAGGCGGCGCGCGAGCTGGTCTGCACCGCGTCGGGCAAAACGAAAAATGAGCTTCTGCGCGACGGGCTGCTCTACGCCTCGCCCGAGGTCGAGCGCTCGGCATATTCCCTGTGCGCGCGGCATCTGGCGGGCGAGCCGGTGGCCTATCTTATCGGCGAGTGGGAGTTTTACGGCCTTGGGCTGGATATTTCGCCCGCCGTGCTCATCCCGCGCCCCGACACCGAGGTGCTGGTGCAGACGGTCGTCCACGAGCTGGACTCCGGCGCGGACTGCCGCGTGCTCGACCTGTGCGCGGGCAGCGGCTGCATCGGCCTTGCCGTGGCAAGCCAAGTGCTGCGCAGCCGTGTGCTGCTCGGAGAGTGGGATGAGGAGGCGCTCAAGATCTGCCGCCAGAACATCCGGCGCAACCAGCTCTCGGCCCGCGTGACGAGCCTGCGCATGGACGCGCGCGAGAAGCCCTCGCGCCAGCTCGGCGAGTTCGACTGCATCGTTTCCAACCCGCCTTATATCCCCACGGCGGACATTGAAACGCTCGATCCCTCCGTGCGCGACCACGAGCCGCACCTCGCGCTTGACGGCGGCGCGGACGGACTGGATTTCTACCGCGTCATCGCGGATAAATGGCGCGACGCTCTCTTGCCGAACGGACTCATGGCCTTCGAGGTCGGCATCGGGCAGGCGGACGAGGTGCTGCGCATCATGCGCGCGAACGGCTTCGGCGACATCCAGATCGTCAAGGACCTGCACGGTATCCCCCGCGTGGTCTACGGACGGCTTTGCAAAGAGATCTGACAAAAAATTTTAAGATACAGAAGCAGAAACAGGAGGATGAACCAATGGCAGCAGAGAAAGTGACTAAGGCGGCGCCCACCGCGCCCAACGCCGACAAGAAGCGCGCCATCGAAACGGCGATGGCACAGATCGAAAAGCTCTACGGCAAGGGCTCCATCATGCGCTGTGGCGACGAGCAGGCCGCGAACGTGGAGGCCATCTCCACCGGCTCGCTGGCGCTCGACCTCGCGCTCGGCATCGGCGGCCTTCCCAAGGGCCGCATCGTGGAGATCTACGGTCCCGAGTCCTCCGGTAAAACGACGCTCGCCCTGCACGTCCTCGCGCAGGCGCAGAAGGCGAGCGGCGAGGTCGCGTTCATCGACGCCGAGCACGCGCTCGACATCGGCTACGCCCGCGCCCTCGGCGTGAATGTGGAGGATATGCTCGTCTCCCAGCCGGATACCGGCGAGCAGGCGCTCGAGATCACCGAAGCGCTCGTGCGCTCCGGCGCGATCGACGTGATCGTGGTGGACTCCGTCGCCGCGCTCGTGCCGCGCGCGGAGATCGAGGGCGAGATGGGCGACAGCTTTGTCGGCCTGCACGCAAGGCTGATGTCGCAGGCGCTGCGCAAGCTCGCCGGCGCAATCAACAAGACCAACTGCATCGTCATCTTTATCAACCAGCTGCGTGAGAAGGTTGGCGTGATGTACGGCAACCCCGAGGTCACCACCGGCGGCCGCGCGCTGAAGTTCTACGCGAGCGTGCGCATCGACGTGCGCCGCATCGAAACGCTCAAGAACGGCAGCGAGATGATCGGCAACCGCACCCGCGCCAAGGTCGTGAAGAACAAGATGGCGCCCCCGTTCCGCGAGGCGGAGTTCGACATCATGTACGGCGAGGGCATCTCCATGCTCGGCGAGCTCATCGACCTCGGCGTGAAGCTCGACCTCGTGCAGAAGAGCGGCTCGTGGTACTCCATGGGCGAGACGCGCATTGGCCAGGGCCGCGATTCCGCCAAGCAGTACCTGCGCGACAACCCCGAGATCGCCGCGAAGCTCGAGGCCGATATCCGCCGTGATTTCCACAAGCTCATGAGCAGCCAGTCCAAGATCGCCGCCCGCGCCGCGGGCCGCGCCGTGGACGTCAGCGCCGACGATTTTGAGGGCTAATGAAGGTCGAGCGCATCGAACGGTCAAAGCATAAGCAGGAGCGCGTTCTCGTGTATCTGGAGGGGGGGAACCTCCTCCGGATCACCGAGAGCGAGCTTCTGCGTTTCGGCTTATATGTGGGGCTGGACATTTCGCCCGAGACTGTGGTACAATTACAAAAAAGCGGCGCGCGCAGCGAGACGCGCGTGCGCGCGGCCAATATGATCTCCGCCCGCCCGCTCTCCAAGCGCGAGCTGACGCGCCGTCTCGTGCAGAAGGGCGCCGAGGCGGATGACGCCGGCGCGGCGGCGGAATATCTCGAGGAGATCGGCGCGCTGGACGAGGCGGCATACGCCGCCATGCTCGTGCGCCATTACAGCGCACAGGGCTGCGGTCCCGCCCGCATCCGCGACGAGCTTTACCGCCGCGGCGTCCCCCGCGAGCTGTGGGACGAGGCGCTGGAAACGGCCCCCGATGCACAGGAGACGCTTGCGCGCGTCATCGCGTCGAAAACGAGGGGGAAGCCCCTGAACGAAAAGGACTATAAACGCTTGTCGGACGCTCTGCTGCGCCGCGGCTTTTCGTGGGGCGAGGTCAAGACTGCCCTGCGGACGGCGGGCGCGGCGTTGACGGACGCGGACGACGGGCTGTGACCGAAAACGATTTTTGCCGCCGGTGCGCGGCGGACGGGAAGAGGACTATGGCATACAAACTTCACTTTATTTCGCTCGGCTGCGCGAAAAATATGGTCAACTGCGAGCAGATGATGGCCCTGTGCCGCGATGCCGGCATGGAGCTTTGCCCGTCGCCCGAGGGCTGCGACGCTGCGGTGGTCAACACCTGCGGCTTCCTCTCGAGCGCGAATGAGGAGGCCATCGAGAACATTCTCGCCATGGCGGAGCTGAAAAAGGCCGGCAAGCTCAAGAAAATTCTGGTCACCGGCTGCATGACGCAGCGCTATCAGGGTGAGGTGGCAAAGGAGCTTCCCGAGGTGGACGGCATTCTCGGCACCGGCAGCTACAAGGACATTGTGGACGCGGTCGAGACCGTCATGGCGGGCGGCACCGTCAGCCGCTTCGACGACATCAACGCGCCGGTCGACGAGTTCGGCCGCGTGCTCACCACGCCGGGGCACTACGCCTTTCTGCGCATCGCGGAGGGCTGCGACAACTGGTGCGCCTTCTGCATCATCCCCAAGCTGCGCGGCAAATACCGCTCCCGCACGATGGAGCATGTTCTCGCCGAGGCAAGGCAGCTCGCCGATTCCGGCGTCAAGGAGCTCATCGTCATCGCGCAGGACATCACGCGCTACGGCATGGACTGGGACGGCAAGCCCCATCTGGCCGACCTTTTAGAGGAGCTTTGCAAGCTCGACTTCCATTGGATCCGCCTGCACTACCTCTATCCCGAGTGGATCGACGACCGCCTGATCGACGTGATCGCCCGCGAGGACAAAATTCTGAAATACCTCGACATTCCGCTCCAGCACTGCAACGATAAGATCCTCAAGAAGATGAACCGCCGCGGCGACAAGAAATACCTCTGCGCCCTGCTCGATAAGCTCCGCGAGCGCATTCCCGGCCTCGTGCTGCGCACGTCCATCATCGCGGGCCTGCCCGGCGAGGGCGAGGAGGAGTTCGACGAGCTGTGCGATTTCCTGCGCGAGCAGAAGCTGCTGCGCGCGGGCGTGTTCCCCTATTCCCCCGAGGAGGGGACGCGCGCGGCGAAGATGGAGCGCGTCGACTCCGACGAGGCGGCCCGCCGTGCCGAGCGGATCGTGGACATTCAGAGCGAGATCATCGACGCGTGGAACGACGAACGGCAGGGCGACGTGATGGAGGTCCTCTGCGAGGGTTTCGACGGGCAATCCATGCTCTTTGTCGGCCGCAGCTATGCCGAGTCGCCGGACATCGACGGGCGCATCTATTTCTCCGCCCCGCGCGACGTCGCGGCGGGCGAGTTCGTGCCCGTGCGCATCACCGGCGCGATGGACGGCGAGCTGACCGGCGAGCTGGCCGAGGAATAAGACGCCGCGCGGACGCGGCAAAATAGCAAACCGGCGCGCGAGCGCCTTGAAAGGACTGTTCACAGATGACGACTGCCAATAAGCTCACCCTTGCGCGGGTGGCGCTCATCCCCGTATTTCTTGTGATCCTGTATCTGGATTTCCCCTATGCGCGCTGCGCCGCCTTCGGCGTGTTCGTGGTCGCGTGCCTCACGGATTTTGTGGACGGCTACATCGCCCGCCACTACAACCAGGTCACGAATTTCGGCAAGTTCATGGACCCGCTGGCGGACAAGGTGCTCGTTATGGCGGCCATGTGCTACCTCGTCGAGATCGGTCAGATGCCCGGCTGGTGTCTGGCCATCGTGCTGCTGCGCGAGTTCGCGGTTTCCGGGATGCGGCTCGTCGCCGTCGAGCAGGGCCGCGTGATCGCCGCGGCGTGGTCCGGCAAGGTCAAAACGGCCTCGACCATGGTCTGCCTCTGCGCGATGCTGCTCAACGTTTTCGGCGCGTACGCGTGGTTCGATCCCCTGTGCAATGCCGTCATCGTGCTGACCACCGCCTATTCCGGCATTGAGTATTTCATCAAAAATGCCGACGTGTTCCGCGAGCCGGACTGAAGCCAAGTTAATTTTGCTCTGAAAAGGAGTTTCTGTATGTACCTCTATAATTCCGCCACCCACAAAAAGGAAGAGCTCAAGACCCATACCCCGAACCACGTCGAGATGTACACCTGCGGCCCGACTGTCTATCACTTTGCCCACATCGGCAATCTGCGCAGCTACATCATGGAGGATGTGCTGGAGAAGTACCTCCGCTTCGCAGGCTACAGCGTCAACCGCGTCATGAACATCACCGACGTCGGCCACCTTACGAGCGACGCCGACGAGGGCGAGGACAAGATGCTCAAGGGCGCCAAGCGCGAGCACAAGTCCGTCATGGAGATCGCGCAGTTCTATACCGACGCCTTCTTTGCCGACTGCCAAAAGCTCCACATCAAGCGTCCCGACGTCGTGCAGCCCGCCACCGGCCTCATCGACGACTATATCAAGATCATCACCAAGCTGCTTGACACCGGCTACGCCTACCTCGCCGGCGGCAACGTCTACTTCGACACGAGCAAGCTGGACCGCTACTATATCTTCAACGACCACAACGAGGAGGACCTCGCCGTGGGCGTCCGCGAGGGCGTGGAGGAGGACACGAACAAGAAGAATAAGAACGACTTCGTCCTCTGGTTCACCAAGTCCAAGTTCGAGGATCAGGCGCTCAAATGGGATTCGCCCTGGGGCGTCGGCTATCCCGGCTGGCACATCGAGTGCTCTGGCATCTCCATGAAGTACAACGGCGAATACCTCGACCTGCACTGCGGCGGCGTGGACAATGCCTTCCCGCACCACACGAACGAGATCGCCCAGTCCGAAAGCTACCTCGGACATCCTTGGTGCCCCCACTGGTGCCATGTTGCCCACCTCAATACAACGGACGGCAAAATGAGCAAGTCCAAGGGCGAATTTCTGACCGTTTCCCTGCTTGAGCAGAAGGGCTACGACCCGCTGGCCTACCGCTTCTTCTGCCTGCAGAGCCACTACCGCAAGAGCCTCGTGTTCACCTGGGAGAATCTGGATAACGCCGTGCTCGCCTACAACAAGCTCCTTGCGAAGATCGCCAACCTCAAGGACGAGGGCGGCGTGGACGAGGCCGTGCGCGCCGAGTACCGCGCGAAATTCTCCAAGGAGATGGATAACGACCTCAACACCGCCATGGGCGTCACCGTGCTCTACGATGTGCTCAAGGCCAAGACGAGCGGCGCGACCAAGCTCGCGATCATCGCCGACCTCGACGAGGTCCTGAGCCTTGACCTTATCGCCAAGGCCGCCGCGCTGCGCGAGAAGAACGCCGCGGCCGCCGCGCAGAGCGCGGGCGCGTTCACCGTCATCGCCGAGGACGGCACGCCGGACGAGGGCATCGAAAATCTGATCCGCCAGCGCGCGGACGCAAAAAAGGCGAAGAACTTCGCCGAGGCCGACCGCATCCGCGACGAGCTGAAGGCACAGGGCATCGAGGTGACCGATGTACCGAACGGCGCGAAGTGGAAGCGCATCTGAAAAAAACAGGAGGGCATTGCCATGCGTAAGATTCTCGTCGTCATTGATATGCAGAACGACTTCATCGACGGCTCGCTCGGCACGAAGGAGGCGCAGCAGATCGTTCCGCGCGTCGTGGAGAAGATGAAGGAGTACGATCCGTGGAACACCTATCTCACGCGCGACACGCATTACGAAAACTATCTCGACACGCAGGAGGGCCGCAACCTGCCCGTCGAGCACTGCATCGAGGGCACCCACGGCTGGCAGCTCAACGATGCGGTCGCCAAGGCCGCGGAGAAGGCGACCGTTATCGACAAGCCCACCTTCGGCTCCAACCGGCTCGCCGGTATTCTGATGACCGAGCGCGCGCAGGAGGCGCTGGAAATCGAGCTGGTCGGCCTCTGCACCGACATCTGCGTAGTGTCCAACGCGCTGCTGTTCAAGGCGGCGATGCCCGAAGCGCCCATCACCGTGGACGCGAGCTGCTGTGCCGGCGTCACGCCGGAGAGCCACCGCCACGCGCTCGAGACGATGAAGATGTGCCAGATCAAGGTCGTCAACGACTAAAGAAAAAAGGGAAGCGTCCCGCTTGCGGGACGCTTCCCTTTTTCAGCTCTCCATGTGCCTGCCGAGGAAGGAGGCGATGGTCTGCGCGAGCTTGTACTCCGTCTCGCCGACGTGGTTCTCACCCTCGTTCTCCACAAACAGCACCAGCCCCAGCGCGTCGCCCTCGGAAATGATGGGCGCGGCGATGGCGGCACAGCAGCGGTCGAGCGTGTCGGTGACGTAGACGCTGCGCTCGCTGCCCTGCGCGCGGTAGATGGCGCGGTCCTCCATGATCTGCTCAAGCTCGGTGCTGATGCGCTTGCCGATCAGATCGCGCCGCGCGCTGCCCGCCGCGGCCACCACGCTGTCGCGGTCCGTCACGGCGACGGTCAGGCCGGTGGTTTTGTTGAGCGTTTCGCAGATCTGCGCGGCAAACTCGTCCACACCGCCCATGAGCGAGTATTTCTTGAAGATGACCTCGCCCTCCTTGCTCGTGTAGATCTCCAGCGGGTCGCCCTCGCGGATGCGCATGGTGCGGCGGATCTCCTTGGGAATGACCACGCGGCCAAGGTCGTCGATCCGGCGCACGATTCCGGTTGCTTTCATCTATGCCGATTCTCCTTTAACGTCGTTTTACTGGCCTTAGTCTTTGAAAATCGCGCCAGTTTATCCAAGGAACAAGCTGGAAGATTTTTGACAAAAAATGGTCCGCATCCATTTCGGATGCGGACGGTCCGATGATCTTATTGCCTTTGCGCTGCGGTCTGCTGCCCGAGCAGGCGGAAGCACAGCGCCGTGAGCAGGGGGATGGCGTAGGCGAGCAGCTGCGCCGTGCCGCCGACGCTCACGAGCAGGTTATAGATGGCGTGGTAGATGATGGCGACGCAGAGCAGGCCGAACAGACACGCCGCGCGGAGCGGGCGGCTGCCCCACACGGGGCGCAGGACGCGGCCGTACACGCTGCCGCAGACGATGTGCATCGCGCCCGTACCGAAGCCGCGGATGAGCAGATAAACGAACTGCCCCGCGCCGTTCTGCGTCAGGTAGCAGACGTTCTCAAAGGTGGCGAAGCTCGCGGCCACCACGATGGCGGCGAGGCGGAAGCGCTCCGCGTCCGGCTCGAACACCGCGAGGTAAAAGAGCAGCGGCAGCAGCTTCATGATCTCCTCCACCACCGGCGCGATCTGTGCGGCGGCGTTCAGCGCGTCTGCGGCGTAGAGCTGGGCGAAGAAGGTGTTGAGATACGCCGCGAGCAGGCACATTCCCATGCCCGCGAGGCAGAAAAGCAGCAGCGGACGCCGCTCCTCCGCCGTCGGCAGCGTGAGCGTCAGCGCGAGGAGAAAGACGAAGCTCGCGAGCCACGCGAGGTCGGAGACGTAGAAGACCTGCGGCGTTTCCTGCCGCAGCAGCAAATGCAGCGTCCAGTAGAGCGTGCCGAGCGCGAAGGTCGCATAAAAGCAGGTCAGCAGGAACCACGTTTGGCGGCGCGCCCGGTAGTATTCCCGCAGCGCGGCGCAGAAGCCGTAGGCCGTCGCAAGGAACTGCACGAGGTAATCCCAAAGCTCAAGCATCGCCGCGCTCCTCCTCGCTGCCCTCGTCCCGCTCCCGCTCATGCAGGCGGACGCACAGCACCGTCACGCACACGCCGAGCGCGAAGGCCAGCAGTCCCGCTAAAAGATAGCCGAGGCTCTCGCCGGTGAACAGACTGGCGGTCATGCCGCCATAGTAGTCCGCGCCGGAGAAGCGCGCCGTGACGGACGGCATCGTCAGCGCGAGACCGAGGATCACCGCAAGACAGGCTGCCGCGCGGATCGGTAGAGGTATGCCCGAAAGCCGCCGTCGCGGATGCGGGGCTTTTTGGCGATCAGGTAGGCGAACACTTCGATCATCAGGTCCTCGGACTCGTGGAGATCGTGAAGGCAGCCGTCGAGGTAGAGCGTGAGCTTGTCGCCGTGGCGCTCCATGAGAGCGCTCAGACCGTCCTCGTCGCCGCCGAGATAGCGGCGGTAGAGAATATCGTCAGTCACCATGACGCGCCGCCTCCCGTGCTTTTTTCTCCATTATAGGGAATAGCGGTCCCGCTTGCAAGGGGAAACGTCCCGTCGGGACGGCAGAAAAACAGGACGCCGAAGCGAATGCTTCGGCGGCCGCAGTCGCTGTGGTCAGATCCTGGTGAGGTAGATGACGCCCTCGACGGCGCTGAGCTCCCGAAGAATATCGTCGAGCGACGTGCGGCCCTCCGCCCAGAGAGTGAACGTGCCGCACACAAGGTTGTCGCCATAGCCGGAATCGGCGTACAGCTCCAGCTCCGAGAGTGTGCAGTCCTTTTCCCGCGCGAGGCGGACGAGCTGCCCGATGCTCAGCTTCGAGCGGAGCTCGAAGTAGACGGTGGCGGTCTTCTGCCGGCTCTGGATGCGCACGTCCACCAGCCGCAGCACGTTCATCGCCAGCAGAATGAAGGCGTAGCACACCGTGCCGCCCGTGTAGAAGCCCGCGCCGATGGCGGTGCCGATGATGGACACCGCCCAGAGTCCGGCGGCGGTCGTCAGGCCCTTGATCTCATGGCTCTTGGTGACAAGAATGGTGCCCGCGCCGAGAAAGCCCAGACCGGTGATGACCGAGGCCGGCATACGCACGAGGTCGGTCGAGCCGAAGACGTCGCCGATGTAGAGGTTCGTCATCATCACCAGCGCGGCAGCGTCCGCGACAATGATGTAGGTGCGGAAGCCCGCCGCCTGCCGGTGCCGCTCGCGCTCATAGCCGAGCGTGCCGGCGAACACGGTCGTGAGCAGCAGCCGCACCGTGATGGAAAGGAGCGAGAGCGAGGAGAGCTGCGAAAAAAAGGTGTCCATCCGATCATTCACCCGCCTTAAAGAAAGAATGGCCGCTTTTGGCGCGGCCCGTTGTGGTCATATGGGAGAAAAACAACAGTCCGAATCTCCCATACGTTTGGAATGTTATACCACAATAGAACGGAGAATGCAAGAGAAAATCGTCCGACACGAAAAATTTTCCGCGTCGGACGATTGGGAAGGACTCAGACCTCGTGCCAGACGGCGTCGATGACCTCGGTACGACGTTTTATTTCAGAGACGATACAGCTCCGGCCGACGGTCGTGAAAGACGTTGATGGAGTTGCGGACCTCCGCAAGGACGGAAAAATCGAGCGCGGCGGTGACAATCTCCTCGCCCGCTCCGGCGGCGGCGAGCAGCTCGCCGCGGGGACCGAGGATGCGCGACGCGCCGCCGAACACAGTCTCGCCCGCCGTGCCGCAGGAGTTGCAGGCGGCCAGAAAGAGCTGGTTTTCGATGGCGCGCGCCGCTGTGAGCGTTTCCCAATGATACCGCCGCGCGGCGGGCCATTGCGCGGGCAGGAGCAGCAGCTCGACGCCCTGAAGCGCCAGCGTGCGGAAAAGCTCGGGGAAGCGGAGGTCGTAGCAGATGAGCAGGCCGCATTTGTGCCCGTCGAGCGAAAAGGTCGTGAGGTGATCGCCGGCGGCGTAGTGCTCGTGCTCGCCCATCGGGGTAAAGAGATGCGTTTTGTCGTAGGCTGCGAGACACGCGCCCTGTCGGTCAAAGACGTAGGCGGTGTTGTACACGCGCCCGCCGCGCCGGTCGGAGACCGAGCCGGCGACGATGTTCATGTTCAGCTCGTGGGCGAGCGGCGCGCACAGCGCCTTCACCGCCTCGCCGCCGCGGTCGCTCCGCTCCGGCAGATGGTCGGCGGGGAAGAAGCCGGTGTTCCAAGTTTCCGGCAGCAGCGCGGTGTCCGCGCCCTCCGCCGCCGCGCGGCGCAGCAGCGCCTCCGCGTGCGCGAAATTATAGGCGCTCTCACCCAAACGCATATCCATCTGAATGACGCTCAACCTCATGCGCAGACCTCCTTGAATTTGGTTCGGACAGGCAGCAACGCTCACGCGCCGGCGCTGTAGGTTTCCCTGTAGAAGTCATCCTCCGTGACGCCCTCGAACACGGCGCCGCGAGCGCGGCGAAAAGAAATCTTTTCATGGTTCCGTTCTCCTGTTCTCATTCCTCGGCAAAGCGCGTGCGCGCCCGACCGATCTTTTTCTCGTAGCGGTCCTCCTCGGAGAAGATGCAGCCGCAGTATTTCTGGAGATAAAGCCCCATCTCACGAGCCTTTGCCTGTCCCGCGCGGAAGCCGGGGCGGAAGTCACGGTAGAGAAATTCCACGCCGTACTTTCTCGCCATCGTCTCGCCGACCGCCTTGAGCAGCTCGTGGTTCTGGTAGGGGGAAATGAGCAGCGAGGAGGTGAACGCCTCGTAGCCGTGCTCGCTCGCGTACTTCGCCGCCGTGCCGAGACGGATGGTGTAGCAGTGCGCGCAGCGGTGGTCGATGTCCGCGGCGACGGCGCGGACGAAGTCGCGCAGGCCGTAGTCCTCTAAGATATGCACCTCGACCCGCTCCTTTTCTCCGTATTCGAGCAGGGTGGAGCGGCGCTGGTCGTACTCCGTCCACGGGTGGATGTTCGGGTTGAACCACAGCGACACCGGCTCGATGCCCTCGCCGCGCAGGGTGTCCACGCAGTAGACCGAGCAGGGGGCGCAGCAGGAATGTAAAAGAATTTTATTCATAAAAGTCATCTCACGAAACGTTATCGGTGTTTTCTTGGACGGGCGAACGCGGAAAAAGGTTCCCGCGAAGGAGCCGTCCTTCAAAAGTTTAACATATTGTAAAGCCTTTGACAACGTCCCTTTTTTCAATTGACGAACCGTGCGCGATTATAGTATAATACATTGATTTAATATGCGGCGCTGTGCGCCGGCGAAGGAGATAGAGCCTATGTGGATCGCGGACAAGTGGGAGGATTACGAGCTGCTCGACTGCGGCGGCGGCGAAAAGCTGGAGCGCTGGGGGCGGCAGATCCTCGTGCGTCCCGACCCGCAGGCCATCTGGGAGACGCCGCACGCGAACCGCGGCTGGAAAAACGCGCAGGGACGCTACCACCGCTCGTCCACCGGCGGCGGACATTGGGACAAGGAAAAGCTGCCCGAGCAGTGGCAGATGCGTTACCGCGACCTGACGTTCCAGTGCAAGCCCATGAACTTCAAGCACACGGGACTCTTTCCCGAGCAGGCGGTGAACTGGGACTTTGCGCGTGAGAAGATCGAGCAGGCGGGCCGTCCCATCCGCGTGCTGAACCTCTTTGCCTACACGGGCGCGGCGAGCGTCGCCTGCGCCAAGAGCGGCGCGAGCGTCTGCCACGTCGACGCCGCCAAGGGCATGGTCGCATGGGCGAAGGAGAACGCAAAGGCCAGCGGTCTGGCCGACGCGCCGATCCGCTGGATCGTGGACGACTGCGCGAAGTTCGTCGAGCGCGAGATCCGACGCGGCAAGACCTACGATGCCATCATCATGGACCCGCCGAGCTACGGCCGCGGCCCGGGCGGCGAGGTCTGGAAGCTGGAGGATAACCTCTTCCCCTTCGTCAAGCTCTGTTCTCAGGTGCTCAGCGACAAGCCGCTGTTCGTCATCATCAATTCCTACACCACGGGCCTTGCGCCCTCGGTGCTCGGCTATATGCTCCATCTGCTCGTCGCGGAGAAGTACGGCGGCAGGGTGACGTGGGACGAGCTGGGGCTGCCTGTCACCGAGACCGGGCTCGCGCTGCCCTGCGGCGCGACCGGAAGATGGTGCAGTGAATAAACAAAGGAAGAAAAATTATGTCAACCATGCTGCGGACTGAAAACCTGACCTATTCCTACCCCGCTTCGGAGGAGAACGAGCAGCCGACGCTCGCGCTCGACGGTGTGACGCTCGCCATCGAGCGCGGGAGCTTTACCGTCATCCTCGGCCACAACGGCAGCGGAAAATCCACGTTCGCCAAGACCTTCAACGCCGTGCTGCTGCCCTCGGGCGGCAGGGTGTACGTCGACGGCATGGACACCACGGACGAGAAGCTGCTGCTCGAGATCCGCCGCCGCGTGGGCATGGTGTTCCAGAACCCCGACAACCAGATCGTCGCGAACGTGGTGGAGGAGGACGTGGCCTTCGCGCCCGAGAACCTCGGCGTGCCGACGGAGGAGATCCGGCGGCGCGTGGACGACGCGCTGCGCACCGTCGGCATGGAGAAATTTGCAAAGCACGCGCCGCACCTGCTCTCCGGCGGACAGAAGCAGCGTATCGCCATCGCGGGCGTGCTGGCGATGCGCCCGCAGTGCATCGTGCTCGACGAGGCGACCGCCATGCTCGACCCCATCGGCCGCAGCGAGGTCATTTCGACCATCGAACGGCTCAACCGCGACGAGGGCATCACCGTTGTGCTCATCACCCACCACATGAACGAGGCCGAGCACGCCGACCGCGTGATCGTGATGAACGAGGGCCGCGTCGCCATGGACGGCGCGCCGCGCGAGGTATTCGCGCAGGTGGAACGGCTTCGCGCCATTGGTCTGACCGTGCCGGACACAGTGGAGCTTTTATACGAGCTGCGCGGCGCGGGCTGCGACCTGCCGCTCACGGCCATCACCGTGGACGAGTGCGCCGACGCCATTGCAAGGTGCTTTGGAAAATCCGCAAAAGAGGACAACTGAGTTGAACGAGATCATTCGTATTGAAAATCTGACCCACACCTACGGCGAGGGCACGCCCTTCCGCCGCAGCGCGGTGGAAAATCTGTCGCTCGACATTTACCGCGGCGAGTTTCTCGGCCTCATCGGGCACACGGGCAGCGGCAAATCGACGCTGATCCAGCACCTCAACGGTCTGCTCAAGCCGACGGGCGGCCGCGTGCTGCTCGACGGCGAGGACATCTGGGCCGACCCGAAGAAGATCCGCAGCGTGCGCTTCCGCGTGGGGCTGGTGTTCCAGTATCCGGAGTACCAGCTCTTTGAGGAGACCGTCTACCGCGACATCGCCTTCGGCCCCACCAACATGGGCCTGACCGGCTCGGAGCTGGACCGCCGCGTGCATGACGCCGCCCGCTTCGCAGGACTGGACGAGGACCTGCTGCAAAAGTCGCCCTTCGCGCTCTCCGGCGGCCAGAAGCGCCGCGTCGCCATCGCGGGCGTGATCGCCATGGAGCCGGAGGTGCTGGTGCTCGACGAGCCGAGCGCGGGACTTGACCCGCGCGGGCGCGAGGAGCTGCTTGCCCATATCCGTGCCTATCACAAGGAGCGCGGCAACACCGTCGTGCTCGTCAGCCACTCGATGGATGAGATCGCGCAGAACGTGGACCGCATCGCCGTGCTCTCCGACGCTCATGTGCTCATGAGCGGCACGCCGCGCGAGGTGTTCGCCCGCGCGGACGAGCTGGTCGCCGCGGGCCTTGACGTGCCGCAGGTGACGCGCGTCGCCATGGCGCTGCGCGCCAAGGGGCTGCCCATCGACCCTGCGGTCTACACGGTCGCGGAGCTGAAGGCGGCGCTGCTTGCGCTGCGAAAGGGGGGAGCCGTATGCTGAAGGACATCACCCTCGGCCAGTATTTCCCCGGCGACACGCTCGCCCACCGGCTCGACCCGCGCACCAAGCTGCTGGCGACCGTTCTTTATATCATAGCCATCTTTCTGGCAAAGGGCCCCATTGCCTACGGCGTGCTGATCCTGACGCTGATCGTCTCCGTGCGCATCTCGAAGGTGGGCGCGAAGGCGCTCTTCCGCGGCCTCAAGCCGGTGCTGTTCATCATCGCCTTCACCGCGGTGCTGAACCTCTTCTACACCCCCGGCACCGTCATCGCGCAGTTCTGGATCTTCCACGTCACGCGCGAGGGCGTGATCACCGCCATCGCCATGATGCTGCGCATCTCGCTGCTCATCATGGGCACCTTCCTGCTGACCTATACCACCAGCCCCATCCGCCTGACCGACGGGCTGGAGGACCTGCTCGGCCCGCTCAAGAAGCTCGGCGTGCCGGTGCATGAGCTGGCGATGATGATGTCCATCGCGCTGCGCTTCATCCCCACGCTCATCGAGGAGACGGACAAGATCATGTCCGCCCAGCGCGCCCGCGGCGCGGACTTCGAGAGCGGCAACCTGCTCCAGCGCGCGAAAGCGCTCATTCCGCTGCTCGTGCCGCTGTTCGTCAGCGCGTTCCGCCGCGCGGACGAGCTGGCGACGGCGATGGAGTGCCGCTGCTACCACGGCGGTGAGGGGCGCACGAAGCTCCATGTCCTGCGCTACGAGACGCGGGACTATCTGACGCTCGCGTTCTACGCCGCGCTGTGCGCGGCGATGATCGCGCTGAAAAAGTTTTTCTAAAATTCAAAAAAAGGACACGAATCATGCGTAACATTGCGCTAAAATTGATGTATAACGGCACGGCCTATCACGGCTGGCAGATGCAGCGGACCGAGGCGAGCGTGCAGGAGACGCTCCAGCGCGGTCTTTCGATGGTCTGCGGCGAGAGGGTCAGGCTCACCGGCGTCGGCCGCACGGACGCGGGCGTTCACGCCGAGCGCTATGTTGCGAATTTCCGCACGAGCTCCCGCATCCCCATCGACCGCCTGCCTTTCGCCGTCAACACCCACACGCCCGAGGACATCGTGGTGCGCGAGGCGCTGGAGGTGGCGGACGATTTCAACGCCATCGGCTCGTGCCTGAAGAAGGAATACACCTACCGCATCTACAACTCGCGCATCAAGAACCCGTTTTATGTGAACCGTGCGTACTTCTACCCCAAAAAGCTTGACGAGGCCGTGATGGACGCGGCGGCGCGGGCGTTTGAGGGCACGCACGATTTCCGCGCCGTGCGCTCGGTCGGCACGGAGACAAAGACCACCGTCCGCACCGTGCACTACTGCCGCGTGACGCGCCGCGGCGAGCTTCTGGAGCTCAAGGTCTGCGCGGACGGCTTTCTCTACAACATGGTGCGCGCCATCACCGGCACGGTGCTCTACGCCGCCGAGGGCAAGCTCACGGCGGAGGACATTCCGAAAATACTCGACTCCGGCGACCGCACGCTCGCCGGCCCCACGGTGCCGCCGGGGGGACTGTACATGACCAGACTTTGGTATGAGGATGAACGGCTCAATGACTGACAAGGATAAGCTCTCGCGCGAGGATCTGCGCGCGGACCGCGCCGCGCCGCCGCGCCGCGGCACGCTCCACCGTATTCTGGTGCTGGTGGCGGTGCTCGCGGTCGTGCTGGGAGCGGTGCTCGCCGCGGCGTATCTGGACCTGTCGAATTTCGACAGTCTCCGCCGCGCGCTGAGCTATGATAAGGCCGACGCCGCGGGCGAGAACACCTATGATTACGACAACGACCGCACGAACCGCTTCGCCCTCCTCGGCGACCGCCTGCTGGTCGTCTCCACCACGCGCGTGAGCGTGCTCGCCGACGACGGCAGCGAGGTCTACGCGCAGGAGGTCAAGCTCGATTCGCCCGCCATCGCCCTCGGCGGCCGCACCGCCGCGGTCTACGACGTCGGCGGCACGACGCTCTATATCCTCGGTGAAAGGGGCCTTGTGCGCGACCTGAGCACTGAGACGGAAAACGGCATTATTTCGGCGAAGCTCAACTCCTCCGATATGCTGGCGCTCGTGACGGACAAGAGCGGCTACAAGTCCTCCGTCTCGGTCTACAACGCCTCGGGGGAGCGCGTGTTCACCTTCAATTCCTCCAACCGCTACATGATCAACGCCTGCGTGGAGCGCGGCGGCAAGCACGTCGCGGTCGCGACGCTCGGCTCGGAGGACGCCATGTTCGTCAGCACGATCCGCCGCTACGCGCTCGATCAGGAGACGGCGGTCTCCGCCTGCGTGCTGGATGATTCGCTGCTCTACGAGCTCTCGAGCTTCGGCGGCACGCTCGTCGCCGTGACGGACGACCGCTTCCTCGCGCTCAGCGGCGACGGCTCGCTCGGCGGCTCCTACGACTACGCCTATCCCTATCTGCGCGGCAGCACGCTCGGCGGGACGGATTTCGGCGCGCTCGTGCTCTCGCACTACCGCTCCGGCAGCGCGGGCAAGCTCGTCACCGTCGGCGCGGAGGGCAACCTCATCGCCTCGCTCGACACGCAGCGCGACGTGCTGGACATTTCGGCGGCGGGGAAGTATCTTGCCGTGCTCTACAGCGACGAGCTGGTCATCTACACCTCCGACCTTGCCGAGTACGCCTCGCTCACCGATACGCAGTACGCGCGCGGCGTGCGGATGCGCGCCGACGGCTCGGCGGTGCTGCTCGGCTCGCAGCACGGCTGGCTCTTTGTGCCGTAATTAGAAAAATGTTTCACTTGAAAGGTAAGTGAAAAGCATGGATAATGCACTTATCATTGATCTTGTCCTGACTGCCGTGCTGGCATTGTTCGCGCTCCTCGGCGCGCGCAAGGGCCTCATCCGCAGCCTGATGGCGCTCGTGAGCGTGGTGGTCGCGCTCATCGGCGCGACGCTGCTCACCGCGATGTTCGTCGAGCCGGTCACCGACCTCGTCTACCCCAAGGTGGAGGAGAGAGTGCTTGAGCAGTTTGAGCGCGACATTCCGTCCGACGCGCTGGCCGCGGAGGACGGCGACCTGAGCGCCGGCGGACTGCTGCCCGACGAGCTGAGCGATCTGCTCGCCGAAGCGCTCGACACGCTCAAGCGCTTCGGCGTCTCCGACGACGCCATCGACGGTGTGACAAAGAGCGTGACCGATTCCGCCGTTTCTGCGGCGGAGCGGGCGGCGTACCTGCTCGTCAAGACCATCGTGCAGGCCGCGCTGTTCCTCGCGTTCTTCCTTGCGCTGATGCTGCTGCTCCGTCTGCTCACGCACGGGCTCGACCGCCTTTTCTCGCTGCCGGTGCTCGCGCAGCTCAACGGCCTCGGCGGCGCGGCGCTCTCGCTCATGGAAGGCGCGCTGCTTATTTTTCTCATTGTATTCCTCGCGCCGCGCCTCGGCGTGACGTGGTTTGCGGACCATGCGGCGGGCACGCACCTGCTCGCGTGGTTTCTGAACAACACCCCGCGATCCATCATCGCATCTCTCACATAACGGAGGTTTCCCATTATGCAGCCACAACTTTGCTCCAGATGTAAAAAGAACGTTGCCGTTGTCTTCATCACCCGCATGGAGAACGGTAAAAATATCAACGAGGGTCTTTGCCTCAAGTGCGCCAAGAATCTCGGCTTGCCGCAGGTGAACGAGATGATGCAGCGCATGGGCATCACCGACGAGGACCTTGACAACATCTCCAACGAGATGATGAGCGCTTTCGGCGGCGCCGAAAACCTTGAGGGCATCGACGCGCCCGACGGCGACGACGAGGAGGACGGCAAGACCGCGACCTTCCCGTTCCTCGGCCGCCTTTTCGGCGGGCAGAACGGCGACGCGCCCGCGCCTGCGGACGGCGCGGCGGACGGCCCGGGCCGCGCCGAGCGCGGCAAGAAGAACGACAAGGCCGCCAAGCATAAATTTCTTGACAGCTATTGCATCAACCTCTCCCAGCGCGCCCGCGACGGCAAGCTCGACGCGGTGATCGGCCGCGACGAGGAGATCGAGCGCGTCGTTCAGATTCTCAACCGCCGCCAGAAGAACAACCCCTGCCTCATCGGCGAGCCGGGCGTCGGCAAGACGGCCATCGCCGAGGGCCTTGCCCAGCGCATCGCCGCGGGCGAGGTGCCCTTCAAGCTCCGCAGCAAGGAGGTCTATCTCCTTGACCTCACAGCGCTCGTCGCCGGCACGCAGTTCCGCGGCCAGTTCGAGAGCCGCATGAAGGGTCTTATTGAGGAAATTCGCAAGCTCGGCAACATCATTCTCGTCATCGACGAGGTGCATAACATCGTCGGCGCGGGCGACGCCGAGGGCAGCATGAACGCCGCCAATATTTTGAAGCCCGCCCTCTCGCGCGGCGAAATTCAGGTCATCGGCGCGACGACCTTCAACGAGTACCGCAAGCACATCGAGAAGGACACCGCGCTCGAGCGCCGCTTCCAGCCCGTCACGGTCAACGAGCCGAGCATGGAGGATACGCTCAAAATTCTCAAGGGCATCGCTCACTACTACGAGTCCTTTCACGGCGTGAAAATTCCCGACGGTATCCTGCGCCAGGCCGTCGTGCTCTCCGAGCGCTACATCACCGACCGCTTCCTGCCGGACAAGGCCATCGACCTGATCGACGAGGCGTGCTCGGACATGAACCTGCACGACAAGAACATCAACCGCCGCATGGAGCTGCGCCGCGAGCTGGACGATTACGCCAAGGAGCGCGAGCTGCTCGAGGCGGAGACCGAGAATCCCGACTTCGAGCGTCTGGCTGAGCTGAAAAGTCTGGAGCTTCAGGCGCAGAGCGAGCTGGACGGTCTCTGCGCGCAGGGCGATCCCGAGCTGACGATGGACAATCTCGCCCGCGTGATCGAGCTGTGGACGAAAATTCCCGCCAGCCGCATCCGCGAGGCCGAGTTCAAGCGCCTGAGCGAGCTGGCCGACCGCCTGAAAAAGCACATCATCGGGCAGGACGAGGCCGTGGACGCGGTCGCCGCGGCCATCCGCCGCGGGCGCGTGGGCATCAGCCCGAAGCACAAGCCCGTGAGCTTCATTTTCGTCGGCCCCACCGGCGTGGGCAAGACGGAGCTGGTCAAGCAGCTTGCCGCCGACCTTTTCGATTCGCCCGACTCGCTCATTCGTCTCGATATGTCGGAGTTTATGGAGAAGCACTCCGTCTCGCGTCTCGTCGGCTCCCCTCCGGGCTACGTCGGCTATGACGAGGCCGGTCAGCTGACCGAAAAAATTCGCCGCAAGCCCTACGCCGTCATTCTCTTCGATGAGATCGAGAAGGCGCACCCGGACGTGCTGAACGTTCTGCTGCAAATTCTCGACGACGGCGAGGTGACCGACGCGCACGGCCGCAAGGTCAACTTTGAAAACACCGTCATCGTCATGACCTCCAACGCCGGCAGCGACCGCAAGGAGGGCAGCGTCGGCTTCGGCCGCAGCGTCAGCGAGCAGAACCGCGAGCGCACGATGAAGGCACTCGGCGAGTTCCTGCGTCCCGAGTTCATCAACCGCGTGGACGAGATCATCTGCTTCAATCGCCTCGACGAGAAGAATTTCGTATCCATCGCCCGCATCATGCTCGACGAGCTGGCGGCCAGCCTGAAGGAGAAGGGCTTCATCTTCACCTATGACGATGCCGTTGCCGCGTATCTGGCGAACAAGTCCTACTCGCTCACCTACGGCGCGCGCAACCTGCGCCGCACCATCCAGAAGGAGCTGGAGGACGTCATCGCCACGCGCATCATCGACTCCTACGACCACCCCGTCACGCAGCTGCGCGCCGTGATGAAGGACGGCGCGATCGACCTTTTGAGCCTATAATAAAAAGAAAGAAAAAGGGGAGAGAGGACATGAGAAATCCGTTCCGCAAGGACATTGAGCCGCGCTGTGCCTACTGCGCCCACGGGTCTGCGGTGAACGAGCGCGAGGTCGCCTGCTCGCGCAGGGGCGTGGTGGACGGCAGCGACCACTGCCGCCACTTCCGCTACGACCCTCTGCGCCGCGTGCCGCCGCGGCCTGCCT
>Ga0256405_10005164_pt1 | contig 23125 bp, 18 predicted proteins | sample RumenRJG_02DNA_FD_189096 | JGI IMG/M metagenome (GOLD analysis project Ga0256405, IMG submission 189096) | Bovine rumen microbial communities from Lethbridge, Alberta, Canada - RJG_02 | ecosystem: Host-associated > Mammals > Digestive system > Stomach > Rumen | place: Canada: Alberta... | reverse complement strand
GTAAACATTGTTGGGACAAAGGTTAATCAATTTATACCTGCTAATGCTACTGTAAAATCGAAGATAAATGCCGGAGCTAACAAGGTTTATATTTATCAAACGCCATCCGCGTGGATATCCGATGAGTTCAAAGAAATTGTCAAAGAGCAGTTGGGGATAACGACATTTACACAAGAACCGGAGACTACCGATATTTCCAAAATATTTACAGCAACATCGTCTGATAGCTTGTATATAGCGCAAAGTAAGGACAATAAAACCATAGTTGCAGACGCTTCCAACAAAACTATCTCTGGGGCTCTAGTTAATAAAACGGTAGATGGCATTGGGTATTACCCGGCGAATTTACGCCTAACTGGAAGCATTACATTGTCCGGCGATAATTCTGCATTTAATCAAAAATCCTTCTTAGTCGGCGATGGCGTTAAGGATACGATCATTACATTTACAAATCCGAACGCACTGCCCAAAACAAATACCACAGTTGAATCTAACGGCGCAGTAGTATTTGATGGCGCAGAAAATTATATTTTATCCAACAACATCTCAATCAAATCCGGGGGCAAACTCAATGCCACAACGCGTATTATACTCGCCGGTGGAACAGTCATAACGTTCGTGGCATAGCTTAATTGCGCATGGGAAAGCAAATGACTTTTGCGGATATTTAATAACAAATGGCAATTCCACGGTAGAAGATTACATAGCCTTACTTGCCATTTGTGTGGTATCATAAAATACAGGAGCCGTTTTGAGTTGAAGATATTGAATGTTTTTGAAAATTAAGGAAGTGCTAAAATCTTGTTTTGTCTTCTGGAAATCTTTTATTTATGAAGCTGATAAGAAGAAATTTTTGCAACAAAATCAGGGGGCTTTTAAAACACAGATTATAGTTTTGCTCGCAACGATGCTCATTTGTTTTGTTTTGTATAGCTCGATGAGACCTGCTGTTAGAGGGGTTTGCAGAATAGTTTTACGTTCCACTGATTCGGGAATGGATATGGGATTTGACAGGCTTATTGGCGTTGAGGCAAAGAAAGTTACGATTGGAACAACTCTGCGTGAGATTAAGTCAATAGGGACATTGAAAGCCAATGCTGAAGTTGTCATAAAGGCTGAAATTTCAGGAAAGATTTCAGAAATTCTTTTTGAAGAAGGTTCGAAAGTTCATAAAGGGGATACACTTATAAAGTTTGAGGATGATCTATATAAAGCCGAAAAAGATAAATATGAGGCAGAATATACGATGATGAAAGCAGAATATGAACGTGTCGACAATTTATACAAACAGAAGGTTGGCTCGAAAAAGGCGTATGATGAGGCATTTGCAAAAATGCAGGCCGCTCAAGCTCAGCTTTCGAGCGCTACTGCTCAACTGGCAAGAACGGTTATTAAGGCACCATTTGATGGAACCATTGGAATTTTGAAAGGTTCGGTTACACCAGGAAATATGGTGCAACAGCAAACGGAACTTGTTTATATGGTTGATAACTCGATGATGAAAGTCGAGTTTTCGGTCCCGGCAAAATATATCGATGATGTTGCTCCTGGTCAAAATGTTGAAATCACAGTTGACGCATATAGCGGAAAGGTCTTTTCAGGTACAGTTGATGCGATTGATTCAGAAGTTGATACCAAAAATCATAGCATACTGGTAAAAGCGATCATACCCAATAAAAATGGACATTTGAGACACGGCATGTTTGCGAATGTTCGCTTGGTAACGGGCGAGAAAAGCGGAGTTGTTTTGATTGATGAGGATGCTTTGTTGCGTGAAGGCTCTATAGAGTATGTCTGGGTGATTGATGAAAAAGGACGAGCGTACAGGAAACGCGTATTATCAGGGGCAAAAGATATCAACGGAGTCGAAATTGTAGCTGGGCTTCGTGAAGGAGAGACTGTAGTAACTACGGGGCAACTCAAGTTGTCTGAAGGATTGATGACAAAAATATTAAATAAGGAAGAATATGAGGCATCAGCAAAAGAAGCAAAACCAGAGACTAATGAACCGGATGAGGATGATACGGATGATAATGAATTATCTTCAAACGAAGAGCAGAAAGGCAATAAGCAAGATGAAACACTAGAGAAGATGAAAGATGAATTGCACACTTCTGCTCCTAAGTCGCAGATGGAAAAAGATGAAAAAGAACAGAAGCCGGAATCAACTGACAAAAAAGCTGAAAAAGAAAAAACAAAATCCGGGATAAGCAAGATTCAAGAGGCAATTCACAAATTATTTTCTAAAAAGCAATCTGCTCAAAAAACGGATTCATCTGAAGATGAATTGAATGCGAATAGTGACGGGAGTAAATAATGAAATTATCTGAAATTTGTATACATCGTCCGGTATTTGCCTGGGTTTTGACTCTTGTTGTTGTATTGCTTGGATTGGTGACTGGTGATCGACTTCAAGTGCGCCAATATCCGAAGATGGAAAAGAATTATGTAACCATCAAAATGACATATCATGGTGCAGGTCCAGAAATTATAGAGAGCCAGATTACTCGTGTTATCGAAGAAGCGGTAGCGGGTGTTGAAGGAATAGATACAATCACATCAAAGAGTGATAGTGAAACTAGTGAAGTCTCGATAGAGATTGCCGAAGGACGAGATCTTGACTCAGCGACTAATGATATTAGAGATAGATTGAGTAAGTGGAGAGATAGATTTCCTGATGCAGCACAAGAGCCAATATTAACAAAGGCAGGCTCAAACGAAAAGTCCATAGTCTCTCTTGCATTGATTAGTAATAAGTTAACTGAAAGCGAATTGTATTCATATGCACAAAATGAAATAAGCCACGCACTTGAAGCAGTACCTGGAGTTGCAAGGGTTGATGTTTATGGTGCTGGTGATTATCAAATGTCTGTAAAACTAGATCCGCAAAAGATGGCATTCTATAATCTAACAGTTTTGGATGTCGCGAATGCACTTGAGAAGCAAAATATTGAGAGTCCTGCTGGAAAGATTGTGAATCAGGACAGAGAATATGTTGTGACTACCGTTGCAGATTTGCAAAGCCCTGAAGAGTTCATGGAAATTCCGATTGTCAATAAAGCTAATACAGTTGTGAAGCTGAAAGACGTTGGGGATACTGTGCTTGATAAGAGTAACAAAAGAGTCATGGCCAGATTTAATGGCGAAAAGGTCGTAACATTGTCAATAATTTCTCAATCTGCCGCAAACCCAATACAAGTCGCTCGAGGCGTAAAAGCGAAATACGAAGAGGTGTTGCGGCAAATTCCGTCTGGAGTCAAATTCAGCATTGCATATGATAGCACAACATTTATAGAACGGTCATTACATGAGGTTTACCACACGATATTTGATGCTATTTTGCTTGTTGTTTTAGTGGTTTTTGTATTTTTACGTTCAGTAAGAGCGGCTCTAATCCCATTGTTAACTGTTCCGATTTCTCTGATTGGAGCATTGTTTATTATGTACGTTTGTGGCTTTACTATAAATAGTATGACATTGATGAGTATGGTTCTAGCAATCGGGCTTGTTGTTGATGATGCTATAGTCGTTTTAGAGAATGTTTATAAATATATAGAGCGTGGTCTAACGCCAATACAAGCCGCGATAGAAGGGACAAAAGAAGTTAGTTTTGCTGTCATAGCAATGACTTTAACATTATGCGCAGTTTATGCTCCAGTAGCCCTTGCACAAGGAGAAACAGGAAAGTATTTGAAAGAATTTTCTATCACTTTGGCTGGCGCTGTATTGCTCTCCGGTTTTGTCGCATTGACACTATCTCCTATGATGTGTTCAAAAACTTTGGTAGAAAGAGGAAAAGAAGGTGCTTGGAAAACAAAAAATCCTTATTTATTGCTATTGAAAAATTATATATCGAAGTTGAATACCACTAAGTGGCTATCCCAAATTGAGAAAAAATATGAGGATGCGCTTGAAAACGTTCTGAATAACAGAAAAAGAGCGATGGCTGTGGCGGTTTTGTTTTCTGCTTTCGGTTACTTTATATATGCCTTTATGCCTAGTGAGCAAAAGCCATATCAAGATGTGGGGATGTTTAGTTACGAAGGACATGCTCCGCAAACAGCCACGTTGCAATACACGCAACGTTACGTTGATGCGGTAGATAAGGTTTTGGGGCAATTCCCAGAAATAGAATCCAGGCAATATGTTATCACAAATCCGACGTTTGAAGGAGTTGCGATAATAAAGGATAGATGCGGAAAAACAACAGAAGAGATAATGAAAGAGGTTTCGATAAGGAGCAATGAAGTTTCCGGAATTGACATAAAATTCACTGCTGGGCGTGGCAGTGGTGATGACAGTTCTCGTTATATTTCTTTTGTTGTCAGGGGAAATAAGTCACACAGAGAGTTACGTGAATTATCGGACAACCTGATACAGGAAATACTTGCTAGCGGTATAGCAAGTAATGTTAGGACTATGAATAACAATGAGGCAGAGGACTATACCATTGAAATAAATCGCGAAAAGGCGGCATTGTTGCACATAGACCCAAAAGCTATCGCAAACACGATTTCCGGCTTAATACAGGGGCGTGTGGCGACTAAGTTCAAGCGCGAAAATAAGTTACATGACGTCATGGTTGAGATAACTGAAGAAGATAAGCGTTCTCCTGATCAACTTACGGATATATACGTGAAAGCATATAATGATCGGGAAGAATTTTTGATACCAATTGCTGAGCTAATAAATGTATATGCTCGAACTGGCCCTGTCACAATTTACCGCTATAATAGGACGAGATCTTGTACTGTAGTTCCGTTTTTACAACCAACCGTATCTTTAGGTGACGCGATAGACGTGATAAGGACTGTTGCTCATAAGACGTTACCAGATGATGTATATATCGATTTTGTGGATGAGACAAAGCGATTTTTGACTGAATCAAACACAATGGCAATGATCTTCCTACTTGCGCTGAGTTTCATATATTTAGTTATGGCTGCACAATTCGAAAGCTGGAAAGATCCGCTAATAATAATGCTTACAGTGCCATTAACGCTAGTTGGCGGAATAATCACTCTTGCTTGCATAAATGGTACGATAAACATGTTTTCTAATATCGGATTTTTGACATTGGTCGGGTTGATAACCAAACACGGTATCTTAATTGTCGATTTTGCTAACAAGTTGGTTGCAAAGGGGAAGACGTATAGAGAGGCCGTAAAAGAAGCAGCAATAATGCGTTTGCGTCCAGTCTTGATGACAACGTTTGCGATGGTTCTTGGTTCGTTGCCACTAGCTTTGGCTCGAGGCGCCGGTTGCGAACTACGCATCCCTTTGGGTTCAGTTATCGTTGGCGGTATGATGGTCGGAACAGTCTTTACGATATTCATCGTCCCTGTTGTATATACCTATATATCACAATGGAGTCTTGCAAAAACGCAGGTTGCATTGATTAAAATTTACAATGATGCCAGACGAATATTTGACACGGAACGTCATTCTTGAATGATTATGAGGTTTGCTCATTTATTTTTCAATGTAAGTTTTGTCTTGAGGAAACTCTTTGCGCGTTAACGAATTATTAAATATTTTTATCTACACTTGGACTAAGAGTATACGAAAGTGCTAAGAGGTTTTTGAGATGCATAAGTTAATCATTTCTGTGTTTGCTATGTTATATGGGGCATCTGTGTTTGCTAGCAATATTGCTGAAAAAGTAAATGCAACAGCCAATGCCGATGCCTCGAAAAAAACTGTTATGACGAAAAAAAATGGTGTTCCTGCATCGGCTGATACTAAAACACAAGTAAGAAATAGCAATGGAAACACTGTGGAAGTTCCATCTATTGATGCTCAAATGGCTGAATTGGCGCAAGAGTTACAGAAAGTTGATAACGAAACAAAAAAATTTGCCTCTTTAAGAGAGGAAGGCACTATTTCGGATTCTGGTATGTCTTCGCTTGATTTAAATGATGAGCCTAAAAAACTTGAAGATATAAAGGCTCTAAAGTTGAATGAAGTAAGTGCAACTGAATTTTTCAAAAATCCAAAGGCATTTACATCATGTTTGGAACCAGGATATTGGATTGAGGTGCCACATGCTACGGATAGAGGCTGGAGTGCCTCCTTGCTTATAGCAAAGGAAACCTTGTTGCCAATCATTGAGGGAAGAGTGGATGGGATATCTGGAACACTGATTAATCAGGAAATTCTGAAAAGTAGGGCACTCGATGACAAGGCTTTTGTTGACACAATAAAATATGCCTTTGAAGGACTCATAAACTATGATGAGGCAACAAAAAAAGACTTGGAGAGATTGAAACTATGTGAATTAACCACGTATTCAGAATTTTTAAAGGACAATGGTTTGGAGCGTTTTGACCAGGGCGATGAATTCTCAGAAAGACCTCAAGTTGGAATCCCTGTGAAATATTCAGATGGACGTATTGTTATAGATTCAGAAGCACTAAGAAAGTTATTAGCAAAAAGACTGGAAGTTGCTCTAAAAATTGAGGAAATAAAGAAAACAATTCAATCTATATCCAATGACCGCGATAGAATGATCACGCAAAAGATGAAGGATCAACTGGCTATGATGAAAAAGATTACAGAGGAAAATTCTGAATTAAATAAAAAAATCGAAGAAAACAAAACTTTGGGTAACGATTATGCTGAATTTGAGACACGTTTAAAAGAAAATGAAGAAAAACTAAAAACGCTCGAATTAGAACGCGGAGTGCGCGCTGCAAAAATGTATGAAGAAGATTTTGAACAAAGATTTATGGAACAGCTTGATAAAATTGAAGATTACTTTATTCGGTTATCAGCTTTAGATCCATCAACAATTTCCGCAAATGAACTAAAAGCTAAAAAAATTTCCAAGGAAACTCGTGAAAAAATCGATGAGTTAAAAATTCTGAAAAAGAAAAATGATGAATTGAAGCAAAAAATAGATTCTGAAAAATCAAAGAACAAAGAGGCAATAGCGCAACTTGAAACAGAAAAGAAAAAAGCTGAAGAGGAATTAGAGCTGGCTAACCAAATGCCTGAGACTATATCGCAACGTGTGGGAAGACGCACAAAAAATGTTCCAAACCAACAACGTCAAACTGCTATAGATGCAGCAACTGCTAAGATTTCTGAGTTGGAGAAAAAATTAAAGGATTCAGGAGGCTCATACGCGGAACTTGAATCGCAATATGCCACAAATAGTGTCCGTATAGCAACTTATGAAAGTGATAAAGACGTTATTGCAGCACAACGGATATTGGAAAGAAAACACTAATAAAGGTCAGAGCGTAATGCAACAAAACGGATAGTTTACCAAAGATGCCACCTACCCCAGGGGATCCTTTGGTATTTGTTTGTGAAAGATATATAAAAATGTATTCCTGAACAAGTATGGCATCCAGGTTCAAACAGATGTGAGACAAAAATGGTTTCCTGAACTATACTTAGAAATATACTTCAACGGAATTGAACCATGCAATGCGGAGCGTGGACGGTAGAGTGGTATTTTTGTAAAAATTTCATAAATTTTCCGCATACTCCACCGATGCTATTCTCGCTGAGTTCTGCATAAAATTCTTCTCGAAAAATCCGGTTAATTTGCTCGACTGTATGTTGGTTTTGTAAACAGTAGAACGAATAGATAAATTTACAAAATCTTTACTAGCAATCTCGAAATCTTTGAGAATTACGTCATTTTGGCATATATTTTTCATATTAAGAAAATTATCGTTGAATTTATTACGAATGAGAACTTACAAGATTTTTAGGATTGACGAATAGATGCCCTACCGGCTAGAAGCCGGTAGTTCTATGTCACGCTTGGAAAGCGGATTAAAAGAGTAAACTCTCAGAATTCGGATATTGTGAATGTATCCCCTTTATTGTGTTTTTCTTTTATGCTTATTTGCCCAGATGAAGCAGCAAAATACCCTCGAGCCCATAGGTGTTGCCCCCAATATCTTTTCTGTAATTCTTGGAATTCGCATTGTAATTTTCTGCTACTTTTTCCTTTTATATATTGCACTATTTTCGATACTGCGAGATATGGAGGAGCTGATATAAGCATGTGCACATGGTCTGGACTCACATTTCCACTGATTATATCGACGTAATTTGCTGAGCAGATTTCCCGTATTACTTCTATACATCTTTCAGCAATATTACCGTACACACTCTGCACCTATACTTTGTATAGAATACTATGTGAACTTCTTCTGTATGTCATACTTCACATCATACTGAAGTATTCGCCTAAAGAAGAGGATTTTCACCCATCCTACGTTTTTGAAAATTAAAATTTGGAGACTTTATCTCTTGTTTGTTGGCCGTGATTGCCCTTGCTCTTTTGCTAGTTCTTTTTGTCTTGTTTGTGTTGAACTTATACAATCCGTATCTGGCATTTGACATAAAATCAGATACTAGATAAAATTGAGCTAAGTTCGATTGGTGTGGGCAAAATTTTGGATTCAAGGTTAAGTCAATTTAAGAACAAGATGGAGCTTTCGATTGATGCTTTTTCGAGAGAAATTTCCGGAATACGAGCAGGCCGAGCTTCAACAACATTGCTAGAGCCAGTTAAGGTGGATGCGTATGGTTCATTAATGCCTTTATCTCAAGTCGGGACTATATCCGCCCCAGATGCGAGAATGCTTGTCGTTAATGTTTGGGATAGAAGTTTGGTAAAGTGTGTAGAGAAAGCGATAAGAGAAAGTGGAGCGAATCTTAATCCCGCAGTAGACGGGCAAACCGTACGTGTGCCAATCCCGCCTCTTTCAGAAGAACGACGGCACGAATTGTCGAAATTAGTAGCGAAGTATGCTGAGGAATCCAAAATTGCGATAAGGAATGTACGCAGAGATGCCATGGACGCGATAAAGAAGCAAGAAAAAAACGGGGAAATAAGTGAAGATGACATGAAGCATCTATCGGATGATATCCAAAATTTGACAAACGATTTCACAAAGAAAATTGAAACAATGCTGGAAACAAAGCAAAAAGATATAATGCAGATATAGAAAATGCGCAGATTATTTCATTATCCATTGTCTGGTTTATCACGAGCAGTAAGGGTAATCCTTACTGAAAAACATTTGGATTATGAAATGGTATACGAAATTCCTTGGAAGCCTTCTGACGAACTACTAGAAAATAACGTATCAGGAGAAGTGCCAACATTGATTGATACAAATGGGATTATAACTTATGGTAATTCAGCCATACGTGAATACATTGAAGAGGTATATCCAGATATTCCATTAATAGGGACAGATTACCAACAAAGGGCAGAAGCACGAACTATAGCCGATTGGGCAAATAATACTCTCTACAAAGATGTTTACTATCCCGTAATTCATGAACGCATACTAAAACGTTTTTTAAACGAAGAAAATAAACGCCCGAATCCGGCATGTATACGCGAAGCTGGGGCAAAATTGAATAATCATATGGAGTATATAGCCTGGCTTGTTGATAGGCGCAATTGGCTAGCTGGCAAGGAATTTTCCATTGCAGATATAGCTACTGCATCGTTACTTTCAGTACTGGATTACCTAGGAATTATACAATGGCATAAGTATGAGATTGTAAAAGGCTGGTATGTTAGAATCAAATCAAGACCTAGTTTCAGGAATATATTGCAGGATAATGTGCCTCAAATTCCGCCTGCGAGTAATTATGCAAATCTTGATTTTTAAAGGTGATTTATGAAACTAATTTTGATCTGTGATAAAGAAAAAATATATGAAGGAGACGTCTCACAAATTGATGTTGAAACCGAAAATGGCTCTGTTTCAATTCTGCCGAACCATCAGCCGTATATGACAAAAATCTCAGGCAAAATTTCATATATGCCAGTTGGGGCAAATATGAAGTTGGTCGATATCTCGGTAGGCTTTATATATACTGATGGTATAGTCTGTTTTGCTGTGGTAGATAAGTGAAATTTTTGCAGATAAGCGCGGATAAATCCAAAAATCGGATAGTTTTATGGCTCTGTGGAATGCACTTTTGCTGGGGCATGGCATCTTCGATGATTTTTTCGCTTTTGCCTGTGTTTATAGTCGATGAATTAGGCGGGAATAGCAAGTCGTTCGGAGCTCTTGAGGGAGCTGTAATTTTTCTTTCATTTATGGCAAAACTTTTTGCTGGGTTCATAATGGATATATTTAGGCGTAAATTACCAATGCTAAATGCGGGAACAATTTTAACTGTATTCAGTAAATTATCACTTGCATGCGCACCAAGTGTATTTTTTGTATTTATATCAAAATCACTTGATCGATTTGCAAAAGGACTTAGACAAGCTCCCTCCGACACAATACTTGCTGAAAATTCCGACAAAAAGGGTCTTGCATACTCCTTCAGATATACAACTAATATTTCCGGTTTTTTGTTTGGATCAATCGTCACATCAGGCATAGTTGCAATGATTGGTAAAAATTTTCGGTTAATTTTTTCATTAGCAATCATACCTGCTACTATCGCATTCTTCATATTAAAGACAAAAATAAAGTATGAGGATACAAAAAAATATGAGTTAAAAGAGAAGCAGAAATGGAACATAAGGGATATAAAAAATATGCCACAAGCATATTGGAAATTCATAATTTTGGTTTCCTTATTGATGTTTAACCGGTTTAGTGAGGGATTTATAACCTTAAGAGCAAAAGAGGTTGTGCCTGAGCAAATTGGTAATTTTCCGCTCTTTATGGGAATATATGAGCTTTGCGCAATCAGCATTGCCATATTGGTTGGACGGATATCCGATCAAACAGACAAGCGGAAACTTATGTTAGGCGGGATATGTTTATTGATAATAGCCGATTTGTTTGGGGTATTCGCGCGGGACGTAATTACGACAATACTTATATATGTCTTCGCCGGATTACATATAGGCATGACCCAAGGACTTATAGGGTCGATAATAGCGAAATTGGCCCCCCAAAATCTAGTCGGTTCTGCATTCGCGATATTTTATGGCATTGAAGGTTTGATATTATTGCTCTCAAATAACCTAGCGGGTTTTTCATCAGGGCTGGCGAAAGCTATACAAATACAAGCCAGTTCGGCGCCATTCGTTTGTGGGGCTGTATTCAGTTTTGCGTCAATTATGTATATACATCTTTGGATAAAGCGGGAAAAAAACGTCAGCATTTAACTAAATATTAACACTCAAGAATTAGAATAGTCGTATAAGAGTATTGTTCTCGGGGTTAAAGTTAATATGAAAAAAATGTTTAATAGAATAGTTGTTATGGCTTGCTGTATAGCAACAGCATACGGAACTGTTGATGCTAAAGCGGAAACAATTAACGGCTCCACACCACAACAAAAAATCACAAAAGAAGGACTAGACAACCTAGCAGAACAATTATTGAAGGAAAAAGATTATGACGACATAAACCAGTATCCAAATATGAATCTGCCTAATTATAAAGATTCCATAAATGAAACAATCAAATTGGCTATACGAGAAAAAACTTATAATGATCCCGGGGCAGAAGAGTTAAAAGATATTTTTGATGACACAATTGGGGACACTGAAACAGAAAATTATTTGATGTTGCGCTTCCTCTGCAAATATATGTTAGAAACAGGGGATAGCATTGAAGTCGCCATACAAAAACTATCTGACATATTTGATGAACGGTTGCAAAATGTTGCAATATTTGCGAAAGTCGCTGATATTGAGGAACTATTGAAGACGGATAAATCTGAATTAGTTAAAAAACTACGGGAGCTAACTCCGCAAGGATCAGCAACTCCTGATGAAAAATTGGAAGATGATTCTGAGAAGGTAACAGAAGATTCCTCAGTGACAACGATCGATGGAGCAAAAAATATATTTGAATTTATAAAAACAAAAACGGGACAAGAAAAAGATTATATTGAAACATGTAATGAACTTATAAAACAGATACCTCCTCAAACAAAAACAGAGGTCCTGCAGATTTCAGGAAATATCATAGATAAAATTGTAAGTGAGAAACAACAAGGCAATACTCCTTTAGCTGTTAACTGGAGACTTTCTGCAACTGATGCAGGAAATTTTCAAAAGTATGCTCCTGAACTTTCGAAGAACTTGAACAATGCTAGCGTCACAGCAAAGGAATCTATATGTCTTTTATCTGAAAATTTGCAAGCTACTACGAATGGAACGATAACATCAGATATCGACTTGATAACAACTACCATCAATGACAAAATCCTTTCGAATCAAAAATCCATGCTAGTAATTGCCAGATTGCATATCCTTATGGCGGTATTAAGCAAACACGATGTTCTTATCGTGGATCTAGCAGGATTAAACTTACCTAAAGAGCAATTTGCGACGATCAGCCAGATTTATACAAATGAGTTAATGAATCCTTTAATTAAGGATAAACTAAAAGAGGTACTGTTCGTTATCTAACGATGACGCGCAGAATCTTCATTTTTACCGAAAATGACGGGGCACAAGGTTGTTGCCTCGTGGTACAATCTAAGGAAGCTTCTTGTTCTGAGATTTGATGTGAACATTACTCATAAAATTTTGGCGGAAGCCCTTGGATTGTGCGAGTGTCCACCATTTGTCGCAGATAGGATTTCGATTGATTCACGAAATATCAAACCTGGGGACATTTTTATAGCTATCAATAGAGGGCACGAATTCGTCAATGATGCCATAACTTCTGGAGCTACCCTAGCCATAATTGATGACAAGCGATATGAAGTTCCCGGAAAAACTCTAGCTGTCGATAATACGACTAAAGCTCTGAAGAATATTGGGAATTGGGTAAAAGCGAAAACAAAACTGAAAAACTTGATTGCTATAACGGGAAGCGTTGGAAAAACAACCACAAAATTTTGGCTAAATTCGCTTTTAAGTCATAAATACAATTCGTTTTGCAGTTCAGGAAATTATAACACTAGATATGGAGTGTCGCTCTCTTTATGCCAACTTGAAAGCAGCACAGATTTTGGAATTTTTGAAATAGGTTCAAATCATACAGGTGAAATCGCGGAACTTTCTGAATATCTGAAACCAGACATAGGCGTTATAACAAATATATTTGAATCTCATATCGGAAATTTCGGAGACAAACAATCTTTAGCTCGTGAAAAAATCTCAATAGTTAACGGAATAAAGTCCGGAGGCATTTTGATTTTTGATGGAGATTCCGAATTTGCCCTCAACATACAAGACGAAGCAGGCCGCAAAAATTTAAAAGCATTCGCCGTCGGATTTTCTCAAAATTGCGATTTTGAGATCATTGCTTGCCGAAATGTACGTGCTCAGACCGCAAGCATAGAACTAAAAACTCCGGATGGCATTGTAAAATACGATTTACCATTTAGAGAAAAACATCTAGCTTACGTTAGCGCAATGCTGGTTGCGACCATTTGGGCGATGAAATTGCCGATTGCTGAATTTTTATCATTTATGAAAGATTTGTCCAAAATAGATGGACGAGGCAATGTCGAAAAATATGTATTTCATGGCAAAACGATTGAAGTTATCAATGATTGTTACAACGCAAGCCCAACTGCAGTTCTAGCTTCGATTGAAAATTTGCAATTATTGCCAAATGCCTCAAAAATTGCGATTATCGGACAAATGAAAGAATTAGGGCAATATGAAGTTTATTACCATACATTAGTTGCTGAAAAACTACAATCATCGCATTTTGAACAAGTTTTTTTTATAGGAGATAAAAATCTTTGGGATATCATGGGGGCAAAAGAGAAAACAAAATGTTTCCAAAAGCTTGATAATTTTGTTATTGAAGAGATATTAAAAATGATTCAGAATGATAGCATAGTTTTACTGAAGGGCTCTCATAGTCTTGAACTTGATAAATTTATTAAATATCTAAAATGTTCTACAACTTAGTTTATAAATTTTTAGGCACTGATTATTCGTTTCTAAATGTTCTCAAGTATGTAACATTTCGATCGATTTGTGCGTTTTTAATTGCATTCTGCTTAGTTTTGCTAATCGGAAATAAATTCATATTTTTTCTACGTTCTCATCAAAGAAATGGACAGCCGATACGCGATGATGGCCCTCGAACACATTTGGATACAAAAAAGGGTATACCAACTATGGGAGGAATGCTAATAATTTTCGCAGTTATACTTGGAACTCTACTACTTGGAGATCTCACAAACACTTGGTTGTGGCTATGCCTAGGTATTTTTATTGGATTTGGACTGATAGGTGCTGTAGATGATTATAGAAAAGTCAGCAAAAATGATTATCATGGCATGCCTGGAAAAACTAAATTTTTGCTACAATCGCTGGTTGCCATGGTATGTTGCTTCATATCAATAAAGCTTTGCAATTTTCCAGGAAACACTGGCATTTTTATTCCTGTATTCAAAGAATTTTGCATTGATCTTGGCTATTTTTTCATAATATGGGCAATGTTTGTGACAGTTGGGAGTTCTAATGCTGTAAATTTGACAGATGGTTTAGACGGACTAGCTATGGGGCCGGTAATAATTTCATCAATATGCCTAGCCATCATAGCTTACCTTACTGGAAATACAATTTTTGCAGAATATCTACACATGCAATATGTTCCAGGAATGTCAGAAGTTTGTGTATTTTTAAGTGCGCTAGTTGGTGCAAGTCTTGGTTTTATGTGGTTCAATGCTCCACCCGCAAAAGTTTTTATGGGAGATACCGGTTCAGTAGCAATAGGAGGGGTATTGGGATTTATTTCTGTAATATCGAAGCACGAATTTATTTATGCCCTAATAGGAGGAGTATTTGTCTTAGAAACAATCTCCGTGATAATACAGGTTCTGTATTACAAAGCAACCGGAAAACGAGTTTTTTTGATGGCTCCAATACATCATCATTTTGAAAAAAAAGGATGGTCAGAAGCAACAGTAGTATTCAGATTTTGGATAATCTCGATGGTGCTTGGCATAATAGGCTTAGCCTTACTCAAGGTGAGATGATCTCATCATCCCGAGAAAATCATAATTTATATGGTAAAGTGACAACAAAGCAAGCTCCAGAATAATTGTTAGAATTGGTGGCAGAAATACTTCCTCCATGCGCGATAATGGCATCTCGAGCAATACTCAACCCCAATCCAACGCCTTCATCTAAGTTATGAGTTCTTGCCTCATTTTCGGTTTGAAAAGGCAAAAATAAATTTTCTGCATTCTCTTCATCAATTCCATATCCATTGTCTTCAAAATTAATAATGACACTGTTATTCATCTTTGCGATATTTATATAGAGATGAGTTGAATGCTTCTTTGCATTGGATACAATGTTCATAAATGCACGTTTCAAAGATGTAACTTTTACAGGAATAGCGATATTCCTATCTCCAAAAATGTCGATAGCAAAACCATCAAGTTGATAATCATTTACAATGTCAGAAATAAATGAATAAATATTTTTATGCACAGAAATTTCTTTATTTTGTTCAAATGCATGCAAAGTAAAACTTTCTGTCATGTTTATCATCATATTAACATCTCTTGTTAGCCATTCAGTTTCCTTCGTTTTTGGCATTAGCGATAACTGCAATTTCATTTTAGTTAAGGGGGTTCGAAGATCGTGAGATATACCTGCAAGTACCCTCATTCTGTTATTCATAAGCTCATTTACTCGAATTTTCATTTGACAAAAAGCATTACCTGCCTCTCGAATTTCCGACGCTCCTTCAGGAGTATAATCAGTATCAAAGCCCTTTCCAAATTCAGTTACCGCCTTTGCAAGCCTTCGTATGGGGCGAATTTGATTTTTTAAAAATATAAATGCGATTAGAAGAAATACGATACTAGATACAATGCCACTACCAAGTACTACCGCTATTATTTTAATATATAAAGTTTTTCTTAAAAAGGATATTTTATAGATATTGGAATTATTGCAAGAAGGAATGTATATATCCATATTTTGATTTTCTGTATCGATATAATAGCTTGTGTATCCCTTTTTCTGAATTGCTTTTTTAAGCGCTCTGTATGCCTGATGATTTTTGGCGATACCTTGCTTTCGCAATTTCGCATCATTCAGAATTTCAACGTCTATATTCATACTTTTTTTCAATTCATCTATATATTCTTTCTCGCAATTCATATCTAAAAGTCGAGTTATCGAGCACGCTTCCCCTGCCATTCTTGTCGAAATTATTCCAAGAATTGTTTGGGTGTATTTTTCAAAAAACATAATGCCAATGATAGATTGTGAAAGGATAACAGGCGCAATGAGAATTAAAATAAACCTTCCAAACAGGCTTTTCGGCAACATTCGTTTTAGATAATTCTTCATTAATCAGATCTCAATCTATCAAAAATCCCATTTTATCTTGTATCATAGAAGGATGAGAAGGTGTATAAAAAGTTTTTCTTCACATTGTTCAAAAATGACAAACCTTTGTAAAGTACTTGGTTTAATATTTTTTTTACCACTGATTTTTTCTTCCTGCAAAAAAGAGCGACATGATTTAGAATTTTCTGTCGATTTGCTAAATGCAAACGATCTTATAAAAGAGATAATTGAAGAAATTCAAATGAATTATGCGGATGACATTACACGAGAAAAGCTAGAAATAGGAGCAATAAATGGTATGTTACAAGTTCTTGACGAACATTCCCTCTACATACCAAATGAGGAATTCAATGCATATAACCAAACAACGCGGGGAATGTTTCTTGGAGTTGGAATAGAAATAAAACAAATTGCAGAAGGCCTAGAAATACAATCAGTAATTGATGACAGTCCAGCAGCGAATGTTGGCATAAGACCAATGGACATTATTACACAAATTGATAACAAAAGCGTTTTAAAAATGTCTCCTAAAAAAATAGCATCAAGACTTGGTTCAGATTCGGCATTAAAGGTAAAATTGTCATTGCTTCGAAATAAAAACGAAACATTCGAAGTGAATGTGCAAAAATCAGTAATTCAACTCCGGAGCGTAAAAACTGAGTTCGTAAATGATATAGCAATTATTAAGATAAATTATTTTAATGACGACACATTGAATTCGGTATCCCAGGCTATTAAGAAGATAAACAAAAAAAAACCAGCTGGTGTAATTATCGATTTGCGTAATAATCCTGGAGGCATTTTAGAACAAGCTGTTGGCGTTGCTGATTTGTTTTTGTCCAATAAAAAAATTGTCGAGCTAAAATCACGGAATATTGAAGAATCAAAAGTTATATTCTCTGATGATATAGACTTACTGAATAACCTACCAATGGTCGTTTTAATAAATTCAAATACTGCGTCTGGAGCGGAACTTTTGGCCTCGGCGTTGGGAGAAAACAAAAGGGCTGTTCTGATCGGCGAAAAAACCTATGGAAAAGGCTCTATGCAAACGGTTATACCAATTCCCGGGCGCGGAGCAATAAAATTAACGACAGCTTACTTTATATCTCCGAATGGTAATGCCATAAGTCACAAAGGAGTTGTTCCTGATGTAGAAATTAAACAGGAGCAATCTCTCTTATCGCAAGATTCCGCAACTTTGCGAGCTATGGATTTGTTACACGGTCTGACAGCATTAACAACAGAAACAAAAACTCCACCATCGCCATGATTTATCGCTTTTTTATCCATTCCAACGCATAATTTTTCATAATGCTAGAGATATTTTGGTGTTCCTTTATAAAATTTATGACTATGTCTGGATCATGCTTACTTATTTCCCGCAACATCCATCCGCAGGCTTTGTGTATCAAGTGGTGTTCGTGTTTTATAAACTTTTCACACAGTTCAATTGTTGGCATGAAATTTCTGGCTTTTATAAGAGAGAGCGTAGCCACAATTGAAATTCTATTTTTCCAGAGGTTATCCGAATTTGAAAGCAGATATATAGAAGAATTGTCACCAGTTATGCATGCATGTTTCCCTATGATGTGAGGGGCAGAACAATCAACTAAATCCCAATTATTGACATACCGTACGTTATCTAAATATAGAGATTTTACGCGGGTCATATCGGAAGAAAATTTATGATTCAAAATAATCAGGGCGACAAACCTTGCTTCATGCAATTCATTTTGCAACAATTTTTCGCATTCCTTATAAGGAATACTCGCATATGCTTTTGCTATCTTTCTCAGCTCAGGATAGTGTGTGCCACATATAACATCACCTTCTCCATATCCCCCTGACTTGATTTGCAATGCAGTAACAAATATCTTCGGGATCACTTTTGGCTTGCGTGCAAATATTTCTGCTACAACCTCATTATGCCTCATAATGTTTTCTACCCTGTTCACACAACGTGTCTCTGTGAAAACGCAGCAAGAATCGTGCTATTATCCAGATATTCCAGATCACTTCCGATAGGCACTCCGTGAGAAAGTGTTGTGATTTTCACACCTAATCCGCCTATTCTATCTTTTACGAAAAATAGAGTAGTCTGACCGTCCAAGTCTGCACTCAAGGCTATAATTACTTCATCAACTTTATTATTTATGATTCTGTCATACAGACCATTGATATTTATATCATCTGGAGTAACTCCCTCTATTGCAGAAAGCTTATTCCCCAAAACATGATATATACCGTTATAAAATCCAGCACGTTCTATTGTCCAAAGGTCAGATATATCTGCAACAACGCAAATGGTTGAGGTCTCGCGTTTACTATCAGAACAAATATTGCAAGGCATCTTTGTATCAATATTGCCACATACCTCGCAAATCTTTAAATTTTCATAAACGCTTTGCAAAGAACTCAATATAGGATGTAATACAGTTTCCTTGTATCTCAACAAATGTATTACCAGCCTTAACGCAGAACGAGCTCCCATCCCAGGAAGCCGACTGAAGTATGAAACTAACCGCTCAATTTCTCCATTTCTCTGCATATCTGCAAACTAATATTGAACAGATTTGAGAACGTGATAATTAGGATATTGAGCTTTTATAAATTCACTTAGCGCAATAATTACCCGATCAACCGTAATATTTGATGGCTCATCGTATGTCTGAACCGATACATCAGATTTCTCAAACAACGGATAACAGTCATCCATCATTTTCTTCAAAATCTCTTCTTCCTTCCCCGGTTCAAGAAGCGGACGATCTTTTCGGCCACTAACCCTAGCCGTCAATGTTGGCAAATCAGCTTTAAGCCAAATAGAAATCGCTTTTTCCTTTATTAAATTTCTTGTGCGCTCATAGGTAAATGAAAGACATCCCGTTGCGATAATCTGCACTGGCTGTCCCAGAAGTCTTGATATGACTTTGTATTCTCCATTTTCAAGCGCTCCTTCTCCGAATATAGCTTCAACATCATTTAAAGCGCACCCAGCGGCCACTTCAATTTCTTGATCGGAGTCTACGAAGGGTAATTCAAATCGTGCCGACAACTTTTTCCCTATGCTTGTTTTTCCACATCCCATAAGCCCAACTAAAACTACCGGTTTTGGAGGCAAAAAACTTACAATGGGTGTCTCAGGTCTTGAATGTATTGAAAAATCTTTCGAATTATCGCTCATCTCATTACTCATTTAAATAAACTCAACCTCTCAATCCAAAAAACAAAAACCCAGCTACGTTGTGTAATACAATACAACGAACCATAGTTCAGAGAACTACATTACTAATGATACCAGAAAAATGCATGAGCAGTGCAACGAAAAATTTTGGTACCCCATCAAAGAAAAAGGAGAAGGAGGTTTTATCCAACTTCTCCTCTTCGAGAGACTACCCAAAATAGCACCACTCTTTTAGATTGCTCTCCTTGGCAAGGAGTATCATGGTTCATTCGTGTTTTTCTCGCGCTCTTTCGTTATACATCCCTCTTTGTGCCCCTCATTAGGCGCTTTCTTGATAACCTTAGACATTTTAAACTTAGGCGTTTTATTGACAATAAAGTCTTGCATACATTTCTTTGTTTTCTTATCACGAATTAGTTCCATTATCAAGTTCATTTTTGTTAAAACACGTATATTATCCTTATATTTTGTATTTATTAAAAGGGTTTTATCATTCTTATCTGTTGGGGTTATATCGCTGATACTACCACCTTGGAGTTTAACACAACCGCCAGAAATACTTATATTGCAACGTGAGCTAAGTATCCTTTTAACTGCTTTTGCTAAATCTGTCGTATTTTGATAATCAGAAACAAGACTGTTTTTAATTAGCTTTGCCGCTTTACGTGCTATTCGTTCTTTTTTAAGGTCAGGTATATAACCTTTCGATGATGATAGGTTTTCAGGTTTCTTTCTTGGCCTTTGCATATCTTCTTCGCTCAATTGCATTGAATTGTTGTTGCGTTGTTCATTCTTATTAAGTCTTGCATTTTGCTGATTATTCGTCTCTAATGCTAATATTTGATTGTTCGAAATATCTTGCCTAACGATATCCGCAACAGGTAACGCTTTACGTTCTGGCACACATGTTAACAAACTGTTACCAACAGTATTACTTCGAGAATAGTCGCAAAAGTTAATTTTATATTGACTATCCATTAAATATGTATTCACATATTTAACATTGTTGCGATGACCAAACATATATTCTGCTCTCAGATTTATCGGTATCATCATTCTGTTATTAATAGCACTCAACGATTCAAAGCGTATGGAATTAAAATCCAAGGTAATAATATTTCTAAATTCAAGGAATGGCTTCACCACCATAGGTAGGAAATAATTACTAGCTCTGCCGAAATTAGTCATAAATGAAGTTGACTCGTTACCGTTCAGCTTATATTCCTCACTATTAATGACTTCATCATTAGTACTGTTTTGTTCACAGGAAGAGCTTTTTGAAAGAATTATCTTTTTATTTTGTTTACATTTACCAAAGTCATTGATATTAACAATGTTTATAGCATTTATGATGTTATTTCGTTTCTGATTGGCATTCTCATCCTTCGATTTCAACTGTAACGTTGAACTGTTCTTGCTTATTATATTATTTTTCAGCTCACTTTCCTGCTCTGATGATGTGATAAAACTGGTCTTTATATTTGATTTTGTGCTTGTGAACAGTTTTTTCAATTTCTCTCCATCCTTAGGAACAACAAACCTAACACTCGTTTTACGTTGCCCAGTAGACCGCCCATCTTTTGTGAAGATTTTTAAGTAAGTTTTAACAACTTTGCAACATATATTAGCGGATGGATTATTCGATATTGCAGATTTAGTGTTGACCCCATTATTTGTTCCTAAAGTAGGTGTACTCAATTTATTAATCGAACAATATTTTGCCGTTGCATTTTTCGAGAGTGTGCTATTTTGTCCTATCATTTTTTCTCTCGATGGTTTTCCCTTCAAGTTTTCCTCAAGTATTTCGTCTGGCAAATCTTGAACCCATCTTTCTTTACCCATTCTCATTTTTTTGACATATTTTTGTCCTTTTATCCACCGTACTTCCGGGGGGAGATCGTCTGCGTCCAAAAAGCCACTATCTCCGGTGACAACATCTGAAGCAGTACATGTATTTGTCGTAGGAGCGTGTTTTGTTGCAGTTTTATATATATCTGTTTCAGGATATGTCTCAAGCTTTTTATTCTTCTGCGTCTTAGGCTCCAAATCAGATGAATTTACGATTGTTTTTCGCTGCAGTGCAGAACTGCTTTCTGATATAACCTCCGATGGATTTTTAATCGAGAAAAGTATATTAGAATTACTAGAATTATTGGTAGAGCTGTTGGATTGCATAGGATTACTGACCATCGTCTTAGATTTGAAACCAGTCTTTTCCAAGATTGTTTCTTTAGATATTGCTGAAATATCTCCTGATATGTTGCTCGTCTGATTGACATCCATTGCCAATGGTACAACAATCTGGATAGGTGTATTAGAATTACTGCTCATCATATTAGAGTCCGGAATAAGCTTATTTGAGGTTGGTATTTGAATCAGCCCGAGGTATTCTTTCGTAACAGTTTTAAACGGATTGTTAGTCTGTGTAGGGGGCATTATAATTTGTTTGGGTTGTTCAGTATTAAATATCTCGTTCGCAATTATAGGATTAGTGCGGATATAAGATTCATTATATTTCGCATTGTTCGCATTGTTCGTATTCAAGCTTGGCGTTTTTATCTCCGCTATCGAGCGTATAGATCTTGCGTTGTCCAGAGTAAAAACAGAACTAGTGTCTTTATCGTACTTATCCAAAATTTCATCAAAAGGCCCTACATAAGAAGACTCCTTAATAGTTTGCTGCGTATTTATTGGGGTTTTCAGTAAGGCTGGACCCTGCGATTTTATTTCTGAACGCTCGCTTGAATAATCAATTTTTCGAACTGCGAATTGAAAGCCAGAACTACCACTAGCAGTTCCATAGTCGCATAGAATTGCACAAGCCGCCACATACCTATATAAAAAATTCAAATTCATCATAATCTCCTAAATACAAGTAAATCTCAAAGGAGATTATATCATATCTGATGATAGCCTTTCAATCCAGTTTTGCAAAAAGCATGAAGAAAAAAATAATTTTTCCAAGTTATCTTCTCCTTAAAGAGAGAATTTACATAAATTTTTCTACAAATAGTTATAAAATGTTTCACGTGAAACATTTTCAATTTTTCGGCTCTTTTTTTTCGGCTCTTTCCAAAATTTTACACACCAGAGAGTATAGTAAATTTGCTAATGATGACATATAATGAGCTGATAGAGGTTAAAAACGGGATAGAATGCTCATGATAGATTCGCATGCACACCTTTATTATGATGAGATATATCAAAATTTGGATAACAAACTCAAGCTAGCAAAACTCGCTGGAGTAACTCACATATTAACCATTGGAACAGATTTTGGAACTATGCCGACAAATATCGAAATAGCAGAGAAGCATGACAATGTTTTCTCCTCAATCGGCGTTCATCCTCTGCATTCCCGCGAACCCAGAGATTTAAAAAAACTGCAAGACTGGAGCAATAAAGAAAAAGTCGTCGCTATTGGAGAGGTTGGTTTGGACTATCACTACGAGGAAGAAAATCCAAGAACAGCACAAAAAGCATTGCTGCAAGATATGCTGTCAATATCAGCAGATGTAAATCTACCATACATATTTCACGCGCGCGAATGTTTCCCTGATATTCTTGACATCGTTGCCGATTATGACATAACAGATGCGGTCTTTCACTGCTATACAGACTCGTTAGAAAATGCAAAAAAGATTTTAGATTTAGGATATTATATTTCATTTTCAGGAGTGGTTACCTTTAAAAAATCGGAAGAATTA
>Ga0256405_10005163_pt1 | contig 23134 bp, 15 predicted proteins | sample RumenRJG_02DNA_FD_189096 | JGI IMG/M metagenome (GOLD analysis project Ga0256405, IMG submission 189096) | Bovine rumen microbial communities from Lethbridge, Alberta, Canada - RJG_02 | ecosystem: Host-associated > Mammals > Digestive system > Stomach > Rumen | place: Canada: Alberta... | reverse complement strand
TCCGAAGACCTCTGGTAAGAGGCTTCCCCAACGGCTGTTGGATTATTCAGAAACGCCGACCTGCCAGATGAGGCAGGCGGCGTTTCCTGTTTTCGGCCCGGGGGTGGACGATCGCTGGTTCCTACGGAAACTTTTGTCAGAGCGGCAACGAGATCCCCCGGCTTGACCGGGAATGACGGACGGGCAAGGTCTCATTTGAGAGGCGGGATCTTGCCCGGCGAATCGTGGGCACAGCGGACTGTGAAGCGGAACGTATGGGCAAGGTACCCGGCGAGAAATGAGACCTTGCCCGCCGCGATAATCCCACTCAACGCTAGGACAATTACTTTTGATGCAGGAGACTATTCAGCATGGATCTCGGTGATGCGTTTGTCAAACCGTTCATTTACGGAAATCATCCATTCGGGAAGTTTCTTCAGGGCAGCGTAGACCAGGCTGTCGGGCATCTCGCGATAGAAGGCATAGGCCATCGGCCCGGCGATGGCGGCAAGGGTGTCAGCATCGCCGCCCAGGGAGATGGCAAGGCGGATGCAGTCTACATAGTCTTCTGACGCATCGAAAGAAAGGATGGCCGGTCCGACGGTGCCGGGACAGGTGGAGTTGAAAGTATAGTTGTCGTGGATTTCTTCGTACGTCCTGCCGGACCACTCCGGGTAATAAGCATCCAGGACCCGCTCACGGATGAACGCCTTGTCGGCCCCGTTCTTCAGATAATAAATGGCAAGGGCCGTTGCGACGGCGCCTTTGATCCCCTCGTACACTTCCAAAGGTTCCAGGCCATATCCTTCCCGTCCAGGAAAGCCTCGGCGCAGGCGAATGTCAGGACCGTGTCATCGGTGAACCTTGCCCGGGAGCTGAACAGTTTCACGGCTGTATAGTCTTTCGTCCGGTGGGTCCGTCCCTCGTAGGCGCTGCCCGCGATGTCGCCGACAGCCGCACTCATCAAGTAGTTTTTCACGTTTGCTGTCTCCTATTTTTGCCCAAAAGTTGGGTGAACGAGCAGATCACAAAAGGCTGGACGAGTACGGCCCATACCGGCAAAAGGTAGTGGGCGCTCAGCAGCCAGTGGGTTTGCACCAAGTTGATTACGACGGCGGCGAAGGAAAGAACAGACAGTGTAATAAGCGTAGGCCTCACCCAGCGGCCGTCCATCCTCCACTGGACTTCGGGGGCGTTTGCCAGCAGGAGTATATAATAGGAAAAGGTCAGTATGACGGGAAAATCCGCCCAGCGGTGACGGTCCATCGCGTTGCTTATGGCAATGTATGTAAACGCGAGTACCAGAACAATGATGACAAGTTCTGCCGTATCGTGCGGTTTGATCCGGTCGGGGTGCACCAGGAATCCAAGGACCATTGTCCAGACAAGGCAGCAGCCCATATATCCCGGCGGAAGATAATACGTATATCTTCCCCAGATGTAAAGTACCAGCAGCAACGCAAACAATGCGTAGAGCACTACGCGAACGCCCCGTCCCGGATTCGGGACAGCGCGCTGCAGCGACTGCCCCACCCATACCGCCAGCATCACCAGCGCCAGCATCCTGAGACTTCCCAGGCCACGAAGAAGCCAGATCTTGAAGTAATCGAAAAGTGAATAGTTTTCAACGCCGAAGGAATCCGGATAAGGCATACAGAGATGCGCCAGAAATTGCAGGCAGATGATGGCCGTGGCAACGCCGACGAGAAAGCGGGAGGACGCGGCCAGAGGGGTGACGGATGCGGGCTTCATATCAGTTTGATTTGTTTGAACAGTTTCCATCCCGGTGCCTGGCGATTAACATACCGCCAGGCCGAAGATGATTATTAAGATGGATTCCATAAAAACGACTTTCAAGCGCTGAATTACATTACAAAAGTAACGAGTTTCGGACTGAAAAACAATCGTAAATGTGCCGTATCTACAGATCGAAGTACCAGGTGTTGGTGTCAATGGTGGCCTTGTACATGAATTCGGATTCGAGGGGATTGCTGTTGACCAGCGGACGGCACTCGCTGACACTGCTGCCGGAGTAGATCTTGTCCCAGCGGCCGCCCAGACCCGTGTTGACGTATTTCTGGGTGACACGCATCGACATACCATAACCGCCTGTCGTAACTTCGACGACGATTGGCATCTTGTACACATTCCCCTGATTGTCGATCAGATAGGCCGTGGTCCGGTAAGATTTCGTGGTAGGCCGCGGTTCTACATACCGCTGTTGGTACTGTTGCTGCTGCCCCTGTTGGTTCAGAAGCAAATTGTTGTAGGTTTGCTGATAGCCGATCTGCGCCGAGGCGCAAGTGGCGGCTGCAAGGAAGCAGACGAGGAAAAGGAGTTTTTTCATGATGGTAAAGTTTTGATTATTATTGGTTTTGAATTTTATAAAGCCGGATGATATCGTCTTTCATCCCAAGTTTGGACATGGCGGGAAGGATCCGGTCAAACCCTTCGAGAAAAGGAATATCTTTCAGGCTGCCACCAGCCGCCTCAAACGAATGGATGTATTCGTCCAATTTTCGTTGGAGATATTCGACTTTGTCGACGCGGCCACGACGCCCCATTACGTAGAAAAGACCGGGGATGCCGAGCTTGCCTTCATCCAATGTAAAACCCGTAACGTCAAGGAGACGATAACAGATTAACGGATATCCTACGTACTGGCACAGCGTGTCTTGATGCTGCAGCACGTAATCCTCCGGGAGATGAAGCACAGCGGTTAAGGCCAGATCTTTTGAAGGCGATGATTCCAACCGACGCACGATGAGTTCAGCAAACGGTTCACGCCAGTCGTCCCGCAGCCGGCGGGCTGCCCAGTCGCAGGCCTTCCTATCACCGGATAGGAAGGCACGCAGTATCCCATGCTGATGAACATAGCTCTGCCCTTCGTATCTGCGCATCAGTTGCCCACGGGCATACTCTACTTTCCTGCTTTTCTTGTCTATGTACATCTTTAAGAGATCAAGGATGGGTTCGTTAATGGCGGGCCGTTTGACCGGCCTTGACTTGAGCAGCCATTTAAAGCGCCGGTCAAGGCCATAGGGGACATTCCCTAACAACCGAATGGCGTCGTAAACTTCACGTAGGTCATCTTCCGGAAGGGATGCCAGCAGCGCCTCCGCAATAACGCTTTTTTGCGGCTTATCTACACCTTCGAAGGCAGGTATGGCATCGCGTACAACCTGCAGTATTTGAGAGATACATCTCTCTTGTTTTGCGCGCATTTTATCCATTATCAGTTCTTTATAGCAAAAAACCTATGCACTCCTGGCTTAAATGAGGATTTGGGACAGTTTGAGAGCGGCATCGATAGACTCGTAGATGAAATACTGCCGGATCTGCGTCATCTCAAAACAATAGGTCTCATAGAGGTCACTCTGTCCCTCGACGGATTGCACAAATTCGCGCAGTTCCTTTACCCGCATAAGCAGTTGTTCCAAAAATTCATCTTCTTCCAAACAGTTTTCAATCGGCAGCCGGAACGACCAGGTTCCATCCGGCCAGGAAACGACCTCTACGTCCGATCCGTACTGCACTTTCGACAGGGCCGCCTCCACCGTGGACTTTTCCCGATATTCAAAGACCCGTTTCAACTCGACGAAGAAATGGGTGCCAGCAAGATGCCGGGAGCTGATCAGGGCCACTTCGTTTTCCAGAACGAACAAACAGGGATCGTTGACACGCTCGACGGTCCGGATCACCTCGTACTGAAAACCATGTCGTTCCAGAATGTTTTCGATGTCAAACATCCGGAGAGGCGTCCCCGATTCGTCTTCGTCCGGGTCATCCTCGTCGTCCAAGAACTCGAGGTCGCCCCGGTCAATACAGTCCAGAATCCATTTGACTTCACCCAGGAACTGCGTACGGAAGTCTCCGTATTCTTCCTCCTGCTCCGGGATAAAGTCTTGCAGATAAATTGTTTCACCGTTCAAGGCGACGAGGATCGAAGCGGTAGGCTCTTCTCCATCTTGGAGGGTGATGACCATATCGTAGCCGGCATCAAGTACTGCACGTTCTTCACACTTTCCGTCGTGATCTTCCAGGACGAAAAGGACCGATGGATCCTTGCGAAGACGGGTAATGGTGTTTTTCCTGTTCTCTTCAGCAGTGAGGTGACTGCCCGGGAGAAGGGGCGCCGTGCGGATGAATTCCTCCGCGTATCCGCAGTCGTTTTTACGGATTATGATGACGTAGTTGTTAGAAAAGAGGCTCATATGTTTGTGGTTTTAAGGGTTTGTTTTCAGTCCTTCGAATGAAGAGTGCAAATCTAAAGGAATCCGACAAAATACGCAATAGATTAATAATTAACAACATAGAAAACAATTGGCCATAAAAATAAGCATATTGTTTACCAGTCACCCTACAACAAAGAAGCCGGTCAGATTATCTGACCGGCAGCATACAAGACGGTATTTCCCTTTGCCTTTATTCGCGGCTAAACGCCCATTTCACAGGATAATACCCCGCTTCTTTCAAGTCTTCCGGAGATACTTCTTTTATCTCCCTGGTAGGGAATCGGGGGTCTTTGCTTTTTTTCTTGAAGTTGTGAATCTGCGATTTGATCCACTCCTCGTCCAGCGTCGGGTCCCCTTCACTAATTAGTTCCATCATGACCAGATACTTTCTGATGAAGCGACATAAAATCATTGGTGCCCTCTCTTTGATGACTTGAAAGTCGAACAACATAGTAGCGACGCCATTCACGATGGCATTCACCTCCGGATGCTTGACCGGAGCGCCGGCATCCTTCTTCCAGATCAACTGTTCGGCATCTGCCGCGCTGTGGGTTTTTGGCAGGCAGTTCGGAAAGACATGGTTGTCCAGGATGGCCTGAACCCAGCCATTCGTGTTCGGAATCTCAAGCGACTCCTTCCCCACCTTGATAGTGACAGGTCCGGCCGCCTTATGCTTTTGCCGAAAGATATACAATTGCAGCAACTCCTGCTCGATGGTCGACCAGAACAGATCGTCCTCCGTTTCCTCGCAGAAGTATTGTTCATACGCCTTGACACTGTCGCCATAGTACAAGTTCCCGACAAGCCATAACACGCGGACAATCGCCTCCTGCTGCTGGGCATCGGCAAAAAACTCATCGAAAGCCCTTCCGATCTCTTCGGCCGGAATGAACTCCGTCATTGGAAAAGTTCGCTCCGGATCCAGTCCCTTCTCGACAATCAGCAATTCCAGATCCAGATTCGGATGATTCAGGCCGAAGTAGCGCTTGATGAGGGCGACTTCGGGCTTCAGCGTTTTTAAAAGGAGTTGTATTATTTGTGCTTCCATTGATTAAGTCCATGTGATACGAATACTACTTATTATTGAAAGAACATTGTTTCGACATCCAAATTTAAACAATTATTAAGATTATTCCAACGATATTCTTCAGCCAAAAGATTTGCATAGGTCTGTAGCTTAACAGTTTTGGAATATGAATCACCCACACCACCTTTTGGTTGTCGTCTGTGACATACTCCTCAATGTCCAGTCCTTCACTTGACAGATTCGTGCAGCGTTCCGTCAATCGGAGTATTGCCTTCTGGCGGTCATAGTTGTGTAAGTATCAGTGCCGACGATCTCCAGTGTCTTGTCGTGCACACCTACCACAAGAAAGCCTCCCTCCATGTTGGCGATAGCCGACACGTAGGATATAACATCATCTTTTTCGTCCCCACAGAACGAGTTCTTCAGATTCTTAAATTCCTTCCACTCACACCGCGCATTCTCTTGTGGGTACTCACGGAGCAGGGTTTTGCTGTAGTTCGAGTTGGGTCATTCGCTTTCGTTATTTTAAGAATAATGTTTCACCTATGCTCCTTTGATATTCTAGAGCATTAGTTGGCTTTCCTAATCCATGATCTGGGTCAGGAACGTATATACTTTTATCTTGTTTCAATCTTTCTAAGTACTTTCTCACTTTCATATCAAGAGTAGTACAATCAAGCACATATTTATCGGCTATGATAATTGTATGTTCTCTTGCACGGCTTGTTGCTACATTGAACAGGTGAGGTTCAAGAGTTCTTATGTACGAATAATCAGGAACAAAAAAAATGGTTATATCAGTTGTTAAACCTTGTACTCTTGCCACTGTATCAACAAGAAGATTCGTTCTCGTTCCTACCTTTTGAGTTATAGCCATCTGTAATGCACGGGTCGTTTTCTTCATGCACGTCAGAACTGCAATCTCTTTATCTTTATTGTCGTTAATGACATTTGCAACAATGAAAGATGCCATGTTTGTAGCAAATTGAGGTGTACTATCTCCAGAAGGCATGTCTGTGAGCACCAATGTAGGGCCACCATCTTTACTAAGAATCTTACACATTGATGGTAATTCATTGTATTCTGGTGATTCTTTTGCTACAAGTGAATCATTGTAGAAAACACCAGTGTAGCTAGCTGCTCTCTGTCCGAATCTGTAAGTCTTGGTCAACTGATAGATTGGTGACGTGCTGTTATCTGCAAGTAATTTTAGTCCTTCAACCATATGTTTATATCCACATATTTTAATGCGATCACCATTTAGAATAACAATAGGAGAGAGCTGATGAATATCACCAACCCATAGATTCCTTTTTCCAATCTTACGACTTGCCGCAAACATTGAAAGTATTGCCTGACTCGCCTCGTCCATAATAACATAATCAAATGGTTGCTCAACAGAGAGTTCTGCTGCATATCCACTTGTTATATAATATGTTGACATTACAAGGCATCCTGGCATTGGAGCAATAGACTTAATTGTTTCAAGTTTACCAAGCTCAAGAATTTCATCCATTGAAATGTTTGTCTTGAAGATCTTATGCTCTTCTAATAATGATTCTACTACGGGCTTCTCTGCAATTTCCATGAGAGCACGGTTAGTGAGGGCAGTAACTAATACAGAATGCCCCTCTGCACATAGTCTTGCACAGAGTTCTGCAATCATATATGTCTTGCCAGTTCCAGGAGGACCTTCCAAGATCATTGTGTCCGTCAATGTCATTTGTGAATACACAAAGTCGGAAACATTATCTTGTTTTATAAGAATTGGCTTCCAATCTTTTGTCTGGTAGTTAGCATCAAGTACAGAAGCAACTCCTTTGCTATATTTATCCTCTACAACCTTTTGTAAGTTCATAACATAGTCAATAGGAGGACGCTGTGGAGCAAAGGTCAATACGAGATTTGGTGTCTCTTTGATATAATTTGCAAAATCAACACTTACCTTTGAGAAACCTACTAAAGAATATCGAGGATCATTGGCTGGAGAATGCCAAATACACACGCATTCGGTAGAATTATATCGCGCTTTATACAAATCACGATATGTCTTGTCTCCCCAATTACGGTAATCTTGTAATTCTGGTGGAAGAACCATACATACAAGGAAATCACCCTTTCTCGGTAATGCGCGCGAAATAGGGAATTTCATTATCATTTCTCCATCCTTAAAAGAAATGAACTGAGCCACATACATCTCCTGGCTTGTTTGAAGCAAGGAGATGGCTGTGGTTAAGTATGTCTTTTTGAACTCCTCTGTTTCGGCTTTAAGCTCATCTTCGAGGAATTGCCAATGCTTTTTTCTATCGATATTCATTATTCAGTTAATCAATAAATGATGTACCAACTGATGGTGCCTGTGTATCATTTGCAGGTGCATCGAATATGTCGCGTGCGTTACCTTCATTAACAGCTTCCATTGCAAGAGAATAACCAACAGTACTTCTTACAAGAGGTATGTTCCTTCCATAATTATACATGTTAGCAATTTGAGGAATGTTTTGATCACACACCTCTTTAATAGACGTAATGCATTTGCCCAGTTGCTCAGGAACATAGTCAAATGGGAGAGGATCCTTGAATCCCTGTGGCATGTTGTTACCAAAGTCAAAGCTCAATGTTGAATACTGCTTACCAACTGCGGCCAGTGTGAGCAATGCAGCTCTATTCTCGTTTGACATGTCATTGCTGATTGAAATATTGAAATTACGCACAGGAAGAGCATACAAAGGAATACATTGCAAACCTGTTACTGTGAGGACAAACAGCATAGAACCCTTCTGAGAAAGCAGTTGCCAGTCATACCAGTTAAGGTCAAAGTATCGATACTGAGGACCTTTGTAACTATGTACAACAATGGGAATCATATTACCATGACGGTCGGAGATTCCATAGAGCTGGCTATATGAATGTCTTGCAATTTTCTCTTTGTCAAACTGTAAGCCCAGATCATATTTTTCATCCAATTCTCTGAAATACTTAACCACAGCACCTTTGGCTTCTTCAACATAGCGTTCAATCTCCTCTAGAGAAAGACCTGCATATTGAACCTGATCTGCTTTTACGATATGAGTATGACCTTCGAAGTCCACAACTTCTTCAATTTCATGGGTCTTAGGTACGATGACAATATCAGTAGAATCTTCTCCTCCAACAGGTGTCTCTTCACCTCCAGCAGATGCTTGCTCACTTGCAAATTTGTTGATAATATCCTTAACTTGGTCAAGTTTATCTGAAGAACAGTTCTTTAATACAAAGTCAAGTTCCTGGAGAGCTTCAACTCGAGCCTGTAATCCTTTATTCTCATCCTCAAGAGTTTTAACTTTATTGGAAAGATTACTAATCTCAGCACTATTTTCGATGATATCCTTTAGTTGGTCATCTGATAAATTTGTAAGAATAGCCATCTTTTCAGGAGAAGATACAAGTGAACCTATGATAGAAAGAGTTTTTTCATCCCCAATAGACCCTACAATAAGCTTGTCATGATGAAGATCGAAATATGGAAGGCAAAGTCTGTATTCTTCGTTCTTTTTGATTAAAGAATCAAGTGTAAATACGATTTCTGCAAAACCCTTATCCTGAAGACTTTTCCGTTCCTCTTCTACATACAATGAGATAACTTCATTGATATGTGATAAAATTTTTTTTGATGTAATAACACTTGAGATGGGAATATAGTATTCACACTTCATACCCTTACGCAACAATATATCACGATAATCGATATTAATTATATTATTAAGGCAGAGGTCTTTAATTGTTTCATCAATACTATCGTCTTTATTAATATTGCAAAGCTTGCAGAAAAAGTCGTTTTGATTGAGCCAAAGAGCATAATCATCTTCAGCATACTTATAATAGTTGCCACCAAAGCGATTCTTTGTGTACTCTATAACAGAATCCACATAAGATATTGTGTCCTCAGACGACATATTCAACTTCTGAGAAAGATTAGTAAGATTATCACAATCATTAATAGTCTTACAAATGTCATTCAGGACACACGAAATAAACTTTTCCCAATAGAATCCTTCTGCTTTTTCTAAAACAACGATATTGTCCAACGATGGCTTTATTGCCTTTGCTAGCTTATAGAAAGCCATATTATCACTGTTTGCATCTTGCTTATTGACAGGGATAAGTACAATAGCCTCATTTGAGATTCGAAGTTTGTGCTCTATGCTGGTATCTGATGAATCGAATTTCTTTTTGATACTCTCATAAATATCTTTTGTTGATAGTGGTTGATGCTGTTCGTAACCTAATATTCTTGTGTCAAAGAGTATGTTACGCCAATCATCTGCATTTGCCGTAATATTCAAATCCTTCAATTTTTCTGGAATAAAGTTATCGAAATGGAGTGTCGACAGTGACTCTAGAGTACCATTCTGATTTGGATAAATTTTCTTGCTGGCAGGAATTGTCATTGAAAATGATTTTGCCAACAATCCATAGTCATTAAGCCAGTTTATGCATTCTTCAACATTATGAACAGTAGGATATTTCAATAAGTTATTTCCAAGAGAAGCAATACTTGTTGAATTTGCCACAATAAGACTAGGAGTAAACTTGATGACAAAGCGTTCTGCCTCCTTCCATAATTCTATAGGAAGGTCTTCAATTATGGTTTGAGATTCAATACTCGCAACAAAATGAGATATGAATTGATATACGTAGTCGCGTTTATTGTTTTCTTCCTCAGTTCCATTCGTTTTAAGAGAAAGCAATGAATAAACCGCAGGGCTGACAACATTCCACTCTAAAGAAGATACAAAGTTTTCATTAGAGGCTTTGCTTCCAATGATACGATTTATATCACTTACCAGAGTCTCCAATGTGTATTCTTTCTTTGTAGTGAACACAGAATCATCAATGGCTTCTGCCATAAGTTCATCTTTGAGATTTTTGCCAAGTAGGCCAACACAGATATTTTTTAGCATATCAGGAATACGCTGGGCAGAATCTGTACAAACTTTATCTAACAAGCAAAAATCGCCTGATTGATTAGGAATAACAGGAAATTTTTCAAGAATAGAGGTGTCGTTTTGGTCAACTACAAATTTAAAGAGTCTATTTAGCCATTCATAACATTCATTCTCAGACTTATTTAAACGAGAACAAAGGTTTTTCATGCATCCAATCCTCTGTAAATCCTCGAAGAAGTCTTGCTTTGAGTATTTTAAAGTACAGTTCCAAGTAGAGTAATTCGAATTAACCACTTCACTCCATTCATCTTGCTGCTCAGCTAATGGAAGTATACCTTCTGTTATAAAGTCTTCAAGGAAATAGAAGAATTGTCTATTAGCCTCCTTTGTACCATAGTCTGGAATACGGATTTCACGAAGAGAAGCATAACCTTCTTTAGTTTCAAGGATTGTCTGTGAAAGAAGTTTGCCTCGCCAATTCTCCTGAAGTTTTTTTATCCAAGGTTTTGCATAGGTTTCATCCCATGCCTCTTTTGGTTTTGGTTCTTTTGATGATGCCAACAAATAAGTATTCTTCGCACCAGATGTTATCAGCCAATCATTAAAATTTATAACAGCCTCTACTGCTTTTTCAATAATGCTGCGATTCTTTTGGGGTTTTGGCTGATTACTATTTAAAAGAACCCCACTTCGTGTTTCTGTAGGTTCAAAATCAAATCCATTGAGCATGTAAGGGAAATAGAACTCTTCTGAACCAATCAGAGGAAAATCTCTAAACAAAACTGGTTGAGATTTATCTCTTTTAATTAAAGAGTAGGTACTGCCATCCCATAAAGTTTCTATAGAAAGAGCTACAACGGGATCTTCACCTTTAAAAGTTTTGTATGTAAGATAGTATTTCTTATCACCATTGATATCGATGGAAGAACGGATAATTTTTACATTATCATTTCTGTATATAGTCTCACTATTACACTCATACAACTGTTCTGTGCCTTCGACATGGTTGACAACGCGAACTGATTTCAATTCACGGAGGGAAACCATTGTAATAGGCAAGGTGTTTATAAGATCTGACAGTCCAATAGTTGCTGATTTAAGTGAATCCTCGTTTAGATAATATGTGAATGAAGTTAGATATTCGTTTTCTGATCTACTTTCATAATTGTTTGCGATAGGAAAATCCTGATAGTTATTGTTATCTAGCCCCTTTACCCATTCTAGATTTTGAGCGATGCTCTCTATCATATCCTCCGACTTTCTTGCAGAACGGTCAAGAGTAAGCATAAAATTCTGGTATTCCCCAGTATTCGGGTTTTTGACTACACCATTTACGTCGATTATATTGGAAAGAAGATGAGTAGTAATGAATCCAGTACCGAATTTTCCTGTTTGTTTCAGCTCTCCTTCATTAGCGGAATCTTTTGAGCTTACTTGCTGAATCAAACCAGTAATATTACCATCAGTAAAATAATCACCATTGTGACTGAAAATCAATTTGTCTTCCCAAAGTTCTATTAACACAGAAACACGTCCAAACTTGTTCGGAACATCTTTTGCATTTTGCATGAGTTCCCAAACCCAGCGTTTATCAGAAAGTTGGGAGTCATGGATTTTATCTAGCAATTGGGTAATCTTATCTGCTATCTGTTTGTAATAATTATGATTAATTCTTGCTTCTACTTTATTCATAGTGTTAGTTGCTTTGACTCAATATTTCATTTATAATGTTTGTCAATGCTTCGTAAAAAATTTAAAACTATATAATTTTCTATTCATTACAACAACCATAGCCCGTTCCTGGGTATCAGATACACCCGTTGAACGACCTTGAACAAAAGCCGAAAATAGTGTTAAAAATCGCGAAAATAATGCTTGAAAAATTTGGATAAGTGCTTGTTTTCAGTAACTTAGAGTTACCACACTTTAGGTTACGGAACATAAAAATCAAGCCCCTTATCCAGCTGAGAGAGATGGTTGCAGCAGCCCTCTCAAGCATGACAAATTTAAGCAAATCTTTCCGAACATTCATCATCGAGGCCATGGAACTTTATCTCACAACCTCAGGACGCATGAACTTCACCCAGATGGAGAGGAGCGGCCGCTCGTGTGAGAGCCGGTTCCGCCAGAACTTCAAGAAGCCCTTCGACTGGCTTACGTTCAACCGCCACTTCCTTTCTCCGATGATGGGACATCGTATCGCAATAGGCATCGATCCCTGCTTCATTCCCAAGGCTGGGAAGAAGACTCCGGGCGTGGACTGGTTCTGGTCCGGCTGCGCCAGTGCCATCAAACATGGCATTGAGATCCTGGGACTTTCCGTTGTTGATGCGGACGCCAAAGATGCCGTGTTCTTGAAAGCGGAGCAGACCTTCACTTCCAAGTGCCGTGGGCGCAAGCCCAAATGCACCAGGGGGATGGATGATCCCGATTCCCTCACGGGCTGGTATCTGAGGATGTTGTCCCGTATGAGCAAACAACTGCTGTCCATATGCAAACTCATCGTAGCTGATGCGTACTTCTCCAAGGAAAGCTTTGTCGCCGTAGTCAAGGATCTGGTCTTCAACATCATAAGTCGCTTCCGTGATGACGTGAATCTTAAATATCTCTATCGTGGCCCGAAGGCCAGGAAGAGAGGCCGTCCCCAGAAGTTCGCCGGGAAGGTTGACCTGAAGAACCTGGATATGGCCGTCTCCAAGGAAGAGTACTCTGTGGATGGCAAACTTGTCTACAAGCTATACACCGCCGACGTTTGGGCGGTAAGTCTTGGACGTGAAGTGCGTGTCGTCATCGTGGACTATCCGGATACTGACAAGAAGACTCAGGCCAGGAAGGTGTTCTTCTCTACGGACTTGTCGCTCTCCGCTCGTGATATCTTCGACATCTACCGGACGAAGTTCCAGATGGAGTCCGTCTTCCGCGATGCCAAGCAGTTCACGGGGCTCACTCACTGCCAGGCCCGGAACAAGGAGGCTCTTGCCTTCGCGTTCAACGCCTCGATCTCCTCCGTCAACGTTGCCAGGGCTTATGCCCGACAGGATGGGTACAGCCTCTCGGTCGGCGCAACCAAAACCCTGCTGCACAACGCTGCAATGGTGGATCGATTTATTGCAATGTCCGCGAAACACGCGAACTTGCGATTAAATAACACTGATTTCAAAGAACTCTTATTCTACGGCGTTCGCGCCGTGGCGTAAATACTATAAAACTAACGAACTATTGGATATAAAAAACAATCAATAAAAGACAACGTCAATGGCTAAAAATATTGCGTATAACAGAATACTACGAGAACTAAAACTCAATTAAGCTTTCTTTACCTCCGCCTTAGTTAGTGGTAAATACTTGGCTATCGTGTTAATGTCCAACCCATCTTCCTTCATTTTTCGGGCTGCATCCATCATTTGTTCCTTGATAGATTTGGGTAGCAAGTTTTCTGATCTTGATATAGGGGATGTCTCATGTCCCGCTGGTTTTACCTGTTTAGCCTCCGAAACAGGATTCTTCTCTTTTGAGTATTTCTTTCCTGCCTCAGCAGCCTTGTTGATTGCCGTTTCCTTAGGCTGAGGCGCAGATTCGTCCTCCTGCTCTATCTTCGGGAAAGCGGCGGGAAGATAATCCATGGTCATCGACACCTTATACTCGGCCTGTTTGTCCTCAAACTGCTTCTGCTTCAGATAGGAATAATGAAGCAGAGCGCGATGCTTGAAGTAATTCTTCAGCCTGGTAACCTTGTCAAGGCGCTTGCGGTCAATAAGGTCATCATAGTGAGCAGCGGCAAAGGTGTGGTCACCGAGCGCTTCCCAGACAAAGGTCAGGAGCTTCATCTCGTACTCCATAACATGCTGCTTGTTGCTCAGCAACTCATTGATTGCCAAATCGACGGATGCGGATGCGGCATCCCTCAACTGATTTACTTTGCAGTAGGCGCTAAAATCATCTCTTCTAAGACGCTTCTCATATATTGTCTTGGCCGTGAGTAAGATGGAATCATAGGAATAATCATCCCCATTTCGGTTGGTGGCGATGATGTACATGATGGAATCCTCCTTGCTCAGCATTCGTACGAAGTGCTGGAGGTCATCCTCCTTCTCCTTGAAGGCATTTGCAATCTGAGCGTATGTAGATCTGCCAAGCAGGCTGTCTTCGAGCAGTTGATTGAAGATATACCGACGGTGCATCCATCCGGAAGGAAGTTCGAAATTCTTGTTGTTCTTGAACTTCTTGTATGTATTGCAAATGACGGCATAATCCGGGTATGAGTTCTGGTAGGGCGTACTGATCTCGAAAGCCATGAACAGAGGCTTGATAGCCTTTTCGACCTGTGCTGCAGGAATCTTTTTGTTAATGGCATTCATATACTCAAGAACAAATTTGTGGATATTGCCCTTGATTCTGTCTACCGCGTCATCCTCAAGCGGACAGTACTGTGTGAAGTATACATTCCTCTTGGTTTTGAGACGGAAATCTTCCTTAAAGAAAACGTCATGATTGAACAGATGAGCGAGAACATCCAGGTGCTTCTTAGCCTTGCCGTTATTGTACTGCTCGTCAAAGAGCATTTCAAGGAAGCAGGTGGCCAAAGGCTTGTTGATGTCGGAAGAAGACTTAAGGATATCGCCCAGAGTATCAAGAATCGTATCGCGGTTCATAGGACTCTTGATGACTCTTTCCTCTTCCCGATTCTTCAGATCGGACAGGAAGTACGACCAATATGGACGGCCTTCAGCGTCGGTACCTCTCAAGCCGAAAATGGACTCGATTACATCAGCGGGTAATTTCGACTCGAAAATGTTGTGGTCATCCATGGCAACCTTGCCCTTCAGGAATTCGAACTTGTCAGGAGTGAATTCTTTCAGGATGATCATACGGAGGAAGTTCAGCCTGTCGGCCGTGTACAAGCGATTCCACTTGATGTTCGGATCTTTTGGATACGGATATGCAAGTGCCCGTTTCATATCGGCAGCGAGCAAGCATCCGAACACTCTGTTCTGGGCATCTTCCGTAAGACCGGCGGAAGCTTCTGCACTGCCAAACTTTGCGATGATTGCCGAAATCTCGTTAAGTTTCTCCATCCAGATGATTTCGTCTGAAGGAGTCTTGCTCACGAGCTTCTTCGCCGTATAATAATCTTTAGTGGTTGTCTTCTCAGGAAGAGCATCCCAGCACTTGATGGCAGCCAGATAGTCGGCCTCCTTGAATTCGGGATCGCCTTTCTGTATGCCACGGTTGTCAAACTCTGCACGCTTGAAATGGAGTTCGGCACGGACGGCAGACATACCGTTATCATACCATTCCACATAATCGGAAAGCCTGTCTATATCCCTCACAAGCGATGACGTAATGTCCTTGGGCTGCAGTGAGCTTGCGATATCGCAAATCTGGCGAACAATCTTGCTCCAAAGATCACGGTCTTTCGGATTGGAGAGGCTATCCTGGAATTCATCCTCATTCTCCTTCCATGCCTTAAGGAAGTCGGCCAGGGAGCTCTTTTGGGACATGAACTGAGCGACAGCTTTCCTGAAAGAACGTCCCTCGAACTGCTTTGTGTCAATCTGGAGGATAAGCAGGACTTGATCCCAGACTCCGCCTTCCCAATATGCATCCAGTGCGAGACCACATTTGTCAAGTTCAAGGAACTTGCTTCCGGCTTTACCATACTCCTTCTTGAACTTATAGATATAAGCCTTACACAGACTGGCTTTGTCTTCATATTTAGCCTCCTTGTATGCACTCCGGGCACGATTCATCGTTTCCGGATCTTCCTCCTCAAGGGCATTCTTGAACAGGGATTCTGCATACTCTTTAGGCTTATAGTTCTCTGCAAGACGATGTTCAAAGTCGAAGATGTCACCCAAACTCATCCGGCCCAGATCTTCACGGCTAGCCGGTTGATACTTCTTGATGAAGCTGTCCCAGAGCTCCTTATCCACAAAGTACTTCCAGAGCTTCTCGTATCCTTCCTCGGTGTCGACAATAAACAGGACCTGTTTGGCACGGGAGATGGCGATATAGAGCTTGGTAAAGAAATGAGAAAGCTGATATCTGGCGGAATCATCCGAAATCGTATCGCCCTTCATCAGCTTGTCAAAGAGAGCGATGGCCGGATCAGAACCGAACTTGAACAGAATTGTTGCCTTGAATTCGAGGCCCTTGGCCGTAATGGCAGTATAAAGTTTACTCGGGTCAATATCCACAAGCTCAGGATCTGTTTGCTTATGGTCCATATTGTACTCACCTTCCTCCGCTGTGATGATGATGGCTTTCTGCATCCCCTTGAGGATCTTCTCTCGGTCCTTATCTATGGAATAGAAAGCAACATAATTAAGACCGTCAACATCGGACTTGCTTCCGGACTGTTCACTGTCCCATGCCTCCTGAAGAGAGAAGTGCTGCTTGCCGTCAGAGAGCAGATGGTGGCGGATGAACTGAATCGTATTGGCGAACTTGACGATTGCCTCACGGGACCGATAATTTGTCCTCAATTCATTCGGCTTGAAACCTGTGAATGATGCCAGCGAATCCTTAAAAGACTCGTTGAAGATCTCCTGGGTGCTGCCCCATCGGAATCCAGTAGGATTAATGGTCTGATTAGGGTCTCCGGCAAAAGCAATGGGAATCTTGGCATCTTCCTCACGGGTCGTCAAATCGTATTTGGAATATACAGACAGTTTCAGAATCAGGTCTGTTTCAATCTTGGTGAAGTCCTGAGCCTCGTCACAGAAAATGACTGCATACTTGTGGAAACGGGTACCGTCATCGTATTTCGACAATGCGTAACGGACAAGGTCAAGGTCATCCCAGCCTGTCTTTTCATCAAAATATTTCTTATACCAGTTCTCCCAGATCTTGTATATCTGCCGATAGTCCTCTTTGGTAACCGTGCGATCCTTGGAAGGTAGATCGGAACTCTCATAATCATTCGGCGAGAAGTACGTATTGATGTCTTTACCCTTGATAAAGGTCCTGATTACTGACCAAACGATGTCAGATGAATAGTTCCTCTTCTCAGACAGCTTACAGGTCTCATAAAGCTGCTTGAATCTTTGGTAATCAATGTACTTCGAAGAGGAGTAATCCTCATACTCGTCCATCGAAAGGAACTCGGTTTTAATGAACTCTTGGAATGGCTGGAAACTTCGGTCGAACTGACGGCTCCTTTCTTTGTCTTCAAAGATGTGGCCGCTGTTGTAAGCAGGGTGATTGCACAGGATTGACTTGACGATATTCTGAGCATTGGCCACAAGCTTCTTCGAATAACTCAAGAAGAGCAGCGGATGCTCAGGATGATTCTTTGCCTCATAGTCATAAATGTGAGCATACAGGTAATACAGAATCGTAGACTTTCCACTGCCGGCCAGACCACTGACAAAGAACGGATAATCGATATGCTGAAGAATCTCCAGCTCCTCGTCCGATAATGCAAGATTCGCCTGGCTGTCATCTTCGATGGCTTTCCAAGACTTGAAATCATAAAGAAGGAAATCAGGGTAACACTTGGCAGACTTTCTTCTCAGCAGCTTAATGTCTTTGCAATTATATTTATGCTCAATGAGTTCTTCAATATTGACGGATTCTGAAATCTGCAGAAGATATACGCCATTTATGACATTGTTGGAAGAAACGTCCATCCGGAGGACAACTTCATACCCTTCTACCGAGAATTTATAAAATCCATTGGTGTCGAACGACCCTCTGTTGAAGTTCCCTTCCACAATAATAGAAACCAAAGCATCATAAACACTCTTCTTGTACAGATCGTCAACATCGGAATATCCGTTTACCCACTCAAGCAACTCATAGATAATAACATCTTTAGAGACATCAAATCGTCTTGGCCTCTGCTCATATTTTCGATACTCTTCTGGAAGAATACCTTTAACGACTTTATCCTTTAAACTCTCGAACTTTGAATCAATTTCAAGTTGCTCATCATCAGAATATAGATATCTTGCATACCACCAATTCTTGTCTACTCTATCGAACTTTGCTGAATAGTCATCATGTTCTTTATAGATTTTTCTTAATACATATAATGTTATACCCTCCCGGACCTCTTCAAAAAAAATAAAGCGTGGCCCGCCATTAGTTTTCCAACGTTGAACTTTAATCTTTGGATGTCCACAGTATGAATACTTTTCATCTAATGGTTTTGATGATGCGAGATCGTTTTTCAGTTCATCTTCAACCTTTGGAGGAAGGGTCTCCCTATCCAGTTTTTTCTGAAGATCAGTCGTAACAAAGTAACAATATTTCATAAGTAGCGGGGAGTTTTTCCGATTCCAACAAAATTAACATTTTTCGATGAAACTTCTGTCTTTTTATTGTAAGTTTTCCATTACATTAGCCCAAATTTGACCGAATCTGACGATGACGTGCTTACGGTTATCCGCGAAGTAATTGGAGAGTCCCCGCTAGTGAGCGTGGGCTCCATCAAAGTATAGGTGGCATGCGGCGGAAGGAACAGAATGCGCCATTGGGCCGAATGTTGATAATAAACTAAAAAGCTAGGTATTTGCCAGCCAAAACAACTCTACAAAACTACCATAAAAAGGACGAATTATCCTGAAGTTGCCCTATAAATGTATCGTAATCATTTTGCCCTTGCAGAACGACAATCGACTTGATATTTACAGTCTTTGTAGATTTCAGCCCTACAATTTGTGCTATTCCATCAATGCCTTTTTCAGCAATAAGGTGGTTTGCGCTGAAAGAATCATCAAAATACTCTTTGTTCGCAGGATAGTGAATGACCCCAATTGTTCGACCAAGTTTTGAGAATTCTTTGATTGTATATTTTGAGCCACCGCCAACTGAACTTTGCACTAAAATCAGTCCAGAAGACAATCCAGCTTGAATTCGACTGACTTTACTACCGGAAAACTGATCCTCCTTTCGGTTGGGCTCGAATTCTGAAATGATGAGTCCGCCGGCAGCAAGAACTTCGTTTATTATCTTTTTGTGTGATGCACTACAAGTGCTTTTGTAATTAAGACCGCCAGAAATAACACCAATAGCATTAGGAATTACCGTCCCTCGAATACCGATAGAATGCGAATCAATGCCTTCCACAAGTCCATTACAAATTGAATAATAACCAGAAAAATACTTCCCCACCTTCTCAGCAATCCTATTTCCAAGGTCAGAAGAATGCCGTGTCCCGATAATAGCAATCACTTTATCCAACAACTTAGTATTTCCAAGCATATACAACACTGCCGGTGGATCACTTATAGATTTTAGCATTTTAGGATAGCCCGCCTCCGATATATCAACGACTCTATAGCCACACTCCTGACACTCGTCCAGAACCACCTCGGCCTTTTCAAGCAACTGGTTGAGAATAAATTCATCTAACAAATAATTTGAAGTTGAAAGGAATTCTTTCAAAGAAGGGCTTAATACTATCTGATTGATATTCTTCTTTATGAAGGCATTTCCAATCCCTTTGACCATTGTCAGCGCTATAATATCTCTAGTATTCATAGCAGGTTTTCAACATATCCACACCCTTGTCCTCCGTACTGAGGTGGTGTACAAGAATAAAAGCGATTACCATCGTTTCTACGAATCTTTATAAGCATCTCTCTTCCACACTTAGGACAAATCTTTCCGTTATATACAGGAAGAATCATTTGGAACATTGCTATCACTATCACATTGACAGCACCTTTTTCCTTCAGTTTCTTTATAGCATAAAATGCAGTTGCACCCGTTGTAAGCTGGTCATCAAGGACAATGACGTTTTTCCCTTTTAAATCAACTGAGTCATCTACTTGTAAGTATTGATTGAGATAATCTTGACGTTCTTTGTAAACATTTCTCTGCCGCAAAGAACCCTGACCCTGTTCCAGCCAGCGAAAAACGATCTGCTTGGAAATGGACGTATCAACAAGATTGAAAATTGCCTTCATCTTGTTTGGAGGCTGCGTGGTAGACTTGTCTGTAAGGTAAGTGAAAATATCCCAAGAGTATGCGCCTTTCATTAGTATATCATCCAGATAGGTCTTTACGCCATTGGCCAAGGTCTGTAAAAAATGCGGAGGTCTGTCCCAATTGGAGATTTGAAAATACTTATCCGCTCGTGCATATTGGTCACAAGATCCCTGCTCTTGTCTTGCCAAACAGCGGACGATACCGAAACTACCATCTCTGTATCTCCAGCCATTGAACCTAATAGCCATGCTACTGATGAACCCGGAAAAAGCAGCCTCAATACTAGGTAGGTGGCCTCCCGGATTTAAAAGAATGCCGCGAACTTCGTCATAACTCCTTGCATAAAATGTAGGCCCCATCTTACCGCTTCCTCTTTTGTCTCCGATACCATCTTTATAATCTATGTCTACTTCATTAACGCAATATTGAGACAAAAGTATCGTCATAATTCCAAGTTTTCGGCCTAACTCAACGTCAAGTTTAGTATCTCCTATAAAAAAACACTGTGACTTGTCTTGGAGAAGACCCTGAATATCTGGTCTTGTCGCAATAAATGAATTGAGTTTGACCGAATTCGGCTTATCGGCAAGACCAATCCCATCTATACCGAGGAAAGCCTTAAACTTGTTAACATAAAGAGGATGAGAATCTGATACGAGAACAATCGTATGACCAGCACTCAAGTAATCACGAATAAAAGCAATCGCGCCTTGGAAAAAAAACACATTTTTCATGTCAAAATCCGACTGACCGTCTCGGGTGGAAGCCCAAGAAGGATCAATTGTATCGGTAAGTGTACCGTCCAAATCCAAAAACAAAAGCATAAATTGTTTTTCTACAGGACTTTAAACTTGCAGCATGGTTCTCTTCACCAAGGTTTTCGCAAGTAAAGTTAGTAATTTTGTAAAGTTTATAAAAGTTTAATGAGGCAGTACGAGAAAAACGCTAACATTTACGCCAACTCTGGACTAGAGAAGTATAATCCAGAAAAAAGATGGCAGGATGGTAATAAGGTACTAACACTTGTTACTCATAATCAGGGCCGAGCAGTCTGCGACCTACTTTATGTAATTTGAATCTATCCTTCCCCTATTTCTAGAGGGCTTGGGCAATACGTTGGAAGAGACTCTCGGCGAGTTAGACGATAAGTAGCGACTTGCCCGTTTCGAGTCCTTAAGCAATTCTATTTATTGAGGATATAACTGCATCGGGGATAGCTGGAGCAACCGTAGAATCGTCCGTATCTCCCAGTTCGCAGAACAAGATTTCCTCCGCAGCGGGGACATCTTCCACTGGCCACAGCTGCGTCACGACGTTCCTTGTTACGATTGACGTTGTCGAGGTGCCGCTTGCGGTCAGATTCAGTGGTGGAAATGGCTTCGAGAAGGCGTCTCCGATAGAAATTTACTTGTTCCATAGTCAGGACCTTGTCGCGGTATTGCTTGATGTAGGGAACAACCTGCCACATTTTTAGGACGGGCAGCTCTGCCGTCACATACAGGCTGGTCTCGTAAGGAAAAACTACAATCCCGAGTATGGGAATATCGCGGTTGAATACGAGTCGGCGCAACGACTTGATATGATCGGCGTTCTGCCACAAAGGGTTCCTCAGTTGATGCTCTTGGGTAGATCCATAGCGTTTATATCCCCTATCAGGCAGGTATTGCTTCCAGAATTCAGCATTGCCGCTGCCATAGACCTTCCCGTGTACATTTTTTGTCTCGATGACAAAGACACCATAGCGTGAAAGAATGATATGGTCTATCTGCGCCGTATAATTGCCCTCACGAAGCAACAGGTCGTTGAAAACCTGATATTCTTCGCATTCCAAATCTGTCAGATAGGAAGATACCGCCCTTTCCCCGTTCTCTCCAATGCGTTCAGCCCAAGTACGTCGATTGGAAGAAAAGATTGATTCCCAGAGCCCCTTCTTCTCCTTGACGGCGCCGCCAGAGAACTGGGATTCGCGGTTCTTCTTGCGGAAGCACTCACGCTTGACACGCTCGATGACGGATTTGAGAATCTGATAGAGAATGAAAGTGCCGAGGGCAATGATTCCTGCTATGAGAAGGATATTCTTCAAGGGAGTTTATCGAAAACAATAGTGAAAGTAAATTACGGGGGGCATATCTTCCTTCAGTTTGTCGGCATCGGCAAACCCTACGACATCGTGAGGCAGATCATAAGTCCACGTCAAGGAAGATACGGCCATCGGTAGCATTTGCAAAGCAACAAATCCACTTGAGGTCACGTCTTTCCATATTTACTTATTTCTATGTTCTGACATTTGTCCATACAAAACCTGTTTAGTTTTACAAATATAACGGATATACGCGAGCTTTCCTTTTTTTCGGTCTGAGACTGTACCGTATATAACGCGCTACTCGGAAATTACTTAGTAATTCCGTCGGAAGAGTCCTTTTGCGGTCGTAGATGAGATTCCCGGTCAAGCCGGTAATGACGTAGAAGAAGGCAGTTTGGACACGACGGGGCTCCGCAGCGGCAATTCAATCCCGTAGTGGCAGAGTGTTTTTTACAGAATACACTTTTCGTCAGAATCTGTATAATGCAAAATACAAATTCATCACGAAGAAGAGCAAGATACGAGTTATTCTTTTTCATCTTTTCCCAGAATCTTTGGAAAACGGTTAATCTTTCATCGGGGTTTTTATTTACAAGTCGGGACGGCCATGCTAATCGCATCGGGATTCTGATAGTTTTGGTAATTTCAAAAGTCTTTGTATCTTGTGCCATACAAACATAGTGCTATGCGTGGCCAAGTCTCACAACTTAGCACTTTAAAAAGGAGAAGGAGCCGTATCTCAGTCGATACGGCTCCGTTTTTTTTCGCAATTCAGCGGCCAAGGCCAAAGGGATTTCATTTTGCGAAAATAATTGCTACCTTTGCTTTGTTATGGAAGTAGATAAGGAAAACAAACCGACTGCGCGCTGGATTATCCGGAACGTCATATTGGCGGGGCTGTTCTTTGCGGTCCTGCTCATTGCCGCCCAGCTGGGCCTGAAGGCCA
>Ga0256405_10005162_pt1 | contig 23139 bp, 32 predicted proteins | sample RumenRJG_02DNA_FD_189096 | JGI IMG/M metagenome (GOLD analysis project Ga0256405, IMG submission 189096) | Bovine rumen microbial communities from Lethbridge, Alberta, Canada - RJG_02 | ecosystem: Host-associated > Mammals > Digestive system > Stomach > Rumen | place: Canada: Alberta... | reverse complement strand
GAAAACAATCCATAAGGTTTTGAACCGAACACTCTCTCGTTATCTATGTAAATCACTCCGCAGCCCAAAACACTAATTTCGTGTTTCATCACTCACCCTCTCTTTCATATCCGATTTGTAAAGCCTCTTTGCACTTTGACCAATCATACGCAGAGAGCATACCCACATACACTTTTGCTGTTTCCTTGTCACTTGTCATGACCATAAAAGGAATATCAAATCCGTGCCAAAAGCCTTTCTTGATCGGAGTGCTGTTTACTTCCATTTGACGATGCTCGTTCATATACTGTCTATGCTCATCGGTCAATGTTATGCCAGTCCTCTTCTCTATCTCATCAACGCTTAAATTGCCTAAATATATTGCTCCCATTTACTCGCCCTCTCTTTCTCTCATATCCGCACCGCAGTTAGGACAGAAGTCATATAAATCTATTGCTTGTTCTCCACATACAGAACAATAGTTCCACGCTCCTTCTATACCATTGCTTTTATCTATCCACTCCCCTTGTGGTCTGTCTGCCACTTCTACCGCTGTGCTGAAGTTCGGCATACCTTTACTATTCATCTGCACTCTGTATATCTTTTCCATCGTTGTCACCTCTCATATCTGCTCCGCAGTTAGGGCAGTAGTTGGTCTTGCCTATATGGTCATATCCACATTTAGAGCATCTGTATTTAGAGCATCTGTAATAGTGATATGCGTGTTGCACATATTTATCAGCCGATACTCTCTCCCACTCCCCTTGCGGTCTATCTGTGTTATTTCTAATCAGTTCAAGAATGTTGTTGATAGCCACTTCTTGAATTTCTTCCTTTGTTTCAGAAAAACAAGTCTCAATCACAGCGGTTATGTTTTCTCTTAATGACACACTCATCACTTGCTCCTTTCATATCTGCCACCGTCTCCGTTCATAATGATTGTTACAGAGCCATCTTTTGTCAGCATTGGCTTTACATCAGTGATTTCGTGTTTGCCATACTTGTCGATGTAATAGACAATTTGGGCTTTATCACGCTTGTTCAGTTTCTTTATCAGTTCGCCTACTGTCATCACTTGCCTCCTCTCTTTCTCCGAAATTGCAGAAGTATTCGTCATCAATTTCGTCCATCGGACAGTCTTCCGTGCCACCAAGTTTGCATTCTCGGCAAAAGCAGATGTCGATGCTTGGTGCTTCGTCTATAACATTCTCAAACATTTTGTAACGAATCCAAAGACCACTATCCCACTTTGCCATTGGATTGCTCTCGTTATATGAAGCATCGTTTTCAAATGCTTCGTGATACATTCTACCCATCAATGCATCTGCATCTATGTATCTATTCATTATTTATCACCATAAAACATTTCGTGTGTAATTAATTCACTATAAGGCAAATATTCTACCCATTTACAGAATTCTCTCCATTCATCAAGTTTATGATTTTTTCTTGCCTTATACATATTACAAAGTACTTCATAGTTCAATGTAACTGTACGCAGTTGATTATATGATTGTGGCAATAATTGTATCATATTCCACCAATAGTCCTTATCTTCAGTTGCGAGGAACTTGTTACGATATTCATTAAGAACTTTAATGGTATCGTACATAGCAACCACTCCGCGTCCATTCAAATGCTCGTGAGAGAAATCTTGAATTGTGAACTCTTTGGAATGAATTTTATGCATTGTAGAGCAAGAATTTGCAACTGTACCTACTTTATAAGTATCAAATTCTGTCCACCAATATCGTGGTGCATTTATATCAACTTGTACAATTATCATTCTCATAAATTTTCGATGATCTGTGCCTGCCTTACTTAACTTCATAGCAAGTTGTAAATCACGCTCACCTATTACATCATCATGAGAATCCATTAAAGACCAACTATTCATTGGGTTTCTCGCACCTCTTAAAGCTGCTTGCCACCCAAATATTTCTGTATTTGTAATATTAATCATTTGTTATATCCTTCTTCCAATTTGGTCTCCAAATATCAATACAACCATCAAGCATAGCCTGTGCATAATCAAACATAATAGGATCCTCTATTACTAAAATATAATCATCTTCAATTTCATTATATTTCAGTGTAATAATTTTATCACCTATCAATGCATCTATTATTTGACCATCTTTTGGTTTCTCATCTTTAAACATTCTCCAACCAAAGAAAGTTCTTTCAAAATAAGCTTTTGTATAACCTCTAAAATAATCACTACCAGAACGACCAATCATTCTAAGTTCTGTTTCATTAATTACAAATACATACTTATGGCCTAAATTGGAATACAGATCATAAAGTTCTTCTGGTGTTGAACAATTAATTGTAATATTAGTATCTTTGAGTTTTATATTAAGCATAATGATAACCTCCATATATAGATAATTATACATTACTCTAAAATAAAAGTAAATACTTTATTTTAAAAATCTTCGAAACTTTCATAGCCAAGCCATTCAGCTATAGTGTCTGCTTCAAACCAGAAAAAATCATTTAACTGTGTTAGTGTAAGTGGAGCATCTTTATAAGCATCTTCAAGGATATCTAAAACAATTTTAACTTCATTGTTTGTAAGATGATTAATTGTATCGATAGCACCTGACCAAAGCTTATCTCTAAGATCATCTTTATCATATAATTCCATTATAACTTTCATATCTAACCCCCTAATTATTAAGCAAAATAATGTATTGAAGAATAACAATCTGAACCATTTTCCCAAATTGTTTTTTCACTCATTTTTACAAAACCAGCTTCTTCAAGAATTTCATCACATCTCCAATGATCGTGCTTCCAATCTCCTTTATTAATTTCTACACATACAACTGGAAGATCATGATATGGATAAGTATCAGCCCAAAGATTATTATCCTCTAATAGTTTATCTATTACTTCTATTTTCTTATAAACTTTATTATCCATTTTTATTCTCCTCTCTTATAGCTATTATGCGGGCTGGTAAAACTTTTTCAAGATTACATTTACTGCAGCATATACCATCTTCTTTTACTGGCCAAGGATTATTACCATACTCCTCTACTTCTTTGCCACAAATACAGCATTTAAACTTTTTCATTTAACTATCCTCCCTTGATGATTTCATAGTATTTTCAATTTCAACTACCTTATCAAACATTTCATTCCATTCACAAATATCTTTAAGATATTCAAGATCATAAAATGAAGTTATATCTCCATTATCAAACTCATCAAGTAAATCTGATAATATACCTTCGTGCCATTCATCAGGTGTGATATACCAAGATTCAAGCTTACCTGTTTCATCATTATAAACAGCCACCTGAAAATCTGAATTTGTAAAAAATACTTTTCCAGAAAAACTGTTATAATTTAATTCCACATCATTATCAACAAAATCTTTAGTAGCTCCATAATCTCTATATGCAGTAAAAAGATTAATTGCTTCTGTAAGAGCTTCCGTAGTCATATTAGAAATATCCCAAGCTTTTTCATTTTTCATAGTTAACCTCCTTAGATATAATATATCTATTAACCCTTCCTTACATTAATATTATAATATATAAATTAATAAAAGTACATACATTTTATAAAAAAATATTTTTTATTCAATAAAAAAAGATAGGGAAATAAATCCCTATCTCTTTAAATTAGTTATATTAACTTATTAATTAAGCAACTATTGCACTTGGTACTAAGAGAGCAGCATTGAGGATCTTAGCATCATACATTGTGCTCCAGCCTTGTGACATACCGCCATCAGCGAATCCAAGTAATTGAGTTGGTACAACAGGCATATATGGAGCATATACACCAGCCGAAGCCTGCATAGCACCCTGATTAACACCAAGAACAAACTTACCACTAGCAATATTCGGTGTCACATAAACTTTGATACCATTGAGTGTACCAGCGAAGTATGGACCAGAAATATCACTAACTGAAGCAGCCTGGAATCCAGGTACAAAGTTAAGAACTGGCATAATATCAGCAGCAGCTAACATAAATGTCGGAACGAACTTCTTTGTTCTCATATAAACAACCTGCTTAAGCTCTTCGATCTTAGCAGCGAAGCTTGCATAGTGGTCCGCCATGTTAACGCCTACAGGAAGAGTTTTGCTGAAGTCAGCAACGCCAGTAGCGTGCTCAGCAGCATACTCATCAGCAGCATTGATTAACATATCACAAATCTCAGTATCAATCTCATATGATAACTGAGCTACAGCCTGCTCTGCAAGTCCATCAGCAAGATCAAAACCATAGTCTGTCTTAGCCTGGAAAGCAGCCATCTGGCTATAGAATACAGCAATTCTTCTAGCTTTAGCCTCAAGGCCAATGTTCTTTAACTGAGCCTTAAGTGTAGGGAGTTTTTCCTGTGGAATAACAACATTATCATAGATGAAAGCAATCTTCTTAACATCAGAAGCACTCTTACCAGATTTGAATGATGTCTGTGTAATGACACCAGCATCACTTGCTGTTGCTGGATGCTCACCATCAGCATTATCTACCTGAGCACCATTAGCATCAAGTAATCTTATTGAACCAGCAATAGCTGGAGCAAATGAAATAGCAGTTGTACCGCTTGTGAAAGATTCAACTGGCTCAACTACAGCTTGACCAGTGTAGTTAACATCAGGAGTACCGAGCTCCCATACGCTGTTAACCATATCGCCTTCACTTGACTCGCCCTTATCAGTACCTTTTACCAATAATGTTATTCTAAATATCGTAGAAAAATTTATAGTTTATATTATTTTCTTTAGCAACTCTCTGCTTTTCAACATCTCTTTCAGTCCAAGTTTTAATAGCATTAGCATAGAATTGAGATTGTTTAGCTTTTTCTTGCCAAAGTTTTAATTTATCTTGACACTCTTTATCATTTGGATCATATGGTTTTCCACCATGTGTCCAATGAGCATTAAGTTCTATAAACAAATCTTCTGAAGGAATATAAAAATCACAATAAAATGGATACCTGTAATCTTTATATCGCCTTTTTACATTATTAAAACCATATTTTTCTATAAGAACATGATATAACTTTTCCTCAGGTTTAGATGAATTAAAAGAGTTATTCTTAGATTTTGTAATATATTCTTTTTCTAATTTTGTTTTTAAAGATTCATTTGAAAGATGCTTACCTTTTTTAGAATTACTTAATTTTTTTCTTACTTCAGGCTTTGCCATTCCTCTCTTAGTACCTTCAGATATTTTTCTTCTACGTTCTTCTGAAAGTACTTTTCCTTTTTGAGAATCACTTACTTGTTTAACTCTTTTATCTGTCTCTTTAGTTAACCCTTTACACCAGCCAACAGTACCCTTTTTGGACTCACTCATTTTCTTTTTTGAAGAATCTAGCATCCCTGGAATAAAACCTTCTGGCTGATATTCTCTAAACACATTTATTTTACCATTATTATACCAATGTTTTGACATTAAATTTTCCTCTAAAAATTTATTTCATATGAAATGATATGTATTTAATTGTAGAGGCAATTAACCATTTCATAAGCGATATTTAATTCTCTATATCACTATAGAGTTCAGACTATATCATATACCTAAATTGTTTTAACCTCATTAGGTACCCTGGCACTTCGGTATTGTCAGTACCTACTCTACTCTGTTACTCACTTATGTATTTCTCATAAGTTATCATTTCGATAGTCGTTGAACCTTATTTTTATTATAATGTAAAGTAAAGGAAATGAAAACTTTTATAATAAAAATCTTGGCTGCTGATTGTCTTATTAAACAAGGGAATTTAATAAGGTTTTCCAGCAATTCACCAGGTTTATTTACTTCATATTACTATGAAGGAGTACATTTATCTATACTCGATATATGCAACGTTGCCATACATTGAGCTCATTGGACTTACTGATACGAGATCAAAAGCGATGAGGTTCGGAAGACCAACAGTTGTAAGCGCAATGCAGAACTTCTTATAGTCGCCCATAGCGCTTCTCTGTGTTCCCATTGAAGACTCAAAAGCCTCATTGAGGAATTTATTAACCATTTATGTTACGAATAAGTCGTTTCCACTTATTCTCTATATGTCGCCATATAGATCAGACTATATCATAATCTATTTCTAGATTCCCAGCACTTCGATTTAAAGGGCTTACGTGTGCTTAATACTGCCTACCACTTGGCTCTACTCTACTCACTATATATTGGATATTATATATGATTTCGATAGTCGTTGAACGTTCCCTAAATTAGGGCTTCGCTGCTGATTATCTTACCACCTCACTAATAAGACTTTCCAGCAATTCACTGGGTTTTCTTTAACATATATTTATTATGTTAAATTTCCACAAATATTTCTATCTGCAGCAACTAATAATTAATTGTCTAAGCACTTTGCAACAGTTACTTTACGGAGTGAATCCATCGACTCACCATTGTGTCTTTTCTGATAGACACTCTCTGCTAAGTTAATTCTCTTAGCATATTTCTCTAATAGAAGATTTCCCATTATATATTTATTTCCTTTATTCTAATTTTATAGATAAGCCTCCATTAACTTTAAATCATAATCAGTTAATTCATCAATTTCATTTCTTGGAAGTAAGGAATTTCTATTTACATTATTCACTTTTACTTCGATACCTTCATTTAACTTATTACTTGTATTAAATGGAAGCTTACTGACATTTAACTTATAATCTCTTAAATCTTCGCAAACAGAATCTATATCATTAAATGTAAAGCTTTCAGATAGTCTGTTTTTAATTTCAACAGGTTTAACACCAAGATTTGTTGCCTGCATATTGATATATCTATCAACTGCATTCTTTGTAATCTTTTGGTATTTCTCTAAAAGTTGATTCTGTTTCTCGAATTTCTTAGAAAATTGCTCCTTAGTCTGATTTAAATCTCTACTTAAAATATCATAATCTTCTTTCAAAGTACTTAATTCAGCACCTTGAGTATCTCTTTCTTGAGTAATAATATCTAATTTTTCTTTTAAAGATTTTATCTTAGAAACATTTTCCTTTTTAGATTCATTTAATTTAGCAGCTGAATCTTTTGCTGCGGTTAATTGTTCAGTTAAAATTTTATTCTCTTTAGAAGTTTTTGATAATACAGAAATCTTATCTTTAGATTCCCTTAACTCAGCTTTAAGCGATTTCTCCATAGCATGGCTAACTGATAATTTCTCATTGAGTTCTATTATCTGTTTTTCTAAAGTCTTATTATAATTTAACATTTCTTGAAGACTATCTATTTCAGCCTCGATATTATCGACATCTAAATCATAATCTTCTTTATCTGGAATTAGATCAGGAGCTAAATAGTTCCTAAAATCTAAATATTTACTTTGTAAATCAGAATCCCAACCCGATAATTTAACATCTTCTGCTCTCTCATTTGCAATATTATCTCTATACCAATCATCTAATAATTGACATAATTGCATACGAGCAGCGTTAATATCATCTACATCTTCTACTAAATCTACATTACTATAATTGGAATTACTTATTTTAAAATGTCTTGGATTACTTATGTAATCATGTTTATTCATAAACTCTGTAGATGTTATATATTTTTTTGCTTTTTCTAAAGCTTCTTTCTCTGATGAAGCTTTTACATTTAAATAACCATAAAAAGTTTCAAATGAATCATCGGTTTCTTTATCATAAGTATATTCTACATTAAAAATATTTGTAGATTCAGTTAACGACCTGCTGTCATATGGAACAAGCTTATCTACATATTTTTTATAATGAGGAGCATTTAAAATATACTCATATACTTTTGTAGGATCACCTTCTTCTTCAAAGAAGTCTTCATCTGCATATTCATCAAAAGCATTAGCTTCATTATACATATTTACAGCTGAACTACAATCTAATTCAAGATCTTCTAAATATCTATATTCGCCATTCTCAAGCTTATGTCTTACAGCTTCTACAGAAGATTGTTCTGTACCATTTAAATCTGTCCAATCAACAGATTCATTAATAGTTACAGTTACCTGTGTTTCATCTTTCTTCTTTTCATCATCAGTTTCTTCAGAAGATTCATCTTCAGGCTTTAATACATCATCAACATTCTTATCATCTTTGATATTATCTCTACCCACTTGCTCTTCTTTAAGGTATTTTTTAATATCAATAGTATCTTCTAAATCTGATAATCTGCCAGCCATTCCACGCTTGACATCTTCATCTGAAACTACTTTTGATAATTCTTTTTCAATATCCTTTTGTGTATTATAAGCAAGGTCTTTTATTAATGTTGATTTTTTAGGTGTTTCTTTAACATTTATGTCAACCCAAAGTTTAGCATTTTTCTCTGTATTGAATGAATAACTATCGCCTTCTATTTCACATACAAATTTACCACTATTAGGGTCTTTAATTATCTCAACACCTTTATAGAAGAAATCATTTTCATTAGGCACACTCTCTGAAAGATTAATACCTAATGCTGAAAGGGATTCTGTCATAGCTTTTTTATTATCTTCAGTTTCTTTTTCAATAGCTTCCTGAAGTTTTGTTCTAAGAGATTTATTATATCTCTTTTTATCTAAAGCTTCTGTGACATATGTGAGTCTTGCTTCTTTTACAGCCGGTATAATTACAGCATCCCACCCTTCACAGTTATATGTATCAGGGTCTACAGACTCATTACCATCAAAATCGGTAATTAAATCACCAGAACCTCTTGAACTAATGCCGATATTACAACCATAATCACATAATGATTTTAATATTCTTCCATTAGGAGTATCAAGAATGTTAAATACAGCCTGTAATTTGCCATCTTTATCTTTTTTAGGCATACCGTCCATACAGATAGCAATCTTAGTCATATCAGTTTCTTCTCTGTCAGTTGGGTGTCCTAATTCGCCAAAACAGCAATTATTTTCTATTCTTTCTTTCATTATAGGGTTATTAAAAACATTCTCCCATAATTTTCCAGAATAACTTCTACCATTTCTAGTAGGGTTAACGGTATCGGCCATAATACCTACGAGTCTGCCAAGAATACCTCTTCTTTGCATTTCCTCGGGTTTTAATTTTTCATATTCAAATACATTTGTATTTAAAGATTCTAACATTTTAATTACCTATTTTAATTACCTATTTTAATAGTCAAAATTTGAAGAGCGTCTTTCCTTGTACATTTGTTTTAATTGTTTGCGACGCCCAGATTTCTTTTTAGCTTTCTCTTTTTCAGATTTAGAGACATAATACATTCTATCTCTATAATCTTTTAATATGCCTTCTTTTAAAACTTCTTTTTTAAATTGTTTTAAAGCACTTTCAAATTGTAAATGTTGTGCTTGATCATATTCATCTTTTGATAAATATTCACTTCTATTTAACTGTTTTACATATACAGTTGCCATAAATTAAAAAATCACCACCTTTAGTTTTCTTTTTACATAATATAATAATTTAGCATTATTTCTCATCATTTTTATATTAGAACTTTCAATGATTTTTAAAATACTGAGTTAGTATTTGCTTAATGCTATTATCTGAATACATACTTAGATTTACTTTTTTATCAGTTTTAAGTATTTCTGATAAAGCAGCTTCTATTACTACTGTATCTACATCAAATAATTTTGATAAATAATTTAATCTCTTTTTATAATTACTTGAAAATAAATTATTAAATATCACTATTTGATTCCTCTAAAAATTTTAAATCTGCTTTAAATAATTCTAATAACTTTTGACTTGGTATAATATCACCAGAAGTATAATATAATTTTAAACAATCACAAATTTCATTAAACCTCGCAGTTCTTAAAAATGAAGGATCATCTAATGTTTTATTAAACAATAAAATCTGTAATTGCAAACTTGCAAGTGTACATAATATTTCTTTAGGTTCTAAACTATTTTCTTTTACAATATTTATATACAACTTGCTTTTGTTATTATTATAGCTCTTTCTCAACTTTTCATAAAAAGCTCTAATGTTCAACTCCATATTATTATTTATGGTTTTAATAATATCAAGAGTTGGTTCTGTATGAACTAAAAGATATTTTATATGTTTATCTACATCAACACCTTTATCTCTTAATTCAAACAATAATGTTAAACAATCTAATCTAGTTATCATAAATAAATCTCCTTGGCATAGCCAAATGATTATGTATTATTATTTCCAGCCATATGGGAAATTATAATCTACAGCCTTACATAACTCAACAACTTTTAGTTTAATAGGATCTAATTTACCATATCCAGTTATACCTGCAGTATTTGACATATCTCTACACTTTTTAGCAAAATTTATATATTTTTTATAAAAATTCCTCTTATCTGTGTAGATGTTATCAATATAATACCAATCATCTTCTTTATGAATAATATCTTTTAATTCTTTAAAAAAGATATCTCCAGCAGCTTTAGTGATTCTATATTGATCAGCTGGGTCTGTATCTGAATCCATATTCATAAATATTTCAATATCTGTTGGTAATGTAATAGCATCTTCACATAATTTATTTAACGCTTCTACTATTCTACTCATTTTGTATCAATCCAAATTCTTTCAGCATCACAAAAATCATAAAGTTCATTACATAAATAATCTATATTATCGATAACATCATTTAATGTCATATCATAATCTTCATAATAATATAAATTATCTCTTTCATTATCTATATCAGCTAAATCATCATTAAATTCAGTATTACTGTAAATATTCTCATTAGAAATATAGTTGTAAATTTCTATCCAAGCCCTTTCTAAAGCGTTTAACACCGCTTCAGGATCTTCTTTATTTATAGCATCTCGTAAAGCTGAACTAGCTTTTAAAGTGTATCTCCAATTAGCCATATAATATTACCTCATACTAAATTTCATCAGTGAAATCTAAACCGCCACCAGCTTCAGCTGGTGTTGGTAATGATTCTTCTTCTCCACCAACTTCTAGATCTGAAAAATCACCAAAATCATCACTTGAACCACTATCGTTGAATAAACCACCTAAATCATCGCCACCAAAATCAGAACCACCGCCTAAATCTAAATCATCAAACATATCTGACTCTGAACCCATATCGGATTCATCTTCCATACTTTCTTGTTCTTGAATTTCTCTTTCAAGCTGGTTAATCTGCTCTTGTATTAATTCAATAACTTCCTGATTTGAAATAACATTTGATAATAATGATTTTAATATCTTAAGTTTAATAATAGGATCTTCAACACCTTCAAGCATTCTCATAACATCATCTGTTATGGCGATTTCAGAGGATAAACTATCTCTCTTATCGAGCTCTTCTTGTGTTACTGGTGGCTGCATATGAAGATCAAATTTGTTTACATAAGAATCCAAACCTCTGTCTATTAATAAAATATTAATAGCATCTGTAAGCATTTGAATTACAGTTGCTTGAATTCTTTTTACAGTTTTAGCATATCTGGAAGATATTATTGACAATGAAGTTCCACCATTAAAACCAGCACTGTCATCTGTTTCTCCAAAATATTGCTTTGGAACTTTTAATCCAGCAAATAATTTATTTTTAAAATAATCTATATCTGCAATATCACGAATATTTACATCTCCGCCTATTTGTTGAGTATTTATAGCACCTACACCATTTTTTGTAGGTACATATACGGTATTTTCCATAGGTCCTGGATTTACATATTCAGACATTAAATCACCAGTTTTAATAGAAGCTTTTTGCTCTACTAAAGATTTAATTCTTTGTAGTCTTTCCCTAACTTTATCCTTAGGCATATCAGCAACTTCTACTTCAACTATTCTAAGTAATGCTGATTTAGTAATTCTGTTTAATAATAATGCATTTTCAAGAAGCATATTTTCACGCCATATTTTATATGAATTATATAAAATAGATTGACCTCTTCTTACAGAATAAGTATATGCATCTTCATTATCCATATCATATGTATTAAATATCTGTACTTGTTCAGGAAATCTTGGTGTATCATCTTGTAAACAACCATGAACAAAACTTACAGCATTATATACTTCTACATCATTTCTTCTTAATCTATATAAATAGTAATTTGTGAGAGTATTTACTTCTGTTTGTGCTGTAGTTGGCATAGAGTTAGTTTTAATATATGCATAGCTTTTTCCAAACTTAGTTAATTCAAACATCTCTGCTGGGTTTGGAACCATTTCTATATAATTAACTAACCTATCATCTTTTTTATAATATTTTATATTTACATTTTCATCTAATAATTCTGTACCTTGTGTTTTAGAAAATTTTTCATTTAATGTTGTTTGTTCTTTTTCTGTCAATAAAGTATCATTAAAATCAGACTCTCTAAATAGTTTAAGATAAACATCACCATACTTACATAAGGAATATACCCAAGCATAAATATGTTTATCAATATTTAAACTATTAAGTAAAAAAGTAACATATTTTAATATCTTAGAATCACTAGACTCACACCAAATAATGTCCCCTTGTTCATTCGTTTCAGTAGCATCTTCAGCATATGTTTCTAATACTGCTGCAATAGTTGAATCTTGAGACATAGTATCTAATACATCGTATAATGTTTCTCTACTATTAGAAATTTGTGTAAATGCATTTAATCTATTTATATCTACTACTGAAGCATCTCCATTTTCAGCAATAGCAGTATAGAAATCATCATTAGTATCTACACCTATTTCTAAACTTGGTACTGGTGTTGGGTTTATTTTAGTACCATAAACACTAGTATCATCTTTATATAAATTTTTAATGTTTGCAGTTGTTGTGTCTGCCATTTTATACCTCTTATATGATTATTCCATCATATATTAACATATCATAATTTGTAGTAGGTTTACCTAAACCCATATTTGAAAAAACATCATCACCAAATTCACGAGAAGCTTTTCTAAGTTCTTCTTCAAATGAAACAATTTCTAACTGTCTACCATCTGAAGAATACATTGAATCATCAGATATATCTATTAATGTATCAAGATTTTCTCCATATTCAAAATCATATTCTTCTGCGTGTTGTGAAGCATTCCAAACGCTACCACATAGTGCGTCTGCAGAGTCCTTTGAGTTTATACCACTTGGACTATGATCTACTTTACCAGTATTATTATTGCGTTCAAGCCCTATAAGCTCTTCTGTTAATAAATTATGTTCAAATAATTTTATGCGTTCTTCATAAATAGTATTTTTTAAATACTGATAAGGTAAACATATTCTATCTTGTACTCTATCAACAGATATAACTTGTGTGTTAAAACCCCGTGCAGATAATTGCTGACTTAAATCTGCGCTTTGGTATGTATCGAATGATACACCTTTTATATTAAATCCAGATTCTCTCAACCAATATATAAATTGTCTATTTTTCTCAAAACTTATCTGAAAACCTTTAGGTGCTTTTATTGATACAACAAAAGCTGGTTGATAAAATAGTTCTCTTGAAGGCGGCTGCCCTTCAACTGGAGGTTTTTTACCAACAATCCAAGTACCAGCAATACCTGTTTTGTCTCCAGAAATAGACATATCCAAATGTATATACAATGGTTTTTCTAAGAATTCTTGTGGTAACTTTGAAATGTCAAAGAAGTCATAGTATTGACGATTATCTTCAGGACCATTACCAATTTCTAATATTTCTGATGAAAATGGATTTTGCAAACTAGAATCTTTAACTGTAGCAATACGAGGACCAGAAATATATCTACTACTACTTGTAGTAGATAATCCAGCAATATCTGTTAAAGCTATATCAATATCATCTATAAAGTTCTCATAATAGCCAATAGGGACCTCAATTATATTGAAGCCTCTATCCCTATATATTTTTACATCTTCATCTGTTGCATTTAATGGTAATACCTCAGAAGATAAAAATTTATTACCTACAGCAACTTTGAATTTCTTATCACTGTTTTTATCTTCCCTAATTACCCATTGTGGTTCATCAATTACAAGTGTAGTTGTACTCTCATTTTGCTTTTTAGTTTGTATGAAAGTTTCCATATAAGATTGTTCTGTTCTTTTAGAAGAAGCTAGAACTAATATTGTTGGATTCTTATCACCTTTCATAAAACGGGATTGCATACGAGCATCTGCAGCACTAACTAAAGCCCTTGCTTTTTGCTTTTGTGTTTCTACATCTTGATTCTTTTGAAATGAAATTTCATCAAAGAAAGCAAAAAATACAGCTCTACCTAAAATGTGTGCTGTTAATGAACCAGCAATTAATTCTATTCTCTTATTAGGTGACCATTCTTTATATACAGTACCAGTTATATTTCCATGCTCTATAAACCATTCTGATGTTTGTACTAATTGTTGCATTTTATCCCAAGCAACACCTTTACTTGCATCTAATGTTATGTTCATAAATGCAAAAGATATTTTATCTATTGGCTGCAACCCATAATACAAATACGGATCTTTTAAGCATAATATTCTATATAATTCATATAAGCCAATTAATACTGCTACAAAAGATTTACCTAAACCAATAGCACCAGTTAATGCTACTGTATGATAATTTGCTGGCTGTAATGGGTCTGGAAATATACTCTTTAAAGTATTTAACCAATAAGGAAATACAGTAAACACACATTCCTCATTAATTAAACCTTTACCTAAATATCTTGGATTTTTTAAGAATGTTTCTATATCTACAGGTATTTCCTCATAATCTTTATATAAATAATTATTATATTTATTAGAAGAACCTTTATTAGAAATTTCTCCAAGAATATTTAGTACTTCATTTCTTTCAGCTTCTGAAAGATTATTTAATAAGTTATTAGTTATCTCATTCATTTATATTTATAATTTCCATGATGGGTTTTGTTCACCAGGATTTTTTACATAACCATATGTAAGACAAATTTTCCAACCATCTTCTGTATATTCATATGGTAAAGATAATCTCCATACATTATTTGTATATACATAAACAGTTGTATAATATTCCCAAACTGCATATAAGTTTAAGCCATTATCTTCAAATTCTCTATTAGTAATAGGATTAACAAAACCTAAATGTACAGGAACTTTTCCATCAGGTGTATAATTTACACTAGGTGCTTGAAATGGTAAATATGTTTGTTCACTTACAGATTTATCATATACCCAGCCTATTAATTTATACCCCGGTCTTAATATTGTGGCTTTCTTAAATTCATCATTTTCATTTTTTAATGCAAATGAAAAATCAAAATTTTCATCATATGTATATGGTATTTCTCTTTTATAATTATTAAATCCATAATTAAATATAATTTTTGATTTAATAGGAGCCCATTTAGCATAGAAAGTAGCATTTGAATCTATTGTGCAAGCTAACCCTGGTAAATTAACATCACCTTTATCACTTGTCCAACCATCAAAATTATAACCACTCTTATAATAATTATTAACAGTAGAATTATTATTAGTTAAAGTATTTAAATTTGGAAATATTGTAGCTGGATAAGTATATGTATATGTTCTTGCAAGTTCTGGGAACTGTATTGACGAACCAACCTCTTTATAAAAGTTATAATAATAAGTTTGAGGTTTCCAACAAGCATAGAAATTTGTATTTCCATACAATGTTTGTAGAGAATTTAATCCATATGAAGGTGCATATAAATTTACAGCAGCACTTGGTGATAATGTATAACCATTAGTGAAAACATAATGATTAGCATTATCTGTTAATACATTAGTAGGAATTCTATACTGTGTACCTGCATATATATTATATGAAGCCGGTGGAACATTATTAATACTTCCACCAGAATATCCATTATAATATACAATATTACATTTTATATTATCAGGAATACTTAAATACCCAATTTTAGATTTATTATGTACACCAGTACTTCTAGGTGACCAAGAACAGCTTGGTGCATTTACCCAAATACGATCATTCTCATATTGTACTTTTAAAGAAGTAACACCATTACCTACATTATCTACATAGAATGAACCAGTTTTAGTTGTAGATTTACTACTGCCGTGTAGCTGATAAGTAAAAGAGTGTGATTTACCACCAACCCAAATAGTTACTTTATTATGTCTTTCATTATATGTAAAACCATCATACCCTAAACTTTTAGCATAAAACTTATAACTAACCTTTACCTTACCAATATTTCTTGATTCAAAGGTTACTTTTAATTCTTGCTTTTGACCAGGATCATATCCGGCTTTACTATCACTCCAAGATACTGAAGCCATTTATCACCTCTATTCTATAATCCAGAGATAAATATCTCCCTCTGAGTATATACCTGAAGGTGTTGGTTGTGATGTGCCATAATAAATACCAAGATTTGCCTTAGCAGCTGCTCTTGTAGTTGCCCCAGTTCCACCATGTGAAATTGGTTGTACATAATTTTGACTTATAGATATATTACCATTAGAATCTACTATAAGTTTTGTATCAGCATCGTTGTTTACACTTGATAAATTGTTGATAGTTAAATTTTGTATCTTTACAGGATCATGATAATCTGGATTAACATCTGTACCATAATTTGTATTATTGTAAATTGTATCTCCAGTAATATTTAAATTACCAATATCACCTTTTCTATGTGTTGAGCCATCAGGTGCTACTACCCAGTCTCTTCCACCGGAACTCCATACAAATGTTCCCTCACAATAAGCTTTTAATCTTGCATATGATTCTAATGTTAAAAGTCCTTCTAAATCTGAAACATCTCTAACTATTACGGTTTGTATAAGCTCACCAGATACATTTGCAAATAAAGGTATAATAAATGTATTATCTGATGTCCAAATTGTATTACCAAAATATGTAAATGTAGCAGTACTTAAGCTATTAGCCTTAAAAACAATAGCATTAGCTTCTATTTTTGCATAGTATATCTTAGAAGAATCTACAACAAAATCATCTGATAATGTATATGTACCATTACTATACTCATAATACTTATTAATATTTGGATTACCCTCAGCTGATCTTACAGGTGTATAATATGTATAAGTAGCACTTTTTTCAATAGAATCACAGGTAGTTGATTTAAATGTAATTTTTTCTATTTGTGTTTCTTCATCAACCTGCTCTATTAATTTATCAGTTGTTATATTAGCAACAGAACCATCTAATATAACTTCTAAATACCATAATTTACCACTAGAAGCTAAAGAGCAATATTCTGTTGATACTTGATTTAACAATACTCCACCACCCATAAAAGTTACAGGTGCATTGTCAGAAGCAGTTAATGTAACTGTAGTACCTGATATTGAAAATGGAGAATTATTACAAATAATACCACCAAAATCACCTGAATTAAAAGCAGATACTTCCCTCATTTTTTCTGCATTTAATTTTTGATTTGTATAATTAAATAAATTTACTGACATTAGTTCTCTTCCTCATCTGGTGGAAACATATAATCTTGATATTGTTCTCTATCTTCCACTACATTTAAATATTCGGGACTTCTATCTTCCCATTTTATTGGATAAAAATATGGAAATATTTCTCCAGTATATTCTCTATATATATCTTTCATTAGAAAACTTTTCTATTTTAACTTTGAATACCACTCCCTTAACATAGTAGCTTCTCTATTATTAATATGTTTCTTTTCTGTAAGCTTTTCTAAGAATTTTTCAACTGACCAATCTTTTGGCATTTTACCTTCAGTGAATTTCTTGATTTGTTCTTTAGCTATTTTTGTTTGAATAGACTCATATAAAAGAGAATCTATATCTTCTGAATGGCCAGCATCTTGCTGAACAGTTAATGCATAGAAATATCCGTCGTCCATTGCTTTTGAAAAATCTTCTAATTTGCCTTCAAACTTATATAATATTTCATCTAAATTCTTTTTGATAGGTTTAACTTTTAAGTTATATCTTTCAGCAATCTCTTGTGGTGTATCACCATCAACTTGACCCCACCATTCAGCTACAAAAGATTCATTTAAAGACTCTTCTAAACTTGGGTCAATCCAATCCTGCTCTTCCTCACTCCATAAATAACCTTTTGCTTGAGCTTCATCAGATTCTTTAAAAAATCTAAACATAAAGCTATCAAATGCTTTTTTGAAATCTTCTTTATCTAAAGGCATTTCTTTTTGATAATATTTAAAAGCTAAATCTCCAAATGCATTATATACATCTGAATTTAATTGACGCTGAGCATCTGAATCAAGAGATTCTTCTACAATTTCTTCTTCCTCTTTGGTTTCAAATTCAAAATCATCATCTTCAAAATGAGTTTCAAACCATTCAAGAGCAGCTTCAATATCTTTTTTACTTAAACCTTTATCACTGAACTTATAACAAACATCAGCTATAGCATTATAAACTTCATGATTAAAATCATCATAAGCATCAAAGCTTAAATCTTCAAACAATTCTTCTGAAAGATGCATAGCTTTTAAAGCTGCAGATTTAACTTCTTTACCAGTTTCACCTTCTTCAGGTATGGTGTCTTCAGCAGCATCTTTATTTTCTTCCATAGCATCTTCATACTTTTTCTTATTTTCATCATGCTCTTCATTAGCACCCACAAACACTGGGTCAGCTACTGCCTGAACATCATCTATCACATTATCAAAATTCTCACTTAATCTTAATTTCTTTTTCATTGTAGTAATTGACTCCACAAATTCATTAGTATCTATAATTTCTATAGTTTCTTGTTTACCCTCTTCAATATCTTCTTCACTGCCACCAAGGAAATCAATTAATTGTTGCAGCTTTCCAATGCTATTATTTTCATTTTCAATAATGGAATCAATTACTGGAATCATTGATTCATAATTCTCTTCTGAGAGATTTACATTTAAACTGTTTAAATCTCTTATATTATCATATTTTTTATTAATAGCATCTATAAGAATATCAATAATACCCACAGCAGGATTAATTGTATTTTCCATTAGATAATCTCCTTCCAAGTATGAACATCAATCCCACCCGTTATTACTCCATCTTTATTAGGGCCAAAATTAAATGTTATGTAAAGTTTATCTTTATGATCTTCTTCAAATTGATCTAATACACTTTCAACTTCAATAAGATCATCTTTAAAGAACTTAAATGCTTGATCTTCAGTTATTTCCTCGCCTTCAGTTTCAGATGTAGGGTAAAACATTCCAGGATTAATTACTTGTAAATGTTTTCCGCCCATTAAATTATTTGTAATTTTTGAAGAACTATCATCAAGTATAAAACCAACAGTGGATAATTCATTAACTAATTTATTTATAACTTCATCAAATTCTTCTTTTGTATAAACTTTATGTGTGTTATCATCATCTAATTTAATAGTAAATGTATGAATTGAAGTATAATTATCACTACCATCTTCATCGATAACATCTTCATTCATATCTTCTACAGTACCATTATGTTCATCTACTACTATGTCTACCATATGATCAAATGCTAAATGATCATGTTTCCAATCCCCAGATACTTCAAACGCTATGTCTACTGTATCATCATTATTTGAAACAGCGTATAATTCTGCATTAACATGATTATCATTAGCAAATTTTTCAATTTCATCTGCTAAAATATTTATTTTATTACTATCAAAATCTTCTGTTAATACACTATCAAAGGAATATTCTCTCCAGCCTTTTCTTACACCACGAGAATCTATCCAAGTATCACCAAATGCTATTTCTTTATTCTTAGAAAGATCTATAAGCATAGCATATCTGTGTATCTTATCAGTAAAATCATTAAAATTATCACCTGTATTAACATTTCCATATAACCAATCAGTGATAATATTGTCTAATTTATTTACATCGTTACTGAATATTACTTTATCATATGTACTATGACTAATTGTGCTATGCAGTAAAATAGCTGCATAAATACAACCAATATCGCCCTCAACATTATCGAATTTCGATAAATAGCTCTGTAATTCTACTTCATCTCCATCAGTAGTGAATCCGCCATAACCGGATTTTCTATATGGTATGTGAATTTTATTATTTAAGTCCTCTGAAAGTAAGCCCTTTATATATGTAGAAACTTCATCAGCATTATCTGCTTTTTTAAGAAAGTTTCCTAGTTTTCTAATATCATCTCGGTCTAAACTATTTTTTACACCTTCATATAATGCTTCAAGCCCAGCATCATTATAGCTTTCATTGAATTCTTTTCTTTCAAAATATTTAAGACCTTCAGTAATTGTCTTGAAGTCGTGGCTATTATTTAAATTTTCATTTAATGTTTTTACAGATGAATCTTCTTCTATATCCCAGGCTTTATGTATATCATTTAAATAAAATTTAGTATCCATTGATTCTCCAAAATACTCTCTTGCAGCTTCTTCACTTTCAAATTCTATCCCGTCTTTATAATAACCACCATCAGAGTATGTATCGGAATCTTCATCATATTTTACTTGTGAAAGCTTATCTTTATATCTCTGTTTTCTAGCTTTTTCAGCAGCTTTTAATTTTTTAAAAGCTTGTTTTGTTTCTTCAGCTTTTAAATTTTTTATGTATATTTCGTATAATTCTTGGTCCGTATATTTAGGATAATTATACTTATAACCCATAGCCTTAAGTCGCTTTATGAGTTCATCTCTCCCAATATAGTCTTCTGATAAACCTACACCAGAATTAAATGTAGCTATACCAGCAGCACCATCAGGTAATATTGGAGATAAAGTGCTTAATACAGGTAATTTTGCTTTCTTTGTTTTCTCTTTTGTATCTTTAATTGTTTTTCTTAAATTCAATGCTTCATTCATATACTGATTAAAAAATTCTTTCATATATTGAATATCAGCATTTCTATCTGTCATATTACCACTGTAATAAGCATCTCTTATCTGATTACCATCTTCATCTTTTAATGTAGTAATATACGATCTTGTATTCTTATCATAATAAGAATCTATATAATAACCTTTTTTCAACTCTACTATCATTTATTATCTCCTAAAAGCTCTGAAATATATTGCCCTTGATCTTTATATCTCTTTTTAGCAATAAAAGCTTTATGAAGAGAAGTATTATTTTCTACATCTGATTCTTTATTATATAAACTCTTTTCAACTGAACAGAAATAAAGATGATCTATAATGTCAAGGTTCTCTAAAGCTCTTTCCGTTTTTAAAACATATTGATAACCTAAATGTGTAGCTGATAAAGCATATAAACACTGTAAGTCTGTAATTTCTTCTGCCACAAAAGCATCTATAACTTCAAACAGTTTATTATCTGCTATAGGAGCATACACATAATCACAGTTATCAACTTTTTCTCTGATTCTTAATATTCGTTCGGAATTAGCATATTCTGGAATTTGATTTCTATAGTAACAAACTGCAAGCATCCAATCAACACTCACATTAAATTGTGCTTTTACTAAACCATTTTCATCAAATGTTAGAATATAAATTGAAGAATTTGGTTCTTCCCCAACCCACATTCCGGCTTGTGAAATATCTTCCCCAATGTAAAAGCCATTACCAAAATCATTGCTCTCACCAGAAACATCTACCCTGATGTTTCCTTTTATATTAGTTCTTGAACCATGAGTAGCAACAACTTCATTTTCTTTTCTAAATTCATCAAGCCTGTCTTGCCATTGAATTTCATTTAAAAATAAACCAGAATTATAAGCAAAATTATAAATATTTTCTAATTGCATTTTATCTGGTTCTAATTCACCAGATTTAATAGCTTCAAATTCCTCTTCGCTTAAATCCAGCTTTGCAAGCAGCCATTCAAAATCCTCTGGCTTTTGCACAAATATATCTTCAATTATTTCTAAATGTTGTGATATGTTATTGAAATTTTCCAATGTTACTTCTTTCTTACTAAGCAGTTTACTGCTTTAAGATCCTCAGATCTTAATACATATAAATACTTAATTATATATACTTTATATTATATATTTTATTGTGTTAGGATACAACCCATTGAATTACAACCCATTGGATCCTGTCCCTTGTATTACAAAAAATATATACATATTATTACATCAAAAAAGATCAGTATTTCTACTGATTGTTTAGGTCATATTAATTACATTAATATATACAATATTTATTCCTTTTTCCACCTCATATTTAGTTTTTTAGGCGTTTTAGATACCTCATATATAATATATTCATATGTATATCTACCACCATTTTCGGAAGAAGGTTTATGTTTTATTACTTCTAGATAACCTAATTTTTTAAGTTCATCTAGTGTCTTTTTAATTGTACCTGTTGATTCCTGACAAATAGCACTTAATCCTGATATTGAATATTCCCAATTATCAGGTAATGATAAAATTAAACTTAAAAGCCCTTTAGCCTTTAAACTCATATTCTGCACATGGAAGTGCTGATTACTCATAACAGTATAATTTTTAGTTTTCTCTACTCTTATAACACTACTCATATTATATTTCTATAAGTTATCTTTAATTATTTAATTCACTTTGATACTCTTCATAAATTTTATCTTCTAAATAATTATTTAAATCTTTTAGATCTTCAAATTCATTATCAGAAGTTATTTCATCAAAATGGTTTATTATTTCAGCATACGCTGCATCTAAATCCGAATTTTCTATGTTATGATTAAATTGTTGTGCAAGATTTATTATCTCTTCAGAATCATACTTTAAATCTAAATATCTATGAATATCAGAATCAGAAACTTCAATTTTTACATCTTCATAATCTTCTTTGATATTCATATGATACCATTTTTCATTTAATTTTGTTATTTTCATTATTTATAGAATCCTCATATAAATAATTTAGCATTATTGTATATTTATAATTAATTTAATAACAAATTTTATAATTTATCATTTTCAAAAATTTTAGCTAATATAACTGTTTCCTTATCACCTTTGTTTGTTATTTCATCAATAATTGAAATATTAACATTCTTTTTCTCAGTATTAAACTTTTCAGCTAAAATAGATATTATATCTTCTTCGTTTAATCTATGTATTGTCTGCATCACACCTCCTACAGCAGTATTTAACTATTATGTTATAAAATTATTTTCTAACTGCACATTTTGCCCAATAATTTAAATACTGTTCTAATGTCTGATGTTTTCCTCGTATGTATGAATTATCACATACATTTATATACCAATCAATTGCATCTGATTTAGGAGAATACCATTTATAATCACAAATATCATAGGACTCATTATATTTTTTATATAGTCCACCTTGATATAAATCCAATGTTTTTCTAAATCTAC
>Ga0256405_10005161_pt1 | contig 23143 bp, 16 predicted proteins | sample RumenRJG_02DNA_FD_189096 | JGI IMG/M metagenome (GOLD analysis project Ga0256405, IMG submission 189096) | Bovine rumen microbial communities from Lethbridge, Alberta, Canada - RJG_02 | ecosystem: Host-associated > Mammals > Digestive system > Stomach > Rumen | place: Canada: Alberta... | reverse complement strand
ATGTTTCATAAAAACTCCTTTCCAGTCGGATATCTGTCAATTACATTAACCATTATTTGTATGGTTAAACGCAAGTCTGTAAGAGTAAATGATGGGAAGAAACAGCAGTTAGTTTTACATTTAAACATATGAAAACGGCTTTTAATGTCGCTTTTTTTGTAATGGTTGACAGATATTATGTAATTGGGCAAATGATTTTTAATTAGCCAATAGAATGAAGGAGAGATAGTATGTTAGGCGCGATTATTGGTGATATTGCGGGATCTAGATTTGAATGGAACAGCAACAAAACAAAAGAATTTGATTTATTAACGCAGATTGGCGGATGCGCCACAACGGACGATAGTATTATGACTATTGCAATAGCAAATGCAGTTTTAAATTGCGATGGCGATTATTCCGAATTAGGAAGTGAGGCCAAAAGACAACTTCTCACTATGGGCAACAAATATCCAAACGCAGGTTATGGTGGTAGTTTTAGAAAGTGGCTTACATCTTCCGATCCTCAGCCATATAACAGTTATGGAAATGGATCTGCTATGAGAGTTAGCCCATGTGCTTACGCGGCGAAAACGCTTGAAGAAGCAATTGAATTATCAAAAGCTGTTACAGAAATCACTCATAATCATCCAGAAGGAATAAAAGGTGCAGAAGCGGTAACTGTAGCTATTTTCATGGCACTCCATGGAAAAAGCATTCTTGAAATTCGGGACTATATCAATAAGCATTATTATAAATTGGATTTTACTCTTGACTCCATTAGAGAAAGCTACAGTTTTGATGTTTCTTGTCAAGGATCTGTTCCGCAAGCGATAGAGGCCTTTCTTGAATCATCAGATTTTGAAGACGCAATAAGAAATGCAGTTTCTTTAGGTGGAGATGCAGATACACAAGCAGCGATCGCCGGCAGCATTGCAGAAGCCTATTATGGTATTCCTTCTGAAACGAGAAAACTCGCTTTAACATTCTTGGATGAAGAAATGCTATCAACTATAAATTCTTTTGAAGCAAGATATGGCATCCGTCTGCAAAAAGCCCAAGATAGTTTTGTTATTCAGGAAAAATACGACATATCTAAATCTGACGAACAACTTACCCTTGAAGGTTTATCTAGAGAAGACCAAATGATTCTTGCGGTTGATAATGCAGATTCATTCACCAAAGAAGATAAAACACGTACAATGCGCGCAAGTGAATTGCATAGTTTCTTATATGGCGCTTGCACAATATTGTATGGATCTGTTTTGCCATCCAAATACAAAACGTATGTTTTGCCACTGATGTTCTTAAAACGTGTTTGTGATTGCTACAACGAAGAGATTGAAGCTGCAAAAAAGAAATATGGCTCGGAATGGATTGAATTTGATGAAGATGAAATTCATCGTTTTATGATTCCGACGGGATGCCACTGGAGTGATATCAGAAATACTTCTGAGAATGTTGGCAGCGCAATACTAAATTCTATGCAAGGAATTGAAACAGCAAACCCGGAGACGTTATCCGGTCTATTCACCGGTTTTGATGAAGCAGAATGGACAAACAAAAATACTCTTCCAGATAGGAAACTAAAAGATCTTGTTGAACACTTTTCCGAAAGAAATCTCGGGAACGAGAACTACGATGCAGATATCATGGGCGATGCAAATGAATACCTGATCCGTCATTTTGCGGATGATGATAATAAGAATGCCGGTGATTTCTTCACGCCGAGAACCATTGTTAAACTTTTAATTCAGATGCTTGCCCCGGAAGCCAATCATTCAATATATGATCCGGCCTGTGGAACGGGAGGCATGTTGATTGAATACATTCGCCAGACTCATAGCAAGACCGGAGCTGGTCAGTTCATTTATGGCCAAGAAAACATGACGTCTACTTCCGCTATAGCAAGGATGAATCTATATCTTCACGGAATTGAAGACTTTCATATTAAAACTGGTGATACATTGAGAAATCCTCAATTCATCTATCGCGGTCAACTTCAACAATTTGACTATGTTGTTGCCAATCCGCCATTCGGATTAGATGGATGGGGAGCAGATCAATTTGAAACAGATGTTTGGGGTAGGAATATCTGGGGCTGCCCATCTAACTCGAACGCGGATTTTGCCTGGATACAACACATCGTGAAGTCAATGAAAGATAAAACCGGAAGAGCTGCCGTTATTATGCCACAAGGTGTGCTTTTCCACGGTGGAAAAGAAGGAAAAATCAGAGAAGCATTAGTTAAGTCTCATAAACTTGAAGCAGTAATCAATCTTCCAAGCGGCGTTTTCTATTCTACTGGTGTCTCAGCATGCGTGCTGTTCTTGAATAATAAAAAACCGATTGAGCGAGAAGAAAAAGTTATTTTGATCGATGCAGGAACTATTGTTCATGCCAGAAGAGCTCAGAAATACATGGATGATAGTGATGTTGAAAGGGTGTATCAGCTGTTCTCGGACTATAAAGATGTCACAGATTTTGCAAAAGTCGTAACAGAGAAAGATATAGCTAATAAGGATTATACCCTTGCGGTGAATACCTATATTGAAAAAACGCCACCAAAATCAATCGATCCAAAAGAAGTAAAAAAGAAATATCTTGAAGCTTATAACAAAGTTGTAGAATGTGAAAACGAGTTAACGTCTCTTCTGAAGAAAGGGGGATACATAAATGAGTAGGATAACACAAGCTGATTTAGAAAAGTATTTGTTCTCATGTGCGGATATCCTGAGAAATTATGTTGAAGCAAGCTCTTACAGAGACTATATATTCCCTTTGCTTTTTTTCAAGAGAATTAGCGACGTATATGACGAAGACATCGAAATCGCAAAAAAAGAGTATGGGGATTCCTGGAAGGACTTTTCGGAAGAGGAAATACATGATTTCTCCATTCCAGATGGATGCCATTGGAAAGATCTTAGAGGTGTCACAGAAAACGTTGGATCCGCCATTCAGAAATCCTTTCAAAGACTTGAAAGTCAAAATACTGATAAACTTGGCGGCGTGTTTGGAAATGCCAACTGGGCCAATAAAGCAAAGTTGCCTGATAGGATGTTAAAAGATCTCATTGAGCATTTAAGTTCCTTAACACTATCTATTGAAAACTGTCCTGAGGATGAACTCGGTCACGGCTATGAATACTTAATTGGAAAATTTGATTCTGACGATGGGCATACAGCGCAACAGTTTTATACCAACAGAACAGTTGCACATTTGATGGCGGAAATTTTAAAACCGCAGACAAAAGAATCCATATACGATCCAACCTGTGGCTCTGGTGGAATTCTTATTTCTTGTATTGATCATATTAAGAATCAAGGGCAAGAATGGAGAAACGTTAAGATTTACGGTCAGGAAATCGTTCCACCAACAGCATCGATTTGTCGAATGAATTTGTTCTTGCATGGAGTAAAAGAATTTAACATCAGAACAGGGGATACCCTTTCATCTCCAGCGTTTTTGGAAAAAGACAGATTAAAAACGTTTGATCTTGTAGTGGCGAATCCCCCTTATTCAATTAGCAATTGGGACAGAGACGCATTTAGTACTGATAAATATGGAAGAAATATTTTAGGAACTCCACCGCAAGGCAGAGCAGATTATGCGTTTATTCAACATATCATTAAAAGCATGGATAAAGAGACAGGTCGATGCGCGATTCTCCTCCCACACGGAGTATTGTTCCGTAATGAAGAAGCCGAAATGAGAGAAAAACTCATTAAACTCGATTTAGTCGAAGCTGTTATAGGGATTGGAAAGAATTTGTTCTATAATTCGCCGATGGAAGCGTGTGTAATGATTTGTAGAGCAGTCAAACCGTCAGAAAGAAAAGGAAAGATACTTTTTATCAATGCAAGGCATGAAGTCACAAGAAAAAACGCAGAGAGTTATTTAGAAGACAAACATATTCAAAAAATAGCAAACACATATAACACCTTTGGTGATGTTCCGGGTTTTGCGAAAGTTGCAAAAACAGAAGAAGTTCTCAATAATAAGTCAAAACTCAGCATTGCCTTGTATGTTCGTGGTATAAACGACAAAGAAACCAAAGATATTGATTCAATTATTAGTGATTTATTTCAATCCTTTGATCGAACAAGGAGCGCTTGTACCCCTTTAATAAAAGTTGCTTCTGAAGGGAGAGATAAAAATGCATTATAAAATTGCGGATGTTGTAACTGAAATTAAAGAAAAAGAAGATCATCCTTCTGAAAGTAAATACGAACGTTTTGTCGGGCTTGAACACTATGTATCTGGCGAGATAGTAATAAGGAATTTTGGAAGTACTGAGTTACTTGAATCATCAATGAAGACGTTCAGGAGTGGAGATATTCTTGTAGCAAGAAGAAACGTATATTTAAAACGTGCTTCTGTGGTATTTTTTGATGGGCTTACATCCGGTGACTCTATTGTACTAAGAGCGAAGAATGAACGCATTGCTAGACTTCTTCCGTTTGTGCTGAATACTGATAAGTTTTGGGATTATGCAGATCAGTTTTCAGATGGAACAATGTCAAAAAGATTGTCTCCAAAAGTATTACTGGAATATGAATTTGATTTGCCTGATGAAGACGAGCAGGATGAATTTGCTAATCTTCTTTGGGCAGCTGTCAATACAAAATATGCATACCAGCAATTGCTTAATCAAACAGATGAGTTGGTGAAATCGCAATTTATCGAGATGTTTGGAGATCCAATAGATAATGATCGTGGATGGAAATACGCGAAGTTCCCAGAGGTAACAACCATTGTTCTTGGAAGCACACCTAAAACAAGCAATCCGGATTATTGGGATGGAGACGTGAAATGGATCAGCCCAGCAGAAATGTCAGATGAGTCATTCTATATCTATGACACTGTAAAGCACATTACTGAAGAAGGCGTGAAGAGCGCTGGTCTTAAGCCTTTTCCAGCGGGAACGGTGCTGTTTTCTACACGTGCTCCTATCGGAAAAACAGCAATTGCTGGCTGTGAAATGTACTGTAACCAGGGATTTAAGAATTTCATTTGTGGTCCGGAGCTCAATCCTGTATATCTGTTCTATCTTCTGAGGACAAAAAAAGACTATTTCGATTCTCTGGGATCAGGAACAACATTCAGAGAATTGTCTCGAAAGGCAATTGAACAGATGAGTATATCGGTGCCACCGATGATCCTTCAGAATCAATTTGAAGAATTATACAGGCAGAGCGATAAATCAAAATTTGAAATTAAACAAGCAATTAACAGAATTGATGATCTTATTAAATCTTTGATGCTTCAAGAAGCTTGATATTACCTGTCGTAGGATGTTGGTATAAGGAGATATATCAACATGAATAACGAAAATGTAACCAGAGTACTAACAAAGATGGCTTCAATTCTATCAAAAGAACAACTTCTAAGGCTGCGTATAGTTCTTAATGAAGAGTTATCCGCAACTGAACCTGACGATAACGAAATTGATCTAGTAAAAACATTCATATCCGCAAAAAGGGTGGAAGGGTGTTCTGAGAAGACGATCAGCTACTATGAATCTACAATTCAAAACGTATTAGTGTCTTTGAATAAAAAGGCCGATCAGATTAGCACCGATGATCTACGAAATTATCTTGATGATTATCAGAAAACAAGCGGTGCTAGCAAAGTTACAATTGATAATATTCGAAGAATCTTATCAAGTTTCTTTTCCTGGTTAGAGGATGAGGATTTTGTCTTAAAAAGTCCTGTAAGAAGAATACATAAGGTTAAAACTTGTAAGACGGTTAAAGAGACATATTCTGATGAAGCTTTAGAATTGATGAGAGATAACAGCGAATGTTTAAGAGATTTAGCAATTATCGACATGCTGTCATCGACTGGGATGCGAGTAGGCGAGTTGGTGAAATTGAACCGTTCAGATGTTGATTTTATAAATAGAGAGTGCATAGTTCTTGGAAAAGGTAATAAGCAAAGAAAAGTGTACTTTGACGCTAGAACGAAGATCCATCTTCAGAATTATCTGAATTCGCGAACAGATACGAATGAAGCGCTTTTTGTATCATTACAAAAACCTTTTAACCGATTACTGATAAGTGGTGTCGAGATAAGATTACGTGCGTTAGGAAGAAAACTAGAGTTAAACAAAGTTCATCCACATAAATTTCGTAGAACATTAGCAACTATGGCGATCGATAAGGGGATGCCGATCGAACAAGTCCAACAGCTTCTAGGCCATCAAAGCGTTGATACAACATTGCAATATGCAATGGTTAATCAAAACAATGTAAAACTATCGCATCGAAAGTACATAGGGTAGATGAGTCGCAATTTATCGAGATGTTTGGACACATCGATGATACTAGCAGATTCCCTCGGAAACAATGGAAAGAAGTAATTCATATCGTGAACGGAAAAGATTATAAATCAGTTGAATCAGAAAGTGGTCAGTATCCTGTAATAGGAACAGGTGGTGAAATGGCAAGAGCGACAGAGTATCTAACTCCCGAGGATAGTATAGTTATGGGGAGAAAAGGTACCATAGACAAACCGTTTATTATGAAAGAAAAGTATTGGAATGTCGACACGGCTTTTGGCGTCGTTCCTCATAAAGAAATCCATTATCAGTATCTCTTCTGGTATTGTAAACAATTAGATTATTCAAAACTGAATAAAGCTACCACACTGCCAAGTACAACAAAGGCGGATCTTCTTAACTTATATATCAATGTCCCCGATATAGAACTGCAGAAGCAATTTGCCAGCTTAGTTGAACAGAGCGATAAATCAAAATTTGACTGTTCAAATCGCAATTTATCGAGATGTTTGGTAGTCCGATGTCATTGGATAAAGGATGGCCAATAAAAACGGTTGGTGATGTAGCATCTAGTCAACTCGGGAAAATGCTTATTGCCAAAAATCAAACCGGAAAAAATCCGCATTACTATTTAGCCAACAGAAATGTCCAGTGGTTTAGTTTTGATTTTACAGATCTCAGACAGATGGATTTTGATGAAAAGGAACGATCCAAATATGAATTGCAAGATGATGATTTGTTGGTTTGCGAGGGTGGAGAAATAGGTCGATGTGCTGTATGGCATCAAGAAATTGATGACTGTTACATTCAAAATGCTATTCATAGAGTGAGATGTAATAAAAATATTATTTCCCCTCTCTTCTTAGGGCACCTACTCTACTATCATGCCCAGGAAAATGGATTTGAAGATATTGTCGGAGTCAAAGTGACGATACCTCATCTTCCTGCCGATAAACTAAAGGCTATGAAGATTATTGTTCCACCTATAGAGAAACAACAAGAGTTTGAACAGCTCGTTCAACAGAGCGATAAATCAAAATATACGTTTTTATGAGAAAATAAATAAAGTGGGAGGAATGACACCATGTTTACAGAAGCGGACTTTGAAGAATTAGTATGTAAATCATTAAGTAAAAACGGATGGAAATACATTTCATCTGAAGATCTTCCAAGGAATTATTCTGATGTTTTGGTCGAGCCTATGGTAAAAGATGCTCTAATTAGATTGAATCCGGCAATAGCACAGGATCAATCAAGAGCAGATGAAGTATTGCAAAAGATCCGTGCAATTATTCTTTCTGTAGAACCTCATAGTTTGGTTACACATAATGAAGAGTTTAAAAATCTTGTTTTCGAAAACAATTCCTTTCACTTTGGAGAAGATGGAAGAGATATTCCAATATCTTTTTTTGGAACAGATGATGATTTTGATAAAAATGAGTTTGTTGTAACAAATCAATGGATTTATCCTAAAGCGGATGGTGGCAAACGTCTTGATATCGTATTACTCGTAAATGGTTTCCCTGTGGCAATAGGAGAATTAAAAACTCCTACTAGAGAAGCTGTTTCTTGGATGGATGGTGCCGGCGATATTTTGGCTTATGAAAAAAGTATTCCACAAATGTTTGTAACAAACGTCTTCAATTTTGCTTCTGAAGGGAAAATGTACAGATATAGTTCAATCAATGCCCCGCTTACTGCCTGGGGTCCTTGGCACACAGATAGTTGTAAGGGCGAAGGAACATTGAAAGATGTTGAAGCCAGCATGATGGATATGATTACTCCGGAAAACATTATGGATATTTTCCGCTATTATACCCTTTATGCTACGGACAAAGAATATAGAAAATACAAAATAATCTGCCGTTATCAGCAATTTGAAGGTGCAAACATGATTGTTGATCGAGTGGTGCAAGGCCATCCTAAGCAAGGCTTGATTTGGCATTTCCAAGGCAGTGGTAAATCGCTACTAATGGTTTTTGCTGCGCAGAAGCTAAGAATGACAAAAAGTCTAAATAATCCTACTGTAATCATTGTTGATGACCGAATTGATCTGGAAACTCAGATGACAGCAACTTTTAATGCTTCTGATATTCCAAACTTGGAAAAAGCCTATTCTGGAGAAAGACTAGCTCAGCTACTTAAAGGTGATACAAGAAAGATTATTATTACTACAATCTTCAAGTTTAATGACGTTGATGGATGTCTCAACGCAAGAGATAACATTATTTTGATGGTTGATGAAGCCCACAGGACTCAAGAAGGAAGTTTGGGCGAAAAAATGCGTGCAGCTCTTCCTAATGCGTTCTTCTTTGGATTGACCGGTACACCAATTAACAAGAGGGATCGCAATACTTTCCATGCATTTGGCGCGGTTGAAGATAAAACAGGCTATATGAGCAAGTATTCTTTTGCTGATTCCATAAGAGATGGTGCAACACTTCCTTTGAACTTTGAACCTGTCCCAATTGAATTACACGTTAATCAGGAAGCGATTAACGAAGAATTCGAAGCGATGGCAGAGGAAGCTGGACTAACTAAGAAGCAAAAAGCGGACGTTATTTCGCGTGTTCATATTGAAGCAATTATGAAGAACCCAGATAGAATCAAAAAGGTCTGTGAGCATATTGCTGAACACTATAAAACGAAAGTTGAACCTAATGGCTTCAAGGGGCAGGTGGTCTGTTACGATAGGGAATGTTGTGTGTTATATAAACAGGAACTTGATAAACTCCTTGGAGAAGAAGCATCAACTATTGTAATGGATACAAATAACGACAAAGAAGATCGCTATAAAAAATGGAGAAGAGATCGCGATCAGGAAGCTAAAGTATTAGATCAATTCAGAAATCCGAGAACAAAACTTAAGCTCGTGATAGTTACATCAAAGCTCTTAACCGGTTTTGATGCACCGATATTACAAGTGATGTATCTCGACAAGCCTATGAAGGATCACACATTGCTTCAAGCGATCTGCAGAACCAACAGAGTTTATGGCCAAGAAAAGAGTAATGGACTTATAGTTGATTATGTTGGCATTTTTGACGATGTCGCTAGGGCACTTGACTTCGATGAAAAGAGCGTTCAAAAAGTAATAACAAACATAGAATCTGTTAAGAAAGAAATACCTAGGCTAATTTCAAAATGTCTTGAATACTTCCCGGGTGTAGACAGAACTGTTGAAGGTTGGGAAGGCTTGATTGCAGCACAAGAATGTTTGCCAACAAACAAGGAAAAGGATAAATTTGGAGCTGATTACAGAGTTTTAAATAGAGCGTATAATGCTGTTTCTCCAGATCCATTCCTTAACGACTACATTTTTGATTATAAATGGTTGAGTAAAGTTTATGAGTCAGTACGTCCTACAGATAATTCTGGAGCTTTAATTTGGGCATCTTTAGGAGCAAAAACCATAGATTTAGTTAATCAAAGTGTTGAAGTATCCAACGTTAATCCTGCAGACGAAAAAGATATTCTTGAATTAGACTCAGAACTTATTGAAGCATTTATTCAAGGCGATCACGGAGCTAGGAAGAAAGCAAAAAAGATTGAAATAGATCTTGTTGCCAAGATCCGAGCATATACAGATGATCCTAAGTTCATTTCGATTGGTGAAAAACTTGAAAAACTGAGAGAGCAGCAAGAATTAGGGCTTATAACAAGCATTGAATTTCTAAAGAGATTATTAGAACTTGCTAGAGAAGCTGCTGAGGCAGAAAAAACCGTTGTGCCATCAGAAGAAGTTGATAAAGGAAAAGCTGCGCTGACGGAATTATTTAGCAGCATCAAAAACGAAAAAACTCCGGTGATTGTAGAACGAATCGTCGAAGACATAGACGATATTGTAAAGATCGTACGTTTTGACGGATGGCAGGATACACAGTCAGGAAGGCGTGAAGTAAAAAAAGCCTTGCGGAGTGTCATTGCAATCAAATATAAGATCAAAGATACGGACGTTTTTGATAAAGCGTACAAATACATAGAGATGTATTACTAAACGGAATAATTATTCTTTGCAAAGAACCTTTTTATTGCCTCCCGGGGCCAGCCCGAGCAAGCTCGCCTCTATGTTCCTGATCCGCATAATGGCTATCCGGCATCAGGAAGAAAACAAACGGAATAAATTTCATTATCATAATCACTTACGTGATGTTATGAAGAAAGCGATGGTGTCTTTACACCTTTCTTTGTAACATCTTTTTCATCTGTGTCAAAAGCTGCCCTACGGCGTATCGCTGCGCTGGTCTTTTGACACTGCTTCAAAAGAACGCTCACGGCTGTCCGCAGGTATCATGATCCCATATCGCAGTCAAGGTAAGTATTGATCAGACTTCCACCTGTGACGCAAAGTGTCAAGGTCGTTTCTGACAATCTCCACCGTTGACTGTCTCATGTTGCTCATGATCCTTTTATAATGCGCCTATCCATTTCGCTTGTTACCCCGAAGCTGTAAAGACACCAAGTCCTAGGGTCGGTGCTCCTTTACAGAAAGAGAGGAAATTTATAACAATGAATGATTTTACCATTATGGGCAGACTTGATTCTGTCATGCCTTTGGAAGTCACTTCCACCGGCATCAAGGTCATCAACTTCATCGTATCCGTTGAACGTCCGTTCAAGTCTTCACAGGCTTTCGACGATTTCAAGGTCACGGCTTTCAAGGAACTTGCGGAAGATATCGCCACATCAAAGGCGGTCGGCTCTATCGTCCTTATCAAGGGACGTCTTCAGTCCAACAACTACCGCAAGGACGACAAGGTCTACTATTCCCCGGAACTGCTGGCGGAAAAGGTTTACTACATTGCTAGATAAAGGAAAGGATAAAGGGTGAAAGAATAATGAAGTACTTAATCTGCAGAGATGTCTACGAAGACTATGATGATTCCATCATGTACATTTCAACGGAAGAGACCGTGGAAAAGAATGACCTTGTTGTCTATAACGGTTACAACAGGCCATCCCTTGCAAAGGTCATCAACTTCATGGATGAGTTGACCGCCATCACTTCCGACTATCATTTCGAACCCGCGATCAAGGTGGTATCCATGAAAGCCTATATGGAAAAGAGGGCAACCGAAATCAAGAAAGCCAAACTGGTCAAACTGATGAAGGAACAGATGGAGATTCAAAAACTTGAGGATACGCTGAAGAAAAACAGCGAATGCAACGAGGAGATGGCAAAGCTCTTCGCCCAATACAAGGAACTGAATCAGTAAACCGAGAGGGAAGGGGGAAACCTCTTCCTTTTTCAAATCCCATGCCACGATCCGTATGGATCCGGATCTACACCCACTCAGACGCCGTTGCCTTTCCCTGGCTGCTAAAAGGTTCTTGGATCCTTCTTATCATGCTGACCGGTCCTGACAGAACCTTATGGATATCATAAGAACCTGTCAAGACTGAAACAAGCAGTCATCATGGAGCCTTACATGTATGATGCGTGAAAGGGGGCATCCTTCATGTAATTCTCATAAGAATCCTTCAATCTGATAATTTGTAGCAAGTTGCTACAAATTGCCATTCGCAAGTGATCTGACGATTGTATCACTTGCCCCAATCTCAGACGCCGAATGCCTCCCTTGGCTAGATTAAGATCATATTTCCGTCATTTGGATAGTTATTTATAAGTTAAAATAGTCTTATAGACTAGTGTCATCAAGATTGCCTTGTGATACTTGGGATCAGCGGGAGATATATTATGGATGCACATAGAGTACAAATTGGCGATATTTTTTCGAAAAACAGAAAGCTAGAAGTTCCTTTCTATCAGAGAGCATACGTTTGGGATACGAATCAGTGGGAAAGGCTTCTTTCAGATATGGAGTTTATAACAGAAACAAATAATCCGTACTTTATTGGTTCGATTATTTTAAAGAGTACTAAAACATCTGTGGCTGACAGCTATTCTGATAAACGGATCATTGTGGATGGTCAGCAAAGATTGACCACTCTTGTTATATTCTTCAAAGCTCTATATTTGCTGAAAAAAGATCCTGAGAGTTTCAATTTTGATTTCCGAATAAAGAATAAGGAGATCGCTCTGCAAACAGGAATCAACGATGAAGATGCTTTTGAAAAAGTAGTTGATTATTCTTCGACTGAGAGGATCGACAATCCCAGATCATCCAAAATAATTGATGCATTCAATTACTTTTTATCTAATATTAAACCAGATCAGGTATCGCCTGAGTCGATTCAAAAGTATCTTCAGTTCGTATGCATAGAAATTGATGAAAACGAAGATGAACAAAAGATTTTTGATACAATCAACTCTTTGGGTGTAAAACTGACAACAGCTGAATTGTTGAAAAACTACTTCTATAGAAAAGAGGATAGGCAGCAATACGAGACAACATGGAAACAGATGTTCGAAAAAGACGATGATACTGTTGCCTATTGGGATAAAGAAACATCTTCCGGAAGCAACATTAGAAGTATGATCGATGTTTTCTTCGATGCATATTTTCAGCAGTTCATCGAAAGTCCTAGATATTCAATTTCTGCAGAAGATAAAAAAGCATATCAAAGAGGCGAAGAACTGTTTTCTTCTTATAAGCATTTTATTGATAAATATTGTAATAAAGATAAGTCAGTTGTTTTGAATGATTTGATCAGTTACGCACAAAAGTTTAAAGATATACTCGACCCTGATAATCTAGAAAGAAAGACCCCTTCATCTAGCGGAATCGAAAGAATGAATGTTATCGTTTTTGGCTTAAATAATACTACAATTGTGCCATATATCCTTTATATAGAAATGAATGTGTTAGATGAAGCGGAAAAAAATAAAATGTATCAGCTCCTTGAAGCATATCTTATGCGAAGAATGGTTACTCATGAAAACACCAAGAATTATAATAAACAGTTTACTCAATACATAAGAAACGAAATCGATTCATCAGAAAAACTTGAAAACGCATTGAAAGAGTCTGATGATTCGACGATGAAAATTCCTACAAACGAAGAATTGCTGTTCGGGTTCCAAAACAGCAGACTTCCAAACAAACAAACCAAAGGTATTTTATATCTCTTGGAATCTGCCATAAGATCTGAAAAAGCTGGTGTGGAAATTCTTGGATTCAATTCGTACAGTTTAGAACATCTGCTTCCTAAAAAATGGAGAAATAATTGGGGTGCTCTCGACGACGAGAAAGCGAGGGAAAGAGATTATAAACTGCTGACTCTGGGCAATTTGGCAATTATTACTCAAAAATTGAATGCATCAATTAAAGATGCTGATTGGGAAACAAAAAAGAGAGGGAAGAAGGGCAATGATGGTTTGAATTCCTGCTCTTCCGGACTCTTTACTATGGAATATGTTTTGAATCAAGACGAATGGAACGAAGACAAAATAGAAACCAGAGCAAAATGGCTTTATTCTAAAGCTAGTAACATTTGGTGCATTGGTGAACAATAATACTAGAGGGCTCTGAAAATATGAACACTTCTTTACTCGTTGGAGCGTTTACACTAGTAGCTGTTCTTGTGATCGCGATTGTCGCAGTAATTGTAAAGAAAAAAGAACAGGAAAACAATGAGAATGCCAGAAAACTGGTTCCTGAAATCAAAGCTTTTTATAGTGACTTTGTCAAAAATGAATATATTGCTCATTCAGAAGAGTTGAAAGCAAAAGAACAATATAAGACACTATACGAAAAAGCGTCTGGAATCCGGTTGAAGGAAAAGAATGATGTTTTTGAAACGGTCAGAGTCTTCAGAAATGACTTCAGAGATCTTCGGCAGTTTATTGATAATCAGAACCGCAAGTTCATTCAATCGGAAAACGCAAAATATAATGCGCTTCTTTCGAATATTGATGGAAAGTCCCTGGATGACCAACAAAGGGAAGCTGTCATCTCGGATGAGGAGCACAATCTTGTTATTGCCGGAGCGGGGAGTGGCAAGACGCTGACGATATCCGGAAAGGTAAAATATCTCTGTGAAACTAAAGGTGTAAAACCTGAAGATATCCTTTTGATTACCTTTACTAGGAAGGCAGCACAGGAAATGACTGACAGGATTGCCGGACGCCTCGGATATCCTGTTCAGGCAACTACTTTCCATAAACTTGGTCTGGATATTCTAAAGGAATCAGGAAATGGGATCTATGACGTCAAAGATGATATGCGTCAATTCTTTGAAGACTACTTCTCTAAAAATATCGATAACGACAAAGAAATGCTCCAGAATCTGATCAGTTTCTTTGCATATTATCTGCAGTTACCTTCGGATCTTAGTAAATTCGATTCGCTTGGAGAAGTATATGAACATGAAAAATCAATGGATCTTGAAACGATCCGATCCAAATATGACAAAGCATCTTTTACTGAAGAGAATGAGCTGAAGGGGCTTCAATCTAAGCTAACTCTCAAACAGGAGAAGGTAAAATCTCTTCAGGAAGTTGAGATTGCAAATTTCCTTTTTCTTCATGGAATCAATTATAAATATGAAGCTACATATCCTTATCAGGACGCTGAGTCATACAGAAGGGCATACAAGCCGGATTTCTATCTTCCGGATTATGATATCTATCTCGAGCATTTCGGCGTTGACGAAAATAATCTTTGTCCATGGCTTTCTCCGGTTGAGGAAGAGAAGTATGTCGAGGATATGCTCTGGAAGAAGGAATGGCACAGAAAGAATAATACAAAACTGCTATGCACCTATTCATATTATTTTTCAAAAGGAATTCTGCTGACCGAACTCGAGAAGATGCTTAAAGAGAATGGGGTTCAGTTTAAAGATGTGGATCTCGTCGACATTTTTAACTCCGTTTACAAAAACAAGGGAAAGAAGTACTTCTCCGAATTCATCACTCTATGCTGCACGTTCATCTCTCTGTTCAAATCGAACGGATATGAAATCGGGGATCTGGAAAGACTTGATTATAAGAGTAAGCAGTATGACAACAACTTCTTTAGAAACAGACTAAGAGTGTTCAAGTCGATCGTTAGGAAACTCCTTGTTGCATATAACAACTATCTCAAAAATAGCAATGCATTTGATTTTGCTGATATGATCAACCTTTCTGCAAAGACAGTAAAGGAAGGATATAAGGTTCATAAGTACAGATATGTCATTATAGACGAATTTCAGGATACATCCGTTGCCAGATACAGGCTGGTCAAAGCGATCCTGGACCAGACCGGGGCAAAACTGCTATGTGTTGGCGATGATTGGCAGTCGATCTACCGTTTTGCAGGAAGTGATATCAGCCTTTTCACTTCATTTGAAGAGTATTTCGGCTATACAAAAACCATGAAGATCGAAAAGACATACAGGAACTCCCAACAACTGATAGATGAAGTCGGACGGTTTATTATGAAGAACCCACAGCAGATAAAGAAAAACCTTGTTTCTGGAAAGAAAGAATATCAGCCTATATCCTTCTGGCATTATTACGGCGAAGGGATTTCTTCGGAGCTCAGAAGCATTATGGATTTTTTGCTTAACAGATTTGGAAGCTCTTCGTCCATTCTTCTTCTCGGAAGAACAAACTATGATTTCGATGTCATAAAGGATACCGGATTATTCTATGGAAAGGATATCGAGCATCTTCACTACAAGTATTCGCCAGATACACCAGTCAGTTTCCTTACAGTCCACCGATCCAAAGGATTGGAGGCCGATAATGTCGTGCTCCTGAATTTTGAAAATTCTGTACTTGGTTTTCCAAACAAGATCGCTGATGATCCGATGCTGGAGATCGTTTTAAGCAAAGCCGACGAATATATCTACGCCGAGGAGAGAAGACTTCTTTATGTCGCTTTGACAAGAACAAAAAATAAGGTTTGCATTCTTACTAATGGCGAGAAACCTTCAGAATTCCTGACAGATTTTCCTATATCCAATAATGTGGTCTATATGAATGAAATCATTAAGGATACAGACACAGAAACCTTATGCCCCAAATGCAAGACCGGCCATCTAATCAGAAGGAAAAACGAGAAGACAGGCTCCATATTTATTGGTTGCTCAAATTATCCAAAGTGCGATTATACTGTAAACTCAGTTAAAGCCGTTGAAGATAAAAGGAGATGTCCTAGATGTGGCGGATTTCTTACTATTCGCCCGGGAAAATATGGAACATTCTATGGCTGCTCTAATTATCCTACGTGCGACTATACTGAGGAATTCAAAGAAGTTAAATACTGTCCTGAATGTGGCGCTGAGATGAAGATCAGAAAAGGTAAATATGGTTTGTTCTGGGGATGCACAAACTATCCTTCATGCAAGCATATAGAAAAGTATAATTGAGCAAAAATGAATGTCAAAAAAGAACACGATTCAGACAAGAAATATCATGAATATATTGCAAAACTTGTTCTTGAATACTGTTTCCCATACGAATTTATTGATTTACATCAAGGTGAGAAGCCAGATTTAAGGATAGATAATTCTAAAGGCGTAGAAGTAACTCGAGTCATGTCCACTTCTGAAGGGGAAATGTCTTTCTTGTTCAAATTGGTTGAAAAGAAAAAAGAAGAAGATTCAAACACAAAAATACTAAGAGATATAAGAAAACTTGGTTATAATCTGCTTGTTCATCCTTCAACAGGAGAATTCTGTGGCTATGGGCCAACAGAAGCACGGTGGGAAGATTACAAGGATGTTCAAAGAGTTTTTTCTGAAAAGTTAGATAAACTAGAGCATTATACAGAACATACGGATTTATTTATCTTTTCCCCATCAGCGGGATGGTATGAAGAGAACGAAATTAAAGAAATACATGAGTTTATGATTCAACAGCAGACAGAAAAAGATAAGAAATTTGAATGTGCTTATATCTTTGATTATCGGTCTTTGTATAAGTGCGATTTAGAGAGAAAAACAATTAGTCGAGTGATAATTGATGATATAGTAATTCGAGATATTATTGAATGTGCATTTGAAAAATATTATACAAGAATCTAATCAAACGGTTTTGTAGCAACTTGCTACAAATTTATATCAGAAACCAATCTGTAGCAACTTGCTACAGATTTTTTATATACAGGAGGAGGACTAATGCTGTTCATATTTGCTTTGCTATCAATCATTGCGATACCGATACTTTACTTCTTTCTAGGTCTTCAGGTGATATCGTTTGGAGACTACGTCAGATCCGGATTTGAGAAGGAATTCAGGATAATTGCCGATATTGAAAGATACGGTGAATATCCTGATTTTTTATATCTAGTTATAGCGTTATCTGTCATTACGATCGGATCTTTTTTATGGAAAGTCATATTTTCCTATGATGTCAGAAGCAGATATAAGACTAGATTCAAGACTCTCGAGGAAAGAAAAAGGGTATCTAGAATTGCCAGAAGACACGAATCCAAGAAGGGGACGCAGCGCCTTGAGTTTGACAGAGAGGGGCACAATCTTCAGAACAATACGTTTCGGGGAAGAATAGATATTCTGTTTGATCCGTTAAAACATCTATGGAATGAAATAATAACAGATTTGAAATTGCCGGATATTCATAAATTCAATACGCTGCATGCTTGGGAGATTGGAGATGAAATCACCTACAGAAGAGGCGGACCTCCAATTATTACTGGAAGAAAAAAGATCTGGGTGGATGCTAACGATACGCATTCCCTTGTAGTGGGGACAACCAGATCTGGCAAAACATTCTCAATCGTAAACATCCTTATTCAGTCTTTGCGGATGTCAGGGGAATCCATGATTGTTATGGATGTGAAAGGAGAACTGTATAAAACACACGGGCAATCGCTGATCAATGACGGATATGATGTTAAAGTTGTAGATTTTATCAATCCCAAGAGATCCGTGAGATGGAATCCGTTTGGAATCATTATAAAGAAATACAGAGAAGCTTATACGGAGAATATCAGGGAGCTCGCTTCAGAAGAAAACAGGGAAATTCTTGCCGAAATTAGTCAGAACAAGATCCTGATTGCTCAGAGAAAAAAGAATATGGAAGATCCAAACGAAGACAAAAATGCTCTTCAGAAGCAGATTGATGCTCTGGTAAAAGAAAATGAATCTTTGGAATCGGTGCTGCCAAAGCCCAACTATTCGGAAGCTCAGGAGCTTATTTCTGATATCGCAATGCGTCTTTGTCATGAGGAAGATGCCAGGGATCCTTTCTGGTCGTCATCTGCAACAACGTTGCTTGAAGGATACATCAATTTCCTTCTGGAAGAAACAATAGAAGGAGAAGATGGACTGAAGCATTTCCTTCCGGACGAAATGATTAACATGCGCTCGGTCAGAATGATTCATGATCAGGGAAAGACCAGAATCGATCCAGATCAACATGATGGCTGCAGCACTTTGCTGGAATACTATATAACCCATTTCAGGAAGGAAACGGACATGTCCTACATGAAGCTGTTCGAATATGTCAATTCACCCGACAACACCAAAGGATCTGTTTCATCGGTATTCTCCGATAAGATAAAGTATTTTCTTACCAATGAAGATATTCTTCGCATGACATCCGTTTCAGAATTTGATCTTAAACAGCTTGGTCAAAAAAAGACTGCTGTTTTTATCGGCATTCACGATGAAAAGGGGACCTATCATGAGCTTCCTTCCATACTGATCTCGCAGATATATGAGGAACTGATCAAGCTAGCCAGAAACGAATCAAAGCTGTCAAGACTGAAAGTTCCGGTTTATGTTGTCTGGGATGAGTTTGCCAACGGTGCAAAATGGGACAATATCGTCAATGCTCTGACGGCAGGATTATCAAGAGGAGTGCGATTCTGTCTGGTCATTCAGGATTTTGCGCAGCTGAAGTCAAGATATGGTGATGACAAGGCCGAAACGATCAGATCAAACTGTCAGAATCTCTATTATCTGCTTGCCGGGGAATATTCTACACTGAAGGATGTTTCCGATCTCTGTGGATCCAAGATTATCTGGAACCATAACAGGCAGGAAAAGGAAATGGTTCCGGTATTTTCTACTGATGCTCTTTCAAAACTGTCGATGGGCGAAGTTGTAATCAAAAGACAGAGGATGAATCCATCAAATCCAAGACTAAGAAGTTTCAACAGGTATTGTTTTAAGCTTCCGGAGACTCCGGATCTTTCGGAAAGAAGGGTTCCGGAAACTCCAATATTCAACTTGAAAGAAGAATATGAAAAGAAGAAACCTGTTGTAGATGAGACTCCAGAAGTAGAAAAAAATGCAGAGCCCAAGGACAAAGAAATAACGAAGCAGAAAAAAGAGAAGAATAATTCGGTAAAAGATAAAAGCAAAAGAAAAGGAAGGAGGAAAGGTTTTGGAGCATAAGGTCTTGTGGATGCCCTTGAAATTTATGGGCGTCCTTTTAATTGTGATACTTCTTCTGATCATACCGGTATGTGCCATCTTTGCACCGATCGCCTATATCGGAAGCATCTTTGATGACTCCTTTGGATCATTAAGAGACAACTTTGGCATAGATTATGATGCGGACTTTACCGATGAACTTGATTCCTATATCTATAAGAACAGGATCTCCCCGGATTATAACGGCATCACCGGCTGCATCTTCTATGAATCAACGAAATCGCCATCCGAGTGTCTTTCTTCGATCGACAAGGACGGAAAACTGTCGGAAGTCTATGATTCAGAGGAATTCCTTGACATCAGAGAAAAGCTTTATGTTGGATCCTATGACGATTCCTATTTTGAAAAGATCCATGTACTGGGGAAATATACTGTTTCAAAATATGAAAAGGTGGGAGAGCACGAAGAGATCCGACCGGTTGAACATACCGGCTCAGGTCCTTATACCGGTCCGGAATTTGAAACGGTTATCGTAGAAGACTTCGATTGGGTCTATTATCCGGAGATAAGAAGAGGCAAATGCGAATCGACAGATACTGTTGCCTGCAACATCATCCTGGAAGATAGAGATGTCTATCCATATCAGATGATCACCTTTGTCAAGGATTCTTCCTTTGGACTTCATGTGGACCCTGAATCCTATGAGGTCTCATTCAACGTGTATCAGGAATGGTCTGGAGATATGCTGTACGCCTTTTCAAAAGGGGAAGTAGTTTCTGCAAATGGCAAAGAGATCGTTCTGAAGATTCTTGCCAATGATATCGATCTCTACGCCAAATATGAATCTGAAGACGGATATCTGTCTCCATTATTCTCTATCGGAGAGATCGTGGAAGCTACAGAAACCATAGCTTATTCGGAAGGCAATACCAGACTCTATGTCTTTAACTCAAACAGCGAGTATATCAATCCGGCACTGTTTGCCTATGAAGGGGAACTGTTTGCAGGGCTTGGAAACGGGACGATCATCATCGGCATGGAAGATTTTGCGCCAGACTTCTCAGATACAAGAGCATGGCTTGGCTATGATGATGGCGGTATCAATCCCTATGGTGATAATCACATGGGACAGTGTACATGGTTCTGCTGGGGACTCTTCTATCAGCACTATGGCTTTGATCCGGGATTCAGAAATCAGGGATCTCTGTGCGCTTATCAGACATGGCAGAACCTCAAAGACAAAGGATGGACCTATTCCAGATCACCATCGCCAGGAGCGGTATTCTCAACAACCAACTTTGAACATACCGGGATCGTAGCCGGCGTGATCGATGAAGACACCATGATCATCGTTGAAGGAAACTTCAATCATAAAAACGACACCCTGGCGGAATTCATATCGCTGCCAGACTGGTCGATGAGAGTGGTTTCGGTCAGACGGTATAAAGCAGGCGTAGGATTCGTGTTCTGTAATCCGCCACAGGATTAGACATTGACATACATTGGTGATGTCATTACTTAAGCAGGATAAAGGGTTTGTAATACAGTGCTTGTATTACAAACCCATCTGAACAACTGGGCTCTGCCCAGTTTTATTGCGTTTTTGAGCTCTATCTTTGTATTACGAAGGTCCTCAATTTTGTATTACAAGAAAGGCTTTTCTTGAACAAGGGCATTTGTAGCAAGTTGCTACAAATTGATGAAAAGAAAGGAGAATTGTAGCAAGTTGCTACGAATTTAAAGAGAGAATGAGCAATTACGACAAGATATCGTCTTTTAGATTTTCTGAAAGTGTTTATCAGAAACTGGATGATCTTATGGATTACTATGCGGAAGATGCAAAAAGAATAGGAGGAAAACCAAAGAACAAAACTGAAATTGTTGAAGAAGCAATAAAAGAACTGTACTTCAAGATGATCAACACAACACAAGACGGGGACGTTGTAGACAGAGTGAACAGATTGGTAAACGATCAGGTGAATGTGAAGATTGAAAACCTTCAGAGGAAGGTTGACAGGATTCTTTACCTAGCAGTCAAGAACGACTTTGGCAACAAGCTGGTTTATCGCAGCCCGAGTATTATTCCTCCTCCACCTGATATGGATGATGCGATTGAAATCATTGTTGACGAGGAATCGGGCTGGGATAATGCTCTGGAAGAGTATCTCATGTCGGCTATGAAGAATAATGACCCAGGGGAGAATGAATAACAATGCCGGATCTTTTCTGTAAAGTGCGATACTTCAGGATCGGACAGGAAGCGCCAAAGAACAGCTGCTTCAAGGGAACTGTAACATCATCATCGATCTTTGGAGGATCAGGAAGCTACTTCAATTACTGTGAACGTTATGTAGACAAAGAGAACAAATCGCTTATGAGCTATACCGGAAGGTATGGATTCACAATGACCTCTGAAGGATATCTGGATACAAAAGAGAAATCAGAAGAGTTCAAGGCGAAAGGAACCGAATCATTAAACAAACCTGGTGCTGTTCTTTATGAATTTGTTGTAAGCATGCCGGATTATGATCGCGCCGGCAAATACAGTCTTGCCTCCCAGGAACAGTTTGCCCCTGTGATCTCAAGCATCATGCCTGTATATCTGAAATCCATAGGCCTGGATCCGAACAACATTTCCTGGTGGGAGGATTTCCATCCTGAGAACAGGACAAGTACTGTTCCACACCCCCATATCCATCTTCTTTTCTTTGAGAATGAGCCTTCCGGTGCTTTTGATAAGTCTTATGGAAAGCTGCCAAAGAAGGCGATCGACAAATTCAAGAGCATGTTTGGCAATGAGATGCTGAAAAGGGAAGACCAGGGAGTGTATAGGGATCTGTTCAATAACATTAATGAATCAAGGAAGTTTGTTCTGGACAATCTGAAGCATACAGATCTCAATAAGGTAAAAACCCTGAAGGACCTCTATGCTGTACTTCCGAAAAGCGGAAGGTTGCAGATCAACTCCGCCAATATGGCTCCATACAGAGAAACGGTATTCAGAGTCGTTGATGATCTGCTGAATTCAAAGGAATGCAGAGAAACCTGGGATAATTATCTTTTTTCACTGGACCGGTATGAACGTCAGGTCAACCGGAAAGCTGGTTCTGATATTTCTTCTAGAAAGGATGTGGAGATCTCCAAACTGAAAGATCAGATCGCTAACTACATCCTTTCAAGCAGAAAAGGATATATAGAGGAGAATTCCTACGGCAGTGTTCTGAAAAACAGGAACTACAAGATCTCCGAAGGGAATCGTGGCAAGGAATACAAAGATGCTTCGATCGTCAGGGGAAGGTTGTCGACAAGAAATTCAACGGTTTCTACAAAGAGGGCAATCAACGGTCTTGTCGCAAAAAGACAGCGGGAGATTGAAAACGAGATTGATCAGTATCTGCATCAGCATTCTCATTCAATGAGTTTCTGAATGAATTGTAGCAACTGAGGTGAACCCCTAAAGTTGGACCTAATAATCTAATTGTAACTGAGATAAGGATTGCTGCCTATAGGCTAAAGGCGACAGTCCTTTTCTTTTGATACTTATTCTTTCATTATTGTAATAGTCGATGTAATCCTTCATGGATTCTTTCAGTTCAGTCAATGATTTGAAAGAATTGCCGTAGTACATCTCGTTTTTCATGATCCCAAAGAAGT
>Ga0256405_10005160_pt1 | contig 23145 bp, 19 predicted proteins | sample RumenRJG_02DNA_FD_189096 | JGI IMG/M metagenome (GOLD analysis project Ga0256405, IMG submission 189096) | Bovine rumen microbial communities from Lethbridge, Alberta, Canada - RJG_02 | ecosystem: Host-associated > Mammals > Digestive system > Stomach > Rumen | place: Canada: Alberta... | reverse complement strand
ATAACCCATATCAGGTGGTTATTGCGGCGGGGTCCCACCTCTTCCCATTCCGAACAGAGAAGTTAAGCCCGCTTGCGCCGATGGTACTGCAATGCAATGCGGGAGAGTAGGAGGCCGCCACTTTTCAAGAAGCCGCAAGGCAAAGAGAGAAGCCCTGTTATCAGTAACGATAGCAGGGCTTTTTATTACTTTTGTAAGGCATTTTTTAAAACAACTAAATAATGACTGAGATGACATGCTATAGATTTTTCCTCTTTTCTGTAGTAATTTTCCAGATGATGGAGGTATGCGCAGAGATCAAACTGACGGGTACAGTGATTGGTACAGAGGAGTCGGTTGATTATAAATCAGGTGCAAAAACTACGACCATTAATACTTGTGCTGACGTATTTGACGGAAATCTGGAGACTTTCTTTGCCTCGTATGAACGTAGTTATACTTGGGCTGGATTAGATTTTGGAAGTCCTCATGTCATTACTTGTGTGGCTTGGTCGCCACGCAATGACGTACATGCTGAGGAAAGGGTACTTTCGCAACAGAAATAGATAGGATTATGAAGAAATGGTTGTTAGTTGCTGTCGTCATGATGATGACGTTGACTGTAGGTGCGAACGACGGTGTGTTCTTTGTGAATGGCAATCATTTGGTGCCTGTACAGGAGACGGACATTGCGCTGACGAAGGAGGTACTGACCATCAGTCTCTGTGACGATGGCTATGCAACGGTTGATGTGCAGTACGTGCTGACGAATCGTGGCAAGGAGAAAACGGTGACGATGGGTTTCGAGGCCGGTGCCCCCTACAACGATGAGGTAGCATTCAGTCCGCAGGGTATCCATCCTTACATCAGCGACTTTACGGTGGTGATGAATGGCGAACAGCTCAGTTATATGAATGCCGTTGTCAAGACGAAGTACAACGAGGCTTGTGATTTCCTGCCACTAAACCTTAATAAATGGAAGTCTTATGATGAGGTAAAGATGCGCAATGGCGAGGAATTGCCGAATAACAGTCTGCTATATAACACCGAGCTGGACAGTCTTATCGACTTTGCTTACGCCTACTACTTCATAGCCCGCTTTAAGCCAGGACAGAACACCATCCATCACACTTACCGCTATCTGACGAGTTATGGTGTAGGACGTACCTTCGAAGTGCCTTACTGGTTAATGCCTGCCATGCGCTGGGCTAACCAGCAGATTGATGATTTTACCCTGCGTATTGAGGCCAAGAATACTGCCAAACATTTCTTTGTTGAGGACTCGATATTCTCACAGTCACCCTTTGTCGTGAGTGAAGGTGTTGGTAAGGTGAAGAAAACCAAAAACTATGACGAGTTGTTTGTGGAGATAGCCCTGAGAAACGGTGCTGTAACGTGGCACGCCCAGAACTTCCGTCCCAAGGACGATATGAATATCCAGTCTGCTGAGCGCCTTCACTATGACGATTTCAAACTCGGCACATTCTATGATCGTAGCGACCGCTACATGCCAGGCAGCTATATCTTGGAAGACAACGATAAGAGCGAGGAGCAGCGCCGCATCCTGGCCAATCTGCCCTTTGCCAATCGCGGTTACGTCTTCAAGGACAAGAAGTTGCAGAAGTATTTTAGCCAGTTTTTCTGGTATATGCCCGATCCGTCCTGGAAGCCTGACACTCGCGACTTCACACCTCGTGAGTGGAGGTTGATAAAATAAGCCTAGTGCGCATCTGTTATTAGGCTGACTAGCATCTGTATTAGCCTAATACGCGTCTGTATTAGGCTGGCTTTGAAGCTTACACAGCTCCTAGCTATTGCTTCTTACTGTAGTGACCAAGATTACGGTAGAAGGATGACATGCTGTTGTAGCCTGAGCGTGTGGCTATCTCTGTCTTGGGCATCAGAGGATTGTTGGCTATCAGTTGTTCTGCATGAGCAATACGCTTTCGGTTGATGTATTCCTTGAAAGTCATGTGTGCACAACTGCTGAGTGCCTGAAGCAGATAGGTGCGATTGGTTCCTAACAACTTAGCTACATCGTTAAGAAGCAGGTCGTTTTGGAGGAATATCTGTTCGTTGTTCATCAGATTCTCCAGTTTCTCATAAATGATGATGCTGTTGGCGCTTGGAACAGCTGTCACTTTTTCGCTGTCGTCTGTTTCTTTCTCCTGTTCCTCTGGAATGTCTCGCATAGAGAAATTGTGCTGCATGCCTACCCATGACAGGGCGAAGATGAGCGCAGAGAAAGCTACTGAAGGCAGTGCTATGATAATGGTATCGACAAACATCTGTCGTCCTATTACGTTGACAATGGTAGAAACCAGTGAAGTAACGATGAATAAGATAAGGATTGTGGGGATTGCTTCAATCTCTTTGTTCTCCGTGTCTGCATATAGTTGCTCTACAGTTTTGTTGAAGCGTCTTATGCGTCGGAATCCTCTGACAATGACAATGATGACTTGTATGGCAAAGGTAATATGACAGACGATATGAACCCATGCCTGAGCGAGTGCCAGTCCGCTTAGTGTTGTTTCATAGCCATGATAGAGATAGCTTGTGATGAAAGCCTTGGCTTCTCCTGCATCCATAGCCCCGTACAGTCCACCCACAACTATTCCTGCCGTTACTGGTGGCATGAATGCCGACCAAAGGAATCTCTTTTGTTGCGATAGCGGCTTACGGTCGGTAATGGCACTAATATATAATAGGAATAGAGGATAGACCGTCAGGTTCAGTACCACATATAGCGTGTCGCTAAATGGTAGAAGATCACTGAAGTGGTTAAAGTAAATGAAGTGACAACCGTAGAGTAGCAGCGTCGCTATTGCCCACAGGAGTAACCAGCGTATGGCTTTATCCGTACGCCGTCTGTAGGTAAGAGTCAGTTGAACAACCATTACCACGCAGACCATCAGTGGCAGAGAAGAGAAAAATTCGTATATCATATTATCTGCAAAGATACGCAATAACCTCCTAATATCCAAGCATTTTTTCTGCTATTTGCAATTATGAGAGTGTTATTTTGCAATTTTGCGACTATCTTTTGCAATAATATCATGCTATTAGTGTAAATTTTATATAATTTTGCATTATCAATAATTAACAACTAACCAATTACGCAATGAAAAAACTGAATCTATGGCTTCTTGCAAGCCTTTTCGTAGCAGCATTTACGCTGTGTGCATGTGGTGACGATGATGATAGTGGCTCTCCAGCACCGACACCTACATCTGTTGTCGGTACGTGGGATGCTTTTATAAAAGCGAGCAATCCTGATGATATGGCTTTGCGCTATAGCCATAAGCTGACTTATGTATTCAATCAGGATGGCACGTTTAAGATCAGAACCATTTATGGCGAAGGTCAATCCAGTGAACAGTTCCATGGTGAAGAAACGGTCGTGTTTTCTGGCAAGTACGTCGCTAACAATGGAAAGTTACAATTTAGTGATGTAACCTATTTGCTTATTATGTGGGACAAGTCTAAGGATAGAGGTGATATGGGCAAGGACCTGATTCTGAATTATTCACTGTCAGGTAATACCTTGACTATTGGCTCTGACGATCCGAATATGGTGCGTTTTGGCTATCATCACATCCTTGTCGGTACTTTGACGAAGTCGTCTGGTGACATCGATGATGACAAGACCCCAGAAGTTACAGAAGCAAAGCTTAAGGGCATTTGGGATGGAAGTTTGGAGCATGACTTTGCCCAGGGCTACTACCAGCGTTGGCGTGTCCAGTTTGATGGTAAGAACTATACATCTTGGCATACTCATCAGACGGTAGGTACAATCTATGACGAACCAGGTCTGAAGACAGTGGGTAACAAGGAAAAGGGCACTTGGAAGTATGATGACGGTGTACTGGTACTAACTCCTACTAATCAGTATGCATCGTATGTTATAACAAGCATGGATCCCATGAAGCACACTTTCTATAATTATAATCCTGAGACAATGGAGTGTGACGAGTGGTACGAGACTCCTGAAATTCTGATTCAAGAAGGTATAGAGCGAGACCTGCAGGATGGTACTGATTTCTATATTTCCAAGTGGCCAGTTGTTGGCTTTACTGATTCAGAATTGTCGATCAAGGTTAATATGGACGTATTTGTACTGAAGAAACAATAACCCCAAATTAATATTTATGAAAAAACTAAATCTTTGGCTACTTGCAAGCCTGTTTGTAGCTGCTTTTACGCTGAGTGCATGTGGCAGTGACGATGATGATAACCCAGTAGAGACCAATCCATTGTTTGGAAGATGGGAAAGTAAAGAATCCTTAAATCTTGGCGATGTAAATGTCTCTTATGCCTTTGTTGTCGGAGCTGATAAATCCGTGAAGTTTGAATACAGGATGTACTATGAAGGTGTTTTGCATAATGGATATAACAGGTATGGAACCTATACGGTAGATGAAAAAACGCTGAGGGTAAATTATATTAAATTCGAAAGAGTTTCTGATGATAAAGATACCTTTGAACAGCCTGATCAGTATGTTTATACCTATAAGCTAGAGAATAATAGATTGTTTGTCTCTGGTGATGATACAAACGGACAAATATTGCAAAATTTCGAATTTGTAAAGAAGTGAATATTAATCTTAAAATACAGCTAATATGAAAAAACTGAATTTTTGGCTTTTTGCAAGCCTGTTCATAGCTGCATTTGCACTGAGTGCATGTGGTAGTGACGATGACGATAATACTCCTAGCGGACCAACTTCTATTGAGGGTAAGTGGCATGCTTATGTCAAAGCGTGGGGTGATGGCTTGTGCTCACGTTATAATCACGATATTACTTATGAGTTTAAGTCAGATAAGACTTTTACTGTTCTTGCAGACTGGTCTGGGGGGGAAGAAAAAGCATTATTCCGCTTCTCAGGTTCTTATACGACGTCCAATGGAACAATAACGCTTAATTATAAAAAGGCAGAATATTATCAGAATGGTTCCTATAAAGAGGATGAAAGCGCATTGTACTTTATCTGGGATGTGTGCGACCCGCAAACCAAGGAGTGGTCTTTTGACTGGCAGAGCGACATTAACCCCTCTGCTGTAGCTTTACCTTATTCTATTTCTGGTACGAAGATGGTGTTTGGCAATCCTAATAGGAATCTGGTATTTCACAATCATGGTCTGCTGACTGCTACTTTTGACTGGCAGGGAAAGTAAAGACGATATTATAACTTAACCAAAACAATAAACGATTATGAAGAAACTGAATCTTTGGCTTTTCCTTAGCCTTTTCGTAGCTGCATTTGCGCTTAGCGCATGTAGCAGTAGTGACGATAGTACCAGTGGAGGCGGTGGAGGAGGTAATCCCGACGCACCTGTGAATCCTGGTTCTTTGAAGTATGCTGCATTATCTGGTATTGTGACTGATGGCTATACTCCCATGGGTGGTGTTACTGTTACCAGCGGTACGGTATCTGTAAAGACTGGACTGAATGGTACTTATACCTTTGATAAGGTGAATGTTGTTAGCGGTCGTGCTGTCGTGAAATTCGAGAAGGATGGCTATGCGAGCGTTACTCGTTCAATTCCAGTAGCGAATGAAATGCACTTGGATGTTGCAATGACAAATTATAGTGAAGTAAGAACGTACAGCTCAGGTGGTGGTGTTACCACAACAGTGAGAGATGCACAGTGGAATAAGTATGTGACATTGAAATTGCCAAGTGGTAATTATAAGAACGGAAATACTACTTATTCCGGTCAGGTAACTGCTTCTGCTGTTTATCTGAATCCTGAGCAGGTTGAGACATTTGCCAGTAGAATGCCTGGTGATCTAACCACTGATAAGGATCAGCAGTTGGTTAGTCTCGGTATGGTATCTGTGGATTTGGAGGGTGCTAATGGTGAGAAGCTGGAATTGCCTGAAGGTAAGACGGCTACTCTGACTTTCCCTGTGCCTGCCAATGCGAAGCAGACTCCTGCAACGATGCCGTTGTGGAGCTTTGACGAGACAACAGGCCTATGGGTTGAAGAGGGTACTGCTACATATGATGCTTCTAATAATGTTTATGTCGGTGAGGTAAGCCATTTCTCATGGCATAATCTTGACTATCCTGAGGTTCGTGCCACGTTGAAGGTTAAGGTAGTTGACCCTAATGGCAATCCTATTGCATACCTGCCTGTTGATTTCGATGGTCAGCGCGTAATGTATACTGATGGTGAAGGTTTCTCAACGTGTGTAGTGCCCAGCAATACAAAGATGTACGTATCTGTGAAGTCAGAAGATTATGGTAACTATGCCATGACTTACAGTGACGATAATCCTTGGGGCACTTATGATGAATCGAAGATTGTCAAGAAAGAGCTAACGTTGGATCCTCAGGATACAAAGACTATTGAGTTGAAAATGCCATCTCGTGCTTCTATCATTAGTGGCGTTGTGACAAATTCTGGTTCAGGTTCAAAGGTTTGTACATTGCATATTGCCTATGGCACGATGCAGACAACAACATCTGTAATCAGTGATTTGGATGGTAAATTCTGGTTGTACGCTCCAGCCAACTATAAAGGCAGTGCTAAATTAGTGGCTCTGTTTGGTGGCGGTATTCAGGCCACTCAGGCATTTGAAATAGATGGAAAAGATAAGACTGTTAATGTTTCTGTTGAGAGTGATAGCGGTGCTAATGGTGGCATTTTCCAGATATCTGGCAATGGCGTGAACTTCAAATACGTCGTTAAAGATGCGCTCAAAGGTACTTCTTCTTCTTTGGGTGATGGAACTTTAAATATTAGTCTGACAGATTTGGATGACTCTAAGGAGTTTGACCACATGACAGGTTCGATGCACTATATCAGTATTTCTATTCCTAACTACGATAGTAGCAAGTCTAGTTTCGCTGATGCCGAAGTATATTTTGGTACCGAGGGACATGGCGCAGGTCGAGTAAGTTTGGAAATGAAGGGTACGCTCCAGTTGACCAAGAAGGGTTCTACCTATAGCTTCAAGATGGCAAATGTTAAGGGTACTGTTCAGGAAGACCAGGATCGTAATATCCAATGGCCAGGTATTGACGTTACTGTGAATGCTGAGTTCTCTGGTACAGTCACTTCAGAGTAAAAAAAGAATTGCCCTTAAATAGTAAGGGACTTCTATATTAATAAATAAGGTGTGGGCGCTACTGATAGGTGGCGCCTACTATTTTGTGTGTTAAAGTATAAAAAATGTATATTCTTTTTGTAGTTCAGCCAATTCTTCGTAACTTTGCGCTATTATTATAATAATAAGGTATGAAGAAACTATTATTCATGGCGTTGGCACTGCTGACAGTGGTGTCTATGGACGCTAAGAAACTGGACTTGAAAGAGATTACCCGCGGCCTGTTCCGTGGTGAGACGGTGAGTGACGTACAGCCGCTTAACGATGGTGAGACGTACGCCCAGCTCAGCAACGATGGTCGCCGTATTGTGCAGTATTCGTTCAAAACCGGCAAGGAAGTTGGAACACTGTTTGATGTAGCTACTGTCAAGGGTGACAAACTCGACGATATTGATGGCTACATCATGAGTCCCGATGGTAAGCGTATCCTGATTCAGACTAAGACTCAGCGCATCTACCGTCACTCATTTACGGCCCAGTACTACATTTATACCATCCATAACAACCGCATTGTGCCATTGTCGAGCAACGGTCCTCAGCAGACTCCGCTGTTCTCTCCCGATGGTGTACAGATCGCTTTTGTACGCGATGGCAACATCTTCATTGTCAAGTTATTGTACGACAATGCCGAGGTGCAGGTTACCAAGGATGGCAAGAAGAATCAGGTGATTAACGGCATCCCCGACTGGGTCAACGAGGAAGAGTTCTCGCAGAGTCGTGCCATGGTGTTCAGTGCCGACAGTCGTCAGATAGTCTGGGTGCGCTACGATGAGAGTGCTGTCAAGGAGTGTTTCATCCCTAAGACGAATGGTGGCTATTTCTATAAATATCCCATTGCTGGCGAGCAGAACTCTACCGTCTCTGTGTGGAGTTACGATGTGCCTAGTCGTCAGACCCGCCAGTTGCAAGTACCTATTGAAAAGGATGGCTATGTCTCTCGCATAGTGGCTACTGCTGACTCTTCACAGGTTGCCGTCTTCACGCTGAACCGCCATCAGGACTGCTTGCGCATCTATATGGCCAATCCGTTGACTACCGTCAGCAAGCTGGCTGTAGAAGACAAGGTCGATAAGTATATCCGTGACGTAGCCTATAGCAATACCGTTATTACTGGTCGCCACATCTTGTTACCCAGCGACCGTGATGGTAATATGCACCTTTACCTCTATAACTTTAATGGCCAGTTGCTTCGTCAGGTGGAGCAGGGCGACTATGAGGTCAGCGACGTCTATGGCTATGACGAGCTGACGGGTAGCGTGTATTATGCTTCCCACGAGAATGGTGCTACTGACCAGCGCGTATGGGTGGCCTACGAGAATGGAAAGCGTGAGTGCTTGACCAAGAAGGCAGGTTGGAATAGTGCTGTCTTCAGCAAGAATTACCAGTATTTCATCAATACTTGGAGTGACATCAATACCCCTCCTATATGCACCATCTATACCAACAAGGGTAAGAAGGTGGAAACACTTGTTGACAATAAGGCACTGCGTGACCAGCTGAAGAACTATCAGTTGGGCGAGCGTGAGCTGTTTACCCTGACCACCTCGGAAGGTGTGACGCTGAATGGTTGGATGGTAAAGCCAGCCGACTTCAATGCAAAGAAGCAATATCCTGTGGTGATGTACCAGTATGGTGGTCCTGGCAGTCAATTGGTCAAGGATGCTTGGGGTATAGGTATGTGCTCCCAGGGTGCTGCTTTGGAACAGTACCTCTGCCAGCAGGGCTTTATCTGTGTGTGTGTCGATAACCGTGGTACGGGCGGTCGTGGTGCTGATTTCGAGAAATGTACCTATCTGAAGCTTGGTCAGTTGGAGGCTGTCGATCAGGTAGAGGCCGCTTTGTGGTTGGGCCAGCAGTCGTATGTTGATAAGAAACGCATTGCCATCTGGGGTTGGAGTTATGGCGGTTTCAATACGTTGATGTCAATGTCTGAAGGCCGTGGTGTCTTCTGTGCAGGTATTGCTATTGCACCGCCAACCAGTTGGCGTTACTATGACTCTATCTATACAGAGCGTTTCATGCGTACTCCTCAGGAGAATCCTGCCGGCTATGATGATAATCCTCTTACCCGTGTGAACAGTCTTCAGGGAGCACTGATGATAGTTCACGGTCTGGCTGACGACAATGTGCACTATCGCAACACCGCTGAATACTGCGAGGCACTGATACAGGCTGACAAGGATTTCCGCCAGCAGGTGTATGCCGACCGCAACCACAGTATCTATGGTGGTAACACTCGTAACCACCTGTTCCGACAGTGTGTGAACTTCTTGAAAGAGAACTTAAAGTAAGTGTCAGCGGGGAAACCGCTGACCGCTATAGTGATATTTCTCCACGGATGCTCTGATTCATGAGCATCCGTATTTTTTCTGGGTCATCGTAGTGCGACTGGAGGAACATCAGCTTGGTGACCGCGCTCTCCACAGTCGAGTCGTAACCACTGACTACCCCCGCCTCCTGCAAGTGATAGCCTGTATCGTAGCGGCTCATCTCTACACAGCCTTGCATACACTGACTGATGTTGACAATGACCTTGCCGTTACGGGTGCCTTCCTTCAGTGCGTTAAGCAACCATGGACTTTGTGGAGCATTGCCACTGCCGAAGGTGCGCATGACGATAGCTCTGAGATTGGGCGTATGGATAATGTGGCGGATAAGGTCTTCCCGAATGCCAGGGAACAGTGAGAAGATGATGACATTGTTGTCTAACCGGAAATGTGGCACCATCGGCTTCTGCCAGTCGGGATGCAACAAGCGGTCCTGATGGTAGACAATATTGACGCCCGCATCCACCAGATGCGGATAGTTGAACGACTCGAAGGCGTTAAACTCTTCTGCCGACTGCTTCGTGGTACGATTGCCTCGCAGCAGGTGACCGTTGAAGTAGATTCCTACCTCTGGCGCCATCGTATGACCGTTGGCATCCTTGGAAGCCGCAATCTCTATCGAGGTGATGAGATTCTCCTTGCCGTCAGTGCGTAACTGTCCTATAGGCAACTGTGAACCCGTAAAGATGACGGGTTTTGTCAGATTCTCCAACATATAGGAGAGGGCAGAGGCCGTATAAGCCATCGTGTCTGTGCCGTGCAACACGACAAAGCCGTCATAGTCGTCATAGTGATCGGCAATGACGTGACTGAGTTCTGTCCACAGCTTTGGCGAGATGTCGCTGGAATCGATAGGAGGTGAGAATTGGTAGGTCGCTATCTCAGTATCAAACTGCTTCAGTTCAGGTACATTTTGTAGCAGGTGCTCAAAGTCGAAAGGCTCCAGTGCACCCGTCTGTGGATTACGGTTCATACCGATAGTTCCACCGGTGTATATGAGTAATACGCGTGTTTGCATGTCGCAAAGATAAGAAGAAAAAGTGATATAAGGAAACGTTTACGTAGATTTTCTGCAAAAAATAAAAGAAGTTACCTTATAAATGAAAAATATTTGCTACTTTTGCAGAACAATTACGATTATCACTAAAACAACAAACAATCATAATGACTATGAAGCAATTCAATGACAAGAACTTCGTACTCGACAACGAGGTAGCACAGGACCTGTTCCACAACCATGCGGCTAAGATGCCCATCATCGATTATCACTGTCACCTGATTCCTGAGATGGTGGCCAACGACCATCGTTTTAAGAGCATCACCGAACTGTGGTTAGGTGGCGATCACTACAAGTGGCGTGCCATGCGTACTAATGGTGTCGATGAGAAGTACTGCACAGGTAAGGATACCTCTGACTGGGAGAAGTTTGAGAAGTGGGCAGAGACCGTTCCCTATACTCTTCGCAATCCGTTGTATCACTGGACACACCTGGAGCTGAAGACTGCTTTCGGTATTGAGAAACTCTTGAGCCCCAAGACTGCCCGTGAGATTTTCGATGAGTGTAACGAGAAGCTGCAGAAGCCAGAGTTCTCTGCTCGTGGCTTGATGAAGCACTATAACGTAGAGTGCGTTTGCACCACCGATGACCCCGTTGACGATTTGCACAACCATATTGAATATGCAAAACATAAGGCACCGGACGATCCCATGATGATTCCAGCCTGGCGCCCTGACAAGGCCATGAACATCGAAGCTCCTGAATTCTCCAGCTATGTTCATCAGTTGGAGCAGGTCAGTGGTGTAACCATCACCAAGTTTACTGATATGGTTGACGCCTTGAAGAAACGTCACGACTTCTTTGCTGCTAACGGTTGTAAGTTGAGCGACCATGGTATTGAGGAATTCTATGATGAGGATTATACTGATTCACAGATTGAGACTATCTTTGAGAAGGCTATGCGTGGCCAACAGCTTTCTGTGCTGGAGACTCGTCAGTACAAGCATTGCTTCCTGACAGTGATGGCTGAGATGGATGCTGATTCTGACTGGACACAGCAGTTCCACTATGGTGCCATCCGCAACAACAATACTAAGATGTTCAATCAGCTGGGTGCCGATACAGGTTTCGACTCTATTGGTGAGTTCAATACAGCCAAGGCTATGTCGAAGTTCCTGAACAAGCTGAATATGGAGGACAAGCTCACGCGTACCATATTATATACATTGAACCCCTGTGCCAACGAGGTTATCGCAACGATGCTGGGTAACTTCCAGGGTGGTGAGCCAGGCAAGATACAGTTTGGTTCTGGCTGGTGGTTCAACGACCAGAAGGATGGCATGGAGCGCCAGATGAATGCGCTCAGCGTGCTGGGACTGCTCTCTCGCTTCGTTGGAATGCTCACCGACAGTCGTTCGTTCCTGAGTTATCCGCGTCATGAATACTTCCGTCGCATTCTTTGTAATATGCTGGGAAATGATGTAGAGAAAGGCCTCTTGCCCGACGATCGTGAACTGCTTGGAAAGATGGTTGAAGACATCTCCTACAACAACGCCCGTAGATATTTCAAGTTCTATTAAGAAAAAAAGTTCGGCTATCCTGCTTGGGATAGCCGATTTTTTTTTACCTTTGCAGCCGAAAATAATAATAATACAGAAACTAATATGTGCGGAATAGTAGGATATATTGGCCACAAGGAAGCTTATCCTGTGCTGATTAAAGGTCTCCGAAGACTGGAATACCGAGGTTATGACTCTGCCGGTGTGGCACTGATTAACAACGATGGTAATCTCAATGTATATAAGACGAAAGGTAAGGTGGACAACCTGACAGAATACTGCAACGACAAGGATGTCAGCGGTAGTATTGGTATAGCCCATACCCGTTGGGCCACCCATGGTGAACCTTCTTCACGAAATGCCCATCCTCATTATTCGCAGTCACACAATCTGGCTATTATCCATAACGGTATTATCGAGAACTATGCCGATATTAAGCAGAAACTGATAGAGAAAGGCGTGACTTTCCAGAGTGATACTGACACTGAGGTGCTGGTACAGCTGGTGGAATATGTCATGGAGAAAAAGCAGATATCCCTGTTGGAGGCTGTACAGGTAGCTCTATATCAGGTGATTGGTGCCTACGCTATCGCTATCGTTGACAAGCGCGATCCCAGTCAGATTATAGCTGCACGCAAGCAGAGTCCGTTGGTAGTGGGTATTGGCGATGGCGAGTTCTTCCTTGGTTCTGATGCCAGTCCTATCATTGAGTATACCGACAAGGTGGTTTATCTGGAAGATGGCAATATTGCTGTCATTCGTCTGGACGAAGGACTGAAAGTTATAAGCATTCTGGGTGAAGAGCAGGAGCTGGCAGTGAAGACTGTCGATATCGACCTGGGTCAGATAGAGAAGGGTGGCTATCCACACTTCATGTTGAAGGAAATCTTCGAACAGCCAGAATGCCTCACCAACTGTATGCGTGGACGTATTAATGTTGAGGGCGACCACGTTACGTTGTCTGCTCTTATCGACTATCGTCGTCAGATGCTCTCGGCTAAGCGCGTGGTCATTGTGGCTTGCGGTACTTCCTGGCATGCAGGACTCATCGGCAAACAATTGATAGAAACCTATTGTCGTATCCCGTGTGAGGTGGAGTACGCCTCCGAGTTCCGATATCGCAATCCAGTTGTGGGAAAGGGCGATGTGGTAATCGCTATATCACAGAGTGGTGAGACTGCCGATACGTTAGCAGCTATCCAGCTCGCTAAAGAGAAGGGCGCCTTCATCTATGGTATCTGCAATGCCATTGGTTCTAGTATTCCTCGTGCCACTGATACGGGTACCTACATCCACGTAGGTCCTGAGATTGGTGTTGCTTCTACTAAGGCCTTCACTGGTCAGGTAACGGTGCTTACGATGATTGCACTGGCCATGGGTGAGGCTAAGGGTACTATTGATCGTGATGAATATCTGAAGGTTGTCAAAGGGTTGGGGGAAATTCCTGATAAGATTCGTGAGGTACTGAAGACCAACGACAAGGTGGCCGATTTGGCTCGTACCTTTACCTATGCCCATAATTTTCTTTATCTGGGTCGTGGCTACAGCTATCCCGTAGCTTTGGAAGGTGCACTGAAACTGAAAGAGATTTCGTATATCCATGCTGAGGGCTATCCTGCTGCTGAGATGAAGCACGGACCTATTGCCCTCATCGATTCTGATATGCCTGTTGTGGTTATTGCCACCCATAACGCCATGTACGAGAAGGTGCTTTCTAATATCCAGGAAATCAAAGCTCGTCAGGGTAGGGTGATAGCACTTGTCAGCAAGGGTGATGATACTATTGCGAAGATTGCTGATGAGGTCATCGAGCTGCCTGACGTGCAGGAATGTCTGGAACCGTTAGTGGCTACAATTCCTCTCCAATTATTGGCTTATCATGTCGCTGTTTGCAAGGGAAAGAACGTCGATCAGCCCCGAAACTTGGCTAAGTCAGTGACTGTAGAATAAAAAAAGTGGGCAAATATTTGGTGAAATGCTAAATATTTGCTACTTTTGCATATTGAATAAGACTTAAAACATCATAAACGTCAATAACAGAATGGAGCTGAACGAAACCTTTGAGTCTCAGATCAATCGTGGCGACTATAAAATCTTAATCGTAGACGATGTGGTCAGCAATGTGCTGTTGCTGAAAATCCTCTTGACCAATGAGAAGTTTCAGGTATGCACGGCATCCAATGGAAATATGTGTATTGAGCAGGCCAAGAAGGAGAAACCCGACTTGATTCTGTTGGACGTGATGATGCCTGATATCAGTGGTTTCGATACAGCCGTTATCTTGAAGAAAGACCCAGAGACGGTTGATATTCCTATTATCTTCCTGACAGCTCTTAATAATCCCAGTGACCTGGTGAAAGGTTTCCAGGTGGGTGCTAACGACTTCTTGACAAAGCCCTTCAACAAGGAAGAACTTGTTATGCGTGTGATGCACCAGATACAGCTTGTTGCTGCTAAACGCATCATCGTGCAGCAGAATGAGGAATTGAAGCGTACCATCTCCAATCGCGATAAAATGTATTCGGTTATTGCCCACGATCTGCGCTCACCTATGGCCAGCATCCGTATGGTGCTCAATTTGGCTGTTAATGTGGTGTCCCCCGATGTCGTAGGTGATGAAATCTTTGGCTTACTTGACAAGGCCAACCGTGAGTCAGAAGAGACGCATGACCTGTTGGACAACCTGCTGAAGTGGACGAAGAGCCAGACTGGCCGCCTGAATGTGGTCTATCAGGATATAGATCTTGATGACATTGTTCCTGGTGCGGTAGACATCTTCAAGATGATTGCCGAGATGAAGAAGATTGACTTGAAGTATATTCCTGCTGAGGAGAAGCTGACTGTTCATGGCGACAACGACATGATAAAGACCATCCTCCGCAACTTCTTGTCTAATGCTATCAAGTTCACACCGGAGGGTAAGGCCATTGAGGTGTTCTATAAACATGAAGGTGATTTTGCTCGTATCTCTGTCCGTGACTACGGTGTAGGTATTGCGCCAGAACGTGTTGAGAGTATCTTTACCAAAGGTGAGACGTCCTACGGTACAGGTGGTGAGGAAGGATCTGGTTTGGGTCTACAGCTCTGCCAGGACTTTGCACGTAAGAACGGTGGTGACACTATGGTGGAGTCGACCGTTGGTGAGGGCTCTACTTTCAGCTTTACTATTCCACTAAAGAAAGATTAAAAGATTATATTCATAAAAAAAAGAGGCCTGAGCCTCTTTTTTTATTCTGTTGCTTTGAACAAATCCTTGATGCCGCCAATCGAACCTAACAGGTTGGTAGCCTCGTAGGGCAGATAGACTGTCTTGGTCTTGTCTCCCTGTGCCAGTTCCTGCATCATCTGGATATACTTCTGTGCCAGCAGGTAGTTTGCAGGATTGGTGCTCTTACCCACTGCCTCGGTAATCAGTTCGATGGCCTTAGCTTCAGCCTCTGCCTTGCGGATGCGAGCCTGTGCTTCACCTTCTGCATGCAGGATGGCTTGCTGTTTCTGGGCGTCAGCACGGTTGATGATAGCGGTCTTCTCACCCTCAGAAGCCAGAATCTCAGCAGCTTTCTCACCCTCAGATGTCAGAATCTGTGCACGCTTGTTACGCTCTGCCTGCATCTGCTTCTCCATGGCGTTCAGCACGGTTGCGGGTGGGATGATGTCCTGCAGCTCTACACGGTTCACCTTCACACCCCACTTGTCGGTGGCATCGTCCAGTACAGCACGCAGCTTCGTATTAATGGTGTCGCGCGAGGTCAGTGTCTCGTCCAATTCCAGCTCACCGATGATATTACGCAATGTGGTCTGCGTCAGTTTCTCAATAGCGTTGGGCAGGTTAGAAATCTCATAGACTGCTTTGAAGGGGTCAACAATCTGGAAGTAGAGTAGGGCGTTGATCTCCATTTGGATGTTATCCTTGGTGATTACGTTCTGTGACGGGAAGTCATAGACCTGCTCGCGGAGATCGATGCTGTTAGAGTAAGCATAGCGTCCACGAGAGAGCACTACGATGTCCTTGGCACGGTCAATGAACGGGATGATGATGTTGATACCAGGATTCAGCGTGGCATAGTAGCGACCCAAGCGCTCAATAATCTTGGTTTCCGACTGTGGGATAATCACCAGTGCCATCTTGGCGAAAAGTATCACCAGTACTACGATGGCAATCAATACATAAGTCATAATGTCCATAATAATTTGTTGTTTATTGGTTATTCTTTTATTGCTTATTGGTTGTTGTTACAGCGTCTCAACGGTAATGATGGTACTCTCACGACCGATGACACGAACTGTGGTGTCCACAGGGATGTCGGTGTCCGATTTGCTGACCGCTTTCCACAGGTCACCATCAATTTTGACATAGCCGTTAGCTCCGGCCTTCACCACTTCCGTGACTTTTCCCGTGCGTCCTAACAGTGCATCGGCATTGGAAACACGGTTGGGGTCGTTCTTGTGAAGATAGCGCAAGGCAATAGGTCGAACGAATATGACGCTGAGTAGCGAGAAGATGGCAAAGATGAATATTTGCCAGTAGACGCTTAAGCCGAGGACTGCCGAGATAATGGCAAAGACGGCTCCAATGGAGAAGCAGATGATGAAGAAATCACCTGACGAGAGCTCTAGGATTAAGCAGGCGATAGCAATAACAGCCCATACCTGCCACATGTTTTGTAAGAAGTACTCAATCATAATATTTACTATTTGACAATTTACAATTTATTTTATATCGACAAGATGAAATCATCCCAGTCCTTGGTAGAGCCTTTTTTGCCAAACACTTTCTGGTAGAGACGGCTGCGTGTTGATGCAATGCTCTCCTTGGAGTGTGCTGTCAGTATGGCTATATCCTTAGGTTGCAATCTAATTTTGATGAGCAGACTGACGTGGTAGTCTTGGTCACTCATGTTGTAGAGGCTGAACAGCTTCTCTGTGAAACCTGTATAGGTGTCGTTAACAATCTCTGCCAGTTCCTTCCAATCCTCGTCGTCAAGACAGCTACCCTCGTTCAGATATTGCTTGATGCGCAGATAGACTGATGAGGAGAATATCTGGCTTACATCTTGCCTGGGTTCGATAACGGCCATCTTCTGCATGGCATGGATGTTGTCCAGGCGACTCTGCAATAGTTGTATCTTGCGGCGGTTGGCCTGCAGCACCATTATAAATAAGGTGATGTAGAATACGGTGCAGATGATGAGAAGAAACAGCTCACGGTTGGTCAGTATCATGTCGGTTCTTTGGTTTTGTTTGATGCAAAGGTACGAAAAAAACTAATTCCTACCAAGAAAAAATGTTTGCAAAAGTGTGCAAGCAATGATTGCGAACTTTTGCAAAGCAATTCCGCTGCTATCTACACAGTGTAAACAGCAGCGGAACGTAGAGAGATACTATAGAGTCTTATTTCTGTATAACCTTGATAGTCTTGCCGTTAGCCATGCGAACAATATTGAGACCCTTCTGCATGGTCTGTACACGACGACCGTCCAGTGTGTAATGAACAGTCTCTTGATTAGAAGACTGGTTGATAGTCTGGATGCCATCAGGATTTGCAATGGTGATAGGAGCCTTGGCAGCGTTGACAATATGCTTCTGTTTGTCAACGATGAGGGCTACAATGAAGAGTTTTGCATCCTTAACAGCGTTCTTCAAGGTTGTCTTGGTAGGCATGGTGAGTGAGTACTCTGCCTCCTTCTGCTCGCCAGCATTCATCACATCCAGTTTCGGAGCCTTGTTGGAACTGTTTACATACGAGCTAACCAGCGCAACATCGTTGAATATCCAACCAGTGACAGATGATTTGCCGTACTTGCCACCATTTCCAAAAATGGCGAGATCTTCGGGCAACTCTGAAGATGAATACTGATAGTAGTAGTTGCTTTGGTTCCATGCAGTACCTGTACCTGTCAGACCGTCACCGATAACCACAAATTCAAGAGTGTATTCAGAATTATCGAGCAGTGTCTCTACCTGTGCTTTGGCGTCAACCTTCTTTAATTCTTCGTCGATAGTTGCGCTGACGTTAACCTTGGCCAGTGCAGGGATTGCCAGCTCTTCGACACAGTCAACGAGGATGTCATCTGCTGAACCATAGTATGGATCTATAATCTCGCCACGGTTGATGCGACATGATGGAGCACCCTCGAAATTGAGTTTTGCGTATGCGCTTGTTGCGATATACATGGCATCAGAGCTATTGTACTGGTGAATTCCGATACCGACAAAGCGGTCGCCGAATGCCTGGCGCATCTTCTCCATACCAACCAAACCTCTAGGACACCAACCACAACCAGTACCGGTGTACTCCTCAACAACAACCTTGCGCTCTACCAATTCGGGTAATGTGTATACGGTAAAGTTTGTAGCCTTGCCTGCAGCTGCATTCGCGTTTCCGTTTACCTTGGTAATGTTCAGTGTCTTTGCCTTTTCGCCTACAGCGGCATCACCAGCAACAATGATGTTTACCTTACCAGTCTTGTTGAATGTGATTGGTGTAGCGATGTCGGCATGCTGCTCTGCACTGGTCTCACCGTCAGAAGTGATAGTATAGTCGATGCTGCTCAGTGGCGTCTCACTATAATTGGTTACATCAATTGCAACTGTTGCTGATTCTCCCACTGCACCATATACAGTACCAAAGTCTTCTGCAGTAGCGTTGTTGTCAGCGAAGGTTCCTTCAAGCAATACCTGCAAGAAGAGACGACCGAAGTTGTTGTCAACCAAATCTGTCCATTGAGGAACGGCAGAGTTGGTCTTCAAAATGAGCATGTTGACAGCAGGCTTTCCTGCAAACAATACGGGATATTTATCAGCGTTACCTGAAGCCGTAGTAATTGTGAATGAGTAACCTACATAGATACCGTTGGCAGGAACCTCAATAGCTGAGGGAAGTTCAACGTCAATCTGTGCATTACCCAACTTGCTGTCGGGTACATCTACAAAGCGCAGTGTGTGGCTAGCGTCAACGGTAACGGGAAGTTCAGAAGCAACCCAGACCTTGGCATTCGTTGCATGAGGAGCAGTCAAACCGAAACGGACAGCGTTGATGGTCTTGCCGACTGCAATGGCATTGTCGCCAGGAATAAATACGGCACAGTGGTAAGTGTCTGCTTTGCTAACGCCTACACCATTCATCTCTTCGTCACCATTTAAATAGCCCCACCATTTCTGCTGAGCGTTGCTGTATTTGTACTTAACGGTGATGCTGCGGACAGCTGAACCAGAGCCCTCCTGATACTTCTTTGCCGTATAAATGACGGTGCATTCGCCATAAGCAGTGGGGAGCCACTCAGTCATAAGGTCCTTAGACTCTCCAATTGCCAAGGTCGCCTTTCCGTTGGGCTCGTAGGTGCCAATTTCACTATAGCTCTGACAGTTGGTGGGGAAGCACAGCTGCAGATCACCATTATCAATCTTGGTAATTTGTGCCTCGATAGCCACCTGACAACCTTCTTCGGCATTAACATTCTTGACGAAGAGGTTAGCAGGAAGGTTGATGCCTCCAAAACCGTCGTCTTCGACATTTGTACGGTTAATCACGGTGCCGTCTTCAAATACATTGCCTTCTTTGTCTGTAAAGACATATTCTTGTGCTGAAACTGTAATGCTCAGCAGGCAGAGTGAAAGAAACGTAAAAAACTTCTTCATAAGCTGAAAATTCTAATGTGTTATTATTTAATGTTTACTTTTATTGCTTGTTCTACGCCCTTGTCGTTATAGACAAAGGCTACGACGCTGAGCTTCGTGGTGTCCCACTGACTGTCGATGGCCTGATGAAACGTTTGGGTGAGGGTAGTGCCTGCACCAATTGTAATGGCGTCGCCCCATGTGCCATTGACGGCGGTGCGGAATACATGGTTATGCACGTAGTCCTTATTTGCCGAACCATCGGGCATGAGTTGCGTGGCAACAATGCCATCTTCGATGATCCATACCTGTAGTTTGCCGCTGACAGCATTCTGTTGACTGGTTTCCGTGATGGTGATGTCTATCTGCTTATCATTCAGCGTGGCTTCCGCCAGCATCTCAATGTCAGCCGTACGCTGTATCTCGTCTCTTACAAGTCCTATCCAGTCGTTGGGAATGTAGCTGATGGCACCATGACGACCAACCAGTCCTGCGGGTTGTGCTTCAACATTCCAATTACTAAAATACTCTTTGCCAGTCTCTGTAGCCAGTCCGTTGGGTACAGGCTTCGGTTCCCAGTAGATGCCAACAGGAATGAAGCGGTCTCCGTAGGCTTCTTCTAACTGATGGATAATCTCAGCTGCCTTCGGGCAGTTCACGCAGCGCTGACCCGTAAAGTCCTCCAACAGCACGTTGCGCATGATTTCGTTCGTTGGCATGTCATCAACGGCCACCTCTATCAGTTGCTCATCCTCAGCGATGTGACTGCATGCAGCCATCAGTAGTGCAATACCTATTATATATATAGCTTTTCTCATCGTGATATCAGAAGTTATAGTTGTACGACAGTGAGAAACCTTTGGTGGCAGGAACATAGCGGCATACACCACCTGAGCAGTTGTAGCCTGCGCGAGTGCGTCCGTAGCCTACCTGCAGACGGTGCGAGCCCAACGTGCAGGTCACCAGTCCCTGATAGTAGTGCGTATCAGTCTCGCCGCAGTTCCACAGGTCGCTGATGGTGAACATCCAGCGCGGAGCCAGTGACAGTTCAGCCAGTGCGTAGGCCCAGTCGTGCTGGTCCTGACGGGTGGTCAGGTACTGCAGTTCCGTACGCAACTTGGTGTGGCGTGCCAGTTGGAACATTGCGTCAGCCACAAAGATGTTGCTGTGTATCATGTCACCGTGTCCTTCAATCACCTCCTGGTTGTAGCGTTGGTTCATATACATCAAACTCAATTTGATGTCGCGGGTCATGCGGCGTGTCAGTTGCACGTTCAAGTCCTGGTAGTATGTGTCGTCGCCCCATTTCAGCCATTGGCTGTCGATGGCCCTGACGTACGAGTAGTTCAGCTTCACGTTCATGCCATACTTGCCGCCCAGTGCCGTCTTGCGGGGAATGTTATAGCCCACCTCAGCTTGATAGGCCCACTCGCCCGTTGCCAACTGTGTGGCGTAAGGGTAGAGGGCTGCCAGCGCGTAGGTATGGTCCAGTGTGAAGGCTGGCAGGTGGTTGATGAATAACGACGTGCCTAGCATGTTGCGCTTACTGCGGAACGACATGTTCTCTGAGCGCTTGGCCTGCAGCAAGAGACTTAGGCCACGTTGTGAGTACGAAGTGGAGAGCATCGCTACCTGTCCGCTATGGTAGTTGTAGCCATTGTCGAACGACGGGTCTTGCGTCTTGTGTGCATACTCCACCAGCATGCTCCACGGTCCCTTGTTCAGGTTGGCACGCACGTCCCACGCATTGACAAACTTCGGTAGGTTATAGCGGTGTGTGGGGTCGGCAAAGATGTCTTCGTCCTTCTCGTATTTGTTTACCCACGAAGCACCCAGCGTCAGGCGTGTGTTGTGCTGTTGCAGGGAGGATATCCATTCGTCTAGGGCTACCTCACCGTCCAGACCAGAAACCAGTCCGCCGTCCCATTTCCAGTAGTGGCGCTGTTTACCACTCAGCGCTTTCAGCGTCAGTCCTTTCAGGGGCTTGATGACTAGTCGCCCACCCAGTATCGAGTTGTCGATGCCTAACGAGCGCTCCTCGTAAGTACGCAGAATGAATCCAGAGCCAAACTGCTCGTAGAAGGTACCTGCCGTCAGTTCTGCACAGCCCAGACGTCCCTTCACCCAGAAATGAGGCACGCCCCAGCCTTTGAAGTCGTTCTCGAAACCAGGTAGCGGGTGTTCCAGATATTCCAGTCGTGCACCAGCATCCACATGGCTGCTCTGCAACTGCAGGTCCACGTAGGTGTTCGTCAGCAGGTCGTCTGTCTTGACGGCTCCCGTTGCCTCGTCATTCTGTGGCACCAGCCAGTCGCTCTGTATGCTTCCGCTGAACGTGATGCCTTTCTGCTCCTGTGCAACGGCTGTCATGCAGCAGATGGCGGCCAAGGTTATTAGTAGTTGTCTCTTCATTTCGTCAGCTCACGTACCTTATTAATAAGTTCTTCTTCGGCACCGTCGGTATAGCCGTTGTGCTTATAGACGATATTGCCCTGTCCGTCAACGATGAGCACGAAGGGTATCATCTGGATACCCAAGGCACGCTTCAGGTCGCTGTTAGGGTCGAGCAGCACGTCGTATGTCCAGCCGTGATTGCTCACCAAAGGCTTCACCTTGTTGATGTTCTGTGCCTGGTCAATGCTGACGGCATAAATCTTCACGCCCGTCTCTTCCTGCCAGTCCTCATATACCTCGGCGATGGCGTCGAGTTCACGGTTGCAGGGCTTGCACCAGGTAGCAAAGAAGTCAATGATAAACGGCTTGCCGTTGTTCGACAAGGTATCTGTTCGTACGCTCTGTCCGTCCATTGTCTTCAGTGTGACGGCAGGCAGTTGTGCATGCAGCAGACCTATTGAAGTCCCCCATGCCATAATGATTAAGCAAACAATTTTTTTCATACCAAGGCACAAAGGTACGAATTATCTTATAAAATGCAAAATATTTTCGCCTTTTTCTTACAATCCGTATCTTTACGACCTGTGTTACCATATTTTTTATAAAAATGTATAGGGTTCACACGGGCTTCCTTTTTGTTATGTCAAATAATTAGGCCCATTAGTCCTGACTTGTTCTTTTTTACGTACCATTTGTAAAAATCGGCATACAAATGATACAACTTTCAAATTTTCTTCTTATCTTTGCATCTGAAACATCACAATAAAGTCAATTATGCCTCAGCGTGGCCTGAACATCATCAAGATGAGTGATGGAACAATAAAGAAAGTTGTGGTGAAGTAAAGGATTTATTCTGATTATAAACATTGCAGGCTGAAGTCACCATGCTTCAGCCTGCTGTGTTTTTTTGTGGGAAAAAGATTTAACCATTTAACATAATATGCCTCAAACCCCGATGTACAAAGGGTTTGAGGCATGTTAAATGTTTGCTCAACTATTATCGTTCATTTACTATGGATGTTAAATGTATATTAAATGTCTGAGCGACTATTAACATGCCCTGAGCCCTTTATTTATCGGGGCTTCAAGGGGGTTATGTTAAAAGGTTACATGTTTTGCAAGAATTTCCCCCACGGCGTCCACTACATAATGCAATAG